>OCTA010005768.1_pt1 | contig 10661 bp, 6 predicted proteins | sample 1538991 | NCBI WGS metagenome assembly OCTA01 (sample SAMEA3539302, study PRJEB22396) | soil metagenome | biome: tundra; feature: field; material: soil | place: USA | collected 2010-05 | depth 0.15 m | reverse complement strand
ACGGACAAATTCCCGCCTATGAGTGGGAATTTTCTGACTTGAATCCTCCGGTGCATGCGTGGGCATGCTGGCGGGTGTATGAAATCGAAAGATCGCAAACCGGCCATGGCGATGTGGAATTCTTGAAGAAAACATTCCACAAACTCCTGATCAACTTTGCCTGGTGGGTCAACCGGGTGGACAGCCAGGGCAACAATATCTTCGAAGGCGGCTTCCTCGGTCTGGACAACATCACCGTGGTGGATCGCAGCAGCCAGCGTGAAAATGGAATCATTTTGGAGCAGTCGGATGCAACCGGCTGGATGGCATTCTTCTGCCTCAACCTGATGAAGATCGCTCTGGAACTGGCCAAGGCGGATTCCACCTACGAAGTATTGGCCACCAAGTTCTTTGAGCACTTCGTCTATATTTCGGCTGCGATGAAGAAAATGGGCGGCAGAAATTATCAGCTATGGGACGAGCAGGACGGTTTTTTCTACGACATTCTTCGATATCCCAACGGCGACTTTCATAAATTCAGAGTGCGGTCGCTGGTTGGACTTATTCCCCTTTACGCCATCGAAGTATTGCACCGAAGAGACTTGGAGCAGCACAAGACGTTCCTTGCTGACATCGAATGGTTCATCCGAAACCGCCACGATCTGGTGGGGCATGCGTGTTGCGCTATCGAGGAAGAGGGTGACCGCCGCTACGTGCTGGGGGTGGTTGATCGTCAGCACCTTTCGCGGGTGATGGCCCGATTGCTCGATCCAGAGGAGTTCTTGTCTCCTGCCGGACTACGCAGCCTCTCAAAGTTCCATCTGGAGCATCCTTTCAACTTTGGGGATGTCTGTTTGCGATACGAACCAGCGGAGTCATCGGAGAGAGTCAAAGGTGGAAACTCAAACTGGCGAGGGCCAGTGTGGTTCCCCACCACGTATTTGCTTCTCGAATCTCTTGTGCGTTTCGGCGAGGCCTTCGGTCCCGATTTCGGCGTGACGCCACTGGGCCAGGGTGCTCGTGTAACTCCAAAAGATCTAGCGCGAGACCTGGCGGATCGACTCATCAGTCTGTTCAAGCGCGACGAGCGCGGATTTCGACCTTGTTATGGAATGACCCTCAAGTTCCAACAAGACCCGCATTGGCGCAATCACTTGCTCTTTCATGAGTACTTCAACGGGGATAACGGCGCCGGCCTGGGAGCCAGCCACCAAACCGGATGGACCGGTTTAGTGGCAAATCTGATTGATGAGTGGCGCAAATAGCTATTGGGTCGGATTGGGTTGAAACTGTGCGTGATTGCGTTGAAGAGCGCAGTGCTGCAGAGTGCATAAGCATGGAGGTCTGCTGATGAACGTCCTGACCATCGATGTGGGTGGAACCAATGTGAAAATTCTCGTCACCGGGCAGCAGGAGGGGCGCAAGTTTCCTTCCGGACCGAAGCTGACCCCGAAGGCGATGGTCGAGGGGGTCAAGAAGCTCGCTGCGGATTGGAAGTATGACGCGATATCGATCGGATATCCCGGGCCGGTCGCCAATGGCAGGCCGGTGGCGGAGCCGCACAATCTTGCGCCCGGATGGGTGGGCTTTAATTTCGAACGTGCCTTCGGTTGTCCGGTAAAGTTGGTCAACGATGCGGCCATGCAGGCCCTGGGCAGCTACAACGGGGGCAAGATGTTGTTCCTGGGATTGGGAACCGGCCTGGGATCCACGATGATCGTGGACGGTGCCCTCGAGCCCATGGAACTGGCCCATCTGCCTTACAAGAAGGCTACTTACGAGAAATACGTGGGCTTGTGCGGATTGAAACGCTTTGGCAAAAAGAAATGGCGGTGCTACGTCGAGGACGTGGTCGAGCGCCTAACCGCCGCGCTCGAGCCCGCCGACATAGTGCTGGGCGGTGGCAACGTGAGACTGTTGAAGCAACTGCCCAAGGGGTGTCGCGAGGGCAGCAACGCCAACGCCTTCCTCGGCGGATTCCGTTTGTGGGCCGATGGCAAGCGCCCGTCTGGCCCGCTGGCCGAGGCCCAAGCTACCTCCGCTGGCGCAAGTAAACGGTCTGCCGGCAAAAAGCAGAAACCATAGGGTGGCGCAACGAATTATTCCAGAGTTGGAGAACCAGGTTGAACCCAAGCCAGCGAATTACAGTTCAACCAACAACCTGATCGGGCGCTACCGGCGGGACGACCAGTAATCGTCCGACAATGCTGGCGAGAAAGGGAGCCAACAATGCAACTCGGAATGGTGGGTCTGGGAAGAATGGGCGCCAATATGGTGCGGCGACTCATTAGGGCAGGTCATAGCTGCACGGTTTACGACGTGTTCCCGAAGAACGTGGAAGAGCTGGCCAAAGAGAAGGCGGTCGGCTGCTCGTCACCGCAGGACCTCGCGAGCAAGCTGCAAAAGCCACGGGCCATCTGGCTGATGGTGCCGGCGGCCGTGGTGGACGAGACCATCGCCGGCCTCGTCCCTTACCTTGAGCCGGGCGACACGCTCATCGACGGCGGAAATTCCTATTACATCGACGACATCCGCCGCGCCAAGGAGCTGGCGCCGAAGAGCATTCACTACGTGGATGTTGGCACCAGCGGCGGCGTGTGGGGCCTGGAGCGCGGCTACTGCATGATGATTGGCGGGCCGGTTGAGGTGGTGCAGCGACTCGATCCCATCTTCAAGACGCTGGCGCCTGGCAAAGGGGGCATCGACCGCACTCCCGGACGCGAAAAGCTCGGCGGCTCGGCGGAAGAAGGCTACCTGCATTGCGGACCCAATGGCGGCGGGCACTTTGTGAAGATGGTGCACAACGGCATCGAGTACGGCATGATGGCCGCGTATGCTGAGGGGTTGAACATCATCCGCTCCGCCAACGTGGGCAAGCAGAAGCACGAGATCGACGCCGAGACCACTCCGCTGCGCGATCCCGAACACTATCAGTACGACTTCAACCTGGCCGACGTGGCCGAAGTGTGGCGTCGCGGCAGTGTCATCGCCTCCTGGCTACTGGATTTGACCGCGTCTGCGCTGACGGGAGACCCCCAGTTGGCGAAGTTTGCCGGCAGGGTGTCGGACTCCGGCGAAGGCCGCTGGACGATCAAGGCCGCCATCGACGAGGCGATACCGTCACCCGTCCTCACCACTGCGCTTTATGAGCGATTCAGCTCGCGGGGCCAGGCCGATTTCGCGGACAAATTGCTATCGGCCATGCGCTATGAGTTCGGCGGACATTTGGAAAAAGCGGCCGGGAAGTAAAGGAGCAACTACGGGAGCGATTCATTCGGGCGCTTTTGGCGCGGATCTATCACAGGCGCAGCAACAGTCGTTGTTCAGAGATCGCCTAAAATGGAGATTCTGTTTAATTTGCGTATACATAACGCGAGCTGACGAGTAACGCAGATACCTAATCGGTCGGATCGCGCGGAAACTTCAGGTAAGGCAGTCGGACGTCCTGATCGATGATCTGATCTGCCCGGATATTGAGAGGTGCTTCAAATCCCAAGGAACCGCCCGAGGTGACGTAGTCGTCCTGATCGACTCCGTCACCGCTCACGCCCAATCCACCGATTAGCTGTCCGTTGCGATACAGGCCCACGCTGCCCGGAAAGAAAACAATCCCGCTTTGCTTGGGGCCCGGCGGTTGCGACCCTTGGGAACAAGCATTCTTGACATCGTTGACATATAGCTGAAAGAACGGACCGTTCGGGGAGCCATCGATGCCGGGGGGGTAGAGAGGCTGTGCTCCGAAGCCGATGGTACGGTTTGTAGACGCCGTGCCCACAGGTACTCCCGGCATGTCCGCTGGATTAAGCTGCTGGCTGTCGACGTACGTCATGTTCCGCGCCTTCGATACTGCCACGTCAATGCTGAACACGGTTGCATCGGGCATGCGGTACAAAGCCAGTACGGTACCGTCCAGATCGGCGACAGAAATCACCATCTTCGTGCGTTGTCCAATGGGAAGCCTGATGACAGCGCGCGTCACATTCGCTGTGTTGACTGCGTTCGTCACGATCGATTGGACTTCCGCGGCAGTCAGTCCACCGAGGGGTCCGGCCCGCGCAGTAACCAGATAACCTTCAGGCACCGCTCCGGGGCTGTCGACCGGCCCTGCCACATAGCTGCCCGTGTAGTTTGGATCGGGAGAAAAGCCGGACGGCAGCGACGTCTGCTGCACGAAGGGTACAGTAATACCGTTGATCACAACGGCACCCGGCGCAGGAAACGTGGGCAGCGGGGTGAGGGACTGGGTCGCACCGGAATAGGCGGCAAACTCCGACACCTCAGGAGTCGATCCCGCAACTCCTACCCCTCCCACTACTTCGCCGTTCTTAAAAATCGGTACACCGCCAGGATTCACGGCAGTCTGGTTGCTGTCGGCAACATCGACTTTGCCGGTAATGATGCCCAACCCGGTCGATCCATTCGTTGTTCTTGCAGGGGGCACCGACTGTCCGGGCGCGAAATCATCGCTCAGGGTGCAGCCCCGGTTCGTGTTTTCGATACCGTAGAGCGCCGCATTTGGAGTGTTCATGATTCCCGGCGGGAAATGGATGCCGCTCAGGAAGCGAACCGTTCGCGATGACAGCGGGGCCTGGTCATTGCTAAAGAAGGCGGCGGTCCTGGCCAGTGCAACTGCCAACTCATTGGCATCAACGACGACGCTGAAATCTGCCACCGCCGTCGCCGGCGCGCCGGTCTTCCGAAACACCCCCAGCACCCGGCCAGCCCGGTCCGAAACGGCAATAACCAAAGGATCGGACGCCGAAGCGGCAGCCGCGCTGATCACGCTTTGCACTTCGGCCTGAGTCAGATGTTGGGCGTCAGTAGGGCCCAGAACCGGAGGATCGTTGGCAGGTGTCTCCTGCGAAGACGAGGAACTGCCTCCGCCACAACCGAGGCAAATCACAAGCAAAGCGAGCGGGACCCCCATCTTCCATCTTGTACCCGGGGAGTTCATGGCGATCCTCCACGCACTCGCGACTCGTATTTTGGGTGCGCACCCACGTATGACAATAGTACCGGCGCAAAAGCGCGTTGTTAGGAATGATTGCGCCCGGCTAATAAAGTGACCCGGGAATGAAGACCGATGGCCCTGTTTAAGATGGGCAATCGTAACCCAGTGCTTCCAATCCGCCAAGCTAAAAAAGCATAGGGCGGCAGCTATGCCAGGCTTGCCTTAGTGGCGCTAGGCTCTCCAACCACTACGGGATACAATGGCCGCGCACCGGCAATTCCTTTTGGTTATGGGCGGGGCGGCAGTGGTTGCTCATGAGTAGCGCACCAGGCGCAGCTGCGGGCCGTTGCTACCCTCCAGAGAGTTTGAGACCTGACTCATGACAGCTCGCCGCCGCCTGATCGTCGCTTGTTCTTTGCTGCTCGTGGTGGCGATTATCGCCGTCAGTGGATACAGAATCATTGGAGGGCCGTCGGTAAGCCTGCTCGATGCCATATACACGACGGTCGTTACCCTGTCCGGCGTCGAAGTCTACGAAGAGATCCTACATTCATCCCATAATTCCACGCTGCGCGTTTTCAATATCTTTGTAGTGCTGATCGGCGTAGGTTTCGCCGTTTATGTGTTTTCTGAGCTGACCGCCTTTCTGGTCGAAGGCGAGCTACGTCATCTATTCCGGAGGGCTAGGATGAAGAGACAGATTGGCCATTTAAAAGAGCATTTCATCGTCTGCGGAGTCGGCGAGACGGGACGGCATGTGGTTGAGGAGTTGCAGAGAGTTGGAACGCCCTATGTCGTAGTGGAGATGTCGGATAGTGCGGTAGGCCGTGTTCGCGACGACGGCGGTGATGGGTATGCGGGAATGCTGTACGTGGTCGGCGATGCCACGGATGAAGGCGTGCTTCTGGAGGCCGGGCTGGATCGCGCAAAAGGACTTATCTCTACGTTGCCCAGCGACAAAGATAATCTGGTAATCACCGTCGTCGCGCGACAGAAGAATGCCGCAATTCGCATCGTGTCCCGTTGCACGGACCTCAGCTACTCCCCGCGCATGCTCAAGGTGGGCGCTAATGCCACGGTTTCACCTAATCATATTGGGGGCTTGCGCCTGGCGAGCGAGGTATTGCGTCCGAACGTGGTCAGCTTTCTCGACTTGATGTTGCAGGAAAAATCACGCACCCTGCGTATCGAGGAGATCGACCTGGGCGCTGCGTCCGGTTGGATCAACCGCACGATCGGCGAGCTTGACCTGAGCGCCCGCTACAACCTTCTCTTGCTTGCGATGAAACCCACGAGCGACCTGAATTCGCTGCCGATGTTCAACCCGCCCGGGAGCACCCGGTTGCCGCAAGATGCGGTATTGATCCTGCTCGGGGACATGGCGGACCTGCGACGGGCACGGTCAGATGCCCGGAGCTGAGCCCTCAGCCGGCGCACAACCCGCTACGATCGGCCTAAATCTCTGAAGCTGCGGACCTTGAATTCCGGTCAGAGGCTGCAAACTGAGCTTGGAACTAAGGGTGTAGCAGTGTAAACTTCGCCCACAACCGTTCTAGCTCGATGAAGAATACACTGCCACTTCGCCTTCGATTCGATGTCTTCGAACTCGACCTGCAATCTGGAGAACTGCACAAATCCGGCCAACGGGTTGTGCTCCAGGACCAGCCTCTCCAAATTCTGCGAATGCTCATCGAGCACGCTGGCGCTATCACGACTCGCGAAGAAATCCAGCAGCAGCTTTGGCCCAACCATACGGTGGTGGAGTTCGAGCATGGCATCAACGCGGCCATTGAGCAGCTTCGCGTCGCACTCGGGGACTCCGCTGACAATCCGAAATATCTCGAAACCGTGGCTCGCCGGGGCTACCGGCTCCTCGTACCAGTGGAGCGAGCTGAGTCCACCTCTGGTGAGGGAGTGATTACCGTGAAGCCGGACCCAGCTAGTCTGACCGGCCAGACGTTTTCTCAGTATCGCGTGCTGGGGATCGTCGGCAGTGGCGGGATGGGCGTGGTGTACGAGGCTGAAGACCTAAAGTTGGGCCGGCGCGTGGCTTTGAAGTTCCTGCCCCAGGGACCGGGCCACGATGCGCGAGCCCTGGAACGGTTCGAGCGCGAGGCGCGCGCCGCCTCGGCGTTGGAGCATCCCAACATTTGTCCCATCTACCAGTTTGGAGAGCATGAGGGCCAGCCGTTCATCGTGATGCAGTTGCTGCGCGGGCAAACCCTGAAGGGCTGCCTGGCCGCTGTTCGGAATCAAGGTCCCGCTAGCTCGCAGGCAAAGGCATTGCCCCTCGATCAGGTGCTGGACATCGGGATTCAAATTGCCGACGGGTTGGAAGCTGCGCATGAGAAAGGCATCATTCATCGCGACATCAAGCCGGCTAACATCTTCCTCACCGATAAGGGCGTAGTTCAGATTCTGGATTTCGGTTTGGCGAAGCTGTTGCAGAGCAGTGCACAAGAAGAGGTTGATCATGACGCGCTTTTGTCGGCAGCCACTCAGCTGGACGACCGGTCCAGGTGGAGAATTCGAAGCAGCGAATCCGGAGCGCCGGCTGCCGCGGCCGCGCAGGAGCTGAGCCTGAGCGGTCCCGGTGCAGTGGTGGGAACGTTGGCGTACATGTCGCCGGAGCAGGTACGAAAAGAAAAGCTGGATGCACGGACCGACCTGTTTTCCTTTGGTCTCGTGCTCTACGAAATGGCGACTGGGCAGAGGGCATTCAGCGGCCCCGCCGCGGAAATTCTGCACCAGGAAATCCTGAATGGCACGCCGACCCCAGCGCGCAGCCTGAACCCCGAAGTGCCACCCAAGCTGGAAAAGGTCATTCAAAAGGCGATGGAGAAAGACCGCGGGTTGCGGTATCAGCACGCCAGCGAGATCCGGGCCGACCTGAACAGAATCAAGCTGGGCATCCAATCCCGCGAGCGGGCTGCGGGCCTTCGGCGGAAGCTGCTGGCGGCCACGGCGGTCGTGCTTATCGCCGCGATTGCCGGCGGTCTCTACTGGCGCTCGCGCAAGACTGCCCCGCTGACGGAGAAAGACACCATCGTCCTCTCTGATTTCGCCAACACCACCGGCGACAGCGTTTTCGACGAAACGCTGAAGCAAGGACTGGCGGTACAGCTTGAGCAATCGCCTTTCCTCGACCTGGTTTCTGAGCGTAAGGTAACCGATACATTGAAGCTGATGGGGCGTTCCGCCGGTGATCGTTTAACGCCTGAGATTGCACGCGAGGTCTGCCAGCGCACCGGCAGCAAGGCCATGGTGATTGGTCGGATTGCCGGGCTGGGTAGCCAATACGTGATTGGCCTCAAGGCAGTGGGCTGCAACACCGGGGACGTGCTGGCAGAAGCGCAGGAGCAGGCCGCAGGCAAGGAAGCGGTGCTCAAGGCCCTGGACGGCGCAGCGGTCAGCTTGCGCGGTAAGCTGGGCGAATCGCTCAGCACAGTACAGAAATACGCCACACCATTGGCGGAAGCGACCACACCGTCGCTGGAGGCGCTGAAAGCCTACAGCCTGGGCAAGAAGATCAAGTTGGCGAGAGAGGACACAGCGGCTTTGCCCCTCTTCAAACGGGCGGTGGAACTCGACTCGAATTTCGCCGCGGCCTACCAAGCCATGTCGATTATCTACAGCAATCGCGACGAAGCCGGGCGGGCGGCGGAGAATGCACACAAAGCCTACGAGCTGCGGGAGAAGGTGAGCCCACGGGAGCGGTTCGCCATCGAGGCAAGCCATTACACGGACGAGACCGGGGAGTTGGAGAAGGCCGTGCAGGTATACGAGCTGTGGCAGCAAACCTATCCCAGAGATGGCACGCCTTACAACGGCTTGGGAGTAGACATTTCCATTCCCCTTGGAAATTGGGAGAAGGCACTGGAGGAAGCACGGGAGGCAATACGCCTGGAACCGAACAGCGAGAGCAACTACGCCGATCTGGGCCTCGACTACGCGAGCCTTAACCGCCTAGACGAAGCGGAGGCGGTGTACAAGCAGGCGGAGGAACGCAAGCTAGAGGGTGAGGGGCTGCAGGAGAACCGCTACCAACTAGCTTTTCTGCAAGGGGATGGGACAAAGATGGCTCAACTGGCGGCAGCCGCCATGGGGAAGCCGGGTCAGGAAGAGTGGTTTCTGGCCGCGCTAGCCGACACGGAGGCTTGGTACGGGAAGTTAAAAGAGGCACGCGACCTGACCCGGCGAGCGATGGATTCAGCACAGCACAATGATGCCAATGAGGCCGCCGCGGCGTATCAGGCAGCGGCGGCGCTACGCGAGGTGGAAGCTGGCAACCGGGAGCAGGCACGCGCAGACGCCGAAGCAGCGTTGAAGCTGGCTCAAGGCCGCAACGTACAGCCGATGGCAGCGCTGGCTCTGGCCCGGGCTGGCGATATGGCACGGGCGGAGAAGCTGGCTGCCGAACTTGACAAGAGATTCCCGCAGGACACGGTGGTCCAAAGGTATTGGCTGCCAACGATCCGGGCGGCCGTCGCCTTGCAGCGCAAAAATCCGAGCCGGGCGGTCGAACTATTGCAGGCGGCGAGTACGGTGGAACTCGGCCAGCCCACGAACTTTAGTGTGTTTCTATGCCCAGTTTATTTGCGCGGAGAAGCCTATCTGATGCTGCACGACGGCAACGCAGCGGCCGCTGAATTTCAGAAGTTCATCGACCACCGGGGAGTGGTGGTAAACTTTCCCTGGGGAGCGCTGGCCCGCCTCGGCCTGGCCCGTGCTTATGCAATGCAGGAGAACACGGTCAAAGCCCGCGCCGCATACCAGGATTTTCTCAACCTCTGGAAGGACGCCGACCCCGATACACCCATCCTGAAGCAAGCCAAAGCTGAGTACGCCAAGCTGCCATAGTTGACGAGACGTACCTCCCGCCTGTTATGGCCGTATCCAATTCCCCTAGACAATGTCGCAATAGTCTGCACACGAAGTTTCCCAAGCCGCCGATTTAAAGGCTTTACAGTGGCAAGAGAATTGCTGGCCTACTGCTTGGTAGTGTCTCTCGCTATGGCGTGACGTCAAGTGAGAAATAGGCCCCTTAACCTATTTAAACCTAAAGGGAGGGTTCGAACTTGAAAATGCGTATCGCTTCGCTGTCACTGCTCACAGTATGCTGCCTGTTGCTGGCTGTTGCTCCGGTTATGGCCGACACTACTCTGTATTCCAATGGTCCCTATAATGGCACGGCTGATGCGTGGACCATTAACTTTGGTTTCTCGGTTAGCGACTCGTTCACTATGGCGGCGGACCCCCATGTCAAAAGCCTTAGCTTCGTTTACTGGGATGCCTCCGCGGGGTCTCAGTCTACGGATCTTCTGACGACCGTGGACATGCAGATCGGCTCGACCTCGTTCGGCGGCACCACGCAGACGTTGACGGGCGTTACCAACACCTTCCTGGGAACGAACCAGTTTGGTTATTCCCTATACCAGGCTGACTACACGTTCACGGATATTCCATGGTCGGGCGCAGGCTATCTGACCCTGAGCAATGCCTGCACTACCTCCGGCTGTTCTGTCAGCAATCCGATCTACTGGGATGAGAACAGCGGACCGTCTACTGCCTATGAGAACACCCTTGGCTCGATTCCTTCGGAAGCCTTCACGCTGGGCGGCACCACAGACACAACAACTCCTGAGCCCAGCAGTGTCATGCTGTTCGGCTCTGGCCTCCTCGGCGTCTTTGGAGTGCTGCGCCGGAAGTTGATGGGGTAGCTTGGCAACAC
>OCTA010005766.1_pt1 | contig 10663 bp, 7 predicted proteins | sample 1538991 | NCBI WGS metagenome assembly OCTA01 (sample SAMEA3539302, study PRJEB22396) | soil metagenome | biome: tundra; feature: field; material: soil | place: USA | collected 2010-05 | depth 0.15 m | reverse complement strand
CGTGCGCGAAGCCATCCGCGGATACCGCACCGAAGGCATCTTCGCCGAACTGGCTCGCGCCCGCGCCGCTCTTGAGACTGCCGGAGTTTCCGTGGAGTGCGACACCGACCGGGTCGCGCTCAGTCCCGAGCAGGAGTCGGTGTTGTCGCTCGCCCTGCGTGAGGCCGTCACCAACGTCGTGCGTCACGCCGACGCCAGCCGCTGCAACGTCACCCTCAAGCGGAGTGACGCACTCTGCACCCTGGAAATCTCGGACGATGGATGCGGCGTACGCGGTCCGGAAGGCAACGGATTGCGCGGCATGCGCGAGCGATTGGAAGCGCTTGGCGGCTCGCTCCGCCTGCTTACTTCCAACGGAACCCGCTTGATTATCGATTTGCCTCTCGCCTCAGCCGCCTCCGCTCTGCGAAACTGAGGGCATGGCAGTCGCCAAGCGTGACAAGATCCGTGTTGTGATCGCCGAAGACCAGGCCATGGTCCTCGGCGCGCTGGCTGCGCTGCTCGAAATGGAGGACGACATCGAGGTCGTCGCCCGTGCGCGTTCCGGCGACGAAGCTCTCCGCCTGGTGCAGCAGACGCATCCCGACGTGCTGGTGACTGACATCGAGATGCCCGGCCTCACCGGACTTGAACTTGCCGCCGAACTCAAAAGACGCGGCGTCCTGGTGCGGGTCATCATTCTCACCACCTTTGCCCGGGCTGGCTATCTGCGTCGCGCGCTCGAAGCCGGGGCTTCCGGATACCTGCTCAAAGACATGCCCGCCGAACAACTCGCCGATGCCGTGCGCCGCGTGCGCAGCGGATTGCGCGTGATCGATCCGCAACTTGCCGCCGAGGCGTGGACGAACGAACCCGATCCACTGACCGAGCGCGAGCGCCAGGTACTTCGGCTGGCAGGAGAAGGCATGGCCAGCTCCGATATTGCCACCGAGTTGAGCTTGTCGGAAGGCACGGTGCGGAATTACTTGTCGGAAGCCATCAGCAAGCTGGGGGCGGCCAACCGTACCGAAGCCGCTCGCATCGCGCGTTCCAAAGGTTGGCTGTAGTATCTGCTGAAGAGACAAATGTTGAGATGTTTTGGAAGGGCACGAATTCAGAGGCAACTCTGAAATTTGCTCTTGCCGCTCAACCTTGCCAGAAAAAAGCCCGAGGTATCGCCTCGGGCTTCTTAATGTCACATAGACTCGCTTACTCCCCGCTGGGCTGGGGTGTTTGCGCCGTGCTCTTCGGCAGCACCGGCGGCTTGATGTAGCTGGTCGGTAGAGGCCCGGTCAGCGAATCCATCCAGCTTTCAATCGACTTCACCTGCGCGTCCGTCAGCTGCGTTCCGCGCTGGTGGACCGCCATGTTGCGGATCGCCTGGCCCAGTGTCGCCACCGAGCCATCGTGAAAGTAGGGGCCGGTCTTGTCGATGTTCCGCAACGACGGCACCTTGAAGACCATCATGTCGATATCTTCCTTCGTCACCTGGTACCGGCCCGTGTCTTTCTGGTCGGGCCATGGTTTCATCACGCCGAGCTTTTGATAGGCGGCTCCGCCGACATATGGGCCATTGTGGCACCACTGGCATCCGACACTGGCAAAGGTGTTGAAGCCGGCTTTTTCGGAGTCGGTCAGGGCTGATTGGTTTCCCTCAAGGAAACTGTCCCATCGCGAAGGCGTCACCAGTCCACGCTCGAACGCTCCGATGGCCAGCGCCATGTTGTTGTAGTTAACCGGTTCCTTATCGTTGGGGAAGGATGTCTGGAAGAGAGCAACGTACTCCGGCATGGACTTGAGCACATCCACGGCAACTGCATGCGATGGCATGGCCATCTCCACCGGGTTCATGATCGGGCCTTTCGCCTGCTCCTCGACGGTAGGAGCGCGGCCATCCCAGAACTGAACAAAGTGTCCCGCAGCGTTGTACACAGTGGGTGCGTTGCGGTTTCCCTTTTGGTTCTTGAAGCCAGTCGAGACCTTCGTGGACTCCGCGCCATAGGCGTCGAGCGGGTGGCAGGTATTGCACGAAATCTTCTGGTTGCCCGACAGCCGGGGATCGTAGTACAGCATACGTCCCAACTGCACCTTGGTCGCGGTGACAGGATTATCGGGTGAACCCATGACCGCGGGAAGTGGTGAGAACATATTCAGGGCTTCCGAGTTCAGCTGTACCTTTCCGGATTCCGACAAAAGATAGGTGGCAGGAATTAGGACGAGCGTGAGCAATACGGCGAACCAACGGAACTGGTGCGAGTTGAAAGCGGACATGATTGCCTCCTCAAAGGCCACCCCACCTGCCTACAACGGCGGCGAGGCACGTTAGTGCTATATTCCTCCCCATGGCCAACACCTCTCAAGGAAGCTGGTCACAGAGGCGTGTGACTGCTCCGACAGGCTGGCTCGTTGCCAGGTAACGGCTAGTCCGACGCAGCCGCGCACTGAACTCGCGAGCACGGGCGAATCCCATCAGCTAGGATCGGCTCTTCTACAATCAGTTCGGAGGCACCAGTTGCGATGAAGGCCGCCGTTCTAACCAAGCCCTCGCCGATTGCCGAGCGCCCGCTGCAAATTGAAGATGTAGCGCAACCGGCGCTCGCCGCGGGCCAAGTCCTGCTGAAAGTTCGCGCCTGTGGGGTTTGCCGGACTGACTTGCACATTACGGAAGGCGAACTGCTGCAGCGACGCGTCCCTCTGATTCCCGGACACCAGATTGTGGGCGACATTGTTGGTGGTGCGACACCCGAATTGCCGCTGGGCACGCGCGTCGGTGTGTCGTGGGTCGGCGGAACCGACGGAACATGCTGGTATTGTCAGCGCGGTAAAGAGAACTTATGCGATGCGCCCACCTTCACCGGCTACACCGTGGACGGTGGTTATGCGGAGTACGCGACCGCCCGGGCGGACTTTGTTTTCCCACTGCCCGCTGCGCTCGACGATCTGCGCGCTGCGCCGCTTCTATGCGCCGGCATTATCGGTTTTCGTAGCCTTCGGGTCGCAGGAGTACAGCCGGGGGAACGGGTCGGGTTGTTCGGCTTCGGTGCCTCGGCGCACCTCGCCATCGAAGTGCTGCATTCCTGGAAGTGCGACGTCTATGTGGCGACGCGGGGAGAATCGCACCAACAACTCGCGCGGTCGCTGGGAGCTGCCTGGGTTGGCGCTGAAACCGAAAGGCCGCCTAGCGAGCTTGATCGTGCGATCACATTCGCACCCAGCGGAGATGTGGTAATCGCTGCGCTCAGCAGCTTGCGGAGGGGTGGAGTGGTGGCCATCAATGCGATCCATCTCGATCGGATTCCGAAATTCGACTACGACAGCCTGTTGTGGGGCGAGCGCCAAATTCGCAGTGTGGCCAACATGACGCGAGCAGACGCGCGCGACTTCCTGCAGATAGCCGCCGATATCGGGATGCGTCCCAAAGTGACGGCGTTTCGTCTCGATGAAGTCAACGAAGCGCTACTCGCCCTCAAGCGAGACGCCATCGACGGCGCGGCTGTAATCGTAATCTGACTACGCCCCCGCCGGGTCCTGTGTCTCTGTCGCGACTCCCAACTCTTCGAACGCCTTCTGGGCGCGCTTGACGTCGAACTTGCCATCGCGAGCCAGACGGGACAGTGCCGCCGTTGCGATTGATTCGGCGTTGATTTCGAAATGCCGCCGCAGATGCTGACGGTTATCGCTGCGGCCGAAGCCGTCGGTCCCGAGAGTCACCAGCCGCTCGTGCAGCCACGGTGAAAGTTGATCGGGAACGACCTTCATGTAGTCGCTTGCCGCAATAATCGGGCCTGTCGAACCTGCGATAGCGGTCAGGATGTACGGCTTCTTCTCCGGGTCGCCGGGATGCAACCGGTTCCACCGTTCGGTGGACAGCGCGTCACGGCGCAACTCGTTGTAGCTGGTCAGGCTCCATACGTCCGTGGCGACCCCGTATTTTTCAGCCAGGATATCCTGCGCCCGCAGTGCCTCGTTGAGAATGGGACCGCTACCAAACAACTGCGCCACGGCTGTGCCCTTGGCGGCCGTGCGATATTTGTAGATGCCGCGCAGAATGCCTTCCTCGCAACCCTTTGGCATCTCGGGCATCGGGTAGTCTTCGTTGTACAGGGTGATGTAGTAGAAGCGGTCTTCGCCCACTTCGTACATGCGGCGAATGCCATCCTGCACGATGACCGCGATCTCGTACATGAACGCCGGATCGTAAGTGTGACAGGTTGGCACCGTGCTGGCCAGCACGATGCTGTGTCCGTCCTGGTGCTGGAGTCCTTCGCCCGAGAGCGTCGTTCTGCCCGCGGTGCCGCCCATCAGGAAGCCCTTGCCACGCGCGTCCGCGAACGCCCACACCATGTCGCCGATGCGCTGGAAACCGAACATCGAGTAGTAGGTGAAGAACGGAATGGTGGCGACGTTGTAGTTCGAGTACGCTGTTCCCGCTGCCGTGAACGAAGCCATCGATCCTGCTTCGGTGATGCCTTCTTCGAGGATCTGCCCGCCCTTTTCCTCGCGGTAGTAGAGCAGCATGTCCTGATCGTGCGGTTTATAGAGCTGCCCCTGGCTGGCGTAGATGCCTACCTGGCGGATGATCGATTCCATGCCAAAGGTGCGGCCCTCGTCGGGAATGATAGGCACGATCAGCTTGCCAACCTTCGGGTCCTTCAACAACTGACGCAGCATGCTGACGTAACCCATGGTCGTGGAGACGCCACGACCCTTGGATCCCGCCAGCGACTCGGAAAATTCCTCCATCGCCGGCCCTTCGAAGTGGATGGGCTGCGATTCGCGCGTCGGCATGTATCCGCCGAGCAAGCGGCGGCGCTCACGCATGTACTTCAATTCTTCACTGTCGTCCGACGGCTTGTACAACCACCCTTCCTTTGCGGCCTCGTCAGGGATGGGGATATCGAAGCGCGAACGAAACGCCGATAATGCCGCGTCGGCCAGTTTCTTTTCAGAATGCGTTGCATTGCGCGCTTCCGCGGAGCCGAGTCCGTAACCCTTGACGGTCTGCGCCAGGATAACGGTTGGCGATCCAGTGTGCTGCGTGGCCTGCAGGTAAGCGTTGTAAACCTTTTGAGGGTCGTGGCCGCCGCGCGTGAGGCGATGCAATTCGTCATCACTCATGTGCTCGACGAGCGCGAGCAATTCCGGATGTTTTCCGAAGAACTCCTTGCGGATGTAAGCTCCACCTTTGGCCTTGAAGGTCTGCAGTTCGCCATCGACGCATTCTTCCATGCGCTTCAACATCAAGCCGGACTTGTCGCGTGCAATGAGCGGGTCCCAGTCGGATCCCCACAATACCTTAATGACGTTCCATCCGGCGCCGCGGAAAGTCGCTTCCAGTTCGTTGACGATCTTGCCGTTGCCACGCACCGGTCCGTCGAGCCGCTGCAGATTGCAGTTCACGACGAAGATCAGGTTGTCGAGTTTCTCGCGCGAGCCTAGCGAGATCGAACCTAAGGTCTCGGGCTCATCGGTTTCACCGTCGCCGACGAACGCCCACACTTTACGGGGAGTCTTGGCGATGAGGTTACGGTTCTCGAGGTAGCGCATGAAGCGCGCCTGGTAGATGGCATTCAGTGGCCCGAGTCCCATCGACACGGTGGGGAAGCGCCAGAAGTCCGGCATCAGCCAGGGATGCGGGTACGACGACAGTCCCGGTGTGTCACGCAACTCGTGCCTAAAATTCTTAAGCTGTGCTTCGCTGAGGCGGCCCTCCAGAAAAGCGCGTGAGTACACACCCGGAGAAGAGTGGCCCTGGAAATAAATCAGGTCGCCCGGCTCGTCTCCATAGCTGGCGCGGAAGAAGTGATTGAATCCGACCTCCAGCAGCGTGGCCAGAGACGAATACGTTGAGATGTGTCCGCCGATGCCAGGGTCCTTCTTGTTCTGGCGATGCACCATGGCCATTGCGTTCCAGCGGATCAGGCTCTTGATGCGCCGCTCCAGCTTGCGGTCGCCGGGATACGGGACTTCTTCGGAGGCCGGAATGGTGTTCAGGTAAGGCGTGTTGAGTTGGACCGGAACATCGACACCCGACGTTCGGGCGTGCTGGACGAGCGCATCAATCAGCTCAGCGCCCTTGTTGGCGCCTTCCTCGTCGAGGACCTGATCGAAGGCCTCAAGCCACTCGGCGACTTCTTCTTGGTATTCCGCCTCCGGCTTAACCGGAAACTCAATGATTGTGTTCAATGATTTGTGTAGCGCCATGGTGACCTCAAGAATCTGCCGGGCAGCCAAACACGGAACTCAGGCCCAATTTACAGAATCGGTTTTGTAACGATATGCAGTAACTAAAATTGATGCGATTGCGGCACGATCGCTTCATTTTCTGGCAAGCTCCAGCCAGGCTGCAATCCACCATGCAGAAATCATCCGTATCAACGACTTGCATCGCCAGTCAATCGTCTGTGCCGCTCGATAAATTCAATGCTAGAGAACAGCAAGAATTGCCGAATAGAAATGAATTCCCCACCGAAAACCGCTTACCTATAGGTAAAGTCTAGCAGACCCGCCCACGGAGTGAATTGGGATCAGCGGGCGTAATTCATCGCGGCCCGCCTGCAGGGCGCAGGGAAGGCCACCGAATTCTTGAACCAGATCGAAGCGATTCGAGTCAGGGCCACAATGATCTGCAGAGTGTCCTACACTCCGCCCGGCTACTGGCAGGCTTCGTGATCACATCCGCAGGCGATCTCGACTTCTTCGCTGCCCGCAGTTTTGCAGAAGTCGCTGCAATACTTCTGGCCGTCCGGTACTACACATACGCAGGGCTCATGAGCGCACTGGCGCGATTGTTCTTCCATGACAGACTGACTCTCCTTCGTGAAGGATGCCGCCGGACCAGCAATTTCTGGCCGCCGTTCCTCCTACCAAAACACAGCTCGGCGATTTAAACTCCACAACTCGACCACTAGTAGACGGTGTTCATCCGCTGCCACAAAGCCATCCCCGCAATGACCAGGATCAGTAATCCGGAGGCCGCTCCCAAAATACGCACCACGGGCGTGACCTTTCTCATCTTGGCGAGCAGCTCTTCCTGTTCTGCACGCAAGTTGGACGTGGAATCGTCCAGGAAGAGCTGATCATCCTCGTGCATGCTGAGTGTGCTGCGGTAGATCAGGACAATGATCAGCGCCACGGTAATGACAGCCCAAATGGCGATCAACATCATTAACGGGGACATAAGCCACCTCGGTTCTGGCGAACCGGGCCCGCGTCCGAATGGGTCTGCTGCAATCGCCTACCGGGAAGGGGGCCCTCACCGGGTCATTATAAGCGCGCTTCCACCTATCGCTGCAAGTTTTTACAGGGCGGACATGATTGCACAACTGAACCCATCAGGTTGGTCGGCGCAGACGGCTGCAACTCCCGGGAATCTCAAGCATCTAACCCAACTAATAGCACGTTCTGGCCATACCCAAACGGGTGCGGATTTGGAGCGAACTGGAGTCCGGCTGTTTGTTATAATCACGCAAGGCTTTTCAGGAGAAAAGGAATGGCAACCACAACTACGACACCGAGCACCACAACCCCCAGCGTCGAAGTAAAGCCCGTGATCTTCACGGACACGGCGATTGTCAAGGTCAAAGAAATTATGGCGCAACAGAATCCCGTACCGGCCGGGCTGCGCGTGGGCGTGGTTGGCGGCGGTTGCTCGGGCTTCTCCTATTCCATGTCGTTCGAAAATGGCGCCGGCATGATGGACAAGACCTTCACTTTCGACGATCTCAAGGTGTTTGTTGACGCGACGTCGCTGATGTATCTCAAGGGTGTCACGGTTGACTACGTGGAAACCCTGGAAGGCGCCGGCTTCAAATTCGAGAACCCCAACGTCAAGAGCACCTGCGGCTGCGGTTCGTCCTTCAGCGTGTAAGCGCACCCTGTCAAGAATTCTGAAGCCCTGTCCGGCGTGACAGGGCTTTTATCTGCGTCCAATTCTTTGCCTCGCGCAACGTGAGCCCCAAGTACGGGTTTGGATAGGAGTTGCGGCAAGGGCCGCGCCTCTCTGTACCCTGAACGCTTCGAGCCTATACAATAAGAGATTCTGTGCATGGTTCTGGCCGGACGAATTTCCGTTAGGAAGACTGGATGAGGTTTTTGCGTAGAATCACGGTCATCGCAATTTTTCTTTTGTTTGTGCTGATGGAGCTTGGGTGCGGCGAGCAGTACCGTCCCATCGCCAATCCCATCGTCTCCCCCGGCGGACAGCCGCAGAATACTCATTTCGCGTACGTGCTGAATTACAACCCCAGCGGCAATGGGTCGAGCACCAAGATTGACGTCTCCGGCGATACCAATCTGCAGGTGGTGACCACCGGCTTGGGGTCGGTTGCGCAATCCTTCCAGGGCGGAGTCGAAGGCGCGATCTTCGTGGCCAATCGCGACAGCGATACGGTTAGCGAGTTCAGTCTGCTCTCAACTCCCTCCGTCATCAACATTGGGTTGTATCCCGGTTCGCGGCCAGTCAACCTGGCTGCCACTACCACGACCCAGGTGTACGTAGCCAATTCCGGTGCCACTTCCGTTTGTCCGCTGACTGGTTCGTTAAGTGTGATCGGAACTTCGGCCCTGGTGGTTACGAGCACGGTGTGTGTGGGAGTGAACCCCGGTCCGATCGTGCAATTGCCCAACGGGGGCAACGTCTATGTCGCCAACCTGGGAGACAACAGCATTTCGGTTTACAGCCCGACCAGCCAGAGCATCGTAGCGACCTTGACGGCGGCCAACGGCCTGCACCAGAACCCGGTTGCCCTGGTTGCCAGCGCCGATGGGAGTTATGTGTTCGTGGTCACGCAGGGCAACGGTGGTGGTCAGGGCGCATTGGACATTATCAACACCACTACGTACGCAATTGGCGGCACGGTTCCGCTGGGAATCTCTCCGACCTACGGATATCTCGATACAGTCCTCAACCGCCTGTACGTGACCAACACCGGCAGCAACACCGTCACAGTCTTCGATGTGTCGAACGTTGTCTTGGCCGCGAACCCTCCGATCACGACGCTGGCGACGGTCAATGTCGGTTCGGCCCCGGTGTCAGTCGCAGCGTTGCCCAATGGGCTCAGCGTTTATGTGGCGAATTCCGTCTCCAACGACGTCAGTGTTGTGAACTCCAACAACTTGACTGTCGTTGCTACCGTTCCGGTCGGACAGGTCCCGAAATTTATCGCCACCGAACCGTCTTCCTCCAAGGTATATACCGCTAACGCCGGCAGCGGGACGATCAGCATCATCAACACGCTGAACAACACGGTGGTCCTTAACATGCCTGCGCCGCAGCAGGACTCCACCTGCGACATCAAGGTCAGCACCTGCCCGTTGCAGCGGCCGCAGATGATCCTCACGCAGTAACTGCCGCACAAATGAAGAAGCCGGATGAGTCAATCTCATCCGGCTTTTGCTCTTGTATCAGCCGCGCGTTGCCTCACGTGAACATGAATTCCTTGCTGCGCAACTCGCGCACCTGGTCGCGCAACTTCGCCGCCTGCTCGAACTCGAAGCGCTTGGCGGCTTCGCGCATGTCGCTCTCCAGTTTCCCGATGAAGGCGTCGAGTTCTGCCTGGGTTCGGAACTCCGGCAGTCCCTCCGCCTCGTTCGTCAGGTCAACGTAATCGGCGGCGGTGACGGCCACCAGCGTCATGTCGAGCGGCCGCACGATCGACTCCGGCGTGATGCCATGCTCCTCGTTGTAGGCGTGCTGGATGGCGCGCCGGCGGTAGGTTTCGTCGATCGCCTGGCGCATCGAATCGGTCATCCGGTCGGCATACATAATCGCGCGTCCGCTCAGGTTGCGGGCGCAACGGCCCATGGTCTGGATGAGCGATCCCGCCGAGCGCAGGAAGCCTTCCTTGTCCGCATCGAGAATCGCGACCAGCGAGACTTCGGGCAGGTCCAGGCCTTCGCGCAACAGGTTGATGCCGATCAGCGCGTCGAACTCTCCCTTGCGCAGGTCGCGCAGGATCTTGATGCGCTCCAACGTCTCAATCTCAGAGTGCATGTAGCGGCAGCGCACCCCGACTTCGCTGTAGTACTCCGCCAGGTCTTCCGACATGCGCTTAGTGAGCGTGGTGATGAGCACGCGTTCGTTGCGTTTGGCGCGCTCGCGAATTTCATGCAGCAGATCGTCGATCTGCCCTTTTACCGGACGCACCTCGACTTCGGGATCGATGAGTCCCGTGGGACGAATGATTTGCTCGACCACCACCCCTGCTGACTTGGTCAACTCGTAGGGCCCGGGTGTGGCTGAGACATAGATGACCTGGTTCACGCGGTGCTCGAACTCCTCGAACGTCAGCGGACGGTTGTCCAGCGCGCTCGGCAGTCGGAAGCCGTACTCGATGAGGTTCTGCTTGCGCGAGCGATCGCCATGCCACATACCGCGCACCTGCGGCACCGTCTGGTGCGATTCGTCGATGAACATCAGGTAATCGCGTGGCACGTAATCCAGCAGCGTCGGCGGAGGCTCGCCCGGCAGACGGCCAGTGAAATGCCGCGAGTAATTCTCGATGCCGTGGCAGTAGCCCATCTCCTTGATCATTTCCAGATCGAACCGCGTGCGCTGATGGATGCGCTGCGACTCCACCATCCTTCCCTGCTTCTCCAGTTCCGCTTCCCACCACTTCAGCTCTTCCAAGATGGTGTCCACTGCGGCCGTCTTGCGCTCTGGCTGCATCACGTAATGGCTCTT
>OCTA010005764.1_pt1 | contig 10666 bp, 6 predicted proteins | sample 1538991 | NCBI WGS metagenome assembly OCTA01 (sample SAMEA3539302, study PRJEB22396) | soil metagenome | biome: tundra; feature: field; material: soil | place: USA | collected 2010-05 | depth 0.15 m | reverse complement strand
GGTCGGCGCGATCAATCAGCCGCCCAAACTTCAAATTCTGATTGCACATCACGCAGGGATTCGGCGTCCGGCCCGCCTTGTATTCGTCGGCAAAGTAACTGATGACGTGCTTCTGGAATTCCGCCGCCTCGTCAATCAGATAATACGGCACGCCGAGCTTGTGGCAGACCGCGCGGGCGTCGGTGACGGCTTGCGGGCCGCAGCACTTGTCCTCGGCGCGGTTCACACAATCCTGCGGCCAGAGCTTGAGCGTGATGCCGATGACCTCGTAGCCCTGCTCCAGCAACAGCGCCGCCGTGGCGGAGGAGTCCACCCCCCCGCTCATGCCGACGACGACGCGCTGACGCTTTTGCGAATTCACAGAAGGACATTATACAATTTCCGGGTGTCGTGTAAAATGGTTTGCGAAGTGCGTCCAGGAAAATCAGCCTCCAGTTCAAAAGCGGCGGAGGGCCGCCGCAGTCCAAAACGCTGGCGCGAATTTTGACGATGCACGAAAAGCGCGAAGCGTCCTGGAGTGCGCCAGTCCTCTGGCGCTTTCAAACGGCGCGGGCAAATCATCCCTTTTCCATCTTCCCGCCGGGACGGATGATTTTATTCGACCAGCAACCAGCCCCGAAAGCTTTCGGGGCTGGCTAATTTCCGGCGGTCACTTTTGCGAATTCACCGAAGGACATTATAAAAGGCGCGGGCGGCGTGTAAAATGGTTTGAGCAAATGGCCGGAGAAAAATTGAAACCGCGAAATACGCCAAATACGCGAAAATGAATTCCCTAAATGCCATCAAAGCGAATTTCGGTTTTCCTTGGTTCGCAACCAACACCAGGATGGCCGAGACGAGAGTGACGCACCATGCCTTACACGCAGAGCTATTGGCAGCCATGCGCTGAATCACGTCTTGCGAAATCTCCAAGTGCGCACGAACAGCCCCGGAATTTTCCAAGAATCCGTCTTTTTGAGACATAATGCCTTCGGCCCGTCACGATTTTTAATGGTTTCCTCGATCAAAAGCCATTGCCAGCACAGAGAACAGCTTGCTGGAAGACCACATGAAAATTTTGACCGCACGGGATCGAGGGCCGACCGGCAGAAATTTTTCTTCGCAGATTTTTGCGCCGCAGGCCCGTTCTGACTTGAGCTGGGTGAAGGGGAACGGCCTCCTTCGCCGGACGGTTCACGTGCCTTCCTGCTCTAAGCGCCGAAATTCGTCTCGCAGCATTTCGGTCACGCGGTTTTTCACAAGATAGACTTGATTGACGGTAACGCTGAACGTCTGGGCTACTTTTTCCGGCGGCCACTCCCGGTTCACGTAGAAGTCGAAGATTTGAAACTTTTGGGGATCGAGGCGGCACTTCACCCGGACCATGGCCGCGTCGAGAACCGTTTTTTCCCAATCCGCCTCCCAATCCGGGCTTTTCTCGTCGGCAATTCTTTCGATCGTCGCCGTTCGCGTGGTTTCGCCGTCGCCGGCGTGGTGCGGGGCAATCGGGCCGCGTTTGCGCAACTGATCCACGATCCGCCAGCGCGTCAGAGTTAACAGCCACGCCTTGAACGTGCCGACGGCAGGATTGTATTTGAACGTGGGCATGTGTTTGGCGACGGAGACCATGCTTTCCTGCACCACGTCCTGCGCTTCGGCGTCGCTCAAGCCGGCTTTGCGGGCAACGCCGTAGATGAGTTTCCAGTAAATGTCGAAGAACTCCTGCCAGCTTGCCTGGTCGTTCCAGTTTTTCATCCGGTCCAGCAGCGTCGCGCGCGTGCGAATCACTTCGTCCTCGTTCTTTGACACGAATGACTAATGCGCTGGCGCACGGCGGTTGGCAAACAAAAAGGAAATCTCCGCCGGCGGATCGTCCACTCCTATTCCCCATCGAGTTCCATGCTGTCCGCAAACGCGGCCATGATGATCCGCCGGCGGGCCTCCTCGGCGAGTTGCGAGCCGTTAACCCTGGTCACCACGCCCGACGAAATTTTTTGTTCCACCAGGAAATGCAGCGCCGCCAAGAGGCAGCGCTGAATCGCCTCGCGATTTTCCGCACGAAAGCGACGGAGGGCGCGCGCGGCCGGCAATTCCTCCCACCAGAGCCAGGGAAAATTCGGGTCGCGCGCGGCCAGGTTGGCCGCGTCAGTGGAATTGTAAATCTGCCGCGCGTAACAATCGGCGAGCAAAGCCAGCACGGCACGGGTCTGGGCAAACGGGCTGGCCGCGTTGGGCGAAAGCGGCGTGAGCGAGCCGTCCGCAATCCCGTCAACCGCCGCCTGAATGGCCTGCCCCATCGTGCGCGGGCCGGCGGTGACGATATTTTGAAAGACGGCCATGGGCGCTGGTCTCGCCGCCCGAAAATGTGTTCCAGTATCCATTATTGTCATAGTATTCATTAGTGTTCCCTTCACTATCCGGTTCATGTTCAATTGTGTTACGGGCGGATTTGACAAATCTTTCAAATTATTTCTGAGGCGTTTTTGAAACACGCGCTGAAAGAAAAACCCGCCGGCTGCATATCAAATACAGGGTGCCGCGGTGAAACCGGGCAAAATGGATTGCTTGCATTGCCGCCGCCGCTGACTTAAATAGATGACGACAACCGGAAAATTAGAACCGAGGAGACATAGCACATGAAACCATTGATCACGGTCGTCAGGCGGATGGTTCTGATCGCGAGTTTGGGATGGATCGCGCATTGGGCCGCACCCGCTTCCGCGCAAACGAACGAAGCCATTTGCATCGTGGAACTTCGTGGCAAGGTGGAAATCTTGCCGCACGGCGCGACCAACTGGGTGCTCACGCAAACCAACCAATCACTCTACCCGCTTGACCGTGTCCGCACCCGCGCCAACAGTTCCGTTGGTCTCTTGTTGTCCGACCAGAGCGTGCTGCGCTTTGGTGCCATGAGTGAGATGGAAATTCCGCCAAACACCGGCGCTGCCGACCAAGGCCTGCATCTGCTCCAAGGCATTCTTTCATTTTTTCATCGCGACAAACCGGGCCGCATTCACGTCATCGCCAGCGGCGGCCTGGCCGGCATCGAAGGCACCGAATTTGTCATGGCCGTCGGCACGACCAATGGCGTCGAGCAAACAACGCTTTCCGTGATTGACGGCAAAGTCCGTTTCAGCAACGACGGCGTCACGCTGGTTCTCACCAACGGTGAACAAGCGGTGGGCGAGCCAGGCCAGGCGCCGCGCCGCACTCCAGGCTTCATCGCTAAAAATATTTTACAATGGTGCTTTTATTATCCCGGCGTGCTTGATCTGAACGAGCTGCCGCTCACGGCCGGCGAGCAAGCCATGCTCGGCGAATCCCTCACCGCGTATCGCGCCGGAGATTTGCTCGCGGCACTCGCAAAATACCCTGACCCGCGACAACCCGGTTCCGACGCCGAACGCGTCTATCATGCCGCGTTGCTGCTTTCCGTCGGACAAGTGGAGCAGGCCGAGGCAAATCTTTCCGCGCTGACGGTAACGGGACTTGCCGAAAAAAACCGACGTCTTGCCACCGCGTTGCGCACGCTCATCGCCGCCGTGAAACGCGAGCCGCGTCCATCAACCATCAACTATCAACTATCAACCGAGCTTCTCGCCGCCTCGTATTACGAGCAGTCCCTGACCGGGCCGAAGTCTTTGAATAACGCCCTGGCATACGCGCAACGCGCGGTGACCAACTCGCCGGATTTTGGCTTCGGCTGGGAGCGCGTGGCGGAATTGGAATTCAGTTTTGGCCGGACCGATCGCGCGCTCGCGGACTTGAAACAGGCCCTCCGGCTCTCGCCGCGCAACGCCCAGGCGCTGGCGTTGAAAGGTTTTCTGCTGGCGGCGCGGAACCAGACGCGCGAGGCCATCGAACAGTTTGATCGCGCGCTGGCGGTGGACTCCGCCTTGGGCAACGCCTGGCTGGGCCGCGGTTTGTGCCGCATCCGGCGCGGCGACACCAAAGCCGGCCGCGAGGATTTGCTGGTTGCCGCCGCGATGGAGCCGCAACGCGCCGCGCTGCGCAGCTACCTCGGCAAAGCGCTGGGCGACGCCGGCGACACGCGCCGCGCCACACACGAACTGTATCTGGCCAAACAACTCGACCCCCGTGACCCGACCGCATGGCTCTACTCCGCGTTGCTCAATGAACAAAACAACCATATTAACGAAGCCATCCGCGATCTGGAAAAATCCCAGGAGCTGAACGACAACCGCAGCGTCTATCGTTCGGGATTGTTGCTGGATCAAGACCGCGCTGTGCGCAGCGCGAATCTGGCACGGATTTACCAGGAAGCGGGCATGGACGATGTAGCATTGCGCGAAGCATCGCGCGCCGTGGCGTCAGATTACGCGAATTATTCCGCGCATCTATTTTTGGCAAACAGTTACGATTCGATGCGTGATCCAAATGGAGTCAACCTTCGTTATGAAACTCCGGCAGAAAGCGAATACCTTGTGGCCAACTTGCTGGCTCCAGTTGGCGCGGGCATACTCTCGCCGACCCTTTCACAACAGGAGTATTCGCGATTATTTGAGCGTGATCGGTTTGGCTTCGCTTCGAGCACGGAATACTTGAGCCGTGGCGCCTGGACGCAATCGGAAGGACAGTATGGCACGCTCGGAAATTTCAGTTATGACCTGGAGGGATTTTACCGAACAGACCCCGGTCAGCGTCCGAACAACGATATCGATGAACAAGCATATTCATTCCAGATCAAGCAACAACTTACTCCCCAAGACACCATTTATCTCCAAGGCGATTATTACAATGCCTCAGGGGGCGATTTGGTGGAATATTATAATCAGACCAATGCAAACCCCAGCCTGCGCACACAAGAGAAACAAGATCCAATCCTCGCGCTTGGATATCATCATGAATGGCAACCCGGGGTTCACACGCTGTTTCTGGGCAGCCGCTTGAGCGACCAGTTCAATGTGAGCAATCCGTTTCAGCAGACATTTTTTGTGGATCGAACTCCCGCCGGGCTTGACTACGTTGAACCCATGACGATCAACCAGACGTATCAAAGCACGCTGGAAATCTATTCGATGGAACTACAGCAAATTTTTCAGCAGTCCGATCACAACACGCTGGTTGGAGTGCGTTTCCAAACCGGGAATTTCCATACGCAAAATCTCGAAACCAATCCGTCTCTGAATGTCATAAATTTCGTCTCGCCAAGCAAAGTGCAAGATTTTACAACCGATTTCGAACGGTTGAGCATCTATGGGTATCACTATTGGCAAATCGCTGATCCGCTGTTATTGGAGGGCGGCGTGGTCTATGACTGGCTTTCTTTTCCAGATAATTTCCGGGCAGCGCCAATTTCGGATAACGAGCGGACAGAGAATCAGATTTCACCAAAGGCGGGTTTTGTTTGGACACCGACCAGGGGCACAACGGTTCGAGCTGCATACACGCGCTCCTTGAGCGGAGCCAGTTTCGATCAGAGTTATCAGTTGGAGCCTTCTCAAATGGCTGGATTCCTGCAATCCTATCGTAGCATCCTTCCCGAGTCGGTTGGCGGAGCGGAAGCAGGCGCGCGATTCGAGACTTATGGAGTCTCTCTCGAACAGTGGTTTCCCACCGGCACTTATCTGGGATTGTCGGGCGAGATTCTGAATTCCAAAGTGGATCGAACTTTTGGAGTTTTCGTGGCAAATTTGTCTGGCTTTGCGAATCCCGGCGGAACAAAAGAGCATCTCGATTTCACGGAACGAACGCTGCTTTTTACTTTGGACCAATTGTTAGGTCAGCAATGGTCGATGGGGATGAATTTTCGCGTGAGCAACGCAGATTTGAATGATGAATTTACTGAAGTGCCTGCAAATTTGCCCCCGGGTTCTCTCATCCCGCCTTTTCAAGCCAATCAAAATCCGTCGGCAACCCTGGATCAACTGGATTTACACCTGGTCTATAATCACCCTTCAGGATTTTTTGCACAATTTCAGTCGCTGTGGAACAGCCAGAGCAATTATGGCTATAATCCGGCCATTCCTGGAGATGATTTTTGGCAATTCAATTTATTTGCCGGTTATCGCTCCCCGCGCCGCATGGTTGAATTGACCCTCGGAATCCTGAACCTCACCGGCCAGGATTATAGCCTTAATCCTCTCAATCTTTACAATGAACTTCCCCGCAACCGGACTTTCGTGGTCCGGTTGCGGCTCAACTTCTAAACCGCGAAATTTGCGGCCATGTTCGTCGGCTATTGGTAGCGCCAGCGGAACGTAACCTTCCCGCTCGCGGGAGCGCCGGGCGGAACCTTGTAGAGAACCGTGAGCCGATGTGTGTTCTTCTGTGCGACCCCGCCGGCATTCTGGCTCAACGTTATCTGGCATTGGCTCTGTTTCGGATCCGTTCCTCCTGGAGCGTTATCATTGCAACAGGCGTCCGTCGGTGGAATCCAATTGTTTTGGATCCGAATTCCAGTATCGGCTGTTCCGTTGTCGGCGCTGAAGGTGTCAATGGTCAAGGTGGAACCATGCCCCCAATTTGTAAAAAGACCTGATTGCGGAGTGGCGTTTGGACCGTAAAAAAACATCGGCTGACCGCTGGCACTGACTGGCGTATACCCTTTTTGAAAAGCTCTCCCACCACACGAGTAAGTTTGGTTCCCAAATTGGCCGATGGGTGTGGACAAGATTCCGGTGGTGACGCTACTAACCAAGGCGAAGGCATACATGCTCAGATAAGCCGGCTTGGATAGGGTGATCCCATTTCCCCTCACCAACACTCGATACTCGCCCACATTGGCAAATTCGGCAGGATGAGGAATCGTATATGTCGCCTCCGTCGCTCTCAAGATGTTAGACCCATTGAACTGCCATTGATAAGAAACCTCTTTCGGCTTGGAAACGACAACCGAAAAACTCACCGCCGTGTCACCCTCTTTGGCAATCTGACTCTGTGGTTGCTGGACGATTTTTGGCGGACATTTCGATGTCCAAATCAAATTGCAGCAGCTCGTCAAACCTGCGACCAGTCCCGCGACCGCAGCGAACGCAATTATTTTTGAACTTTGTTTGGTCATATTTTTCCTTTCATTATTATTTGTGTTTCCTGGCTCCCGCAGCCCGCAACACACCTCAATACGACCGGTGGCCGAATGGCCGGGACAATCCGCAGGGTGCAGGGTTGTTTTATCACTAGAAGGCTGGCTTGTAAAGAGAATAAAGATAACGAAAAAACCCTGTTTTCCTGCTCGATTTGCATTAATCTCCATCCCGGAATGGGTTCAAGTCTTGACAGCACGTTTTGCCGGGGCGGAACAAGGCGTTCCGTTTAGCCCCGGATTTCGTTGACAGGCAGGTTGTGAAAGACGCGTCCGTCATCAAAAAAGTTTTCACAAAATCCGCGCTCGTCGGCGCGGCGCTCGCGGCGCTTTGCGGCCTGCTGCTCTGGGGCACGCCGCTCGGCGATGCATGGGTGAACTCCAGCTACGATTATCTCTTTCGCTTCGGCTCGCGTTCCGTCACCAACCAAGTCGCGCTGGTGCTCATGGACGATGACTCCTATGAACAGTTGCACCAAAAACGCGGCGACATCTGGGACCGCAGTCTGCATGCGGATTTGTTAGAAAAACTTGCCGAGGACAAATCGGCGCTGGTGGTTTTCGACATTCATTTCAAATCGGCACAAAATGCCGAATCCGACTCCGCGCTGGCCAATGAAATGCGACGGCATGGGCGTGTCGTGCTCATGGCGGACATTCTCGATTCCGAACATCCGGGCTTGGGCAAGGCCAGCATCTGGCCGCCGCAGGAACTTTTTCTCAACGCTGCTGCCGGCTGCGGCGTCGGCTATGCCAATCCGCATACGGGCCAAATCGCACGGCGGCATTGGCCGTTCCTTGCGCCGGGGGAAGGTGATTTTCACAGCCTGGGCTGGGTGGCAGCCGCAATGCTTGGCGCACGACTCGATCCGGCGGTTGAAGAACAATGGCTGCGCTATTACGGCGAAAACGGTGCGTGGAAAGCGATCCCCTATCATCTCGCGCTGGTGAAACCGCCCGGTTACTTTCGCGACAAAATTGTTTTCATCGGCAACAGCCCGGAAAAAAGCGATCCCGGTTTTCCCGAACAGGACAAATTTCTCACGCCCTACACGCACTGGAACGGAAAGGCCGTCGGCGGCACGGAAATCATGGCCACGACCTTTTTGAACCTGATGAATGGCGACTGGCTGCGACGGCCCCCGGCATGGATCGAAGCCACGCTGCTCGCGCTGACGGGAATTTTGATCGGCGGCGGCCTCTGCTGGTTGAAGCCGCTGCCGTCCCTGCTGGTCGCGGCGGGGATTTTCCTGACCGTGATGCTCGTGTTCGTTTCATGGAGTTACTTCAGCAACTACTGGTTTCCCTGGCTTGTGATCGCGGGTGGTCAGGTGCCGTGTGCGCTGGCCTGGGCCTGGGTTTCCCGGACGCGACAGGTCACGTTTTTCCTTGAGCGATTCCCCGGCTACGCGCCGGTGGGCGAACCCTTCGGCGAAGGGGCCTACGGCAAAGTCTGGCTGGTGCGCAATGCCACGGGACAATTGCAGGCGCTCAAGGAAATCGAGCGCTCCAAGTTCGAGGATGCAGGACCCTACGACCGCGAGTTCCACGGCATCAAAAGCTACAAGCCGATTTCCAACCAGCATCCCGGCCTGCTGCACATTGATCACGTCAACCGCAACGACCAGGAAGGCTACTTTTACTACGTCATGGAATTGGGTGACGCGTTGGACACGGGTTGGGAGCAAAAAGGCGAGTCCTACCAGCCGCGTGATCTGGCCAGCGTTTGCAACCAGGCGGAAGGCGGGCGATTGCCCGTACGCGAATGTCTTCGCATCGGCATCGTGCTGCTGGAGGCGCTGGATTTTCTCCATCAACACGGGCTCGTGCATCGCGACATCAAGCCGTCGAACATCATCTTCGTGAATGGCCGGCCCAAGCTTGCAGACGTGGGACTGATTCGCGAAGCCAGCCCGGACTCCACCTGGGTGGGCACGGAATTCTACATGCCGCCGCCGCCTGAACCGCCGGGAACAAAAGTGGCGGACCTTTATGCATTGGGCAAGGTCCTCTACGTCATCAGCACAGGCAAACATGCGAAGTCCTTCGCGGAGCTTTCGACAACACTGGTTGGAAAACCTGAATTCATGCGCCTCAACGAAATCATCTGCCAAGCCTGCCAGCCCGCCGCTGACCAACGTTACACCGGCGCCGTGGAGATGCTGGCGGCGTTGCGGGAAGCCCAAAGAGAACTTGATACCGGCCATACAAGAAGAATGTGAAAACGAATATCAGCCCGTTAAAGAAGTAGCAGCCGACGTAAGGAGGCTCCAAACGAATGATTGTTTCCAAGGAATTTTTGAGCCTCGTTACCTCGGCTGCTACAGGAGAAGATTTTTTAACGGGCTGCTAAACCAACCCGGGAAAAATCTGAGGAGCGAATCGATGCTTTGGAGCTTGTGGCAGACGGCGCGGGCGTCGGTGACGGCCTGCGGGCCGCAGCACTTGTCCTCGGCGCGGTTCACGCAATCCTGCGGCCAGAGCTTGAGCGTGATGCCGATGACCTCATAACCCTGCTCCAGCAACAGCGCGGCGGTGGCGGAGGAATCAACTCCCCCGCTCATGCCGACGACGACGCGCTGACGCTTTTGCGAATTCACAGTGGGACATTATACAAGGCGCGGGCGGCGTGTAAAATGGTTTGCGAAAAGTGTTAAAAGAAAATGCTATTGTGCCTTCTCCACAACCAGCATCTCGATGGGTTCGCGGCTTGGCACGAGTTCAAGGCCAAGTGGAGCAAGGGCCTGGTTCACATTATTCCAATTGTGATTTTGCAGGTCAGTTTGCTCCCAATGCAAATTGATATCGAAACCGTTGGTGAGGCCGGTCCGGTCAATGACGGGGACATTCGCATATAACTCCAAGGTGCAGGCCAGGTAACCCAATGGCTTGTTTTTTGACTCGAAATGGCCGGGGTCCCAGTTCTCAAATTGATCAGCCAATGAGGATGTGCTTGGTTTCAAACCCGGCGCGTTTGGAGCTTTCACCTTGAGAAGCAATATGTTCGTTTCGCGCGTTTCGATTCTGGCAATGACCCCAAACTCTCGTTTCACCTCTTGCTGCAACGCTTCTGCGTTTCCATTTGTGAGGCTGACGATATAATCATAGCGACCCTCCGGCAACCCGGTGGCAAGAATTGTTCTGGCCGTTGTGGCAAAGCCATAAGCCGCCGACACCAGCGTTGAGGCTGAAACTCCAGTCCCCATCATCCTGCCGTTGCTGCCCCAGCCATGAGCGTCTCCGTGCAGTTTGCTTGGAAGGATTCTAACTTGAGCTGATTGCTGCTCCAGCACGTTTTCGTGAAACCCTTCAACCTGCCACATGGTTGCCCCGGCAACGAGCAGCGTGCTCGCACCAATCACAATCGCCGTTTTTGTTTTTATCCAGGTCATAATATTCAGCGTTCCCTTCACCAAGGTCAGGGTTGAGGCCGCAGCGATTGACCCTTTCACAACCGCCACGGCGGTCACGGCCTTTGCCAGCGCCACCGGCGCGGCTTGAACAGAGTTCGCGGAAATCGCCGCCGTCAGAACCGCCGCCGGTAGCACGACACCGCGTTTCGTGAAGAACCGCCGCAGTTTTTCCACCGCGCGCAGGACCCGCCTTTGCGCCGCTGCTTCAGTTACCTTTAATGCCGCCGCG
>OCTA010005763.1_pt1 | contig 10666 bp, 7 predicted proteins | sample 1538991 | NCBI WGS metagenome assembly OCTA01 (sample SAMEA3539302, study PRJEB22396) | soil metagenome | biome: tundra; feature: field; material: soil | place: USA | collected 2010-05 | depth 0.15 m | reverse complement strand
TCGGCTCGGCCACCTGGATCGGCTGGAACCTGCGCTCAAGCGCCGCGTCCTTCTCCAGGTGCTTGCGGTACTCATCCAGCGTCGTCGCGCCGATCGTCTGCAGCTCACCGCGGGCCAGCATCGGCTTCAGGATGGATGCGGCGTCGATCGCGCCCTCGGCCGCGCCGGCGCCCACCAGGGTGTGCAGCTCGTCGATGAACAGGATGATGTCACCGCGGGTCCTGATCTCCTTGAGGACCTTCTTCAGCCGCTCCTCGAAGTCACCGCGATAGCGTGACCCGGCCACCAGGGCGCCGAGGTCCAGCGTGTAAAGCTGCTTGTCCTTCAGCGTCTCCGGCACCTCGCCCTTGACGATCTTCTGGGCCAGTCCTTCGACCACGGCCGTCTTGCCGACTCCAGGCTCACCGACGAGCACCGGGTTGTTCTTGGTCCGCCGGGAGAGCACCTGCATGACCCGCTCGATCTCTTTCTCCCGGCCGATCACCGGATCGAGCTTGCCCTCGCGCGCCCCGGCGGTGAGGTTCCGGCCGAACTGGTCGAGGACCAGGGAGGTGGACGGCGCGGACTCGGACGGCGAGCCCGCGGCCGCGGGCTCTTTGCCCTGGTAGCCGTGCAGCAGCTGGATAACCTGCTGACGGACCCGGTTCAGGTCCGCACCCAGCTTGACCAGCACCTGAGCGGCCACGCCTTCGCCCTCACGGATGAGGCCAAGCAGGATGTGCTCGGTGCCGATGTAGTTGTGCCCCAGTTGCAGAGCCTCACGGAGTGAGAGCTCGAGGACCTTCTTGGCGCGCGGGGTGAACGGGATATGCCCGGAAGGCGCCTGCTGCCCCTGGCCTATGATCTCCTCAACCTGCTGCCGTACGGCCTCCAGGCTGATCCCCAGCGATTCCAGGGCCTTGGCCGCCACACCCTCACCTTCATGGATGAGGCCAAGCAGGATGTGCTCGGTGCCGATGTAGTTGTGGTTGAGCATCCTGGCCTCTTCTTGAGCCAGGACCACGACCCTCCGCGCCCGGTCAGTAAACCTTTCGAACATCTCGTCGCTCCTCACAGAGCGGTTGGGGGGCCCAGATGCCTGGGTGTCCGGGACCCATCCCTTCCGCATGTTAGCCCGCATGCCGGACGATGTGCCGCGCGATATGCCGCACATGGTTAAAACGTTCCCCGGCAGGAGGGCGTTCATCCCATCCAACTCCGGTGAGAGGGGACGGTGTTCCCTAGTACGCCGGAAGCGAACGCCTGCCCTAGCGCTCAACGAACGCCGGCCTGCCTCTCAACGAGACGACGGGACGCGCACCACTGGGCGACCCGGGGAAGGCTCCAGACATGCCACAGGGCCCGCACACGTCGCGCGAGAGCCGGCCTGCATTACCAGAATAGCCGGTGCGTCGCGAGCCGCCTGCGGGCCCTGCGCTGAGACCTACTGCGCTGAGACTAGTGAGCGGCGTCATACTCCGAGATGATCGTGGCCGGAATGCGGCCCCGCTCACTGACCTTGTACCCGCGCTGCTTCGCCCATGCCCTGATTTCTGAACTTCGCTCACGGCCGGGACCTGTCCTGGCGCGACGGCGGCGGCCAGCGCCGGTAGCCCTGCGCGCATGATCGGTATACGGCCCGAACTTCTCGCGAAGTTCCTTAGCGTGCGGCGAGCACACGTCGACCTCGTAGGCAGTTCCGTCAAAGGAGAACGAAACCGTCTCCGTCCCCTCGACCTCACCGTCGTGAGGAAGGTCGCAGACGACCGTCACCTTCACCTTCTGAGCCATGGGAGCCAGCCCTTCCACTGGAGCACGTTTATTAGGTTGCAAACATATACCAGGACAGTTGCGTTTGCCAATTCGCACCACCGGAATCGAACTGCGAGTTCCGTCTCAGCATGGCAAGGCAGACGACACGGAAGATTGCAGTAACTCTCCGTAATCATGCACGGATAGGCCGGCATCAATCGGGCATGCCGATCTATCGCGCGCTACTGGGGCGCAGTTCATGCAGAAGGCCGCTAGCCCTCACCGCGATCTGGCGGGGAGACCGGCCGCGAACGCCCGGGATCCGGAATCGTGCCGTCACCGGAAATATCGTCCGGGCCGTCATCCTCTTCAGGAAGCTTCGGCGCCATCTGCCGTCGTAGGAAGAGTACGACCCCGATCAGGAAGGCCACGCACACAACCAACGACGGGGTCAGTGCCGCCAGGTCCGCGAGCATGGCTCACTCCTTTCCACCGACCCGCCGCTCATCCAGTTCGCCTGGCCTCGGGACCATCCGTTCACCGTGATCCGGTTAACAGCGGCACCCGCTTTGCGCTGCGGCGCACCGGTCTGACTTATGCATTCTTACCCATGACCAAAGCAGGCGTGGCCGCACCCCGGGTGTTCACGACTGTGAGCAAGGCGGCGAAGGGTCCCCCTCGCACCCGGCGGCGTGGCAGGATCGAACCCTGCACCCGCGGGCCCGGCACTGATCCGCCGTCGCGGGTTTTGGACGGACGTGGCACAGAAAAACGCGGCACAGAAAGCGGACAGTGACGGCATGTTCCACGCCGACCTGCACATCCACTCCCGGTTCTCCCGCGCTTGCAGCAAGACCTGTGACATCCCCTCCCTCGCGTGGTGGGCACTGCGTAAGGGGATCACTGTTGTCGGGACGGGCGACTTCACGCATCCGGCGTGGGCTCAGGAACTGCGGGAGGCCCTCGTGCCCGCCGAACCTGGACTGCTGCGGCTTCGCCCCGGCCTGGAGGCGCAACTGCGCCGCACCGCACCCGCTAGTTGCGACCAGCAGGTGCGCTTCATGCTGTCGTCCGAGATCTCGACCATTTACCGTGGCGGCGAGCGGACCAGGAAAGTGCACCATCTGCTCTACGCGCCGACCTTCGAGGCGGCGGACCGGATTACTGCGGCACTGGCCACCATCGGGAACCTTGCGTCAGATGGCCGCCCGATCCTCGGGCTCGACTCACGCCACCTGCTGGAGATCACATTGAGCGCGGGACCTGGGTGCTACCTGGTGCCCGCGCACATCTGGACACCCTGGTTCGCGGTTCTCGGCTCCAAATCCGGGTTCGACGCCGTCGCGGACTGCTACGCCGATCTCGCGGAGCACGTGTTCGCGGTCGAGACTGGGCTGTCCTCTGACCCACCGATGAACTGGATGTGCCCGGGCCTCGACGGCTACCGACTGGTGAGCAACTCTGACGCACATTCACCACCGATGGTCGGCCGCGAGGCAACGACCCTGAATACGGAACTCGATTACTTCGCGATCGAGGGAGCGCTGCGCACCGGGGCAGGCCTGGCCGGCACGATCAACTTCTTTCCCGAAGGCGGCCGTTATCACCTGGACGGGCACCGCAAATGCGGCATCCGCTTCGAGCCCGGCCAGACCTCGGACCACGGCGGAATCTGCCCGGGCTGCGGCAAACCGCTGACCATCGGCGTGTTGCACCGGGTCACGGAACTCGCCGACCGGCCCGTCGGCTCCCGGCCTGAGGGGGCCCCCGGTTCCACCAACCTGGTCGCGCTGCCGGAGATCGTCGGCGAGATCCTCGCCACCGGCGCTAAGAGCAAGAAGGTCAGCGCCGAGGTGAGCCGACTGGTCGCCGCGTTGGGCCCGGAACTTGCGATCCTGTGCGCGGCGCCCGTCGCCGAGGTAAGCCGGGTCGGCGGCAGTTTGCTTGGCGAGGCCGTGGCCAGGCTGCGCCGCGGTGAGGTGACCAAGGATCCGGGTTACGACGGCGAGTACGGCTCGATCCGCCTGTTCCGCGGCCGGGAACTGGACGCCGCCGGTGCGCTCTTCGAGATGCCAGCCCCGCCCGAGCAGACCAGGACAGATTCAGCGCAACGGCGTCCCCAGGATTCAACTGCCGCGAACTCAGCGGCCGCGCCTTCGCCGATGGCCGCCGCTACATCGTCTCGTGCGGCTGACCCTCGGGACGATTCACCGGGGCCGGGTGAGTGGCGGGCGGTGCCCGTTGGGGATGGTGGTTCTCTGCTTGATGGGCTCGACCCCGAGCAGCGGGCGGCGGCGACCGCGGACAGCCCGTTGATGATCATTGCGGGGCCCGGGACGGGGAAGACGCGAACCCTCACGCACCGGATTGCCGCCGCGGTCGCGCAGCGAGGCGCGGCGGCCGAGTCCTGCCTCGCGATCACGTTCACGAGGCGGGCAGCTGAGGAGATGCGCGAGCGACTGGCCGCGCTGATCCCGCGGCAGGCCCCCCGGCTGACCGTGACCACCTTCCACGGGCTGGGCCTGATGATCCTGCGGGAACAGCACGGACACGCCGGCTTGCCGGCGGATTTCGGCGTCGCCGACGAGGAGGCCCGGCAGGCGGTGGCCGTGGAACTCGCCGGGTCGCCACGCGCGGGCCGCACGCTGCTCCGGGACGCCGCCCGCGACCCGGCCCGGCGCGACTTGCTGCGGAAGGCACTCGCCGCCCGCGACCTCGTAGATTTCGACGGCCTCGTGGAACTGCCGGTGGCGCTGCTCCGCGATGAGCCGGCTATCGCGGCAGCCTGGCGGGGCCGCTGGCCGCACGTCAGCGTGGACGAATACCAGGACATCGACGCCACGCAGTACGCCCTGCTGCGGCTGCTGACCGGCGACGGCGCGGGCCTGACCGTAATCGGGGATCCTGATCAGGCGATCTATGGGTTCCGCGGCGCGGACGTGGGCTTCTTCCTGCGCTTCACCGAAGACTACCCAGGGGCTACGACATTGCGTTTGACCAGGAACTACCGGTCGAGCCCGGCCATCGTCACCGGAGCGCTGCAGGCGATCGCGCCCAGCACCCTCGTACCGGGCCGGGTGTTGCACGCGGTGGCCGCCGGCCAGCCGCCCGGCGCCGCTACCACCATCACCGTCCACGAGGCCGCGGATGAGCACGGTGAAGGCGCCTGGATCGCGGAAGCTATCGACCGGTTGCTCGGTGGCTCGTCGTTCCACTCGCTGGACAGCGGCCGTGCGGATGGGCACGGTCACGATGGGATCGGCCTGGCCGATATCGCCATCCTGTACCGCACGGACGCCCAGGCGGCCCCGCTGGGCCAGGCGCTGACCCGTGCCGGGCTTCCGTTCCAGAAGCGCTCACATGACTTGCTGGAGCGCCGGACGGGGGTTCCAGAGATCGTCCATGAGATGCGGCTGCTGGCTGGGGACGCGGGGCCCAGCGGAACTTACCGGCCGGCGGCCACGGCGGATTGGGAGCCAGCGGCGGGAGCCGAGCCCTCGGCGGGCCCGCCCGTATCCCATCTACTGGGCAGCGCTGTGGATCGGCTCGCGGTGCGTTCAGAAGGACCTGGTTCGGCTGCGGTGGACATGCGCGCCGCAGGAGAGATCCTCGCGCCGCTCGCCCGTCGGTGCGGCGACGACTTGACGCGATTCCTCACCGAGATCTCGCTCGGCGCCGAGACAGACGCCCTTGATCCACGCGCCGACGCGATCACTTTGCTGACCTTGCATGCCGCCAAGGGCCTGGAGTTCGCTGTCGTGTTCCTGGCCGGCTGTGAGAAAGGCCTGCTTCCTCTCTGGCTTCCCGGCTCGGGCGCTGGCCCTGGCACTAGCGCTAGCCCTGCCGCTGGCACGGGCGCTAGCCCCGGGGCTGGCACGGCCACTGGCCCGGACCAGGCCGAGGAACGGCGACTGCTGTTCGTCGGCATGACCAGGGCCCGGACACATCTGCTGCTGACCTGCGCCGCGCACCGGACAAGGCACGGAGCCACGTCTGGGGGAGGTCCTTCCCCCTTCCTGGCCGCGATAGAGCCGCGCCTGGTTGACCGGTCGGCACCGGCGCGCCCCCGCCGCGCGGCACGGCAACTCCGTCTCCTCTGAAGGCTGCTGAGGCACCGGCCCCCAAGCCGGCCGCTCCGGCCGAGTATCCCGTCTGATTGTCCCGGGCCGATCTGATCCGCCGGAGCCGATCCACCTCACAGATGGAGCAGCATTCGCGTGTTGCCGAGAGTGTTTGGCTTCACCCGGTCGAGGTCAAGGAACTCAGCGACACCCTCGTCGTACGAGCGGAGCAACTCCGCGTACACCCCCGGCGAAACCGGCGTGCCGTCGATCTCCTCGAATCCGTGGCGCATGAAGAACTCAACCGCGAACGTCAGCACGAAGACGCGGCGCACACCGAGGTCACGTCCGCTCTCCAGCAACGCCTTGACAAGCCGGTGCCCGACGCCCTGACCCTGAGAGCTCGGATGCACCGTGATCGTCCGGATCTCGGCCAGGTCCTCCCACATCACATGGAGCGCGCCGCAGCCGACCACTACCTCGTCCTCAGCTCGCTCGGCAACCCAGAACTCCAGGACGTCCTCATAGAGCGTGACGGTGGCCTTGCCCAGCAGCCGGCCTGATGCGACATTGTCGCCAACCAGGCCGGCTATCGCGCGGACATCCTGGGTGCGCGCCCGCCTGATCATGTAGTCCATCGCCCGCACACCTTAACTGGTGCGAGCGGCAACTCGTGCGAGCGACGGTGAGCCGATCCGGGCGGCACAACTGAATCCGCCATGTCCGTGCACCGACCGCGCCTGCGGGGGCCGCGGAATGAAACTTTCAGAATCGGGGCGGATAACTGGCGATTTTCTTTCGCTTATACGTCATGCGCATCGCACGACTGCCATCTTCGGCCGATCACATGCTTCGGCCGATCACATGCACGGCGAACTGCGAACCAGATAACTCTGAGTCACCAGCGGACTCAAGCCGAACCGCTGTACGCAGTATACATCCGCTGGCCGACGAGCCAATGCCGCGGGAAACAGGCGCACGCCAAGTTAAAGATTCTGCGGTTCAGGCCACTATGTGTCGTCTGTTCCGTTATTGTCCAACGCTGTCACCGTGCCACGCCTACACCACCTGAAGGCGACCAGCACGGCCGCCGAGTCACTGATGCGCAGCCAGCGTTTCAGGGAGCCGGGGACCCACAGTGTTCCCGGGGTGAATCCGCACGGACACGGCCCGTAACGGCTGCGCCCCGCGGTAGGGCTCCTCCGGCCCGAACCCGTCAGCTAACCCGGTAGGCGGTCCAGGAGAGGAGAACTACGTGGAGCGCTTGCCCCTACGCAGGCACGCAGGGGGTGACTTGTCGCGGGCTCGTGCCCGCAACGGCCGACGCCGCGGCTGGCAACGGGCCGCGCTTCTGGCCGGGGCGGCCACGCTGGCCAGCCTCGTCCTGCCGAGCGGGGCAGGCAGTGCCGCGATCCGTGCTCCGCAACCCAGCCTCAGCAGTTTGGTCGCCCAGGCTAAGCAGCTGTCCAATCAGATCAACGATCTGAGCGAGCAGTACGACGGGCTGCGCGTCCAGCTGAGCGAGGCGCAGGCCGAGACCAAGATCGCCCGAGCCAGCTACGAGATGGACGCGAAGCGGCTCGGTGCGGGCGAGCTTTCCGTCGGCCAGATCGCCGCCGAGAGTTATATGGATGGCGGGTTCGGTACCCCGCTCCAGGTACTGACCTCGAGCAACGCGCAGACGCTGATAGGCCGGGCCGCGATCATGCAGCAACTCCAGACGGAGAACGGCTACAAGGTCAGCGCGCTGTCGACAGCCGCGGCGGCGGCACGACACGCGCAAGAGACAGCGGCTCAGCAAGCGGAGCTGGCCGAGGCTCTGTCGGCCAAGATGGCCGCCAAGACCAAGATTATCCAGAGCAAGATCAATACGCTGAACAGCTCGGCGTTCCGCCAGGCGATGGCCGTCTTCAACCAGACCGGGCAGTATCCCAACATCAGCATCCCCACCTCCAACACGGTCGGGGCCGAGGCACTGCGTTACGCCCTCACCAAGCGAGGCGACCCGTATGTGTGGGGCGCCGCGGGACCGAATGAGTTCGACTGCTCAGGCCTGGTGCTGTGGGCCTACGCACAGGTGGGCATCAGCCTGGATCACTACACCGGTGACCAGTGGAACGAGGGCGAGCACATCTCGCGGAGCCAGCTGGAGCCCGGCGACCTCGTGTTCTTCTTTCAGGACCTCGGGCACGTCGGCATGTACATCGGTGACGGCCTGATGCTCGACGCACCCGACTTCGGCCAGGACGTCCAGGTCCAGCCGGTGTTCTGGAGTGCCTACGTGGGAGCCGTTCGCATCGTCGCCTGAAACGCTGCACCCTTGTAGGGACTCATCAAAGATGTCCATTTCTCAGAAAACATGTCCGGGGCTTGTCCGTCCGGACATTTCGTTGAGAAAGTGGCTGTCCGTTCTCAATGAAGACGGGCCTGGTCTCAGTCTTTGTGCCGGTGATCTGGCCTGTCTCAGTGATCATGGCCTGCAGCTCACACGGAGACCATCGGACAACAAATCTGAGACCGGACAGGTGCTGACGGCTGGCTAAAGAGTGTCGTGGGCGATCAGGCGATGTCCGGAACGGTCCTGGCCGCATAATCATCGGGCGCGGCCATCCAGGTCGCGCGACACCCGCTCTGCCGCATTCACACCCGGCCCGCAGAGTGCTGACCCCCGATCTCCGCCCCGCTGCCGAGGTGTGACAGCACTGCGGCGACGGTCCGCGCGCTAGCGCCCGACGGGCGCCGGAGATCTCCTTCGCTCAGGCCCCTGGGCGGGCGCGGTCAGCTGTGTCGTGTTCGCCGCGCAGCGCGGCGATGACGCTGTCCGCCTCAGTCATCGGTGCCCTTCCCTAACTCAGGTCCGCCGAACGGCGGACTGCCTCCATCGCCAGCGACGTGTACGGCTGCCCGACGTAGGCGGTGAGCAGCACCATCAGCGCGGTGAGGCCCTGCTGATCCACTCCGTTCCGGCGTGCGAGCGAGAGATAGGTCAACAGCCGCTGGCCGGTCACGTTCTGGCATACGAGCGCAGCGATAATGGCGATGCTGCGGTCACGGTCGGTCAGAGCTGTGCTCTGCCACCCCAGGCCGCCGGCGGCCTCGAAGACCTCCCGAGCGAAGTCCGCACCGACGCGCCCGGTCAGCACCCTGACCCGTCACAGGCACGATCCGCGGTCTTCGCTGTCTCCGATGATGTCGAAGAGCATCCGCCGGAAGATCTGCACCTGGTCCGGGCTGAAGCTGTTCAAGGCCGCTGCCTCGGCGCTGTCGCAGGCGCTGGCCACTTTCGCGCGCAGGGCGTTTCCTGCCCCGGTGATTTCTGGAATTCGCGTGCGACGGTCGCGCGGGTCGCTGCGGCGCACGACGAGGCCCATCCGTTCGAGCCGGTCCAACTGGGTCATCAGCGTGGTCCTGTCCAACCCCAGCACCCTTCCCAGTTCGACCTGGGTGAGGTTCGGGGTCTTGTCGAGGGCGCTCAGCACGATGTAATCGCGCAGCTGAATCCCGTGCTTCTCCGCTTGCTCGCCGGTCACGGCGCGCATCCGCTGAGCCGCTCGGTGCAGAAGCCAGGTGATTTCCGAGTCGACTGAAGGGTCCCCGCTCGTTGAGCTGGGCGCTATCCAATCCGGCGTAGATTGAGCCGGCGATGTCGGACTCTGCATGCGGGATCGTACGCTCCTTGCTCACTTGTTGATGACGGCTCGGCAGGCTCCGCCTCTCGGGCTCGCTCGCTAACGCCGATGTGCACCACCCGGGGCTTCTGACCGAAAGCTGGGGGACGAACAGCCTGCGCGGCGAGCCGTGACCTCATCGGTGAGGGCCGTCGAGGGCGACTGAGGTCGTCAGCGCGGTTGCTCGGCGGCCTCGGGAGCCGGGGCAGGTACCAACCGGGCGGGTAGGCGGGGAATCCCGTCGTAGGCGTCGCGGGCGTGGGCAGGGACGATCTGCATCAGGCCGGCCAGGGCGATCACGCGGAGCAGGCCCTGTCGCACCTGCTCGGGATCGCTGTCGGCGAGCTTGCGCAGCAGCAGCGGACGTTCAACACGTCGGCGGATGCCGTCGAGCTGCCAGGTCAGGTCACCGATGAAGGCGTACCGCTTGCCGGACGGCACCGTGACGAAGACGACCACAGAGCCGGTCGTGTGACCTCCGGCGAGCGCGACGACCACTGAGCCATCGCCGTAAACGTCGAAGCTCGACGGAAAGCCGAGATACGGCGGTCCGCTGAACTCGTATTCGCGGACCTCGTGTCCCGCGGACACGGTGCGGAAAACCTTCCCGTCCGGGTCCTCGGCCGCGTAGTGCCGTTCACCGGAGTTCATCCAGATAGGTACCTGCAGCCCGTCGAGGCCGCTCACGTGATCCCAGTGAGAATGGGTCACCAGCACGCCGAGTAGCCGACTGCGGTCGTAACCGCTGGCGTCGAGTTGCTCGCTCACGGTCTTGGTTGCCTGATAGGGAGCGCGCGCGATCCGCGGGAGTTCCGCAACGTGTGCCGCGACATCGGAGCCGAAGCCCGCGTCGATCAGAAGGTCGCCTTTCGGGTGCTGCACCAGGATCGCCGTCGCTGCGAAGTGGCGCTTGTCGCGGAACGACCCGCCGCGGACCGCGAAAGCCGCCCGGGTTTCGTACGTGCCGGTGGGCAGCTGGTAGATCGCCATGTCTGGCGGCGGGGCGGCCTCGGGAAGAGGCCCGGCCCAGGCAGAGGGCAAAGGAAGAGTTCTCATGATTTGACTGTATGACTTCAGATAATCTGAGTCAAGAGGACTTGTGGATATCCCGCTCCCTGTCCGAGTCATGGCACCACAGGGGGCAATCTCGCGGATCTGGCCCCAATTTAGTGACGTGGTCGGCCCTGCCCTGCGGGCGCCATATCT
>OCTA010005762.1_pt1 | contig 10667 bp, 7 predicted proteins | sample 1538991 | NCBI WGS metagenome assembly OCTA01 (sample SAMEA3539302, study PRJEB22396) | soil metagenome | biome: tundra; feature: field; material: soil | place: USA | collected 2010-05 | depth 0.15 m | reverse complement strand
TCACGGAGACGCAAAGTTCGCTTCCCCGTGGGTCGCAGGTGATTGTGCGCGGGCAGGTAAGGACGATGCGGTCTTCTTACATCGGCCTGCTGTCAGGGCTGGCGTTCTCCATCATGCTGGTCTACCTGTTGATCGTGGTGAATTTCCAGTCATGGCTTGATCCGTTCATCATCATCTCGGCGCTACCGGCGGCTCTGGCGGGAATCGCATGGTTCCTCTTCGTCAGCCACACCACGGTCAGTGTGCCAGCCCTCACAGGGACCATCATGTGTATGGGCGTGGCCACGGCGAACAGCATTCTGGTGGTGAGTTTTGCGACCGAACAGATGCAAGAAGGAAAAGATGCGATTGCGGCGGCGCTCGAAGCGGGATATACGCGATTTCGTCCGGTGTTGATGACTGCCTTGGCCATGATCATCGGCATGGTGCCGATGGCTCTGGGATTAGGAGAAGGTGGCGAGCAGAATGCTCCGCTGGGCCGAGCGGTGATCGGCGGTCTGCTGTTTGCCACGGTCGCAACTCTGCTATTCGTGCCAACCCTGTTCAGCCTGCTGCACGGATCCCGCCGGAGCGCGGATGGGCAGGAAAGCGAATCGAATCTTCAAGAGTCCCGGTAAGAAAGTGGGGGAGTATGCCAGTTGAAACAGTTACGGAAGACAAAGTGACGATCCAAGAAGTGGCGCCACAAGATCAAAAGTCCGTCAAGCCCAAACACTGGGTAGCCGCGATCGTGGTCGCGGTGGTGGTTGTGGGAGCTTTGACCTTCGGCATTTTGCCTCGAGTCACTGCCCGGACGACGCTGCGGAAAGAAAACGCGCAAATGGCGCTGCCGACCGTCGCAATCGTCCATCCAGAACGCACGGCGGAAGCGGAAGAGGTTGTGCTTCCCGCGAATGTGCAAGCCTTCATCAGCGCTCCAATTTACGCAAGGACGAACGGGTATCTGAAAATGTGGTACGCGGACATTGGCGCGCACGTGAAGCAGGGGCAGCTTCTGGCGGAGATAGAAACGCCGGAAGTGGACCAGCAACTGCAGCAGGCGCGGGCAGACCTGGGCACTGCCCAGGCGAACCTGCATCTCGCGGAAATCACGGCCAACCGCTATCAGGACTTGCTGAAGTCAAATTCGGTTTCGCAGCAGGAAACTGACAATGCGACTGGCGCTTTGGCCGCAAATAAGGCGACCGTGCGGGCGAACGAAGCGAATGTAAGCCGCCTTCAGCAGTTGCAGTCGTTCGAGAAAATCTACGCTCCGTTCACCGGAGTGATCACGACTCGCAAAACCGACATCGGAGATCTGATCGATGCTGGCGCTAGCGGCGGCTCGAAGACTGACCTGTTTGATATTGCCCAGCCTGATCGCCTGCGAGTTTACGTCAATGTTCCGGAGGCATATTCGCAAGCTGCAAAGCCGGGACTGACTGCGGATTTGACCTTAGCCGAATTTCCGGGGCGCCGCTTTCAAGGGCGTCTGGTGCGCACTGCCGAGGCGATCGATCCGGCCTCGCGCACTTTGCTGATTGAGATCGCCGTTTTGAATCCCACAGGTGTGCTGCTCACCGGCTCTTACGCGGAGGTTCATCTCAAACTGCCGGCGGGAAGTTCGTCGTACGTCGTCCCGGTAAACACCCTGCTGTTTCGCAAAGAAGGGCTGCGTTTGGCGGTGGTGAAAGATGGCAAGGCTGTATTGACGCCCGTAACGCCGGGCCATGATTTCGGCGATCGGATGGAGATCGTTGGAGGACTGCAGGGCCAGGAGTCGATCATCGTAAATCCGCCGGATTCGATCATCTCCGGGCAATCCGTGCGGATTTCCCAGTCTGCAGCGGGAGATGCTCTATGAACTCCCGATCGCTCGCAAATTTGAGGTACAAAGGAGCGCTGCTGGCGTTTTTCATTCCAATCGTGCTGCTCGCCGGATGCGAGGTAGGCCCGCGCTATGCCCGCCCCAACGTGCCCGCACCTCCGGCGTACAAGGAACTGCCGCCCGATTGGACAACAGCGCAACCCAGCGACGCCATCGCACGTGGTCAGTGGTGGGAGATCTTCCAGGATGCGAAGTTGAACGAACTGGAAGAGCAGATCAACGTATCGAATCAGAATCTGAAAGCAGCCGAGGCGCAGTATATTCAGGCACGAGCGCTAGTCCGGCAGAATCGCGCCGACTATTTTCCGACCGTCACGACTGGACTTTCGGCCGTGCGGGATCATCAATCGCAGAATCGGCCGCTCTTCAGTCAATCCACGAATACGTATACGGATATAGTGTTGCCGGTCAGTGCGTCGTACGAAGCTGATGTTTGGGGGCGAGTGCGCCGGACCGTCGAGGCCAGCCGCGCCCAAGCGCAGGCAACCGCGGCCGACCTCGAAGGCGTCCGTCTGAGCCTGCACGCGGAACTTGCGTCGGATTATTTCCAGCTGCGGGAACTGGATGCGGAGGAGCAGCTCCTTTCATCTACGGTCACGGCTTACGAGCAGGCGCTTGATCTCACGCAGAATCGGTTCAAGGGCGGGGTCGCTTCAGGCGTGGACGTGGCTCAAGCACAAACCCAGCTCGAAACCACTCGCGCTCAGGCCATCGACATCGGCGTGCAGCGAGCGCAGTTCGAACATGCGATCGCGGTGCTAGTCGGCAAGCCGGCCGCTACGTTCACGCTGGCATCGTCCCCTTTGACGCTGGAGCCGCCGGTGATTCCGCCTGGGATGCCTTCCGAACTGCTGGAGCGACGTCCGGACGTGGCTGCCGCGGAGCGCCGTGTCGCCGCCGCCAACGCCAACATCGGTGTCGCGAAGGCTGCGTACTTTCCGAACATATCGTTAACCACCTCGGGCGGATTTGAGAGCAACACGATCACGAACCTGCTGTCGGGGCCGAGCGGATTCTTGATGGCAGGCGCATCCGCGATGGTGACCGCGTTCGATGCGGGCCGGCGCCACGCCGTTTCGGACCAGGCGCAGGCTGCATACGATCAGTCTGTGGCCAACTATCGTGAGACTGTCCTCGGCGCATTTCAGGATGTAGAGGACAATCTGGCGGCGCTCAGGATTTTGCAGGACGAGGCGAAAACGCAGCAGGCGGCGGTACAAGCCGCGCAGAACTCACTGAATCTATCGCTCAACCGCTACAAAGGCGGCGTGACCACCTACCTGGAAGTCATCACCGCGCAGGGGTTGGCTCTCTCCGATGAGCGGACGGCTGTGCAGATTCTGGGTCGCCGCATCACGGCGAGCGTGCTGCTCGTACGCGCGTTGGGGGGTGGATGGGACAGTTCCACTCTGCCGCAAAGACCAGAGTGCTGTGGCAGGTTGATCAGTCAAACCAGCGGAGCGACCGCGGCAGACCCAAAAGGTGATGCAGCGCCGGAGAAATCAGGATCCAGATGAGAAGACGGCAGCCTTACTCGGGCTGCCGCGCAATTCCGAGCCGCCGCATCTTGTAGATCAGCGTCGTTCGCGGCATGCCCAGGCGATTCGCTGCACCGGCGGAACCGCCCAGCACCCACTGCGTTTCGCGCAACGCTTGCAAGATGTGCTCGCGCTCCGCGTCCTCGAGAGTAATTGGTGCGGCCACGAGGTTTTCGCGCACGCGCGCCAATTCCGAGACCGGTGCACATAGAGTCCTGGTCTGCGACAGAATGACCGCGCGCTCAATGAAATTCTGCAGTTCGCGAATATTCCCCGGCCAGTCATAGCGCATCAGCGCGTCCATCGTCTCCGGGGGAATGACGTCGATCCTTTTGTTCATCTGCTTGCTGTAGTGCTCGACAAAGTGGAAGACAAGCAGCGGAATATCTTCCCGGCGCTCGCGCAGGGCAGGAAGCCGGATGGGGAAAACGTTGAGCCGGTAGTAGAGGTCGGCGCGAAAAGAACGATCCTCCACCATTCTTCCCAGGTCCTGATTGGTAGCGGCCACGAGACGAACGTCAACTTGGATCGAGCGGCTACTGCCCAGTCGCTCGAACTCCCGCTCCTGCAAAACCCGCAACAACTTGGGTTGCAATTCCGAAGGGATGTCACCAACTTCATCGAGAAACAGAGTTCCCTTGTCGGCAACCTCAAAGCGGCCGACCTTCTTCGCGATGGCTCCGGTGAATGCGCCTTTTTCGTGCCCAAACAACTCGCTCTCCAGCAATCCAGATGGAATCGCAGCGCAGTTGAGTTTCGCGAACAAATTCTCGCGGCGCGAACTGAGATTGTGAATCGCCCGCGCCACCAGTTCCTTGCCAGTGCCAGTTTCTCCCTGAATGAGAACGGTCGAGTTGGTCGGAGCCACGGTCGAGATAAGCCGCAGCACTTCCTGAATGACTGGCGTGTTTCCAAGAATTTCGTCGAAACCGCGCTCGGCGCGGATCTCGGTACGCAGATAGGATGTTTCTCCTGCTAGACGCTCCCTCGACTCGTCGACTTCGCGGTACTGCATCGCATTGTCGAGCGCGATCGCGACCTGATTGGAGACCTGCTGCAGGAAGTCCGCATCGGCTTCAGAGAAACGATGAGGATGCCTGTCCAATAAATGCAGCACTCCAATCTTGCGATCGCCTCGCACGAGCGGCAGGAAACAGCCGGATTGCACTCCCTCCTGGAAGTTCAACTGCAGAGAACTTACGTGCAAGGCGCGTGGCGCGGTTTCAAAGAGGACAGGCTCGCCGGTCCGAAACGCCTTGCCCGGGCTCGATCCGTCGATGGGGATCTGCGTTTCCTCCTGGAGGAATCCGCGACCTTCAGGAAAATCGAGTCCATGAATTTCCAGTTTTTGCTTTGACGCGTCCGGCAACGACAGGCAGGCTCCATCGCACTGCATCGCCAAGCGCACGCGACGCGGAATCACCTTGAACAGTTCTGTCAACGACAGGTTCGATACCACGGCGTTGTTTACGTCGAGCAGCAGTTTCAGGCGGTCCCGTTCGCGAGCCACCTCTGCCTGCAACGTGGACGCGTCCTGATAGTTCAACGCGTTCTCGACGGCGACGGCGACCTGACTCGCAGCCAGTTTCTGAATTTCGAGTTGATCGAGCGCGTAAGCGTTTGGTGCGGTGTGCCCCAAACTGAAAGCGCCCAGCCTTCTCCGCGGAGTGCTCAACGGGATGCTGCAGAAAGAGCGCACTCCGTACTCGCGCATCAACTGGATGGGCCGTGCGAATCGATCTTCACGATCGAGATCGTCGAGGACCAAGGGCTGCTGATTCGTCCACACCCAGGCGGAAGGCGACTCGTCCATGGAAAACTCCATGCCGGGCCGAACCGTGTCGGGGCCGTCTGAATTCAAAATATGGACGCGCATTGCATTCCGCATCGAATCGTACAGCAGGACGCTGAGATAGCTGAAATCTATGATGGGATGAAGCCGCTGGGCAAGGTCGGTAAACAATTCTTCCAGCGTTCGGTGTGACGCGATAGCCGACGCTACCTCCAGCAAAGCGAGGTAGCGCCCGGAAAGAGCCTGGCCTTTTTCTTCTGCAATACTCTGCATGAGTGCAATACCCTTCCCCACCCCAAGACGACGTGTCGGAAGCTGTCGACGTGCAGACCCAGCGGTACTTCCCTTATAGAATTCAGATGAGGCAGCGTGCGGGTTGGATTCAACAAACGCTTTGCCTTCAGGCAGGTGGACGGCGCGCGACTTTTGCGGAGTATGGACTCAGAAATGCACCCAGATTAGCGTCGTTCGAAAGACATACTGAGCGTATAACTGGCACAAATGGAGGTTGAAATGGAAACCAGACGATTAGGTAACAGCGATTTAATGATTACGCCGATCGGCATCGGCGCATGGGCAATGGGTGGAAGCGGCTGGACCTGGAGTTGGGGGCCGCAAAACGATAATGACTCGATTACAGCGATTCACGACGCACTCGATCGCGGAATCAATTGGATTGATACCGCGGCGGTCTACGGGTTGGGGCATTCCGAAGAGGTGGTGAAGCAGGCGCTGCATGGAAGGAATCAGCGACCCTACGTCTTCACCAAATGTGAACGGACATGGGACGAGAACGGAAAGATCGGCGGGACTCTAAAAGCGGTGTCCATTCGGCAGGAATGTGAAGACAGCCTGCGGCGGCTGGGCGTGGACGTCATCGATCTTTATCAGATTCACTGGCCGGAGCCGGATGCGGACATCGAAGAGGGCTGGACCGAGATGGCGCGCCTGAAGGAAGAAGGCAAAGTCCGGCACATCGGCGTGTCGAATTTCAATGTCGCGCAGATGAAGCGTGCGGCGGCGATCGTACCCATCACTTCCCTGCAACCGCCTTACTCCATGCTGGCCCGTGATGTCGAGAATTCCATTCTGCCATACGCTTTGCAGAACAATATTGGGGTCATCGTCTACTCGCCGATGTATTCCGGCTTGCTGAGCGGTGGCATGACTCGGCAGCGCGTTTCGTCCCTCGCTGCGGAAGACTGGCGATTGCAAAATCCAAACTTCCGCGAGCCGTTGCTTTCGCACAATCTCCGCCTCGTCGAGTTGCTGAAGGAAGTTGGCGGACGCCATGGCAGAACCGCCGGCGAAGTTGCTATCGCATGGACGCTGCACAACCCGGCAGTGACAGGCGCGATCGTGGGTATGCGCAATCCGAAGCAGGTTGCGGGCGTGATCGGGGCCGGAGCGTTCCGGCTGGCCTCGAAGGAATTTGAGGAGATCGAAGAGGCCTTGCAGCAGGAGGTGGCGATGCAAAGGTAACGAGCCGCGGGTGTGGAGGAGGCACAAAACGAGCCTCCTTCGCGCCGAGGCGACTTCTGGCAACCCAAACGTCGCTACGCTGCCGCCAGATAAACGTACCGCAGGATGAACAAGATGGTGAGAATCCAGATGAGCGCGTTGATCTCGCGAATCTTCCCAGCTGCGACTTTCACGACCGTATAAGAAATTAAGCCGAGGCTCAGGCCCGTCGCGATGCTGAACGTCAGGGGCGTGGCAAGCATTGTTATAAATGCCGGGACCGCTTCGCTGAAATCCTGCCAGGCAATTTGCGCGATCGACTGCGTCATCAGCACACCGACGAGAATCAGCGCGGGAGCCGTCGCATAGGCTGGAATTGCGGTGGCCAAGGGTGAGCAGAACGTCGCCAACAAAAATAGCGCCGCGACCGCAACGTTGCTCAATCCGGTGCGAGCCCCGGCGGCAACTCCTGCGGCGCTTTCAATGTAACTCGTCACCGTGGAAGTTCCCGTCAAGGCGCCGACGACTGTGCCCACACCGTCCGCCACTAGAATGCGACCCGCACGCGGAATCTTGCCGTCCTTGACGAAGCCGCCCTGTTCGCAAACTCCGACCAGAGTGCCGACGTTGTCAAAAAGATCCACGAACAGGAACGCGAACAGGATTTCGAGTAAGCCGAGATGGGCAGCGCCGCGAAAGTCAAGCTGCAGAAAAGTGGACGAAGGGTGCGGCATCGCGAAGATCGCAGTTGGCCAGTGCGTGATTCCACGAAGAATTCCAAGCAGGGTTGTGCCGAAGATGCCAACCAGGATCGCACCGTGGAGTTTTCGTGACATCAGGATCAGAGTCAAGACGAGGCCGAAGCAGGCAGTTTGGACATCTTTATCGGCAAAGCTGCCTAGGCCCACAAACGTATCCGGATTGGCCACGACAAGCTTCGCGTTTCGCAAGCCAACAAACGCAATGAACATTCCAATGCCGGCAGCCGTCGAGTGCTTCAGGCAATCGGGCATGCCGTTGACGATCTGCTCGCGAACGCGCGTCACCGTGAGCACCAGGAACAGCACGCCAGAACAGAAGACCACCGCCAGCGCTGTACGCCAAGGAACGTGCATCGCGATGCAAACCGAATAGGTAAAGTACGCGTTCAGCGACATTCCCGGAGCCAACGCGATCGGATAGTTCGCATACAGTCCCATCACCAGGGTGGCCACGGCGGCAGAAACGCAGGTCGCGAAGACGACGCCATCCGCGGGCATCCCAGCCTTAGCGAGGATCTGGGGATTCACGACGACGATATAGGCCATCGTCACAAAAGTCGTAAGACCGCCCAGCATCTCCTGCTTCACGGAGGTCTGGTTTTCGGTGAGTTTGAAATAGCGATCGATCAAAAATCCTCCGCGAACTTGAAATTGGCAGCTACTCGAACTGCTCAATACTCGATTTTGTTTGGCTTGTTTTCCCAGGCACGAAACGCTGCTAACGCCTCTTCGCGCATCATCTGAATCATCGGAATCCTGCGCTGGGAATGTGGTTGCGCGATCTCGCTATAAATCAGCGAATCGTCGAATCCAATCTTGGAGGCGTCCGCATCGGCGTTGGCGAAGTAGACTTTAGAAAGTCGGGCCCAGTAGATGGCTCCCAGACACATGGGGCACGGTTCACAGGAAGTGTAGATCTCGCAGCCCTCCAGATCGAACACGCCAAGCTTCTTGCAGGCCTCGCGAATCGCGAGCACTTCTGCGTGCGCGGTGGGATCATTCGTGGAGGTGACCTGGTTGGCGGCTTCGGCGACGATGGCGCCGTCTTTCACGACGACTGCGCCGAAGGGTCCGCCGCGTCCTGACTGGACGTTATCAATCGAAAGCTGAATGGCGCGAGCCATGAAAGGATTGTCCATGTATTGGCTCTATCTATGCGTAATCGTCAAGGGCAGCTGGCGTCAGCAACCCGCGAACCCGCAAATCAGTCGACATGGACTCTTTCGCAGCCGCTTCGCTGAGAAGCGAGTATAAGCCGGACGCAGAATTTCGTAAAATGCTGGTTTGATCGTTCGGATGCAAGGGTCATCAAGGAGCTTTATTTTGGATCTGCAAGCCTTCGTCGCCAGGCGCGTGGTCACTCCCGACGGAATCCGCGCTGCGGCCGTCCTCGTCGAAGGAGAACGGATCCAAGGCGTCGTCTCACCCGATCAAGTGTCTGATCAGTACAAGGTCCACGACTTCGGCGACGCGGCCATCCTGCCTGGACTCGTCGATTCCCACGTCCACATCAATGATCCTGGCCGCTCGGAGTGGGAAGGTTTTGAAACTGCGACCCGGGCTGCGGCGGCAGGTGGCTGCACGATGCTTGTCGATATGGCCCTGAATTGTCTTCCCGCGACAACCACGGTCGCTGGGCTACAGGCCAAGCGTGCAGCGGCGGGCGGCAAATGCCGCGTCGATTGGGCGGCTTGGGGTGGCGTAGTCCACGACAATCAGGGTGATATCGAAGCGCTCGCGGCCGAGGGAGTACCCGGATTCAAATGTTTTCTCATCGACCCCGGAATCGATGGTTTCACCCTGGTTGCGGAGCAACAGTTGCGATTGGCTCTGCCGCATATTGCCCGGACTGGCCTTCCGCTCCTGGTACACGCGGAACTCGCAGGACCGATTGATCGAGCAACCGCCGCCCTGGCCGACGCAGATTGGAGCCACTACTCGACCTACCTCCAGTCGCGCCCGGACGAGGCGGAACTGGCGGCCATCCGCCTGATGCTGTCGCTGTGCCGGGAATACGGCTTTCGCCTGCACATTGTGCACCTGTCTTCCAGTCACGCGCTTCCGGAGCTGCGCGCCGCTCGGGCCGAAGGGCTAGCGGTAAGCGTGGAGACTTGTCCTCACTACCTGCACCTGTCCGCGGAAACGATCGCGAAAGGAGCTACGCTGAGCAAATGCGCGCCGCCCATCCGCAGCCGCGAGAATCGCGAGAAGTTATGGGAAGGCCTCAGGGACCGAACGATCGACTTTGTGGTCACCGACCACTCGCCCTGTCCTCCGGTGATGAAGCGTCTGCAGGAAGGCAATTTCCGCACCGCCTGGGGCGGAATTGCGAGCCTTTCCGTGGCGTTGCCTCTGATGTGGACCGAGGCCAGCAAGCGGGGATTCACTTTGCTCGATCTGGCGCACTGGATGGCAGCCGGGCCGGCTCGACTTGCGGGCTGCGACACGCGCAAGGGCCGTATTGCGGCTGGCTATGACGCTGATCTAGTTATCTTTGAACCCGAGCGCGAATTCGTTGTCACGGAAGATCGATTGCATTACCGCCATACGGTGTCACCCTATCTCGGAGAGACTCTGCGCGGCGTAGTGAAGGCCACCTATCTGCGAGGGAACCCTGTCTTCTCCGAAGGAGAGTTCCCCGGCGGGCCTGCCGGGCGGGAATATATCGCAAATCAAAGCTGTCGATCGGTGCCATAACCTTTTTCTATCCGCATTCATCGCGCTTCCCTGCTATTGTTCGCCGGTCTGTCATACACTATCCCAACCCCAAATCTCGGCGGCCGTTGGGCTCGCGAGAGGTGGGTCGAAGCTCGCATCTAAGCTCTCACATTATGAACGCAGATCCCATCGTCGGCCAATCGGTTCCGCGCAAGGAAGGGCGCGACAAGGTGACCGGAAGGTCGCAGTACATCGACGACGTGGTACTGCCCAACATGCTCTTCGGAGCGACCGTTCGCAGCCAGATTCCCCGCGGACGGATCCAGAAGATCACGTTCAGTCCCGGCATCGCGTGGGATGAATTCGTAATCGTCTCCGCGAAAGATATTCCTGGCAAGAACTGCATCGCGTTGATCGGCGATGATCAGCCGTGCCTTGCAAACGAATTGGTGAATCATCCCGAGGAGCCCATTCTGCTGTTGGCTCATCCAGACCGTCACGTCCTCCCGAAGGCGGTTGAGGCTGTATCCATCGAATACGATCCTTTGCCAAGCATCTTCACGATTGACGAGAGTGAGAGCCGCTCGCAA
>OCTA010005761.1_pt1 | contig 10668 bp, 11 predicted proteins | sample 1538991 | NCBI WGS metagenome assembly OCTA01 (sample SAMEA3539302, study PRJEB22396) | soil metagenome | biome: tundra; feature: field; material: soil | place: USA | collected 2010-05 | depth 0.15 m | reverse complement strand
GGCAAGTTGCGTCTCCAGCAAATCCCAGGCTTTCAAATTATCGTTCCTTCCTTCAACCCCAGCTCCCGTAGAATCCACTTTCGAGGAACCGCCAACCATCGCGCCTAGTCTTTATTCCAACGAGACACCGAATCTCATCCAGCGAGCTTTGGCAACCCCGCCCCGCCCTCCCGAAACGGATACGCGAATCTTCAAAGCGGAAGGACACTTCGAAACAGGCCGGAAACTTTACCAGCAAGGCGACCTCGCCGCAGCCCGGCGTGAATTCGATACCGCCATTGACACGCTATTGTCGGCTCCCGAGAACATCCCGGATCGTCAACGGTTGGAGCGTCGGCTGGATCAGATGGCCGAAACCATTTACCGGTACGATCTGGAAGGTCTCGGTTCAGGCGCGGCTCAGCCCGAAGTGGTCTACGACAAAACTCCGCTGGACGAAATCCTCCAATTAACCTTCCCAACCGACCCGAACCTTCGCCCGAAAGTGAAGGAGGAAATTGCCGCCACCGTCTCCCAGTTGCCGCTCGACGCGAATGATGCTGTCTTAAGCTACATCCATTATTTTTCCACCGACCGCGGCCACAAAACGCTAGTCGGCGGGCTCCGGCGTGCAGGCCGCTACAGGTCCTTGATCCAACGGATTCTGGATGAAGAAGGCGTGCCCCAAGAGCTGATTTTTTTGGCACAGGCTGAATCGGGCTTCTTGCCTCGCGCAAAGTCTTATAAAAGTGCCGTCGGAATGTGGCAGTTCGTCCAATTCCGTGGACGCGAGTACGGCCTGAATCAAACCGCGACCTCCGACGATCGTATGGACCCGGAAAAAGCCACCCGAGCCGCCGCCCGGCACTTGCACGATTTGTATGCCACTTTCGGCGATTGGTACCTGGCCATGGCCGCCTATAATTGCGGACCATACTGCGTGGAGCACGCCGTCCAACACACCGGTTATGCCGACTTCTGGGAGTTGAGCCGGTTGAATGTATTGCCCAAGCAGACCGCGAATTACGTTCCGCTGATTCTCGCCATGACCATCATGGCCAAGAATCCCAAGGATTACGACCTGGAGGGCCTGGATCTGGACGAGCCCGTCCGCTACGACAGCGTGGATATTGACGCTCCCACCCACCTGGCGCTGATCGCCGATGCAACCGAGCGTCCGGTCTCGGAAATCCAGGATCTCAATCCTGCCATACTCAAGCTCGTGGCTCCCGCGGGATATCAGTTGAGGGTGCCTCCGGGGACATCGGCGGCCGTAAGGGCCACCCTGGAGACCATCCCCGCCGGCCATCGGGCCAGTTGGCGAGTCCACAGGGTACTTGATGGTGAAACTCTGGACGCTATCGCCCATCGATACGCTACGCCCGCAAGTTCCATCTCCGCCGTCAACAAAAAGATGCGCGTCCCCGAGGCTGGCGACCTGCTTGTGATTCCGGCCAGCTATCCGCAGCGCGCTTCCTCGCATCCCTCCAGCACCGCCGCCAGGCAGCGCAAAGTCTCACACCGCACGGTTGCCTCCCGCCCCTCCACCGCCAGCCCCTACAAGACCGCGGCCTTAACCACCAAACATCGCCCCACCGCAAATTAAGTTTCGGCTTGGCCGTCAGAAAAAAGTCCTCAGTTTGGCTATTGCCTTCCGAAAAAAACGAGTTATTCTAAAGTGTGGTTCAGCCCTACAGGAGGCCTCAATAATGTTTGACAACTTTCGCTTCGCCGCTGACGACGATTTGGACGACTTCGGGTACGAGGAAGAACACTTGGACGTTCAGCCGGGAGTCAACGAATACGGACCAGAAGACGAAGACGAGGACGAGTTAACCCCACCGCATCCAGCAACGACGGAGCATGCTCCACCACCCCCACCGCCGCCCACGCCGGCGCCCGCAAGCGAGGCGCCCCCGAAGAAAAAACCGGTGAAAAAAGCGACGGTAAAACCGGCCCCAGCCGAGGCGCCTCCCAAGGCCGCCCCAGCCAAGGCAGCAGCTCCCCCGAAGAAAGCTCCGGCTCCGGTGAAAAAGAAAGCTGCAAAGAAACCCGTAAAAACGGCCGCCGTGAAGCGGGCAGCTCCCAAGAAGGCCAAGAAGGCGCCAGCCAAGAAAGCCCCAGCCAAGAAAGCCGCAGCCAAGAAAGCCCCTGCCAAGAAAGCCAAGAAGCCCGCCAAGCAGGCCAAGGGTGGGAAGAAGGCCGCTAAGAAGGCAGCTAAGAAAGCCGCTAAGAAGAAAAAGTAGAGTTCCGGTCCGGGCAGGCGAGCGCTCAAACCCGCCTGCCCAAATGCCCCGGCTTCAACCTTTTTCCTTACTAATTACCGCCCGGCACCGCTCGAACAACTGCAGCAGAGTGTCAGTGTACTCTTCCGGCGTCTTGGTGGTCTTGCCAGTAAAACCTGCGGCGCCCGTACCCTTTCCGTAACCAGTAGTCACCGCGATGAATTTCATCATCTCTAAGGCAATCTCGTCGCGCGTCCGGGCGCCAAGGGAAATCTGTTGTGTGTCATCAGCCATGGTTTCAGCGTAGCGCAAGTCTGGAGATCTCAATCACAACCGATTGACTAGCTGGTTCAACCGTCGCTTGACATCCGGCCATTCCCCAGCCAGCATCGAATATCGCATCGAATCGCGAGCGATGTAGTCAGCCGCCATGCGATGAGCCCGGAGCACTCCTTCGAGCTTCCCGCCAATACGTTCCAGCGCTGCGGCGGAACGCTTGTTTCGTGCGTCGGTATGAAACGAAATACCTAGCACCTGCCATGCTTCGAAGGCATGCGTTAGCATAAGCATGCCACGGCCAGCGTTCCAGATTCCAAAAGCGCGTCGAACCGAAAGTGACGCCGTCGGTCATTCGGACAATCGCATACAGCGCCGCACTTCCGGCATCCCGCCAGGCCCGCGCAGTATCGACGTAACGGATAGCTTCCACCTGGCCCTGCGGCACCGGGCTCCATCGATAGAGAGAGGGGTCTTGAGCAGCGGCAGCTACTAAACCATCCACATGACCGCGTTCAAGGGGTTCAAGACGAATATGCGCGCCCGTTAGGGCCAGACCTCCCGCTTTCATCTCACCGCGTGATCGACCCTGGATCCAATCCCTTTTTCAAATCGTATACCGCGCCCACCGCCCCCACCGAACATCGCCGCCGATCCAGGCCCGTCAGCTCACGGATGCGATACACCGCTTCGATTCCCGTACAGTGAGCGCCTAGGAAAGTCCCCAGCCCAAACTCACGCAGCTTAGCCGCGGTCCACTGCAATTTCTCATCGTCCAACTGGTAGAGATGAAATCCCCCGATGGCAGCATGGATCGGCGCGTTGCGGACCGTCGAGCGCGCGTACTCCAGCGTATTGATGATCCCGGCGTGCCCGCAGCCGGACACCACCACCAACCCCTCACCAGTGTTGATCACCAGCGACATGTCCTCGGGAATGGTGTCCTCGTTCCATCCCTCCGGAGTCTCAATCTGCGTCTTTCCGCTCCAATTCCGCTCCGGATACTTGCGCGGCACAGGGCCCGTGAGCCAAATACCGTTCACAACTCCACCGGATGATCGTATTCGACGAAATGGCCGCCCGATGCTTCGTAATCGCGCCGGCTGGTTGCCATAAACTCCAACGCCTTGCCCTGGTCGCTCCGCCGCGCCGCGAAAATGCCTTTGCCGACGTAGGCTTTGGACAACGCCGCCGGGTTCTTCTCGGCAATGGCCCGCCGCAACGTCATCAGCCCGCCGGTGTGGTCGGAATGATTGTGGCTGAGCACAACGTCGGTGATGTTCCCGAGGTCAACACCCAGCTCTTTGGCATTGTTCAGCACCGTGTTGGGGCGCGCCCCGGTATCGAACAGGATGCGATGCCCATCGGCCTCCACTACCGCGGAAAAGCCCCACTCCCCAATCCCCTCATCGGAAGTCAGCATGGTGGAGAGCACCTCAACGCGCAGCGATCGAACCTGATAGGAAGGATCCACTTGCGCCGCCAGAGTAAGGACGAATAAAAGAAGCAGAACCAGCGTTTTCACTCCTGAATAGTACCAACTCTCACAACCTTGCCCGTCACAAAGTAGCCCCGCGCGCCAGCAAGGGGACAAAGTAACCCCGCGCGTCAGCAAGGGGACTCGCTAGAATGAAGCATTCGTCCTTGAACGATGCCCGTCCTTGCCAGGCGCCTGATCCGAAAAATGCGCGGTGGAGCGCAGGCCCACCTGCTCGAGTGCGACGATGGCCATTTCTACGTCGTCAAGTTCCGCAATAATCCCCAGCATCGGCGAATCCTGGTCAACGAATGGATCGGCTCCGCCTTTCTCAATTACCTGCAAATCTCCACGCCTGAGACCGCCATTGTAGATTTGCCCGCCGATTTCCTGGCTGGCAACCCCGACATTTACATTCAACTCGGCTCCCGCCGCCAAGCCATCGAGCCCGGCTGGCACTTCGGATCCAGATACCCGGGAAATCCCGCCAAAGTGATGGTTTACGATTTCGTTCCCGACCTGCTGCTGGACAAGGTCGTCACTCGGAACGAATTCCTGGGCGTGCTGGTGTTCGACAAATGGATCGGAAATGCCGACGCCAGGCAGTCCATTTTCTTCCGGGCGCGCTTGCAGCAGCGCTTGACGTCCGAACGCCAGGGCTTCGTCGCCCATATGATGGACCACGGCTACGTCTTCGACGGCCCGCACTGGACCTTCACCGATTCCCCGCTCCAGGGTCTTTACTTTCGCCCCAGCGTCTACACCAACATCCGCTCCTTCAGCGATTTCGAGCCTTGGCTCGATCAAGTGATCCACTTTCCCGAGGAGATCGTCGACCAGGCAGTCAAACAAATCCCCCCAGAGTGGCTGGAAGGCGACGAATCAGCCCTTGAAACATTGCTCACAAAGCTGATGTCCCGCCGCAAACGCGTCCCCGACCTGATTCGCGCCAGCCAAAGTGGCCGAACCAACCCATTCCCCAATTGGCAATGACTAGTTCGATCGAGTGGGCCGTCCGCGCACGAACTTTAGCATCGAAATCCCCACGCGCGTAGCGCACGCACTCCTGCGTGCCGCGTCGCCACTCATGGCGACGCACGGCAGTAGTAAAGATCCAGAGGGGCCAGCCCACTAGAGACATGGCAACTCGAGGCGAAGACATTTCCGCTTCCTTCACCAACAAATTCACCGTGGTCAGACCGATCCGTCGCGTGAACGTCGAACTCACTCAAGGCATGTTGCGAAAACTCGATGAGCGGGCTGCCCGACTCAATATCAGCCGTCAAGCGGTAATCAAAACGCTGCTCGCGCGAGCACTCAGCCAAGAGCGGGAAAAACGACCACAGTCGAAAAAAGGCCGGTTGAAGCGCAAGTCGGCCCCCGGACATGCACGCTGACCTTGAAAGGGTATGACACTGCGCTAGCTACCAGCAACCAGCCACCAGCAACCAGCCACCAACAACAGCAGATAATAAAAACTAGCCATGCCATCCCGCCGCTCCCCCACCATCGGGTTACTCGCAGGCTTGGCCGTCACTCTCTCCGCTGTCACCGTCTACTCCAGCTACACCATCCTGCAGCTACGCAGCCTTCGACGCCTGCAAACCGAAACCATCGATCGCAACCGCACCGATTCCCTACTCCTGCTGCGCATCCAGAACAATCTCAATTCGCTTGCCCTGGCCATGCGCGACATGCTGGAACAGAGCGAGCCATATCCGCTCACGGCCTGGCAACCGCAATTCAAGCGAATCCGCGGCGACCTGGATGATGCACTTGCCCGCGAGGAAAAAGTCTCGCCCGCCACCGCCGATCAGCGCCGCTATCTGGCGATTTCGGTAACTCAATTCTGGGATGCACTGGATCGTATCTTCGCGCTCGCCGCCGGCGGCCAGGAGCAGGAAGCGCGCACTCGCATTCGCCTCTCACTCCAGGCTCGTCAAGAAGGATTGAGCAACGCCGTGGCTCGCTTGCTCGTCGAGAACAATGCCAACGAACAACGGGCAGCAGCCGAAGCTCAGCACATTCACGCCCGCGTGGAACGAAATGCGTATCTGTTTCTCGCCGCCATGCTGGTGCTGATCGTCGCCACCAGCCTGTTCCTGGTACGGTACAACCGTAAGATGTTCGAACAGGTGGCCGCGCTCTCCCAACGCCGCAGCGAGCTCGCGCAGCAACTCATCTCGATTCAGGAAAACACCTTTCGATATATCGCGCGCGAATTGCACGACGACTTTGGCCAGATCCTCACCGCCATCGGCGCCATGCTCCAGCGCGCCGGCCGCCGTATCCCGAGCGTAGACTCCGCCCTACGCGCCGATTTCGAAGAGGTGCGCGACATTGTGCAGGCCACACTCGACAAGGTCCGCGCGCTCTCGCAGGCGCTGCATCCGGTGGTTCTCGACGACGCCGGTTTCGAAGGCGCACTCAGCGTCTATCTCCCTGGATTTGAGAAACAGCACGGAATCGAAATACGATATGAGAAGTGCGGATCCAGCCGAACTGTCGACCGCGATGTGGCCATCCACCTCTATCGGGTTTTGCAGGAAGCTTTGACCAACGTCGCGCGCCATTCGAAATCGGCCCAGGCCGAAGTACGGCTGCGCTACCAGCCCGAAACGGTGGTGCTCGAAGTGGAAGACCATGGTGTGGGATTCCCGCCAGTGAAGGAGAATCAAGGAATGGGATTGATTTCCATGAGAGAGAGAGCCGAGCTCGTGAACGGACAGATCGAATTTCTTCCGCGGACCGGAGGCGGCGCTCTAGTCCGCCTCACCGTGCCGCTCGGTGTGGAGGAGACCCATGCCGCCTCATAGTATTACGGTCCTGCTGGTGGACGATCATAGCCTGGTGCGCCGCGGTTTCCGCCGCATGCTCGAGGACGATCCGGAAATCGCCGTAGTGGGCGAGGCCAGCGATGGCAACGAGGCCGTCGAGAAAGCGCTCGAACTTCGCCCCGACGTGGTTGTGATGGATTTCGCGCTGCCCAGTATGAATGGCGCGGTGGCCACGCGCATGATTCTCAAGTCCGCCCCGCATACCAAGATCCTGATGCTCAGTATGCACTCCGAACCAAGTTACGTTCGCACCTGTCTCGATGCTGGCGCTCGAGGTTATCTGTTGAAGAACGCCGTAGACCTGGAACTGATCGGTGCGGTAAAGCAGGTCGCGTCCGGCGAACTGGTGTTGGATCCGCGGCTGGGGCGCCTGGCGGACGAGCCTGCCAAGCCTACCTTGACCACGCGCGAACTGGAAATTTTACAGTTGATCGTGCATGGAAAATCCAACAAAGAGATCGCCGCGGTGCTGGGCCTCAGCGCGAACACGGTTTCCGTGCATCGGGCCAATATCATGCAGGCGCTCGATATTCACAACACCGCCGCGCTGGTGGTGTACGCCATACAGCACGGCTTGGCGAGCATCGCGTGAATCGCCGGAGTTTTATATTAGGCGCCTTACCCCTTCCCGCCCCGGCGTCCGATCTGGGGTTCCGATTGGCGAACGTCACAGCTTCCGCCGGCATCGACTTCCGTCATAACACCGGAGCCTTTGGCCAGAAATATCTCCCGGAAACCCTCGGCTCAGGCTGCGCGTTTCTCGATTACGATGGCGACGGCTGGCTGGATATTCTGCTGATTAACGGAATGGATTGGCCGGGTCACAAGCGCCGATCCACCACCCTCCAGCTCTATCGCAATAACCGCAACGGAACATTTCGAAATGTAACCCACGAAGCTGGCCTGGCCGTCGAGCTGTACGGCATGGGTGTGGCCGTCGCGGATTACAACAATGACGGCTTTCCGGATATTCTGATCACCGCCGTAGGCCAGAATCGCCTATTTCAAAACACCGGTAAAGGCCACTTCATAGACGTGACGGAAAAAGCCGGGCTCGGCGGCCGCAGTTCCTTCAGCACCTCCGCGCTCTGGTTCGATTACGATCGCGACGGCCTGCTCGATCTTTTCGTATGCAACTACGTGAAATGGTCGCCCGAGCACGATATCTTCTGCACGGTTGACGGTACGCACAAATCCTACTGCACGCCGGAAGCCTACCGTGGGTCCACTTGCTGGCTGTTTCGCAACCGCGGCGATGGCACTTTCGAAGACGTCACAGCCAAGAGCGGCATTTTCGATGCGACGTCGAAATCACTGGGCGTCGCGATGCTCGATACCGATCGCGACGGATGGCCGGATCTGCTGGTAGCCAACGATACGCAATCCAACAAGCTTTATCGCAACCAGCGAAACGGCGCCTTCGACGACATTGCGGTGCGCGCCGGCGTCGCCTTCAGCGAAGATGGCAGGCCGCGCGCTGGCATGGGCATAGACGTCGCCGATTTCGATAACTCCGGCACACCCGGCATCGCCATCACCAATTTCGACAACGAAATGATCGCGCTGTATCGCCCGAATTCCAACGGAACTTATTCAGACGCAGCCTTCAAAACCGGCATCGCGCAGGCCTCGCGCGCGAGTCTCGGCTTCGGCTGCATTTTCCTGGACGTTAATCTCGACGGCCGGCTCGACCTGCTGGCCGTCAACGGCCACATCGATGAAACTGTCCGGAATATCAAAAGCAACATCGGCTACGCGCAGCCTCCGCACCTATTCCTGAACGACGGCCGCGGCGCATTTCGCGACGTAGCCAAGGAAGCCGGCACGGATTTCGCAGCCCCCAAAGTCGGCCGCGGCGCAGCCTATGGCGATTTCGACCGCGACGGCGATGTCGACATTCTAATCACCACCAACAACGGCCCCGCCGCCCTCTACCGTAACGATGTCTCAAACGGCAATCATTCTCTCCGCCTGCGATTGGTCGGAACAAAATCAAACCGCGACGGCATCGGCGCCGTAGTCCGTCTCACCACCCCGGATGGCACGCAAACCCGAATGGTGAAGACCGGCTCGAGCTACCTCTCGCAATCCGAACTGCCCCTAACGTTTGGCTTAGCCAAGCGCGACAAAGCCGATCGCCTAGTAATCGAATGGCCCAGCGGCCGCACAGAAGAATACAAAAATCTGCAAGCCGGCTCCTACGACTGCGTAGAATCCAAAACCCTCACCCAACTCCCGCACTAGAGATCGCCCGCGCCCATCAAATGAATCGACACATAAGGCTCATCGCCAACCACCCAACTATCATGCCCAGGACCATTGTAGAAAACGTCGCCAGCCTTCATCTCAATCACGCGCCCGTCGTCCACCAACGTGCACCGATTTCCAGCCAGGCGCATACGTCGCACGTCCAATGGTCATCCCGCCGATGTGCAATAATTCGAACTTACCTTTTTCGAATTCCCGAACTTCGTCCGCCGTCTCAAACCTTTTCAGCATGAGAACAGGCTAGCGTTACCGAACCGCGACCGTGAGGGAGTCGGTGCCTTAGACTGACACTTGGACACAATGTTCGTGAACCTGAAGACAACGGAACGAAACTCCCCGATGAATTCAGCTCCAGTCTTCAGTTTCCTGGCGATCCTCATCTTGATCGCTCTTTCCGCCACCAATCTTTACCGCGCCAAAACCCAGTCCATCACCTGCGACGAAGCGTACAGTTACGAGCTTTGGATCTCGCAACCGTTGTCGCGCATGTACGTGGCTTACGATGCCAGCAATCATGTCCTCCAAACCCTACTTTCCAAAATCTCCGTCGCTGCGTTTGGAGTATCGGAATTCACGCTACGCCTGCCGACCTTATTAGCCGGCTTCCTGTACTTCATCGCTGTCTATCGCTTGTCTAGCCTAGTATTTGGTAAAGGCGTGCTTTTTCTAATCTCGGTATCCGTGCTGAGCCTCAACCCTTTGCTGCTCGATCTCCTCTCGGCCGCCCGCGGCTATGGACTCGCCCTCGCCCTCTGCGCATGGGCGCTGTTCTATATGGTGAAGGGTCCCCCGCAATCCCCCTATCAGATGCTCCGGCTGGCGCTCCTCCTCGCGCTGTCCGTGTCCTCGAATGTCACATTTCTTTTCATAGATGCGGGATTGGCCGCTCTCTTCGTGGGAACGCTCCTTACGGACAGCAGGGCCGCATTTCGATCCTTGACTTATTTCATTATTCCGGGAATTGTCCTCACCCTCATCATCATCGGCGGAGCAATGAGAAACACCCACAGCGGGGATTTCTATTTCGGCTTACCTTCTTTAGCCAGGAGCAGCAAAAGTTTGGTTTATATTTCCCTTGTGCACCGGCTCACCCTGCCTGGCATCCATTACTATTACGACGCCCTCGTACGTTTTGTCGATTTTATAACCGCTTGGTTCGTCCCTATCACTCTGTGTCTATCGGGGGTCGTTTTGCTTGCGATCAAAAAAGCATCTCTGATCCAGCCGCCAGATCGGTTTCTCTTCTTCAGCGCCGGTGCATTACTCTTCTCAATCGGCGCAAGCTACCTCGCCCACATGGCAACGGGCTTGCTGTATCCAATCACAAGAACTGGCCTTCCCTGGATCGTCTTCTTCCTGCTCACCTGCCTAGGTCTCGTGAAAAAGCCAGCGCTACGATGGCCCATGCTGATCTTTCTTCCGGCATGCTCGCTCTGGTTTGTATTCGAGTTCAACACCAATCAGTACGCAGAATGGTCTTACGATGCCGGCACCAAACGGATCGTGACGCTGCTTCGAAACCAGCACCAGGCCGAACCAGATAAGAACTGGCAAGTTGGCGTCTCCTGGGTCCTGCTGCCAAGCATGAACTTCTACAAGTCGCTCT
>OCTA010005759.1_pt1 | contig 10670 bp, 7 predicted proteins | sample 1538991 | NCBI WGS metagenome assembly OCTA01 (sample SAMEA3539302, study PRJEB22396) | soil metagenome | biome: tundra; feature: field; material: soil | place: USA | collected 2010-05 | depth 0.15 m | reverse complement strand
GGTCCAATCCTGGGTTGGGAACGGACAGAACCAGCCGGTGAGCGGTGAGCAGGTTCAGAACGTGCTGGGCAACGATAAGGTTCAGGAGGTGGCATCGAAGCTGGGGATTTCCGCCGGCGAAGCGAGTTCGGCCATCGCGCAAGTGCTGCCGCATGTGGTGGATCATTTGACTCCGAATGGGCAAGTTCCCGCGAGCGGCTCGAATTTGATGGAGATGGGCGAAGGGCTGTTGAGGAGCTTTTTGAAGTAGAGACGCGGAAGGGGAGCGTGCGATACCGCTCCTTCGGTCACGGCTCAGAGACGGCCCGGTTCGGGCGCGACGCGGGGATCTTGTCCGGGATTTTAGACTTTTCGCAACAGACCGGCGCGGGAGAGAATTCTTCTTACTTTTTTTGGCGAGACCGACAGGCGGGTAGCTACGCGCGACACTTTGCGGCCCTCCTGTTCCCATATCTTTGGGATGATGAGTTCGGCGAAATCTTCCGTGAGTTGCTGGAAGGTTCTTTCGCCCACGTCGCCTTGCGACCAGGCACGCAGCGTCGCGTCCGTGCCGGTGGTGCGATTTATTTTGGCCCGCAGCGACCGGACCTCTTCCCAGAGCGAATCGAGCGAATCCGTCTTTAAGACGGCGGCAGCGGCGTCACAAGAAATGCGCGCGGCGCTGGTGTCGTTCAGGAAGTCGTTGCAATAGGTGTAGCCTTCGGCGAGGCGGGCGCGGGCGAGCAGACGGGTGTGCTCGGTATTGGTCGCGTACTCGATGGCCTCGCGGGCATAGTCGAGGGCGGCGCGGGCGTGCTGGGCCGGATCTTCGCCTTCAATTTCCTCTTCCAGACGCGCATTTTCAATACTGCACTGGAGCAAACGGGCGCGCGCCATGAGGATGAAATCGTTCTTGTCCTTGCCAAGCTGGAACGCTCCGGCGGCCTCGGTGCTGGCCCGGTCGAACTCGCCGGCATCGTAATAGAGGAAGCCGCAGTTCACTTTCACGGTGCCTGCGCCGTGGTGCTGGAGGCGGGTTTCGTAGATTTCGCCCGCCGCCCGCAAGTGCGCCATGGCGTCGTTCCTGAGCTGATCGAAGTGGTCGCGCAGGCGGCTTTGCCCGGGCTGATTAAGACCGGCTTTGCGGCGGTGGGCCACATCGCCGTCGATTTTCTTCTTAAGCTGGAGGGACAAAAGCCGCTCGACGTACGCCATGTTGGCGAGCGAACGAGCGATGTTGGGATGCTCGGGCGACCGCTTCCGGTAATTGGAAATGGAAGCGACAAAGCGGTCGAGCCCCTGTTGATAGCGGCCCTCATGCTGCGCCAGGCGGCCGAAGGCGGACTCGATGTTGCCGATGGTAATGAAGTCGTCGGTGCCGCACATGACCGATTCGGCTTCTTCGAGAATGAGCGCAGCCTCGCGGAGTTTGCCTTTGCGGAAGACAAGCCAACTTTCGAGAGTGCGGATGACGGCGGCCATGACTTTGAAGCCGAGCGAATCGGCGAGATCGCGGGCGGCCACGGTTTCGGTGTAGGCTGCGCCGTACTCGCCTTTGCGGCGCTGGCAGCGGGCGCGGCCGAAGTGCGCGATGACGGTGAGTTCCTGGTCTTCGAGGTTCGGGGCCAGCGCGAGCACTACGCTAAACAGTTCGATGGCGCGGTCCAGATCTTCGGCGACAAGAGAGAGGATACCTTCGGCGACGCGCAGGTGAGCGAAGTCTTCGATAGTGAGATTAGAGCGCCCGCGATCGGGGAAGCGCGCCAGCAACTGCTTGATCAGGGCCGTCGAACCGTAGCCGGCATCCACCCATTGAGCGATGTAGCCGGCGGCGATGGCGGAGCGCGGTTGCCCGGGGCCAATCTGGTCCATGATGGCGCGATTGGCATTCAAACACTCGAAGCCCTCCGAAATGGTTCTGGCTCCCAGCTTGGACCGAAGCTGATCGACAAAGCCCGCGAGCCCAAGGCGGGGAGTTTCGGCGATGGCAAGGACGCTCATTGCGGTCAGGCGATCTGTTCGTAGGCGGCCAAAGTAAGAAACTCGGGGAACTTCGGCGCGTGAGTCAAGCGCGAGAACAACTCTCCGGCCTTGACGAACTTGGGGTCCTGCAATTTTGAAACGAGGCCTTGGATGATGGAATCCACCATCTCCGCCGTGATGACGCGACCGTCCTTGAGATGCGCGCCGTGCTTAACCCACTGCCAGAGCTGAGCGCGGCAGATTTCGGCGGTGGCGGCATCTTCCATCAAGTTGTAGATGGGCACGCAGCCGGAGCCGCCGAGCCAGGCCGCGAGGTATTGCAAGCCGACGTCGATGTTCCAGCGCAAACCGGCATCGGTGATGTCGCCTTCGGGGACGGCGAGGAGATCGGCGGCGGTGATATGCACGTCTTCGCGCATCACGGAAAGCTGGTTCACACCGGTCATATTGGCTTCAAAGATCTCGCGAGCGATGGGAACCAGTCCGGGGTGGGCGACCCAAGTGCCATCGTGGCCCGCTTTTACCTCTCGTAGTTTATCCTGTCTCACCTTGTCCATGGCGCGGTTGTTGGCATCGGGATCGTTCTTGATCGGGATCTGCGCAGCCATGCCGCCCATGGCGTGAATGCCGCGGCGGTGACAGGTTTTGATGAGCAGTTGAACGTAGGAATTAAGGAAGTGGCGGTCCATGGTGACCAGCGACCGATCCGGCATAACGAAGCGCGGATTATCGGCAAACTTCTTGATGAAGCTGAAAATGTAATCCCAGCGGCCGCAATTGAGCCCGGCGGAGTGCTCGCGGAGTTCGTACAGGATCTCATCCATTTCAAACGCGCCGAGGATGGTTTCGATGAGAACGGTGGCGCGGATGGAGCCGCGGGGAATGCCGATGGCTTCCTGGGCAAAGATGAAAACGTCATTCCAGAGGCGGGCTTCCAAATGGCTTTCGAGCTTCGGCAGATAAAAGTAGGGACCCGAGCCCCGCTCCATCAGTTCAGCGGCGTTGTGAAAGAGGTAAAGAGCGAAATCGAAGAGCGAGCCGGAAATGGGCTGGCCGTCCACGAGGAAATGCTTTTCGACGAGATGCCAACCGCGGGGACGAACGAACAGGATGGCGGTGCGCTCATTTAATTGATACTGTTTGCCTTCGGGCCCGGTAAAGGAAATATCGCGGCGGATGGCGTCGCAGAGGTTCGACTGCCCCTCCATATTGTTGCGCCACACGGGCGAATTCGAATCTTCGAAATCGGCCATGAAGACGTTAGCGCCGGAGTTAAGGGCATTGATGACCATCTTGCGATCGACGGGTCCGGTGATTTCGACGCGGCGGTCGAGCAGGTCTGGCGGTATGGGAGCGACTTTCCAGGAGCCTTTCCGGATCTCCTCGGTGGCGGGTAGAAAGTCTGGCATCTGGCCGGATTCTATGGCGGATCTCCTCGGTGGCGGGTAGAACGTCTGGCATTTGGCCAGCTGCTATGGCTTGCTGGCGGACAGCGCGGGCGGCAAGAAGCTCTCGCCTTCGAGCGTCGAACCGATGGTGGAGGGAGACCAGTAAAGAGACAGCCGCTGGCGTGAGAATCCGCTTGGATTCCTTGCTGACTTCGCCTGTAATTGTCACGGCGGGGTGAGTGGATGTTTCGAGAAGTTCGTCGGTAGTGGGCATGAAAGTCACCTTGAATTATGGTATTGGAAATCGCCTTTGTCGAGACGTGGACGGTCGCTACTAGGTCAAATCGGACCAGTTACCCTAATCGGACCCAAAAATTTGCCGAAACGTCCTACTCGTAGTTTACTCAGATCATGACGCACGCAGGAATCGCCTCGGAATTGCTATATCGATGGGCGTCAGACCCTCGATGGAATGGTATTGAACGCCCGTACACGGCAGCAGACGTAATCAGACTGCGAGGCAGCGTACAGGTTGAACACACACTCGCGCGAATCGGCGCGGACAGATTTTGGAGTTTGCTGAAGAGCGAGCCGTTTGTGCCGGCGCTCGGGGCCTCCACCGGCAATCAAGCGGTACAGCAGGTGCAAGCCGGCCTGAAGGCCATTTATCTGAGCGGCTGGCAGGTGGCGGCGGACGCCAATCTTGCCGGGAACATGTATCCGGATCAGAGCCTGTATCCGGCTAACAGCGTTCCAGTCCTGGTGAAGGCGATCAACAACGCGTTGATGCGCGCGGACCAGGTTCAGACGTCCGAAGGCAAGGGGGACACCTACTGGTTCGCGCCGATTGTCGCCGACGCGGAAGCGGGATTCGGCGGACCTTTGAACGCCTTTGAGTTGATGAAAGCGCTGATTGAGGCGGGCGCGGCGGCGGTCCATTTCGAGGACCAGCTGGCGTCGGCCAAGAAGTGCGGACACATGGGCGGCAAGGTGCTGGTGCCAGCTCCGAACTTCATTCAAAAACTGATTGCGGCACGGTTAGCGTCGGACGTTTTGGGCGTGCCGACGATTTTGATTGCCCGAACGGATGCAGATAGTGCGAAGCTGCTTACACAGAGCGGGGATGAGCGGGATGAGCCGTTCCTGACGGGCGAGAAGACCAACGATGGATTTGTCGCCTACCGGGGCGGGGTGGAAGCTGCCATCAGCCGCGGGCTGGCGTACGCTCCTTACGCCGACATGATCTGGTGCGAGACTTCAGAGCCGAACATCGCGCAGGCGAAACGGTTCGCGGAAGGGATTCACCGCGAGTTTCCGGGCAAGCTGCTGGCTTACAACTGTTCGCCGTCGTTCCACTGGCGGAAGAAGCTGGACGACGCCTCCATCGCCATTTTCCAGCGGGAACTGGGCGCCATGGGTTACAAGTTCCAGTTTGTGACGCTGGCCGGTTTCCACACCTTGAACTATGCGATGTTCAATCTGGCGCATGCGTATGCAACCGAGGGCATGGCGGCGTATTCGCGCGTGCAGGAAGCGGAATTCCAGGCGGCGGATATCGGATACACGGCGGTGCGTCATCAACGGTTTGTCGGGACGGGCTACTTCGACGACATCACCAACACGATTTCGCATGGACTAAGTTCGGTGACGGCGCTTGCCGGTTCGACGGAGCAAGAGCAGTTCGTATAAGAGGTCCTAAAAAACAGGGGCGTTGTCTCAAAAAAAGGGCTAGAATAATACCAATCCAATAGCGGCAACCGACGGTTGCGAATTCAGTTTTGTAATTGTCCTTGGCCGGTTTCGTTTTGAGAAGCTGGCTGAGGACATCCGTAAGACGCGGGCACGGCTCACTGGCGACGGTGGTTTGTCCGCCAGCATTACGGCGGCAGTGCGGGGGGGCGGGCGTACACGCCGTTATTGGCATTGGGGGTGCCCATGGGGGCGTCGTTTGCCGCAGCCGCCCGACGCTGCTTGCAGGGCGAAAATGGCCGGGCGGCTGGAAGGCCGATGCATCCGGTTTGGAAGTAGGGGCTGGCAAAGGGGTCGGTTCGGAGTAAAGGAGTCTAAGGGTCAATGCCAATGCAAGTGCTAGATAGAATTTCGGCAGTCCTGGCGGAAAAGGGCCGGGCAGTCTACTCAGTAAAGCCCGATGCGACGGTGTACGAATCACTGGAGATCATCTCCGAGAAGAACATCGGATGCCTGCTGATCATGGAAGATCAAAAGTTACTGGGCATTTTTTCCGAACGGGATTACGCCCGCAAGGTGGCGCTCAGAGGCCGCACGGGAAGAGACACACATGTGAGTGAAGTGATGTCTCAGCCGCCGCTTGTCATCTCGCCCGACGGCTCCGTCGAGGATGCGATGAGGATCGTGACGGACGCGCGAGAGAATCATGTGGCGGTAGTGGATGCGCGCGGCGCCGTTTTGGGAGTTGTATCCATCGGCGACTTAGTGAAGTGGATTATCACGTCGCACGAAAAGACGATTAAACACCTGGAAAGCTACATCACGGGCCAGCACGATTCGGCCCATGTAATGCGTTAACCACGGAGAACGCCGTTTTTCCTCCCGGGCGCGTGCTCTTCAGAAGCGCCGCGCTCTTACGTTTTCTAGCTAACTCTTGTCTTTAAAAATCGTGCCATATTCACCTTTGACAGAAACCAATACAGTGGTGACCCCGGACTTGCTCCGGGACGAATTCGAACGTCACCTGCGTCTGACGCTGGCGCGGGACCGCTATAGCGCCACGGATCACGACTACTATGTCGCGCTGGCGCTGGCGGTGCGCGACCGGCTGATCGACCGCTGGATCGCGACGCAGCAGACGCACCACCGGGAGAACGTCAAGCGGATTTACTATCTGTCGCTTGAGTTTCTGATGGGCCGTTTGCTGGGCAACAACGTCATCAATCTGAAGCTCGAAGACGAGTGCCGGCAAGCCATGTGCGAGATCGGCTTGAACTGGGAATATCTGCGCGACCGCGAGGTGGATGCGGGACTTGGAAACGGCGGTCTGGGCCGGCTGGCCGCTTGTTTTCTCGACTCGATGTCAACGTTGGACCTGCCGGCCATCGGCTACGGGCTGCGCTATGACTTCGGAATTTTCAAGCAGCAAATCGTTAAGGGATACCAGATTGAGCAGCCCGACGACTGGCTTAAGTTTGGATACCCGTGGGAGATTCCGCACCCGGAATTCTGCTATACGGTGCAATTCGGCGGGCACGTTGAGTTGCGTACTGGAGCGGCGGGCGAAACCTGGGAATGGATTCCAGGCAAGGCCGTGATGGGTATTCCTTACGATCTGCCGGTAGTGGGGTATGGCGGGAAGACGGTAAACACGCTGCGGCTTTGGTCCGCAAGGGCTACGGAAGATTTCGATTTCGACGACTTCAACCGGGGCGAGTATGTGGAAGCCGTCGCGAAGAAAGTGCTGGCCGAGAACCTGACGAAGGTGCTTTATCCCAACGACAACATCTTCGAAGGTAAAGAGCTGCGGCTCAGTCAGGAATACTTCTTCGTATCGTGCTCGGTGCAAGACGTGATACGGCGATTCAAGTCCGACGGAACGGCCTGGAGAACGTTTCCGGACAAGGCGTTTTTCCAGCTCAACGACACTCATCCCGCCTTAGTTGTGGCGGAGTTGATGCGGATTCTGGTGGACCGGGAAGGCGTGCTTTGGGACGAGGCGTGGGAAATCACGACGGCCTGCACCGGGTACACAAATCACACGATTCTGCCGGAAGCCTTAGAGAAATGGCCCGTCGATATGCTTGGGAGGCTGCTGCCCCGCCATCTGCAGATCATCTATGAGATCAACGGACGCTTCATCAAGGACGTGGCGATCCGCTATCCGATGGACAGCGACCGGCTGCGAAGGATGAGCATCGTCGATGAAGACGGGTCGAGGTCGATCCGAATGGCGCATCTGGCGATGGTTGGATCGTGCTCGGTGAACGGGGTGTCGAGACTTCACACCGAACTGCTGAAGAAGCGCGTTCTGGCCGACTTTGCCGATTACTGGCCCGCCAAGTTCAACAACAAGACGAACGGCATCACCCCGCGGCGCTGGCTGTTGAAAGCGAATCCGCCGCTGGCGCGGCTGATTACTTCCAGAATTGGGGACGGCTGGATTACCGACCTTGACCAGCTTCGGGGGCTGGAGAACTATGCGAACGATGCGGATTTTGGAGGGAAGTTCCGAAGCGCGAAGCGGGACAACAAGGTCGCTTTGACCCGTTACATCGAGAGCACGCTGGGAATCACGGTGTCGCCGGATTCGATCTTCGATGTCCAGATAAAGCGGTTGCATGAGTACAAGCGGCAACTGATGCTGGCGCTGTACATCGTCGTGCTTTATAACCGGCTGAAAGCGAATCCAAAGTTGGATATCGCGGCGCGCACGTTCATATTTGGCGCGAAGGCCGCGCCGGGCTATGGCATGGCGAAGCTGATCATCAAGCTGATATCGGAGATTGGGACGGTGATCAACCGCGATCCGCAAGTCGCCGAGAAACTGAAGGTGGTGTTTCTGCCGAACTATCGAGTATCGCTGGCCGAGAAGATCATTCCGGCGGCGGACTTGAGCGAACAGATTTCGCTGGCGGGAACGGAAGCTTCGGGGACCGGCAACATGAAGCTGCAACTGAACGGGGCCTTGACGATCGGCACGCTGGATGGCGCGAATGTCGAGATTCTGGAGGAAGTGGGGCCGGAAAATATCTTCATATTCGGGCTGACGGCGGAACAGGTGGAACAGCAACGCCCGCATTACAATCCTTGGGACGTGTTCCATGCCGACGAGGAGATTCGCCGGGCGCTTGAACTGATTCAGCGAGACTTCTTCAGTCTGCTGGAGCCGGGAAGTTTTCAATCAATCTATCACTCGCTATTGGATGGCGGGGACCACTATATGGTCCTGGCAGACTTGCGCGGCTACATTGAGGCGCAGGAGAAAGTGGATGCTGCGTTCAAGAACCGCGATGGCTGGGATAGGAAGGCGATTGTGAACGTGGCGCGCGCCGGGAAATTTTCTTCCGACCGGACGATTGCGGAGTATGCGTCGGAAATATGGAACGTGAAGCCCTGCGAGGTGACGTAAGTCTTCGCGAGTGACGGGAGCGCGTCGCGGGGAGTGTCATTGATCGGCGCTTCTGGCTGGAGATTTGCGAAACTGCAGCAGCAAGCGGTAGGCCCGCTGGGGTTGTGAGCGCATGGCTTCCACGTTGAAGCCGTCGCTCAGGAACGAACTGAACCCAGGAAGATCCTGTTCAGTCCAGTTGGAGAGATTGGCAAATCCCATGGACCATTTTGGGAACTGGCGTTTTGCTGCTTCGCCGGTCAGCAAGACCTGCTGGTCCGTGTGCCGGGGATCGATCCGAATTTTGTCATAGAGGGGCTCGACAATCTCTTCCTTGCCTTCCAGGACCTGCAAGAATTTGCCGCTCTTGTAGAGGAGCATTCCCGTAATTTCAGAAATCTCGTTGCGGCCCCGGGACTGGTCGAGCAGAGCGGAGAGATCCTCGTCCGTCATGGGATGGGTTGCGGTGCTGCTATAGACCAGGTAGTGGATTAAAGAGGACGGTGGCATAAGCAGGTCCCTTTCATCATAGGCCGGTGACGAACGGCGCCGAGTCCTATCCTCGGAAAGTTTCTATGGAGTGACTCGCTCGCGCTTCGGTGCTCGGTCTGGCAAGCGCAAGAGTAAAACCGCCAGAACAACGGCGCAGCCGCCGCAACCAAGTTACGGTTGAGGAATCGTGGGCTCAAGCGACGCGGCAACAACCAGCCCCGCTGCAATACACTCCAGCAGAATGCAAATGCCCATGGTGGTTTCGGATACTCCGAAGACCCAGATTGCCGCACCCATCACAACGCCTCCCAGCAGACCTACAAATGCGCGCGCCGATGGCCGGCGAGGCGTCCCGCCCATAGCAAAGACACCGAGCACAAACAGGCCGCTCAGGAAAACTTCCGACATGCTCAGTTCTATCTCGCGAATGGGCAACGAACTCGGAAGAAGTCCCAGAATCCGCCCAGGCAGGTGAGGCGTTTTCGCCCCGAGATCCGCCTTCGCGACGCACTTCCCGTCCACGTATAAGCTAGAGACGCGCCCATCGTAAACTGCCGCTACAAAGGTGTTACGGTTCAGGGAAAGAAGAGGCCCGGAGTATAGGGCTGGATTCGTACCGTTAGAGCCGGAGGCGGGTGTCCGAAGACGGAATGTAGCGTGTCGTTCGTCTGGCCCAGGGTAAAGTTCCGATTGAAGGCATCCTGAGAATAGGTGACGATCCGCGCGGGACCGGCCTGTTTAAGATTGCCCCTGCGCATCCAAACGAGAAGTGTCAGTCTGTTTCGTTTTACGAGTGTCTGGTATAACGTAAGCTCTTCCCGCTTCGAGAGGAGGGGGCGACCATAGCGCGTTGTGCAACCCGGGGGCGGTTGCAACTCAAAAATGGGCGATTCGGGAGGCGCCTTGACGCTTGCAGTATTCGGAGCATCAGAACCAGAGTCTGAGCGGGGCAAGTCCTTAATCTGAGACGAATCCATCGCAAACGGATAAATTGCAATTCTGGAGATGGCCCCCACCCACGGTCGGTCGCCGGTCAGTTCGTTCCCGATTGCCAAGTCAAACGATGGGCTCCAGTTTGAGAAATCCGAAGTCGTCCTGTGCCGGACGAGCATTAGAGCTCCGAGTATTGCGATAGGAATCGCCGCTGCCGCCAGCGGTCGAGGAATGCGAATCGATCTCGGGTAGCGGCCTGTCGCTCGAAGGCAAAACACTGAAGCCAAGTACCCAGTCAGCGCCCCACAAGTATTGCTCGCGATATCAAATGGCGAGGGAATTCGGTCAATGTAGCCAAGCTGCTGCAATTCGGCGCACGTCGATAAAGAGAGCGCGACCAGGAATACCCGCGGCAGCGACGAACCGCCAAGGACGATACCCAAAGGCATGTACAAGATCAGATTGTTTATGAAGTCGGCAGTGCTGAAGTTGTACTCGATGTAGCTTGTCAAAGGATGCCGCAAGCCCACCGGAATCATAGTGCTTGCAACGACCAGGGCGATTGACGGAATCAGCAATCGAAGGCGCAAGGGTTGTGATGCGAATAAGTTCAAAAAGGTGTCCGTCTCGCAAGCCACGCTGGAGATTTGCTCAGGCAGTAAAGGCCAACGCTCGTTTAATCGCGTTCCAACTCGGCTTCAAAGTCCTCAACTTCCAAGGCCTTCTAATCTTGCGACGGAACTGAAATGGACTGAGCCCGCGTCGTCGCAGCACAATAAGAATGGCTATCAGCGCATACATCTGCGCAATTGTTA
>OCTA010005758.1_pt1 | contig 10670 bp, 8 predicted proteins | sample 1538991 | NCBI WGS metagenome assembly OCTA01 (sample SAMEA3539302, study PRJEB22396) | soil metagenome | biome: tundra; feature: field; material: soil | place: USA | collected 2010-05 | depth 0.15 m | reverse complement strand
GCATCTTCCCGAGGGGCGGGGAGAAGCTTTTTTCCTTGACATCCTCTTTCATAGGATGAGTGCTATCGCGATTTTTTCGCCAACCATCCTCTTGAGCCACCACAATCTCCCCCACTTTAATTGACTTGCCGGTTTCGCCCACGTAAGATTTGCCCCTGATGATCGGCCAGACCATCTCGCACTACCGCATTGTCGAGAAGCTGGGTGGTGGCGGCATGGGGGTGGTCTACAAGGCAGAGGACGTGAAGTTGCACCGTTTCGTCGCCCTCAAGTTCCTCCCTGACGAGATTTCTAAAGATGCACAAGCTCTAGCTCGCTTCGAACGGGAAGCACAGGCCGCTTCCGCCCTGAACCATCCGAACATCTGCACCATTTACGAAATTGATGACCAGCACGGCCAAGCGTTTATCGCCATGGAGTTTCTGGATGGCATGACGCTGAAACATCGCATCCGTGGGCGTCCCATGGAAACCGAGTTGATTCTGTCGCTGGCCATCGAGATTGCGGACGCGCTGGATGCTGCCCACTCCAAAGGGATCGTACATCGCGACATCAAGCCCGCGAATATTTTCGTCACCGAGCGCGGACATGCCAAGGTTCTGGATTTCGGACTGGCGAAGGTCAGTCTGGTAGGCAGTTCTTCGAGCAACATTGCGTCCCTTAACACGCAGACGGTGGACGCGGATCATCTGACCAGTCCGGGAACAATGATGGGGACGGTGGCGTATATGTCGCCGGAGCAGGTGCGGGCGAAAGAACTCGATGCGCGGAGCGACCTGTTCTCCTTTGGTGCGGTGCTGTACGAGATGGCGACGGGTGATTTGCCGTTTCACGGAGAAAGTTCGGCGATGATCTGCGAAGCCATCGTGAACCGCGCGCCGGTGGCGGTGGTGCGGCTGAATCACGACTTGCCGCCGAAGCTGGAAGACATCATCAACCGGGCGCTGGAGAAAGATCGGGAACTCCGTTATCAACACGCCTCCGACATGCGTTCCGAGTTGCAACGCCTGAAGCGGGATACCGATACTGGGCGAATTGCATCCCCAGTCCCGGCTGGAAGCGAAGAATCGAGGCATGAGGCAGGATCGTCGAGTTCACGCCACAGCGCCGTGAGTGCCGCGAACGCGAGCGGCGTTGCCGTCCAGCCGCGCCCTTACGCAAGAATCGCTGCCCTCGTCGCCTGCCTCAGCGTCGTGGCGCTCGCCGTCTTTTTCTGGCTGTCGAAGCGTCAAAATACTCCCGCGGCGAGTTCCGCCAATCCCACTACAATCGCGGTTCTTCCTTTTCAAAACATGGGCGCCGACAAGGACACCGATTTCCTGCGTCTCGCGCTCCCCGACGAAATCGCGACCGCACTGAGCTACGTACACTCGTTATCCATCCGCCCTTTTGCCACCACCAGCAAGTACACCGCTGCCGGTCTCGACATGCAACAGGTCGGCCGCGAGATGCGTGTCACCGACGTGGTCACCGGGCACTACTTGAAAGAAGGCGACCAGTTGCAAATCACGCTGGAAGCTGTCGACGTAGAAAATAACCGCACTCTCTGGCGGGATACTCTCAACGTCGCCGCGCCCGACATGATTGCCATGCGCGGCCAGATCACTGCCAAGGTCCGCCAGGGACTGGTCCCGGCGCTCGGCGCAGGAGTTGATTCTGGCGAGACTGAAACCCGCCCCAGCAACGAAGAGGCTTACGATCTCTACCTGCGCAGCCTCGCGCGGCCGCATGACCCGGGCCCGAACAAGGAAGCCATTCCCATGCTTGAGCGAGCGGTGGGGCTCGATCCCAGCTACGCTCCGGCCTGGGGCAATCTCGGTCGCCGCTACTATCTCGACTCCCAGTACGGAGGAGGCGGCGAGGCCAGCTTCCAAAAATCCAACGCCGCCCTGGAGCGGGCGCTGGCCCTGGACCCGAACCTTTCGATCGCCAACGGCCAGATCATCGCCAACCGCGTCGAACGCGGCGACCTGGTTCAGGCCTACAAAGACGCGCAAGATTTCCTCAAGCGCCAGCCCAAAAACGCGACGGCGCACTTCGTAACGGGTTATGTGCTCCGCTACGCGGGATTGCTCGATGAGTCGGCACGTGAATGCGAAGCCGCGCTCTCGCTGGATCCCGGGAATTATCTTTTCCGCGCCTGCTCGTTCACCTTTGGCGAGATGGGAAACGAGGAGCGTGCAATGGACTTCATTCGCCTGGATGCCGGCTCGAACTTCTTCAATGCCAACGTAATCCGAATTCTCGCGCGCGAAGGCAAACTGGCGGAGGTGCGACAAGCTGCTCAGAAACTGCAGCAAGGTGATCGCTTGAGAGTTTGCATGGAAAACCCATCGTCCACGCAGGCGCCGTCGGCAGAGGTGGAACGGGTGGCTCACGCATCGGAGCCCGCAATGCTAAACAACCCTGATTCGGAAAACAGATATCTGTTCGCCACCGACATGGCCTTCTGCGGCGAAAAAGATATGGCGCTGCACCTGCTCAAGAGCGCCGTCGAAGGGCACTACTGCTCTTACACGGCCCTCCAGAAGGACCCCCTGGTCGGCCCGCTGCGCGGCACGCCCGAGTTTGCCGAGCTACTCTCCGCCGCCAAACAGTGCCGCGACGATTTTCTCGCCGCAGGATCGCAAGCTGCCCACTGAATCACGCTGCGCAAACCCCGACATCCCCATCCTGAAGGAAGCCAAAGCCGAGTACGCGAAGTTGCAATAGCAGCGTGGCGATCTTCCATGCCTGACCTGCTTGCACAAAAATTGTCAACTGACGCTATCAGGCGATAGCGCTCAAAACCCTTCTCACCCATATCCAGTGGCAATGGCTTGCATCGTCCAGACGATCTATGCCGTAGTTCCAGTCCTGCGGCATGGGAGGCCGTCCTCATGGGCAAACACAGAATCAAGCCGAATTACCGTCGCCGAGTGCTTCGGTTGCCGGATCTGGATCATTGCAAATTGGCAGTGCTCAACAGCCTCGGCTCGCCAGCCTCGCGCCGCGTTTATGAGTACGCTATCGACCAATTCATCGCTTGGTATTGCTCTGAGCCGCGCCTGGCCTTCAACCGCATCGTAGTCGTTCGCTACCGCATGCACCTGGAAGCGCGCGGTCTGGCGGCAAACACCATGAAGACCGTTGGATTCCTAGTCCTCGGTGGGGCTTGCCTCCTCGGTGGCTGCGGCGGATCAAGGGGAGGATCAATTGGCGGGTCACCCAACGCTACTCTGTCGGCGACCGTCTTGGCTTTCGGTGGCGAGGCGGTCGGCACAACCAGCCCAGCGCAGAGCATTACACTGAGCAACTACGGCACAGCGACGCTCACCGGTGTGAGCCTTGCCGCGACTGCTGACTTCGCGCAGACCAACACCTGTGGTTCTCGGCAAGGGTGGACACATTCGCACGGTACCGATTCCATTATGGGTGAAGGCCGCGCTCGATCAGTGGACTGCGGCAGCCGGGGTCACGGAGGGAAGGATCTTTCGAGCCGTCGCCAGGATGGGAAAGGTATGGGGGAAAGGCATCTCGCAGAATGTCGTGTGGTACGTAGTCAAGACCTGCTGCGAGAGAGCGGGCTTGGAGCACATCGCACCGCATGACTTACGGAGGACCTGTGCGAAGCTGTGCCACACGAGCGGCGGCGAACTAGAGCAGATTCAGTTCTTGCTGGGGCATGCATCCGTGCAGACGACGGAACGCTATCTCGGCTGCAAACAGAATCTCGGACACCCGGTAAACGATCTGTTTGACCTCAGAACGGCCGAGCCACCGCAGGAAACGGGCAGCTTGCGGCTTTTCGCAATCTGCGCTGACTGTCGGATAACTGTTGAAACATCCCGATTACGCTCAAAACCCCCTTCCTTGGACTGGCCGGGGTCAAAGAGTGAAAGCCCGTTAACGTCAGTTATGATTCGGACAGAGACCCTCCTCCCAGTGTCCCCGCTCAGTCAAGGAGCAGAGAGTGTCGGCTTTGACTGTGGACCTTCGCCAGATTGTCTCCTCCGCGCCGGATTTGCCCCGTATCGCCTTTTACAAAACCACCAACGACGCTTATAATCCCTCGTTTCGCTGGCCCAGCACTCGGCCAATCGATCCCGAATCGAAAACCTGGAGGAAACCTTGAAAAGCACCTGCACCCTGTTGCTTGCTTTGCTCTTGTTCGTTTCTATTTCTGCGGCGCAGAACGCGCCTGCTGCGCGCACCGATGTTTACCATGTGCACTTTGCCAAGGCCGCTCTCGGTAAGGCCGTCGAGCAGGGCAAGTATCTGAAGACTGCCGACCCCAATGTACCCATGTCCGCACATCACATCGTCCTGCGCCACCAGGAAGGGGAAGATTGGGACTATGTGGCCATCGAGCATATCGGAACCAAGGCCGTCGTGGAAGCCAAAGGTACCCCGACGCCTGCCGCCGTGGGTGAGTTGTACGCCTGGCACAACGATACTTTTGTCAACGGCCCTTCCTGGCCCGAGTTCAGCAAAGCCCTGGGCATTGATGAGGCCTCGGCCGCGAAAACTGCAGGATCGGTCTATCTGGTCTCCGTCTATCGCGCCGCTCCCGGACACCGCGATCAACTGGAAAAGTCACTCAGCCAAAACCCCACCGGCGACACCTCCTCTGGAACGGTACTGATGCAACATCTGGAAGGCGGCGCATGGACTTACCTTACTGTCGTCCGCTACAACTCATGGCAGGACTTTGCCACTACCGAAAAAAATGGCATGGCGGATACGCTCAAGCCTGACAGTGGTTGGCGGCAACTGCGCGAGCATTCCACATATCACAACGACACGCTGACCGACCGCATCGCTCCGTAGCTGGACACGAAACGTTGTTGCGACAGATTTCTCGAACTGTTATTTCCAAAGCGCCCGGCTCCAGCCGGGCTTTCTTTTGAAACATGAAGAAAGAGAATAGACGCTTGTAGTTTCGCTGCAAGAAGTTGACATGCCGCGAAGTCGTTGACGTAACATCCCGATAACGCTCATTGAGGGGTTTTGAGCGTAATCGCCTGTGGCGGTTGAAAAACTCGCTTTTAGTCCCAAACAGCCGAAATTGGGGGGATAGAAAATGTCTAGGCGACTGGAGAAAATCGTTTGTAGGGCATCCTGACGCGATTTTATTTTTGCGAATTTCGCGGAAAGGAGTTTTTCAACAGCCACGCCTGTTAACAACAGTTAACTGCCGGTTTTGCCCCTCAACTGACCGCAATCGGCGGCTCTCTCTCGCACTTCCCAGAGACCATTACCGACAAGAGGGAGATGCCTTTTGATGGGACTATAATGGCCGCCGGATGGCGCTAATCCCTGGCACGAAACTCGGCCCATATGAAATCCAGTCACCGTTAGGCGCGGGCGGCATGGGCGAGGTGTATCGCGCCACCGACACGAAGCTCGGCCGCGACGTGGCACTCAAGGTGCTGCCCACCGAAATGGCGCACGATCCGGAGCGACTCGCGCGGTTTCGCCGCGAAGCGAAGGCCCTCGCCCAACTTGACCATCCAAACATCGTCACCATCTATACGGTAGAGGAATGCGACGGCGTCCACTTCCTAACAATGCAACTGGTCGAAGGGCGGCCACTCGACCGCCTTATTCCCGCAGGCGGGCTCCCACTTGAGCAGATCGTTGAGATTGCCAGTGCGCTGGGTGACGCGCTGGCGGCGGCGCATGAGAAAGGCATTGTGCATCGCGACCTGAAGCCGGCCAATATCATGGTTTCGAACGAAGGCCGCGTGAAGGTGCTGGACTTCGGGCTGGCGAAGGATGTTGGCGCGTCTGACCCTGCTGACGCCACGCTGACATCAGACCATCGCACGCAGGCGGGCATGGTGATGGGGACTCCAGCCTACATGTCTCCCGAACAGACATCGGGCCGCCCACTTGACCATCGCACCGATATTTTCTCGCTCGGCGTCGTACTGCACGAGATGGCGACGGGACGGCGGCCCTTCGAGGGGAATTCTTCCGCCGAATTGATCTCTGCGATTTTGCGGGATAACCCGCCGTCGGTCACGGACGTTCGTCCCGATCTGCCCAGCGATCTAGCGCGAATCGTCCGCCGCTGTCTCGAAAAAGATCCGCGGCATCGAGTGCAGACGGCACGCGATGTCAGCAACGAGTTCCGCGATCTATCGCGGCAGACCTCTAAGCAGGTAGCGACGGCAACGCCCCCGGCATCGCGTGCAGCGGCTGCGCCCGATTCTGGCGCTGCCCGCGCCGACGAAGGGTTCTGGGTCGCCGTGCTGCCCATCAAATATGCAGGCACGAGCGCGGAGCTGAAGGCTCTGGCGGACGGCCTGTCCGAAGAAATCGTCACTGGGTTGTCGCGCTTCTCCTATCTCAGGGTGATCGCGCGGAGTTCGACGACACGTTACGCGAATGAATCAGCGGACGTACGCTCCGCTGGAAAAGAACTGGGCGCGCGCTATGTGATGGAAGGAACACTCCGTCAGGCAGGAACCAAGCTGCGTCTCGGCGTGCAGCTCATCGACGCGGTCTCGGGCGCTCACCACTGGGCCGCGCCGTGGAGCAGGACCCGCGCCAGGCCGATGCCTGGGCGATGCTGGCCATCATGTACGACACCGAGTTTGCGGACGAATACAATCCCCGGCCCAATCCTCTGGAGCGAGCCATGGCTGCGGCACAACGCGCCGTGGATCTGGCTCCCACCCATGCCCTCGGCTACTACGCGCTGGCCTTCACTTACTTTTTCCGCAAAGACAATGCCGGCTTTCGCGCGGCAGTGGAACAGGCCGTCGCACTCAATCCCATGGATGGATCGGTCATGGGCTTGCTCGGGCTGCTCGTGCATCACGTCGGCGAGATAGACCGGGGCACGCACATGGTCGAAGCGGCCATGCAGATCAATCCCCACTATCCGCCCGTGTTCCGCGCCCCGGCTTTTCTGAATGCGTATGCTCAGGGCAAATATGCCGAGGCGCTTGAGTTAGCGGTTCGCTTCAACATGCCCGGCTTTTTTCACGCCCCCGCCCTGCGAGCGGCAGCGCTCGGCCAGCTTGGCCAGCGCGAAGCCGGACAGCAAGCGGTTCAGGAACTGCTTGCCCTGCGTCCCGATTTCGCCACCTCGGTGCGCCGCGACTATGGCAAATGGTGGAACTCCAAGACGGTTGAGCACCTGATCGATGGCCTGCGCAAGGCGGGGCTGGAGATTGCTCCAGAGAAAGAAGGGGAAGCCTCCGCTCTCGGCTCCGCGCGTTCGTCTTCATCAGACTCGGGCACGTTTCGCACTGAGGAAAGATCCCTCTCCGCAGAAGGCGTTTCTGGAATCAAGAGGCACAGAATTGCTTTGGCGATTGCTGTCATCGTGCTGGTGATCGGCGCGGTTGGAGTTGCTGCTTATCTGAAAACATCTAAGACTGGTCAGATTGATTCGATCGCTGTTCTTCCGCTGGAGAATCGGAGTAACAACCCCGATTCCGACTACATTCCCGATGGAATCACGGAAAGCATCAACAACAGCCTGGCGCGGTTGCCCAGTCTGACGGTGATTCCGCACAGTGTCGCTTTCCATTACAAGGGCAAGGCGATGGATGTCCGGAAGGTGGGCGAGGACCTTCACGTCCAGACTGTGCTCGCGGGCAGCGTGGCGCAGCGCGGCGACGACCTTACCATCAACGTGGAACTCGACGACATTCGTAACGGCAAACAGTTGTGGGGCGAACAGTACCACCGCAAACTGGCCGATCTGCTGGCGGTGCAGAGTGACATCGCCAGGGAAGTTTCTCAGCGGCTGCGCTCGCAACTTTCGGCCGAGGACGAGAAGGAGTTGACGAAAGGCTCAACTGACAATCCTGAAGCCTATCAGCTCTATCTCAAAGGCAAGTACTACACCGACAAATTGACCAAGGAAGGATTTGATACCGGCATTGACTACTTCAATCAGGCCAGCGCCGTCGATCCAAACTATGGACTGGCCTACAGCGGTTTGGCTTACAACTACGTGAATCAGATGGACTGGTATATGTCTCCCAGCGAAGCGGGGCCCAAAACAAAAGAAGCGGCAGAGAAGGCGTTGGCGATCGACGGGTCGGACGCTCGCGCCCACCTTACGCAGGCGATATTAGCCCACTGGTATGAGTGGAAGTGGGTGGCCGCGGAAGACGGGTTCAAGCGAACCCTTGCGCTGAGTCCCAACAATTCGGAGGCTCTCGCTTTCTACGCCTGGTTCCTGGCGCCGATGGGGCGAAACGACGAGGCTGTTGCGGAAGCCAGGCGAGCACAGCAAGCCGATCCGCTCTCCCCGTTTGCGAGCTTCGGCGTGGGAGCGGTTTTAATGTTTGCACGACAGTGGGACCCGGCGATCGAGCAACTGCGTCGTGCCATCGAACTGGATCCGAACTTTTGGTTTAGCCATTGTTTTCTGGGACGGGCTTAGGAGCAGAAACGAAAATTCCCGGAAGCGATTGCCGAGTTTCAGCGCGCGATCGAAGTGGACAAAGACAACAGCGAGATTTGGTCAGGTCTTGGAAATGCCTACGCGGTGTCGGGAAAGACGGCGGAAGCGCAGAAGGTCCTGGATCATTTGAAAGAGTTATCGGCGCATGGCTGGGTGGCCCCCTACAACGTAGCCGTCATTTATGCGGGGCTGGGAGATAAAAACCAGGCATTCGCCGTGCTGGAGCAGGCCTACAAAGACCGGTCCTACTATATGGCCACTTATCTGGCCACGGACGAGCGTCTGGACAACCTGCGCTCCGATCCGCGCTTTGCTGACCTGCGGAAGCGCGTCGGGCTGCCAGAGTGAAACGAGAAGGATTGTCAAGATTGTGGGCGGTAGGTCGGCCAACCGGAAGTTTATCGGAGTGGCCATCAGCCAGGCAATCGCCTCAAGGGGTGAAATATCCCGATTGCGCTCATTGACCTTTAGCAGGCTGCGGAAAAAGTCGCAGTCAGGCAGCCCCTCCCGTAGATGGCTGTAACGAGCCGATTCTCGCGTCGCTGCTCCCAGCCTGTTCTCATCATCCGTCCATCCGTCCCTGGTGAACCACCGTTTAGTGTCCAAATGCGGTGCATCCGTGGTTGACGCGTCAGGCTAGAGGTCGATGGGCTATAGTGTCTTTCTTAGTCGAGGAACGGGACGATCTAACCAGAAAGATTGGAATGTTCTTATTCGGTCACACTGGCGGTGGTGGGCCGGAGAGGGAGAAATGATCGATAAACCCGATTCTAGGTCGACCAACTTTACCAGCCAGATTTAGCTCTTAACCGCAGGCACAGTTTTCGGTCCAACTCTCCGTGCAAGGTGGGCCCGATGCTGAAGTATGCTTTCGGAATGGCGCGAGTCCTCCCCTGGCTGTTTCTGCCGGCTCTGGTTTTCCCGCAGTCCTCTATACAGCTCTCAACCGCCGACGAAATTCGCGCCGGCGACGCGCTCTTCGCCGCTTTCCAGAAGTCACAGGGATTTGCCGACACGCCGGAATCGAAGGCGATCGAAGCCTACCTGCAGAAGGTTGGCGACAAGGTCGCGCAAAACGCGCGGCGCAAGCTCCCTTACAAGTTTCATCTTGATCCGCATCCCGGTTACCGCAGCGCCGTGGGGTACCCGGGCGGCCAGATCGTGGTAGGGGGCGGCATTCTCGCGTTGATGCAGCACGAGGATGAACTCGCCGTCGTGCTCGGGCATGAGATCGAGCACATCGACCTCATGCAATGCGCCCAGCGCCTGATCGACGCGATGCAGAAAGGTCATCTTACTTCCCAGCAATTCGACAAGCTGTCGGTCGACGACTTCGGAAATCCATACGGGAAGGCTGGCGAACTCGCGGCCGATCGCGAGGGCGTAAAGCTAGCGGTGGCCGCAGGTTATTCACCCCAAGCCGCCATCGAACTGCTCGAAGTCTTCCAGTTTCTCTCCCGGGACGCCAAGCCCGCCCCGCCACGCACGGACTCGCCGTCGCTTGAGGAACGCATCCAGCAGGTTCGGGACGAGATTAAGAGTGAAGGCTGGGATACGTCGAAGCCCGAAAAACCGCTGGATCTGCCTTAGAGAAGGGGTTTTGAGTGCTATCGCCTGTTTTCGTCAACAATCCCTTACAATCACCTGTCATGCGGGGCATTGAGTTCGAAGTCGTATGGTTTGATCACGATGCTATTGAGTATCAGGTCGTGTGCTCGAACGGGTCTTTCACTGGCACTGCCAAAATGTATTTGAGCCATGACGGTCTCCAGAACGCTGCGAATACTTTGAGCGGTTTCCCATCCTCGACAACGGACCTACGCGAAGTCGAGCTTGGCACGCTTGAGTCCGAGGTGGCAGGCGGCGGGATTCACATGTCCTTCTACTGTGTCGACTCCGTAGGTCACGCGGTGGCGTTTGTGAAGCTCAGGGCCGAAGATTGCAAAGGTTTCGGTGAACCTCAGTTTGTCTCGCTCTATGTTCCTGTCGAGGCTGGTGCGATTGATTCGTTCGTGAAGCAAGCCCGATCCATCCGCGAGACAAAAGGTGCAAAAGCCTACCTGCACATGGCCGATCACACGCTCGGATGGGTCCGTAAAGCGTTGGCATGAATCTATCTGTCTGATATGGAAGTTCTCAGTTGGCGAAACATCCCGATTTCACTCATCGACAAATTCCACGGGCCAGCGGGTTTCGAGATGAGGACAAGGTGAATACTGAAGGCGCGTGAGGTTACGGCTCACTCAGTCGAATGACTGTT
>OCTA010005757.1_pt1 | contig 10670 bp, 7 predicted proteins | sample 1538991 | NCBI WGS metagenome assembly OCTA01 (sample SAMEA3539302, study PRJEB22396) | soil metagenome | biome: tundra; feature: field; material: soil | place: USA | collected 2010-05 | depth 0.15 m | reverse complement strand
GCAGTGAACAGCGCGTGTTGCATCTCGCGACTGTCTCAAAAAAGGGCGCAGTCCACAACTCCGATGCAACACAATGCAACATGCTGTTACCTGCTGCAACCAAAAATCGGGAAAACGGGTCCCAGTTGCAGGCGCTGTCGTGTCGCCTCGTCCCCGCGCACGAACCGGCGGACTCACTACGCCGCTGAAAGAAACCGTTCTCCGACGGGGCGCGCCCTCCGGGCCCGGCCCAGTTTGCTACACTGATACCTCGCTGCCCCATGCATGCGAACAAAGACACCAACGAAATCCTGCTCGCCAGCCAGGAATACCTGTTCCCGGCGGTCTTCCATTACTACCGCGAGCCGCTGGTCATCGCGCGCGCCAAGAATCAGTTCGTCTACGACGCCGCCGGCCGCGCCTATCTGGATTTCTTCGGCGGCATCCTCACCATCAGCGTCGGCCATTGCAACGACCGGGTGAATCGCGCGATCCACGCCCAGGTGGACACCCTGCAGCACGTCTCCACCGTGTTCGTCACCGAGCCGCAGGCCGCACTGGCGCAGAAGATCGCGCGGCTCACGCCCGGCGGCCGCCTGACCAAATCGTTCTTCACCAACAGCGGCACCGAAGCCAACGAGACCGCCATTCTGGCCGCGCGCTGCTACACCGGCAGCACCGAGATTATCGCGCTGCGGCATTCCTATCATGGACGCTCGGCCATGGCCATGGCCCTCACCGGCCAGGCCGCCTGGCGCGTGGGCGGAGCCGTTCAGCCGGGCATCGTGCACGCGCACAACGCTTATTGTTATCGCTGCCCGTTCGGACTGGCTTACCCGTCCTGCGATGTCCGCTGCGCGCGCGACGTCGAAGATCTGATCCGCACCTCCACATCGGGCCGCGTGGCAGGTTTCATCGCCGAGCCTATACAAGGCGTCGGCGGATTTATCACGCCCCCCAAGGAGTATTTCGGCATCGTCGCGGACATCGTGCGCCAGGCGGGCGGCATTTTCATCAGCGACGAAGTACAAACCGCCTGGGGCCGCACGGGAAGTAAGTGGTTCGGCATCGAACACTACGGAGTCACTCCCGATGTAATCACCAGCGCCAAAGGCTTGGGCAACGGCTGTCCCATCGGAGTGACCATCGCCACACCCGAGGTCGCGGCGGGCGTCACCGGACTCACTATCTCCACCTTCGGCGGCAACCCGGTCGCCACTACCGCCGCCAAAGCCGTTCTGGATTTGATCGAAGAAGAGAACCTCCTGGCCAATGCCGCCGAAACCGGCGCCTACTTGCGCGGCAAGCTGGAAGAACTCCGCGGCAAACACGCCATCATCGGCGATGTGCGCGGCATGGGCCTCATGCAGGCGTTGGAATTGGTGGAGGACCGCCAGACCAAGGCGCCCGCCGCCCGCGCCACCGCGGAGTTGATGGAAGCCGCGCGCCGCAATGGCCTGCTGATAGGCAAGGGAGGCACATACGGCAACTGCATCCGCATTTCGCCGCCGCTGAACATCGCCAAATCCGATGTGGACGAATTTGCGCGGCTGCTGGATAACTCGTTGGAGGAATGTGTCAATGGGTCAGGAAGCTAACTGTGAAGTCCGCTTCGGCAGCAAAGTATCGACGGGCACGGCACTGCTCGAAACCGACGATCTGATCTTCCGCGGCGATTTCCGGTTGTCGATTCCGCTGAAAAGTATCCAGTCGCTGGAGGCCGCCGATGGTGTGCTGCGCGTCACGTCGCCCGCGGGCACGGCGCTCTTCAGCCTCGGTGCGCAGGCCGATAAGTGGGCGCACAAGATCCGCAATCCGCGCACTCTCGCCGATAAGCTGGATGTGAAGCCGGGTATGCGCGTCTCGCTTATTGGCGTCCGCGATCGACTGGAGGGCCGCACCCGCGACATTACCGAAGGCAAGGCAGCCAAAGAATCGGACCTGATCTTCTTCGGAGCCGGGACGGACAAAGACCTGCTGAAGCTGCGCACGCTGCAGAAGGCGCTCAAGCGCAATGGCGCGATCTGGGTGGTCTATCCAAAGGGAAAGAAGGACATCACGGAGATAGGCGTCCTGAAAGCTGGCAGGCAGGCCGGGCTGGTGGATACCAAGGTCGCGCGCTTTTCGGATACGCACACCGCGCTGAAGTTTGTAATCCCCTTAGCGAAGCGGTGACTCTTTCTTGAGAGCATCCAGCTCGCGCCGGCATTGTTCCGCCTCGGGAGCCATCTTACACGCAATCTGTAAGTGCTCCAGAGCTTTCTGAGTAAGTCCCAAGTACTTATCGGCGATGCCTAACTCAAATTGCGTCATGTAATCGTCCGGCGCGGCGGCCACCACCGCCTCGAAACACTCGCGGGCCTTGGCGTATAAGTGCTGTTCGACATACGTCCCGCCCAGATCGCGCCGCGCCAGCGTGTTTTTCGGATCGCGCGCCAGAATTTGACGGAAAGTGGCGGCAGCGTCTTCCAGCCGTCTGTTGTATAGCCACGCCTGCGCCCTTTCGTAAAGCCGGTATTCCGTCAACCGGTCCTTCGGGTCCGGCATCGCGCCTCCGGCCGCGGTGTGCGGGCGGCCGGATAGATAGCCTAACGAAGCCAGCAGCGCGCGCGCGCGTGGCGGGATGCTCGTGGGCGATGCCGCCTGTTTGGGAGCGTGACTGGCCAGCAGCCTGCCCAGTTCGCTGAAGAGCGCACGCGCGCGTGCCGGTTCCTTGCCATACAGATTGACCTGCTCGTGCGGGTCCGCGGCTAAGTCATAGAGTTCCGGGCCGGGCGCATCGATATACTTATAGGCGCCCTCTCGCAGACTTCGCAGCGGCGCCCAGCCGAAGCCATCGTATGCATAGAGGCTCTCGCTGTAGATACCGCGCGGGCTGCCCGCATCCAGGAGGCTGCGCCCTTCGAACGACGGCGGCGCGGCGATGTGCAGAAAGTCCAGCACGGTTGGCGCGACGTCCATCAAGCCGCCCGGCCGGTCGTCGCGCGCGGGGCGTCCTACCGTGCCGTCAGGCCAGTGGACGATCAGTGGCACCCGTAGCGTGCTTTCGTAGATGAAGTAGCCGTGGCTGTCTTCGCCGTGCTCGCCGAGACTTTCGCCGTGGTCCGATAGCAGCACCACCAACGAGCTTTGCCACCACCCACTTTGAATGAGGGCCTGCTTGAACGCGCCCAGTATCTGATCGGTGTACGCCAGTTCCGCATCGTATCCGGCGCGTATGTAGGGCTTGTGCAGATCGAACAGGTGCGCAAACACGAACACCCCCGCGCCCCGCCGGATCATGTTGGCCGCCAACCAGCCGCGCGCCGCGCGCAGGACCAAGGCTCCGTCGCGCCTGTCTCTGCCCGCGTACTCGTGACGGCCCACGCCGCCGAAGAACATGGAGCCGGATATGGGCGAGAACGCTTCGAAATGAAACGGGCTGTCGTAAAGGTCGAAGCCTTGGTCGAGGCCCATCTCGCTTTCCAGGAAGACGCTGCCGATGAAGGCCGCCGTCTTGTATCCATGCGACCGCAGCACGGATGCCAGAGTGACAACTCCCGGCGCCACGCGCTCGGCGTTTTCTTCAATCTGGTTCTCAAACGGATAAGTGGACGTGAACAGCGAGGTATGTGAGGGAAGCGTGAGCGGAACCTGCGCTTCGATGTTGCTAAATAGTGTGCCCTGTTGGGCGAACGAATCGATGTTGGGCGTGCGGATGCGGCGGTATCCGTACGCGCTTAAGTGGTCGGCGCGCAGGGTGTCGATCGAAATCAGGATGACGGAAGTGGGTTCGGCGGCCAGACACAACCCGGCACTTATACCGAGTAACGTAAACCGTCGAAACCACCTTGAACACAACCACCAGCCACCAGCCACTAACCACCAGCCACGGCGAGCTATGCTCGCCACCCTACGACTTCGGAATCTTCTTCCCCGGGTCCACAAACGGCATCGGCACAACCACCGCGCGCGCCGCGCCGTTGGGCGTCTCGACTTCAAGCTCCGTGCCCATCGCCGCGTGCGCCACCGGCGCCATCGCGTAGCCGATGTTCTTCTTCAGTCGTGGCGAATAGATGGCCGAAGTCACTCGACCCACTATCTCGCCATCTTTGCGCACGGGCCAGGGGGTCATGTTGAACTCGATCGGCGCGCCCTCAATCTCGACCCCAACCAGGCGCCGCTTCACGCCTTCCGCGCGCACCCGGCGAAGCGCCTCGCGACCCAGAAACTCGGCGTCCTTGTCTAGATCCACCAGCCGGTCGAGGCCTGCTTCGTACGGATTGGTATCCAGTGTCATATCCACGCCATGGTTCAGAATGCCGCCTTCGATGCGGCGAATATCGCTCGGGCCCGTAGGCCGGATATTGAAAGGACGCCCCGCCTCCATGATGCGTTCCCACAAGTCGTCACCACGGCTGCCATCCCGCAGATAGACTTCGTAGCCTACTTCACTGGTCCATCCGGTGCGCGTGACCACGACCGGAATGCCGTCCAGATCCGTTTCGAGGAAATAGTAATAGCGCAAGGCCAGCACCTTGTCGCCGAGCAGCGCCTGCATCACCTGCTTGGATTTGGGCCCCTGCACTTGCAGCGGAGAAACATCCGGCTCGCGGATGGTCACCTGCATGCCCGAATGGACGGCCAGCCCCTTGGCGTAGAGCAGCAGGTCGCTGTCGGCGCCGGCCAGCCAGAAGTGCCGCTCGCCCAGGCGCAGCAGCACGGGATCGTTGACGATGCCGCCGTCTTCGGTTGTGATCAGCACGTATTTGCCTTGCCCCACGCGGCACTTGCTCAGGTCGCGCGGCGTCAGCAAGCTGGTAAAACGGAAGGCGTCCGGGCCGGTGATTTCGGTGTTCCGCTCCACCGACACGTCCCACAGCGTCACCTCGTTCAACAGGTGCCAGTACTCGTTGACCGGATCGTCATAGCAACTGGGCAGGAACATGTGGTTGTAGACAGTGTAGGCGCGGCAGCCATAACGCAGCGTGGCTTCGAAGAAGGGCGACCGCCGCAAGCGCGCGCCGCGCTGGATCAGGCGCATGTCGAAGGGTTCTGGCATAGTGGGTCAAGCCAGTATACTACGGCGCGGTAGGACAGGCCTCCTGGCCTGTCCCCGGGTCTGCCAGCCTGCTAGACTATTGGCTGCATGCTCCCTGTCGCGCTAACTATCGCCGGCTCCGACCCAATCGGCGGCGCGGGTATCCAGGCGGACCTGAAAACATTTCATCAGTTCGGTGTGTACGGCGAAGCCGTGATCACCTTGCTGACGGTGCAGAACACCGTGCGCTTGGCGCGCGTGGATTGCGTGCCCGCGGAACTGGTGTTGGCCCAGTTGGCCGCGGTTCTGGAGGACATTCCGCCGCACGCCGCCAAGACCGGCGCGCTCGGCAACCGCGAGATCGTGGAGGCCATCGCCGCGGCGGCGGCCGATTTCCGGTTCCCGCTGGTAGTCGATCCCGTCATGATCAGCAAACACGGGCAGCCGTTGATCTCGGCCGAAGCGATTGCCGCGGTTCGGGAGTTGCTCCTGCCGCGCGCCGCCCTGATTTGTCCGAACCTGCCGGAGGCTGAAGAACTGACCGGCCTTCCGGTGCGCACCGTGGACGATATGCGGGCGGCGGCCAAGCGTCTTTGTGAAATGGGGGCTAAGGCCGCGCTCGTGAAAGGCGGCCACTTGCAGGAGAGCGCCGTGGATGTCCTCTTCAATGGTCAGGATTGGCGCGAATTCACTGCCCCGCATTTCGATACGCCGCACACGCATGGAACCGGCTGCACTCTCTCGGCCGGCATCACCGCGGAGATGGCGCGTGGCGCCACCATCGACGCGGCCGTGGCGCGCGCCAAGAACTATGTCACGCAGGCCATTCGTTCCAACCCCGGCTTGGGGCACGGCGCCGGACCGCTGAATCATCACGCCGCCACCGGATTGAAAGCGGGCGCCAAATGAAATTTGCCGATCTGCTGAAAGCAGCCATCCAACGTTCCGAGATCCCTCTGCGCTTCGAGCCGGGCGCCGAGGAAGCCGTCGCCAAGCCGGTTATGGAACTCCTGCAGGCTTGGCTCGAAGCGCACCGGCCCGCTGAACCCCGCTCCGATTTCGACCATGGCCGGCAGGCGTCCATCGCGGAATTGATCGGCGAGTTGACTGGCGTTAGGGACGTGCCGTCCGAATAGCCTGAGAACTTGGCGCATACCGGCGCACTGCCCAGACGGAGTCCTTTCTAGCGGAGATTGGAAGTGCGGGTTCCCGAAAGGAGTACTCGAGCTCCAATTGGGAAAGCCCGGTTAGCGCCCGGGCCTTCCAATTCGAAGCAGAAAGGAGGGTCAGAACTATGATCCTACTCTTAGTTGACCTGCTGTTCTTCGGCAGCGTCACGGTCATCGTCGTTTGGCGCCGTAGGCGCCGACGGTAATGGCCGAGCGGGATCGGGGGTTCGCGCCCACCGGTCCCGCTACTAGGATACTCCAAAAGGCTTCCATTTGGGAAATCTTTTTTTTGGCGACTCAGCGGCGCGCTCTGGTGTATAAAGGTATCTCTATGCGCGCTTTCCTTATCCTCCTGCTTGCGTTCCTCCCGCTCTCCGCTCAAAAGCGTGTGCCGCCCAAACGCTCCTCCCAAATCCAGGACGGCTTCGGCATCAACTCCGACCTGCCCCGCGATCCGTATCTCCCTTGGGACCGCCGCTGGTGGACCCGCATGTTCGACGCCGGCGTGAGCTGGATCCGCATCGGCCAGTACGAAAACACTTCCGATTACACCAGTTGGGATTGGATCGAACAGAAGCGCGGCGTCCTGGCGATTCCACCCGGTTTGGACGACTACGTCGACTCGCTGGTGGATAACGGCGTCAAGGTGCAGGTGCAGTTGCTGTACGGCAACCCCATGTACACATCGCCCGCCGGCAAGCTGCCCGACGCGATCGCGCCCGAGCCGGGCGGCTTCCACAATCCCGACCGCAGCCTCTACTCCGTCTTCTGGCCCCCCAAGACGCCCGAACAGATTGCGGCGTTCGTGAAGTATGTGCAGTTCGTGGTGGGACACTTCCGCGGCCGCATCCGGTATTACGCGTTGTGGAACGAGCAGGATATCGATTATTGGAATCCGCTGCCCAATCCGGAAGACTACGGGCGCTTGCTGAAAGCTTTCATCCCCGCGGTGCATGGCGCCGATCCGCAGGCCAAGGTCATTTACGGCGGCCAAGCCGATCCCACACGCGAGTTCGCGCGGCGCGCGCTGGATGCCTGCGATTGCGCCACGGGCATCGACGTATTCGCCTATCACACCTACCCCGGTTACGGGCAGAACTTGAATCCCGAGTCGATGGACTATGGCGCCTACGGCGACGAGTCGCCCGCGAAGTTACGCGAGATGGTGCGCGCTTATCCCGGCATCCGGCGGGACATTCCGTTCTGGGACGACGAGTTCAACTCCATCCCGGCGTGGCCTGGCTCGGACGAATCCGTGCAGTCGAAGTACATCCCGCGCGGCATGATTTATAACTGGGCGCGGGACGTGCGCACCTTCGTCTGGCTGCTGACCGCCGCCACGGACGGCAACGAGTACGACGATTTCGGCTTCGTTCACGGGCTGCGGCATCTGCCCGACGACTTCACGCCGCGTCCGGTGTTCTACGCGCTCCAAAACACCAACGCATTGTTTGCGGATACGCATTTCGATGCGTCCATCAAGATCGTGCCGGCGGACGTCCCGGCGCTGCACAACAATTCACAGCCGTTCCTGGCGTACGGTTTTCGCAGCCGGACCGGCAAGCCGATCGTGGCCTACTGGCTGGCCGCACACAGCGTTCCGGGCAATGTGTTCCCGCCCGTCCATGCGGACCTGACCATCGCGAACACCGGCATCCAGCACGCGGTGCTGATCGACGTAGTGTCCGGCGCGATCGAGCCGATCGCCAAGCCGGAGTCGAGCGATGTCTTTCCGAACTTGCCTGTGCGCGACAGCGTGCTGGCCATCGCGGATGAGAACTACTTCGATTGGCCGGTGTTGCCCGAAGCGCCCAGTTCGCTGACCGCTACAGTGGCGGGCAATTCGGTGCGCCTGCGTTGGCAGACACACGGCGGCGATCCGGCAAACGCTATTGTCGAGCGGCGCGTCGGCGACACGGGACAATGGACGCGCATCGCCACGCAACCGTCCGCTAGTCCGGAGTACGCAGACGCCAGCGCCCCGGCGGGCGTGCTGTGCTACCGGGTGCGGGTAGCTAACCCTAACGGCGAATCCGCGTATTCGAATGTCGTGCGTGTGCGGCGGTAAGGGGCTGTTATCTTGTAGAACAGTTAACTGCAAGCTGGCTATACAGTGCGGCGGGTCCGGATACCGCACCGCACTTTCAGTCCCCTTCTCATAGGGGGCCGCGCGCGCGGCTGGGCGGTGCCACGGTGGCGGCGATGTGTTCGGCGTGTTTCAGTCCCCTTCTCCTTCGGCGCGCGCCAGAACTGACCCACCTGTGCTTTCTAAAAATGACCCAGGCAGGCTGTAGCGCTGTAGCTGAGGCACCGCCAGGGATGGTGGCGCCCGCGAGATTCCAACGGCAGGTTCAGTTACAGTGTTGATTCGTAGTTGAGCCGGAGGTTTGCGCCCCGGAGGGGAGTGAATCCCCTCCAGGGCAGGAGCTTCTGGGAGTCATCACCTCCCAGGGGCCCTTCCGAGAGTCCTACAGTCCATCCCGAAAATCAAGAGGCTGGCCGGCGAGAGCGATTGGCACGCGGGCCGCGTACGCGGCGTTGTCTGCTCAAAGGATGCGAACAACGCTTTCATCCCCGGCAAGCACGCCAGCGCTATTGCAGCGAGCGCTGCCGGGAGGCGGCGCGGAAATGGTCGCGGTGGAAGGCGCAGCAACGATACCGGGCGACGAGGGCGGGCAAACAGCAACGCAACGGCCAAAGCCAGTGCTACCGGAAGCGGGTCCGACGCCGGAAACCGCCAGATCCAGAAGCACTTGACGAGGCTGCGAGGGTAATCGCTACAGAACATTTTTTTCGACCATTCCTGCGACCGGCCCGGCTGCTGCGAGGGATTCGAACGTCAACGGCGAAGTCCCTTACAACGCTTCTGCTCACACGCCTGCCGGCGCGCGCTGGAGCGCGTCGTAGAGCGGGAGCGGCGCTGGAAACAGGCGCGTGACTTAATCCGGAAATATTGATCCGCCGGCGGCGCTGGCCTTACATTCAGCCTGTCTGATGCAACTGGAGTTTCACCAGCTCGATCGGCGATGGGAGCACCTGCGAGTGCGCCACCCGGCGCGGCAGCGGCGGCTACTGGCGTCGCTGGTCGAGAGCGGACAGCAAACCCCTATCGTGGTGGTAGCGGCGGAGGGTGCGGCGGATCGTTACGTGGTCATCGACGGCTATAAACGGATCGCAGCGCTGGAGCAACTGGGCCGGGACACGGTGGAAGCGGTGATATGGCCGATGAGCGAAGCCGCGGCCGCGCTGCTGGACCGCTCGCTGCGGCTGAGCGAACACGAGACGGCGCTGGAGGTGGGCTGGCTGCTGGCGGAGTTGGAGCAGCGCTTCGGCTACGGACTCGATGAGTTGGCGCGCCGGTTCGATCGTAGCGTGAGCTGGGTATCGCGGCGGCTGGCGCTGGTGGAGGTTCTGCCGGAAGCGATCCAGCAGCAGGTGCGCGAGGGCCAGATCCTGGCGCAAGTGGCGTTGAAGTTTCTGGTGCCGGTGGCACGCCAAAACCTGGAAGACTGCCAGCGAATGGCGGCGATCTTCGCCAAACTTCACTGCGATACGCGCCCAGCCGGACAACTGTATGCCGCCTGGCGCCAGGGGTCGGCCGCGATCCGCAAGCGCATCCTGGATGAGCCAGAGCTGTTTTTCAAGGCGCCGCGCCAGGAAGTGAAACCCTCCATAACCACAGCCGCCGAAGTGTTGCGCGATCTGGAGATGGTGTCGGCGATTGTGAACCGCGCCCAGCGGCGACTGGCCGGGGCGGCAGCCACGGAGTTGGATCGCGAGCAAGGCGAAGTGGCACGCCAGCAGATCGCCCGCATTACGAAACAACTGCAGCGCATCGACGAAAAACTTCTACCGGAGCAAACACCGCATGTTGAGCCAAGCGCAACGCACCACGATTGTGGAACTGAATGCACAGCAAGTGAGCAAACGCGAGATCGCGCGGGTGCTGGGGATCTCCCGCGTGGCTGTACGCAAAGTCCTGCGCTCGAACTCCACCACCGTGCCGGAGTTGCAGCGTCCGGAGAAAGCCGAACCCCACCGGCAACAGATCCTGGAGCTTTTCGACCAGTGCAAGGGGAATCTCGTGCGAGTCCATGAGGAGTTGGTGGCCTCCGGCGGAGCGGAGTTGTCGTATGCCGCGTTAACGGCGTTCTGCCGGCGGCACGGAATCGGCTACGCGCCGCCCACGCCGTCGGGTCAGTATGATTTTTCGCCCGGCGAGGAAATTCAGCATGACACGTCTCCCCACGAACTCGAACTGGGCGGCAAGAAACGCAAGGTGCAGACCGCGTCTGCGGTGCTGTGCTATTCGCGGATGCTGTTCTTCCAGTGCTATCCAAACTTTCGGCGTTTCGACTGCAAGGTATTTCTCACCGAGGCGTTGCGTTTCATGGGTGGCGCGACCACTCGCGTGATGATCGATAACACGCACGTGGTGGTGCTGCGGGGCAGCGGACGCGACATGGTGCCGGTGCCGGAGATGGCCGCCTTTGGAGAGCGTT
>OCTA010005755.1_pt1 | contig 10673 bp, 6 predicted proteins | sample 1538991 | NCBI WGS metagenome assembly OCTA01 (sample SAMEA3539302, study PRJEB22396) | soil metagenome | biome: tundra; feature: field; material: soil | place: USA | collected 2010-05 | depth 0.15 m | reverse complement strand
ATTGCAGCCGTGGGTGGAGCAGTGGCACGGTGAGGTTGATCCTAGCTACGGGGTGAGCCTGGCTGCGTTCTGCCGGGAACAACTCGCTGCCCGCGCCGCCCAGGTCGGCAAGACGCTGGACGAACTTGGCGCCTGGCGTCCCACACCGGCCACACGCGGCCGGCGGGCCCGGAGGGCCGAATGATTTATGGACCGAACGGGGATGGGCAACGACACCCCTGGGGAAATGGTGCGAGGTTGGACGGTATGAGAGCGGGCCGGCGGTGAGCGCGCTGCTGCGGGAGGTTCTCGATATCCCTGTGCAGGCGGGGGCCGAGGATTATGTGCTGCGGTTGACCGACAGCATCGAACCCGGCGCCGTCGCCGCGACGGTCGATGAGTATGTGGTGACGCCTGCGCTGATCGAGGCGTTCGACGCGGCGCTGGGGCTGGTGGCGGAGGTGGTGACCTCCGGGGTGAGCCGGGGCGCGTTCCTGGCTGGGTCGTTCGGATCGGGTAAGAGTCACTTCATGGCCGTGCTGCATGCGCTGCTGCGGCACAACCTGGCCGCCCGCGCCAAGGCCGAACTCCAGGCGGTCGTTGGCCGGCACGATGACGTGCTGCTTGATAAGAACGTGCTGCCGCTGGCCTTTCACCTGATCGGGGCGGAGTCACTGGAGCAGGCATTGTTCAGCGGCTACATCCGGCAGATTCACCAGTTGCATCCTGAGGCGGTGCTGCCGGCGCTGCACCAGTCCGACGGCATTCTCGCCGACGCCGAGCGGTTGCGGGCCCGCGATGGGGACGAGCGTTTCTTCGCCGGGCTCAACGGCGGCGCGGCCGGGGCCGGCGGCCCCGCTGGAGCTGGCCTAACGGGAGCTGGCGCCGACCCGTGGTCGAGGCTGATCGGCGACGGCTCGTGGACGGCTGAGTCCTATGCGGCCGGCCGCGCGGCCGGGCCGGGGACGGAGCCGCGCCAGCGGCTGGTGACCGCGCTGGTCGAGCACTATTTCAGCTCCTATACCCAGCAGGCTTCCTACGTCGATCTGGATACCGGGCTGGCCGCTATTGCCACGCATGCGAAGGGCCTGGGCTACGACGCGGTGGTGCTCTTCCTTGACGAGCTGGTGCTGTGGCTGGCGTTCTCGGTGCAGGATCGTGAGTTCTTCCGACGGGAGTCCCAGAAGCTGACCAAGCTGGTGGAAACCGGCACGGGGGCCCGGGCGATCCCGCTGATCTCGTTCGTGGCCCGGCAGATGAACCTGCGCCGTTGGTTCGCCGACGCGGGCGCCAGCGGCGCCGAGCAGGAGGCTCTCGACCGGGCGTTCCGGCACCAGGAGGGCCGTTTCGGCACGCTGGTGCTCGGCGATGACAACCTGCCGTATGTGGCGAACCGGCGGCTGCTGCGCCGCCGGGCTGATAATCCGCAGGCCGATCAGCTGCTGGCGGACGCGTTCTCGCGGCTGGACCGGCGGTCGGACATCTGGGACGTGCTGCTCGACGGGGTCAACAGCGACGAGCACCATCGCGGCGCTGACGAGGCGGCGTTCCGGCTGACTTACCCGTTTTCCCCGGCGCTGGTGTCCACGCTGCGGTCACTGGCCAGCGTGATGCAGCGGGAACGGACCGCGCTGAAGGTCATGCAGCAGATGCTCGTCAGCCGGCGGGACATCCTGACCGTGGACGACGTGATCCCGGTGGGCGACTCCTTCGATTACATCGTGCAGGGCCGGGACGCTCTCGACCCGCAGGCCGCGGCGCTGTTCCGGTCGGCCACGGCGCTGTACCGGGAGAAACTGCGGCCGATCATGCTGGCTGACCACAGCCTCACCGAGGACGATGCCGCCGGGCCCGCGGAGAGCCTGCCGCCCGGCTTCCGCGCCCATGACCGGCTGGCCAAGACGCTGCTGCTGTCGGCGGTCGCGCCGAAGGTCCCGGCGCTCAAGGAGCTGACCGCGGCCCGGCTGGCATCGCTCAACCACGGCTCGATCAAGTCTCCGCTGCCGGGCAGCGAGGCGGGCATCTTGCTGGCGAAGATCAGGGAATGGTCCCGGCGGGTGCCGGAGATTCACGTCGGCGGCGACCCGCGTAATCCGGTGATCCGGGTGCAGTTGTCCGACGTGGACTATGAGTCTGTGGTGGAGAACGCCAAGGGCGAGGACAACGACGGGCGGCGCCGCGAGCTCATCAAGGATCTGGTGCGGGATGCTCTGGGGATCACCGCGAGGGACGCCGATGTCTTCGGCGCCTATGCGCATCCGGTGGTCTGGCGTGGCTCACGCCGCGCGGTGGATGCGGTGTTCGGCAACGTGCGGGACGCTGGCTGGCTGAACGAGGACCACTTCCGGGGCCGTCCGGGAACCTGGCGGTTCGTGATCGACTACCCCTTCGACGAACCGGGGCACTCCGCGGCGGAGGATCTCGCCCGGCTGGACCGGCTGATCGAGGGCGGCCTGAAGTCCAGGACCATCGTCTGGCTGCCCCGGTTCCTGTCCGAGGAGCGGATGGGTGAGGTCCGGCGCCTGGTGGTCCTGGAGTGGCTGCTCAGCGGGACGGGCGAGCGCTGGACCAGGCACGCCGACCACCTGTCCGAGGTGGACCGGGCGCAGGCCCGGGCGATCCTGGAAAGCCAGCGCACCGGCCTGCGGGAGGCGCTGCGCCGCGCGACGCAGGAGTGCTACGGCGCCGCCGCGCCGTCGCCGGGGACGCTGGCCGACGATACCGCCCACGACCGGGTGCTGGTCAGCCTCGATAGGGGTTTCTCGCCGGCCGCCCCGGTCGGCGCGGACCTGGCGGCGGCGTTCGGCAATCTCGTCGACCAGGCGTTCACCGCGACCTATCCGGGGCATCCGCGGTTCGAGCCGGCCGACGTCGAGGTCACCGTGCGGGACCTGGCCGCGGTGTACGCGCATGTCGAGCGGGCGGTCGCCGACTCCGATGGGCGGGTGAAGCTGGAGGGGGATATCGCCGCCGTCCGCCGGGTCGCTAACGCCCTGCAGGTCGGCACGGCGGGTGAGACGCATTTCCTGTTCGGTGACGACCGGTTCGGCCCGTGGGGCGCGGAGTTCGAGCGGGCGGCGGCCCGCGATGGCCTGCAGCCGCAGGATGCGGTCACGGTGGGCCGGATCCGGGGCTGGATCGACGCAATGCGTCCCGAACTTGGCTTGCGGGAGGAGGTCGCCGACCTGGTCATGCTGGCCTGGGCCGCGCTGCGGCAGCGAGCCTGGTACCAGCACGGCGCATCCGTCCCTGCCCCGCGGCCGGGTACGACCCGGCCGGACATGGAACTGAAGCCCGAGCCGCTGCCGTTGCCAGCCGACTGGCAGACGGCGACGTCCCGCGCGGAGTCCCTGTTCGGGGTCCGGGTCAACCCGTACCTCACCGCCGCTGGCGTCGCCGAATTCACCGAGAATCTCCGCAGTCACGTGGACACGCTGGCCGACCCGGCCGGTGCTCTGGTCGTGGCGGTGCAGCACGCCTACCAGCACCTCGGCCTGCCCGCTGATCGTCCGACGGGCCGGCTGGCGACGGCCCGCGCCGGGGCTTCGCTGGTGGAAGCCTTGCGCAGGCCGAGCAGCCGGGTTCACCTGGTGGAGATCCTGGCCCGGACGACGCTGCCCGCCACGGAAACCGCGGTGGCGAACTCGCTGAGCCGGGCCGGCCTCGTCGCCGCCACGGTGGACGGATTCCGGTGGGACAGGCTCGCGCCGCTGCGCACGTCCAAGGACCGGGCCGACGAGCGGGGCTGGGCGGCCGCCAGCACCCTGAAGACCCTGCGCGAGGCGGTGGAGGCGGACGAGTTCGCGACCCGGCTGGGACCCAAGATCGCCGCCGCCGACGATGCGATCTTCGAGTGGCTAGCCGACGGCCAGACCGCGTGGCCGGTGGATCAGCCCGACCTGCCGCGCCCGGACGACATCGTCATCGCCCTGCCGAAACCAAAGCCGGGTCTTAGCGGCTGGGCGACTCGGGCCAAGGTCGCCTCCTCAAGGGACGTACTCACGGAGCTGGCGGCGTTCCTCGACGAGCACCCCGATCAAGAGGTGGTCGTGCAGTGGCGGGTGGAGGAGTGACCGCGACGGCGACCCGGGCCACGCTTCCCGTCCTGCGGGCGCTGCTTGACCAGGCGCGCCGCAAGGACTTCAGGTCCGGGGTGCTCGGGGTGCGGGCCCGCCCGGAGTGGACGGGCACGGCGACGTTTACCCATGCCGACGTGCCGGTGCGGGTGGTGCCGTGCGTGTCGGCGCTCGCCGTCCGCGAGGCACTGCTTGAGCGGGTGCGGGACCAGTGGCTGGTCGTGCTGACCGACCGGCCCGATGACGATCTCGGCGCCGGCGTCCTCAGCCATCTGGTCTGGCAGCGGCTGCGCACGCCCGATCCGTGGGACGCGGTCCGGCTCCGCTTCGCCGCCACCGGTGTCGATCCGGCGCTGACCGCCGCGGCCGACGACCGCGAGATCGCGGTCGGCCTCCTGATGGCCTCCCCGGCGTCCGGGTGGCCGCCTGCGCCGGGCGGGGTGCTGACCCGGGATCATGCCCTGGGCGCCGTGGCCGCCGCGCATCTGGGCCTGACCGATCCGGTGGTTGACGCCACCAGCGTCCTCGGCTGGACCGCTGACCTGGCGGTCGTCACCCGGGTCGCGGACCTGCGCGCGCTGGCCGGTGACGCCCTCACCGGAACGGTCCTGGACTGGGCCGCGGGGTGCGCCGGGGCGGCCAGCCAGCCATTGCGGCACCTGCTGCGGGCCGGAGAAACGCGGGACGCCGTGCCGCTCGGACTGGTCGCCGGCCTCCTGACCCAGCCGGCGCCCGAGGCGATGCAGCTGGCACGGGAAGCTCTGATCCGCCTCGAACCCCGGCTGGGCGGCACCGCCCCCGCCTCCGCTGTGCTGCGGTCATGGGCCGCGGAGTCCTCCGCTGTCATCGCCGGGATGCTCCAGGATCCCGGCAGCCGCACCAACGGGGAGGCCCTGCTCGCCCGGGCCGACGAGCTGCTCACCGTCAGCCGCGCCGCCGGTCTTGCCGACGGCTCGGACTTGCTGCCTGCCGGGCTGACCCGGCGGTTTGCCTCGCTGGCGGGCACGCTGCGGGCCGCCCTCGCGGGCGCTGCGGGCCGGGAGCATGCGAACCCCGATCTCCCCCAGATCGGGGACGCCGCCTTGGCCGACATCGAGCGGGCGTGGACCCGGGTCGCCACCCACCGGCTCGCCGAAGCCGACCCGCGGACGGCGGCGTTCCACGCCGCGGTGCGGCTGGCGCGCTGGCTGGCGGACAGCGCCGCAGTCGGCGGGACATCCCTGCCGCCGCTGCTCGGCCGGCATGCCGGCAGCGACGCCTGGGTCGACTCGGCCGTCAACGACGCAGCCCGCGGCGCGAGCGACCCCGATCTCGGGGCTGGGCTCGCCGCCGTCCTGGCCGCGGTGCGGGCCCGGCGCGCCGGGCATGACGTGGCGTTCGGCCGTGCGCTGGCCACGCACACCAGCGACGACCCGGCCGCCGTGTCCGGCGCCCATGCCGGGATCTGGCACCTTGAGGAACTGCTCCCTGACGTGGTCCTGCCGCTGGCCCGCAGCGCGCCGGTGCTGCTGCTGGTCCTGGACGGGATGAGCGCCGGGGTGGGCACGGAAGTGGTCGCCAGCGTGCTGTCGCGGACCGGTGATGGCTGGGCCGAGGCGTTGCTGCCCGGGCAGACCAGCCGGGTGGCCGCACTCGCGGTGCTGCCCACCCTGACCGAGGTCAGCCGGGCATCCCTGTTGTGCGGTGAGTTGCGCACCGGCGGCCAGGACGCCGAGCGACGCGGATATGACGCGCTGACCGGCGCCTACGGCCTGCCGGGCGCGGCCCTGTTCCATAAGAAGCCGCTGGATTCCTCCCGGCTCGGGTACGCCGTGGCCGATGACGTGGCCGCGGCTATCGCCGACGTGACCGGTCATCCCCTGGTCACCTGCGTGCTGAACACCATCGACGACGCCCTGGACCGCTCCGACCCGGGCGGCACCGAATGGGGCGCCGACGCAGTCAAGCACCTGATGCCGCTGCTGGACCGGGCGCGGCACGCGGGCAGGATCGTCGTCCTGACCGCCGACCACGGGCACATCGTCGAACGCCGCCAGGGCACGCAGCGTGCGTACGCCTCGATCTCCAGCGGCCGGTCCCGCGCGGCGATCGAGCCCGCCGCCGACGGAGAAGTGCTGGTCACCGGCCGGCGCGTGCTTTTGCCCGAACGGCAGGCGGTACTCGCCGTCGACGAGCAGCTGCGCTACGGGCCGCTCAAAGCCGGCTACCACGGCGGCGGCGCCCCGGCCGAGGCCGTCGTTCCGGTGGCCGTCCTTGTCCCTGGCGCGGTCCCCGACGATGTGAAACTCCAACTGGCGCCGCCGCAGGAGCCGGCCTGGTGGATCGACCCCATCGCCCCCGCCACGCCGATCCCGCCGATCCCGCCGACCGCCGCCCCGGCGCCGCGTCCTGGTGACTTCCGGAGGCGCCCGCAGGACGTGACGCCCACCCTGTTCGACGAGCCGGACGTGGAGCCCGCGCCGCCCCCGCCGGACCACACCGCGGCGGCCAGCCCGGCCGCGGCGGCCCTGCTGAGATCCGCCGCCTATGCCGCGCAGAAGAAGATCGCCGGACGCGTGTCGGTCACCGACGAGCAGATCCGGCGGCTGCTCGACGCGCTGCTGGCCGCCCCCGGCCACCGGCTGGTCCCCGCCCAGGCGGCGACCGCCCTCGCGGTCTCTCCGGTGACGCTGCGCGGTGCCGTCCTGCATGCCCAGCGGCTGCTGAACGTCGAGGGCTACCCGGTGCTGCGCGTCGACGCGGACGGGTCCACCGTCATCCTTGACGAGGCACTGCTGCGTGAGCAGTTCGGGATCCGCGGGTGAACGATCACGTCTCCCCCCGGCGCCGGCGCGAGGTCATCGACGCGCTGCGCCGGGGAACCGTCCCGGCCAACGGGCTGGACCTGCTGGCCGTGGGCCTGGAACGCTTCACACCTGCGCTGGACGGCGACCTGGACGCCGTCGCGGGAGGCGGGTCGGCGTTCAAGGCCGTGCGCGGCGAGTACGGGGCGGGCAAGACCTTCGTCACCCGGTATGTGGCCGAGCGCGCGCTGCGCCGGGGCTTCGCCGCCGCGGAGGTGCAGATCTCCGAGACCGAGACGCCGCTGCACAAGCTCGAAACGGTCTACCGCCGGGTGGGTGAGTCGCTGCGGACGGCCGCGTTCCCGCCCAGCGCGCTGCGGCCGGTGCTGGACTCGTGGCTGTTCACCCTGGAGTCCGACGTCACCGCCGCCGATCCCGGCGTGACCGGGCGCGGGCCAGCCGCCGTGGACGAGGCCGTCGAGGGGCTCCTGGAGCAGCGGCTGGCCGCGGTCTCCGTGCGTACCCCGGCCTTCGCTCAGGCGCTGCGGGCCTACCGTTCGGCCGTGACGGCGGGCGACAGCGCGGGAGCCGACGCGCTGGCGGCGTGGCTGGGCGGCCAGCCGCACGTCGCGGCAGCAGCCAAGCGGAGCGCCGGGATCAGGGGCGAGCTGGACCATTTCGGCGCGATGGGGTTCCTGCAGGGCCTGCTGGAAGTGCTCCGCGACGCGGGGCATCCCGGGCTGCTGCTGGTCCTTGATGAGGTGGAGACGCTGCAGCGGGTCCGCGGTGATGTCCGGGACAAGGCCCTGAACGCGCTGCGGCAGCTGCTCGATGAGATCGACGTCGGGCGGTACCCGGGGCTGTTCCTCGTCATCACCGGCACGCCCGCGTTCTACGACGGGCCCAGCGGGGTGCCGCGGCTGCCGCCGCTGGCCCAGCGGCTGGCCACTGACTTCTCCACCGACCCCCGGTTCGACAACCCCCGCGCGGTGCAGTTGCGGCTGCCCGGCTTCGACCGGGACGCGCTGCTGGCGCTCGGCGCGAAGGTCCGCGACCTGTACGCGGCCGGGGCCGCCGAGCCGGACCGGGTCGTGAAGATCGTCGACGACGCCTACGTGGGTGAGCTCGCGGAAGCGGTGACCGGGTCGCTGGGCGGGAAGGTCGGGGTCGCGCCCCGGGTGTTCCTGAAGAAGCTCGTCACCGATGTCCTGGACCGGGTGGACCAGTTCGCCGACTTCGACCCGCGCCGCCATTACGCGCTGACCCTGGCCGTGGGTGAGCTGTCCGAGACGGAACGCAACGCAGCCGCCCTGGCCGCACCGTCGGCAGCCCGCGCCGACGACATCGACCTCGACCTGCCGTGATCCTAGTGCGGCAGGTGAGTACCCCGCGCGCTCGCCGGGACCGCTGCACCGCCACTCGGCGCGACGGCGAACCGTGCCAGGCGCCCGCCGTCGAGGGAACGTTCGTCTGCCGTCGCCACGGCGGGGCCGCCCCGCAAGTGCAGATCGCGGCCCGGCACCGGCAGCTCCAGATGCAGCGGTACGTCGCCTACTGCGAGTGGCAGGAAGCCAGGGGAACGCCCCGCGAGTTCGACGCGCTGTGCGATGGACCCCATGGAACTGCCCCCGCGCGGCAGACCCATGGAACCGTCACCCGGACACCTCAGGTTGGGAGAGACCGCATGGCCCGCGTCCGCCAGGCCCGCAAGTGCCAAGCCCACCGCAAGGACGGCTAGCCATGCCGTAACTACGCCATCAACGGCGGCCGGGTGTGCCGCATGCACGGGTGTGCCGCGAGGCAGGTCCGCAGGAAGGCCGACGAGCGGGTGCTCATGGCCAGGGCGTACCGGCTGATGATCACCTGTCGAACAGCCCGTCCGAGCGGGAGCACGCGGAGATGCGGGTACGCCAGCTACTCCGACGGGTCCGACGAGTCGTCCGGCGCCTCATCCGGATCAGCGATCTCGATGACGTGCAGCGGTTCGTCAAGATCCGCTGCGTGCTCCCGCCACTTCGCCGCACCCAGGGTGAGGATGGGGCAGACCGCCGCATCAGCGACCGCGGCCACGTGGGCGTCCCAGGGATCCAGGCCGGTCCGGGCGATGACCGCAGCTAGCCGGGCGGCCTGCTCGCCGTCCCGCAGGGGAGCGACCATCGCGTTCCCGAGCCGCTCAAGGCCGTGGAGGATAGCCTCCGTGTCGTCCGATCGCAGGTCGAGCGCCGCGCCGGTCATGGCGAGGACCGGGATTACCAGTGGCTGCCCGGAGGCGTCCAGCTGCTGGATGAAGGTCATGATGCCGTAGTCCCCGCGCGTGATCGCGGTGAGCACGCTCACGTCGAGGACGTACGGTGCCGGGACGGCTCCGCTGTCCTCGCTCACCGGTATCTGTGCGATGGCGGGAGCGCGGCAGCCTGGGCACCGACGTGGGCGATCATGCGGGCGATCTTGTCCGGGTCCGCCCGTTCCGCGGCTTCCCGCCATAGCCTGCGGGCCTTCTGGTCGCGCCGCCTCTCGGCTTCCAGCGCGTCGTTGACCACGGCGGACACGGACGGGGCCTTGCCAGCTTCCACTAGGTGCTCGGCGTACGCGGCGAGGTGCGGGTCGATCGTCACGGTCAGGCGCGTCTTCCGGTCGCTCATACCTGGATCATACGGTGGATGACCTTCGGTCGGCGGAAGGCGTGCATGGTGTCTCAGGGCCGTGCGGCCGGGACCGCCGAGCCGGACCGGGTGGTGAAGATCGTCGACGACGAGCAGCGCCGCCTTCAGGCCAGCCAGCCTGGCGCCGCTCATCGACCCGGAGGTGTCCAGGACGTAGACCGTCTGCCCGGGCGTGGGCCCGGCTCGGCGATGCGTCCGAGACCGCGCCGCGCTGGGCCGCGTCGAGGCGCTGGTGTCGCCGCTGCCGGTGCCCGACCGGCCCGAGCACCACTACCAGTACGACCCGGCCAAGTCCGACGCCTACACGGCCACCACGCTGTCCTGGCTCGGCGACCCGGCCGCTAAGGGGTATGCCCGCCAGGTGCTCGCCCGGCTCGAATCGGCCATCGACGGGCCGCCGCGCCCGCGCCGCGCCGCCTCGGCCCGCCTGGACCTGTCCCTGGCCCTGATCGCCGCCGGACGGCACGACGAGGCCGCCGGGACCGCGCTGGAGGCCATCACCTCGGGCCGCATCGTTCCGTCGAACTACTGGCGCGCCCGCGAGGTCATCCGCGCCGTCGCCGAGCGCGGCGTGCCCAGGGCCGCCGAGCTCACCGAGGCGTACCACGAGGCCTGCGGCGAGGACGACCCGCCAGCGCTGCCCTGACGAACCGCGGTTACCAGCGCGTGGTGCCGTAACCGTGGATAGCCTGCCACCGCCGGGTGGGTGAGGCGCTGCGGACGGCCGCGTTCCCGCCCAGCGCGCTGCGGCCCGTGCTGGGCCAGCCTTGGCCCTAGCGCGGGCGGATGATGGCGAAGGCGGCCCTGAAGCCGTCTCCCGAGTCATCAACGTGAAATCGCGAGCCAGCTCATCGAGTTTGTCAAGCAGCTCTCCCTGATGAGCACGCCGGGGTGGCGCAGGAGGTCACCGCCCGCAGGTGCGGGCCTGTCCCGAATTGCGCGGTCAGGCACAGGGAATCTGTGCCCGGGAATTCCCCGGCGACGGGGAAATCCCAGTAATACCATCCTGCGCGGAGGTTAAAATCCCGGACTCCGATGAAATCCCGGAGCGCATCGTGATCGTAGATCCCGGCAAGCCAGCGCGCGTTTTCGCGTTCCGGGTAATGCACCCACATCCTGACGGTTGCGATGCACACGATCCGGCTGCCGTCACGGACCTGCGCGCAGGCACC
>OCTA010005754.1_pt1 | contig 10676 bp, 8 predicted proteins | sample 1538991 | NCBI WGS metagenome assembly OCTA01 (sample SAMEA3539302, study PRJEB22396) | soil metagenome | biome: tundra; feature: field; material: soil | place: USA | collected 2010-05 | depth 0.15 m | reverse complement strand
GCACGGCCCTCTGCAGGCATTCATCCAGTTCACTTTGGGAAAGTGGAGGAATAATCTTTGTTACCAGGTCCATAGCATCATCGCGCAATATTCCAGTAGGTTCCCCTGTTTTAGGATCTCTTACAATATCTCCTCCTGCAGGATTTGGCGTGTTCTTATCAATACCAGCCAATTTCAGTGCAATAGAGTTTACCAACACCATATGACCATCGTAGCGATTGAGAAACACCGGATGGTTGCCGGTAATGCTGTCGATCCAGAATCTTGTGGGCAATTCACCGCCCCACGCCTCATGGTCCCAGTCTCCGCCCTGTATCCAGCGGGAATCATTGTATGCAACAGCATATTTCTTTAAAGTCGATATAAAGTCTTTTGTTGATTTGGCATTCCGTAACTTCACGCTTGCAAGTTGGTATCCACCACTAAGAAAATGGGTGTGGTTGTCAATAAAACCAGGTACGATCATTTTTCCTTTTACATCAATCATTTTTGTATCGCTTCCTTTATAATCTTCATAAGTATTACCCATATAAATGATAGAGCTGTCTTTTACTGCAATAGCCGTAACTCTTTCATTAGCTGAATCTCCAGTCCAGATTTTAGCATTAAAATAAATACGGTCCGCCGTTGGATGCTGAGCGCAGGATGCGAAAAAAGAAAGCGTAATGAATGAGATAATTATTTTCTTCATGTCTTGATATCTTGTAGGCGGGAAATTAATCAATTTAGAAGTATGAATTAAGATTGATTCTTAATTTTAGACTGGAATAGCAAAACAAAGTATTAAAGCATTGCAGAAAACATAAAGGCCAAGTTGAGTTGGATTATTACAAACATTGGCTTGGCATTGATTTGCATTGAACACAAGCTTTGAACCTCAGCTTTTCATTTCTATAATAATCTTATCTTTAAGACATAATCAAAAATGTACGTAAACTCAATATTTATTTATGTCAACTAAACAAATTACTCCCTGCCTTTGGTTTGATAAAGAAGCAGAAGAAGCGGCCATGTTATATGCTTCCATTTTCAAAAATTCTAAAATAGGAACAGTTAGCCGTTACGGAAAGGAAGGTTTTGAATTTCACCACATGCCTGAAGGCACTGCATTAGTAGCTAACTGCGAATTGAATGATAAGAAGATCATGTGCTTAAATGGTGGACCGGTATTTAAATTCAATCCCTCCATTTCTTTTTTTGTTACCTGCAAGTCGATAGATGAAACCAATGAAATCTGGAACAAACTTTTTGAAGGTGGAAAAGCCCTAATGCCTATTGATAAATATGCATGGAGCGAAAGATATGGATGGGTGCAGGACAGGTTTGGTTTCACCTGGCAAATATCCTATTCAAACAAATCAGATGCCGATCAAAAAATAACTCCTTCATTCTTATTTACGGCCCACAATTTTGGCAGGGCTGAAGAAGCTATTCAATTTTATGCAGCTGTTTTTAAAAATTCATCGGTGGATATGTTGGCTCATTATCCTAAAGAAGATAAAAATGCGGATAAAATATTGTACGCAGAATTTACTTTAAATAAAAACAGTTTCATTGCCATGGATGGACCGGGAGTACACGATTATTCTTTCAACGAAGCAGTTTCCTTAGTGGTTAATTGCGAAAACCAGGAAGAGATAGATTACTACTGGAACAAACTTACTGAAGGCGGAACCGAAGGCCAATGCGGCTGGTTGAAAGATAAGTATGGCGTATCGTGGCAGGTGGTACCGACTATCCTTGGGAAACTGATGAGTGATAAAGAAAAGTCAGGAAGGGTGATGCGGGCTTTTCTTCAAATGAAAAAATTTGACATAGAGAAACTAGAGCAGGCTTAACCTTTAAGGTTCTTATTCTGGATAGCATTTTCTTTAGAGTTTGAGGTAAAGACTGATAGAAGGAGCTAAATATAAATATCTCTTAAATTCAGCTCAACTTTTTACGGGCCCGGAAAGCCTTGCTAACGCACAAGACCATAATACAAAGCTTGCCATAATGAAACTTATATATGCCTGAACCATTTTGGAGGAAGCTTCGAGTAATATGGCAATCCTTACTGATACAGGATTATGCTGAGTAGGGAATTAATTCAATAATTAATTATATTTTTATTCAATCATTTCGGTATATAAATTGTATGATTAAAGACGATATATCTCTTGCACAATGGGCATTGGTGGAAGAAATAAGGGCCGGTAAATGGAAGACGCTTGATTTTCCTAAAGTAGCAAGAAATGACTTTGGTCTTAACGGTATCGAGTTTGTCAATACCCTTTTTGAATCACCTACTCAGCGTTACCTTAACCAGTTAAAACAAAATGCGGCGGATTTTGGTACAACGATGGTATTGATCATGGTAGATGAAGAAGGAGACGGATGTGCTGCTAGCAGTAAAGAAAGAAAACAATATGTGATCAATCACCGTAAATGGATAGATATTGCCCATTACCTCGGATGCCATGCCATACGCACTAACTGCATAGGCGCCGCAGATGTTTTATTTGAGGAAGCCCTGAATCGTGCATCGGAGACATATGGGTCATTACTGGAATACGCCGGTGATTCAAAGGTGAAGATACTAATAGAAAATCATGGTGGTGTTTCCAATGATCCTGACTGGATGGTAGCATTTATGAAATTAATAAATCATCCACTATTGGGTATTCTTCCTGACTGGCGCCAGCCTTCGGATGAATTTAACAACTATGCTTACCTCCAAAAGACTATTCCCTGGGCAAGAGGCATGTCCTATCGCAATCAACCTGAAGAAGAACTTACGGCAAAGATGATAAACTTATGTAAGGAGGCAGGTTATCATGGATGGTATGGCATTGAATCGAAAGGCAGGCAAGCCATAACGGACGGTAAAGCTTTGCTGAATAAATATCTCTTTGGAAAATAACCGGCTGATTTATCACCTTTGAAATGTTCGAATATTCTATCATTTTCTAATTTGGTAACATAATTCCACCAGTCCGCTTTTGTAGGCTGTCACATTTTTTAGATGTAATGCCTGTTCTCTTCCTATTTGGTCAAAAAACGGTGTTCCGCCGCCCAAGATAATGGGGAGAATTGACTGTCTTATTTCATCTGCTAAGTTTAAACGAATGAAATCTTTTGCAAGCTTAGGACCACCTACAAGCCAAACATTCTTGTAGTTTGGTTTTAGTCGTTCATTCACAAGTTTGTTCAGGTCTCCCGAATAAGTTTCAATGTTCTGTCTGTCAATCGGCAGTTTTCTGTTAGTTAAAACGATAGTCGGCACGTCTCCATAAACCCACCCATAAGATTTTGAAAGCTCCAACGCGTGCTCATAAGTCCGGGAACCCATTATATAGCAGTCTATCGTTTTAAGAAATTCCGCTGCATCTTGCTCAGTAATTCCATTCATGTAGTTGTCAGATGTCTCAAACCACGAAACGCTATTGTCTTTTTTGGCAATATAGCCGTCAAGACTCGAAACCATATGTATCGTTATTTTAAATACGTCTGTTGCCATCTATGTGCTATTTGAGAATATGCGTTGTCGAACTGTTTGGTTTTGTTAATCGATCAAGCCTTTGTGGAAGTCGCCGCTTCAAATTTAATAAAAACCTGCGGTCTGTATCACCCCCGGTTCTGTTTCTCGCAAAAAAGCGGGGCAGGCTGTGCTGAGGGTCAAGCAAAAGGGCTAAAAATATTTTGCGGGATCAGCAGGAATATAATGAAAGGCTTATTTAAGCCTGGCAGTGATTTAAACAAAGGTTGTGATAGCCTTAAACAAAGTATCAAATTATTTAAGAAACCGAACCCTGGTTACTCTCGTGGTGGCCCTGTTAGGATATTTTAGTTCATCTCAGGGTTACTTGTTATGCGGGTAGACCTAGCCCTTAATTATATTATGTACTGCGCTTAGAACAGGTTTCCCCAGTTCAAGGCCTAATGATTTAAGAATGGGCATTAAAGTTTTATCGAAGGCCTTAAATTCTTCCATGCTATACCAACCATCAGTAATTTCGAAGTTACTGGGGTCTCCATGCCACACATGGTAGCTTCTTCCTTTTGGGAAACCTTCACCCGCAGAAGAAAGTCTCTTAATTGCACCGGCATATTTGGCAGCAGTTAAACCGCCGTGTTTAAAATGAATAATGTTAGACATAGTAATTGTTTTATGAGTTAAAAAATAAAATTCCCAATTATCAAAAATTAATATAACTCTTCTTTTGTAATAAGGAAATGGAAATCTGATTTTTAGACCTGTCTATTATTAATTTGTCAGCAAGCCAAAATTGGTTTGTCTTGATTATCCCTCAGAATTTAAGGATTAATTCATGAGTGCCGGGTATGGACCCGCGACAGGAAGCTGGTAAATTAAAGCTGGCAGTAATTTAGAGGCTTGCTTTTTTGTAATAATATTCTTTTCATCCCGAACCTGTTTATTTCAAGGAGTTTTTTGTATCAAGGTAGGAAAAGAGCTGAATCAGATCACCTTCCTTTTTTGAATCGTATTTATTGGGAAATATGCTAATCTGGTAAGCGTAACCGGGAAGCTTTTTTCTTATAGCATTAAGACCCATTTTAATACCGAGCTCAATCATCTTATTTTCTTTCGGGAGGAAGGCAAAATATTCCTGGTAAAGAATGTATTCTCTATGCCCGCCGACTCCGTATTGATAAGGTTCCACAACCTTTTTATTCGCCAGTTTCAAAAGACTCACGGAATTTCCTCCATATAAAACTTCATAAAAAGTTAAGCTATCATAGCCTTCTATTGCCGGAAATCCATTTTGGAAATTATAAATCTTATTATTATTATTATTATTTAAATCACCGGGAAATTCTAAAGAGAATTCTTTAACGGGGTAATCGATTACGAAAACAGTCCCATTTCTTTTAAGAAATAAGCCGGCATTATACAGGGAGTACCCTATTGCAGAATCAGAAATTATAATTCTATTCTTAAGACGTATGATTCCATAACCCCACTTGTCATTAAACAGCGGCGAACCATTTATATCTGTACGGTCGCCAATGGGAATAATTTGACCACTGGCATCATGAAATTCCAGGTTTTGCGGAACCCCGTCCGCGCTCCCTCATATTTCATATTAAGAAGAACCTGGCAATAACTTATTGAAGAGAATAACATGCAAGCAGATAAAATAATTTTCCTCTTGTTTTTCCTAAGTTTTTCAATATTCATGGTAGATAATTTCTAACCAGCAATCACAATTTATCTGCCGAAAGCGGATTAACTATACCTATATTAAGTTACAAATTTCTAGGAACATATATTACAATTATTCGAGAGATGGTTGGTTAAGGCGTCGCATGATCTCATCAGGAAAAACCCGATAATCCCATAATCATCCGCCGTGCAATTCATAAGAGTTTATTCTGCTTCTTGCTAGTTCATCACCTCCTTAGGTGTTAAGACGGTCTAACCCTGCACTTTTATTATATTATGCACTTCGCTTATAACAGGTTTGCCTAATTCAAGGTCTAATGATTCAAGTATGGGCATTAAAGTTTTTCCGAATGACTGAAATTCTTCCATACTGTTCCATACATCGGTAACCTCGAGGTTATTGGGGTCTCCATGGCACACATGGTAGCTTCTTCCTTTTGGGGAGCCTTCACCCGCAGCAGAAAGTCTCTTAATTGCATCGGCATATTTGGCGGCAGTAAAACCGCCGTGTTTAAAATGAATAATGAAAGACATAGTAATAGTATTTTGAGTTAAAAAATAAGATCCCCAATTATCAAAAATAAATATAACTCTTCTTATGCTCTTCTTGTGTAAAAATGAAAGGAAATCTGGTTTTTAGACCTGTCTATTAATAAATTGTCAGCAAGCCAAATTTGGTTTGTCCTGGATATCCCCCGGGATTTAAGGAAAAACTCAGGAATGTCGGGTGTGGGCCCCCGCCAGGAAGCAAGTAATTTAAAGCCGACAGTAATTTTGTAATTAAAAGGTTCCAATCCCAGTTTGCAATTGTTCCTGCATTATTTATAAAATACCTGCATGTTTAGCTAATCCATATTTTAGTAATTTGTATTTTAGATTCTGATATCTTCGAAGGAAAAAATTTCGGGTTATTTATGAAAGTAATCTTCAAAATCTTAAAGTATCTTTTTATAGGTATCATCGCACTGGTGGTAACTGTATTTATTGGCTTACAGATCTATTATCAATCCATTTGTAAAAAAACGCCCTTATCTCCGCTAGTAGCTGTTGATGCGGTTATTCATAATCCTGTTCCAGAGGATAGTAAACCGGTTTTATTGCCGGTACCTAAAAAGCTTACCTGGGAAAATGGACATTATACATTAAAAGATACTTTTTCATTCGCTGCTTCCTCAGAAGTTACGGAAGCCATCAAAAAGATAATTAAAAACCAGTTGAAGATGGTCGGAGTTCCCGCCAATTCAGGAAATGTTCATTGCTTAATAGACAAAACCCTCGAACCACAGGCTTATCACCTCGAAGTACAAAATAACGGGATCAGGATTGATTATAATGACCTGCAGGGTTTATTTTATGCATTTACCACTATGAAACAATTGGCCACGCAATCTAATCTTGAAGTGCCGTGTGTGACAATAGAAGACAATCCGGATATGCAAACGCGTGGCGCTATGATCGATATCAGCAGGGGGCAAGTGCCTACTCTTGAAACATTATACGGCATGGTAGATTTTTTAGCTGATCTTAAATACAGTCAATTACAATTGTATGTGGAAGGATTTTCCTTCGGATACCCTTCCTTTAGAAACTTATGGGAAAAAACAGAGACCCCGCTGACACCGGCAGAGATCAGGAAGCTGGACCAGCATTGTAAAGAAAGATTTATTGAGTTGGTACCTAATCAAAATTCTCTCGGTCACATGCAGGCTTGGTTAGCAAAGGATGAATATAAGGACCTCGCTGAATGTCCGGAGGGGTATAAATTATTGGGATTGATTGATATGAAAACAACTATTGCTCCGGGCGATTCGCGTAGCTTCGAATTAGTGAAAAAGATGAGTGAAGACCTGCTACCAAATTTTAAGTCCAATAAATTTAATGCAAACATGGACGAACCTTTGGAATTAGGGAAAAGCAAAGAACATCCTATTAAAGACCCCAAGGAGGTGGCTAAGGTGTATATGAACTATGTGAAAAAGCTAAACGAATATGTGAATTCAAAAGATAAAACCATGATGATATGGGGTGATGTGGTTTCACACAACCCTGAGGTTTTAACTGATATACCCAAAAATATTAACCTGCTGGAGTGGGCTTATGAGGATTTTCAGTCCTTTAAGGATAACTGTCAGAAATACCAACAGGCAGGAATACACTATATGGTCTGTCCGGGTACCAGCACATGGTCAAGTTTTACCGGCCGCACCGGTAATATGATGCACGATGTGGAAAATGCGATTGATAATGGCAAACAATATGGTGCAGATGGTATGTTAATGACCGATTGGGGTAATACACCTCATTTGCAATATTTAACCGTAAGCTATGCTGGGTTTGCATATGCAGCCGCATTAAGCTGGAATGATGAAAGTAAAGATAAGATTGACCTGGCAGGATATCTCAGTAAAGCAGTATTTAAGGATTCTGCCGGCCTGATGGGAGCCCTTGTATTGGAAGCGGGTAATTACTACAAGTATGAAGAGTTTTATATGGTAGCTTCTACTACAACCAGTATGAGTTATATGTTTGGCATGATGGATAATTCCATGCTTGATGCCATTAACAAAAAGATGGAAAAAGGTATCCTTGAATTGCTTCCTGCAGATTCAGCATCCAAAGCAACTCTCGCAGCCGGCTTTAACCATCCTAAGATCTATAATGCAAAAGCTATTATCAGTTTGATGGATGGAATCCAAAAACAATTAGATAAAATCAAACTCAACAGAACAGATGGCATTCTCATTATTGGTGAGTATAAGAATGCCTTCAGGATGGTGAAGTTAGGCGCTTTATTAAAACAATACAATAATTATCACCTGCATCAAACCGATGCTGACAATAAAACCCAGTTGACTGAAATGAAAACGCTTTGTAATGAAATCCTTAAAGACCACGATCATTTGTGGTTAAGCCGCAATAAAAGCAGTGGGCTGGAGCAAATCAAAGAATCCTTTATAAAACTACAAGGCCAGATCAATGATAACCTTGATCTGTTGGATAGGAATATTATAATTCGTTGGCTCAGCAGAAGCTTGGAGAGGGCAAAAAGTGCAGCGGTTGTTTTGTATTTGAATAGATAAATTTATTCCGGAATTAAGTAACCATATAACCATAAACCAATGAAATTATTTTTTACGTTTCTTGTGATGATTGCATATATTCCTTCATCATACACTCAAGATCTGCCCGGCGATCTGTTTTCTGTTGTAAAGATTAAGAATGATGTAAAGTCCAGGCACGTCGGCAGTTACGATACCACCGGCGGTAATGCCGATTCATGGAAGGTTAAAAAAGGTGAAAAGGTAAATATTCTCGATGTGCAGGGAGCAGGTGTAATCACCCGCATCTGGATAACCATAGCGCCCACACATGAAAAATTATCACGCAACGATATTGTGATCCGCATGTATTGGGATGGTAATTCCTTTCCTTCTGTGGAATCGCCGGTGGGTCCTTTCTTTGGGCAAGGCTGGGATGAAAGTTATCATTTTATATCAGCGCCTCTGGCTGCAGCGCCAAGGGATGGCAATGCACTCGTAAGTTATTTTGCAATGCCTTTCGCGAAAGGTGCAAGAATTGAAATAGAAAACCAGGCAAACATAGACATTGACGCATTATATTTTAATATTGATTACAGCGAGATGAAAAAATTGCCGCCAGATTTGGGTCGCTTTCATGCATGGTATAATTATAAGGTTACCGATGCTAATCCAGATGGTGAAAACGAATGGGGTGTATTGGGGGAACAGGGAAAAAATAAAGATGGGAAAAATAATTACCTGATTGCCGATATTAAAGGTAAAGGGCAATTTGTTGGATTAAATTATTATGTGAACTCCCCCTCTCCTATGTGGTACGGAGAAGGCGATGAAATGGTTTTCATTGACGGGGAGAAACTGCCTTCCATTAATGGAACGGGTACAGAAGATTTTTTCAATTCATCCTGGAGCCCTAAAGAAATTTATATGCATCCTTATTTCGGGTATGCCCGGGTAAATGAAGGTGAATCAGGATGGTTAGGCCGCACACATTGCTACCGCTTTTTTATTGACGATCCGGTATATTTTGATAAATCGTGCAGGTTTACCATTGAGCATGGTCATAATAATTGCCTTACCCTGGAATTATCAACTGTTGCTTACTGGTACCAGAGTGAAGCGGTGAAAGTTCCTGAAATTGTTGGTGTCAATGATCGAAAACCAAAACCGGTTATTAACGTCGTTGATATGCATTTATGGCGGGACGCCTGGAGAAAATCCAAAGGAAATAGTCCGAATCTTTGGGGAAATGAAAAGTGATTTTTTAACGAAATTCCTGGTATTAATTTACAGGTTAATCTTTTCCCTTGTCTGCTAATAGCAAATGGGCAGCACCTTAGAAATAGCAATTACGGAAATTTTCCCGCTTGTAAAAAATTAATAAATTTGAGGAGACAATGCCTCCCGAATGAAAAACTATTAAAATCGGGAGAAAGGCTATTATATCTTTTTTAAATTAGAAAGCAATGAGTCAATTTCAGTCGCCGGTCGAAGAACATTACTACCAGGATGGCATATTCGAAAACATTCTTAAACTTCTCAAAGAGCAGGGAAAGGAAAGGATTACCCGTGAAGATATAACCCAGGTGGATGAATTCCATGTCCGCGGTGCAGCAGTTTCAGTAGAATTGGCTGAAGAAGCAGGCTTCGATAAAAATACAAGAGTATTGGATGTTGGTTGTGGTATTGGCGGACCAGCAAGGATGCTTGCAGCGAAATTTGGATGTAAGGTTACCGGCATTGATATCACTGAAGAATTTATCAGGACAGCCAAACTATTATCGCGGGAAACCGGTTTGGATGAACAAACAGAGTTTATAACCGGAAACGCGCTTCAACTGCCTTTTAACAATGAAAGTTTTGATGTAGTCTGGACCCAGCACGCCCAGATGAATATAAAAGATAAAGGGACATTTTATTCCGAAATATGCCGTGTATTAAAGAAAGGGGGGAGATTTATTTACTATGATATTTTTAGTATCAATCATGAAACCCTTTATTTTCCTGTGCCCTGGGCCATGAACGGGTCTTTAAGCTTTTTGATGACTATAAATGAATTGAACGGATTATTAACTGAATTGGGCCTTTTGGAAATTACCGCAAAAGATGAAACCATGGAGGCAATTCAATTTTTTAAACAAATGAGAGAAAGATCGGCAAAGGAAGGTCCGCCAGGTCCCGGCATGTATATTTTGATGGGTAAAAACACCAATGAAATGCTCGCCGGACTGGTAAGAAATATCAATGAAAAGAAAATTGAATTGCAGAGCGGCATTTACAGGAAATTATAATAAACGACTTCACCCCTTTACTATTTGTAGAAACTCTTGAATGATGCGTTGTGAAATTATTTTTTCTTTTTTGTTTTGGATTTTAATACTTCCTTATAAGCAGTATCTAAGGCATCTAGTGTATCATCTTTAAATTAGTAAACTAATTTTATATTTGCGATCAAATATCAACAAGATGGC
>OCTA010005753.1_pt1 | contig 10676 bp, 17 predicted proteins | sample 1538991 | NCBI WGS metagenome assembly OCTA01 (sample SAMEA3539302, study PRJEB22396) | soil metagenome | biome: tundra; feature: field; material: soil | place: USA | collected 2010-05 | depth 0.15 m | reverse complement strand
TGGCGCCGCGGTAGGCGGTGTTCCCGAAGGTACGTGTGGATGTCTGGACAGGGTGTGCCAGATCGGTGACATCCCACAACGCGATGGCTCCTCGTGACGACGACGAGTACTGGGTTGCCACGCTCCACCCGCTGCCCGCTGCCCGCTGCCCGCTGCCCGCTGCCCGCTGCCAGCGACCGCCCGTCCGGGCTGAACGCCACCGCCCTGACCGTGAGAACTGGACCGCCGCGGCCGGTGCGGGACAGTTGAACGGTGGCGGCTTGGGCGGGGTGCGCCAGGGCGGCGACATCCCACAGCACCACCGCGTTCTTGGCACCGGTGGCCAGCAGCCGCCCATCCGGGCTGAACCCCATCGCGCCGGCAAGACCCGGCCGGCCCTGATGGGTAAGAGCAGCCCGCTGGGCGGGATGCGCCAAGTCGGTGACATCCCACAGGACCACGGTCTTGTCACAGTGGCAGGCAAGCGACCGCCCGTCCGGGCTGAAATCCACCTCCCGGACACAAGCGAGGGCCTGGTCGATCACCACTCCCGTCACCGCCGCCGCTTTCGGGTGGGGGCGGGGATGGCTGAGGGCGGCCCGCTGGGCCGGGTGCGCCGGGACGCTGACATCCCACAGGACCACGGTCCTGCCGCATCCGGCCGCCAGTATCTGCCCGTCCGGGCTGAACCCCACCGCCCAGACCTGGTCCCGCCGCATGGGGCGAACACTGGTGTCTCCGTCAGGGACGAGATGGTCGACGGTGGCGAGCTGAGCCGGGTGCGCCAGGTCACTGACATCCCACAGGACCACGGTCCTGCCGCATCCGGCCGCCAGTAACTGCCCGTCCGGGCTGAACCTCACCACGTTCACTGCCGTGTCATGGCCGGAGAGGGTGGCGGCCAGGCTCGGTGACACGGGCGCGGGCGGCCGCCCTTTCAGGAAACGCATGACGCGAGTCTCCCGCACGCCCCAGGCCGACCTGGACTACGAACTCCAGTCATTGCGTGACGGGGATTCCATTGGGAGCGGACAGCGAGCGCCGTTTTCTACGCCACAGCACTAGCAAGACCACGGACACGCCCCACACGAGCACGGCAGCGGCGTCGGCGCCCGGAGCTTCATCGACAGCGGTGCTCCAGCGGACGTGGTCAGGATTCAGCGGGTCATAACTGATCAGGAGTCTCTCACCGACCCGCTCGGACCCGCTGCCGTACTGGGTCGCCTGGACCCGGCGCCCCCGCGCGGTGGTGAAAACCACTGTCACAGATATCCACTGGTGTCGCCGGGACCTCCGTTGTAGCTGGGGTCCGTTTGGCTGTGGACGCTCGTCACCACAGCCTCGGCGGACTGGCTCATGGCCGACCAGGTTTCCGTCTCCTGGAACGCAACCACCGTCACCGCGACCGCCAGCGTCAGCGTCAGCGCAAGGTCCACGACGGTAAGAGCATCCCATAAGTATCCACCACCACCGCTCCTCCCGGCGAGAGCGGGAGCAAGGGGAGCAGGCACAAGCACTGGATGAGAATTCACTGTGCCGCCCGCAACACCGGCCTGCTCCGAGAGCCCACGGCGCGATCGGAGACCCGCCACTACCTCAGTAGCGCAAGTATCGCGCCGACCCTCGATCTCACGAACCCGCAGCCGTTCCCGTCACCCGCTCAGTCTGCGGGGTCAGCACCCATGCGAGAAGCCGCCGGGCAAACGTGACCTGCTACGGCACTAGCTACGGATGGCGCTAGCCTCAGGGTTGAGTGATCGCGGCCTTGCGGCCCGTTGCTTGTAGATGGGTTGGTTCAGGTGCCGTGGCTGCGGCCGTTAGCGAAGCACGGAAGGCCGACCAAGATAGCGCTATCCATAAATTGTTGACAGTGTTGACACTGTGCACATAGCCTCATAGGCATGGATGCAAGGGACTCATCGCCTGCTGACGTAGCATTTGCGCGGTTCTTCCGAGCCCTGAGCGTGGCTGCGCTTGACCTTGCTCAGGAGCTTGAGGCGGGACAGCCGAGCGAAGTCGGTGCGCTGTCGGTCGATGACGCGAACCTTGGCTCGCTCCAGCGACAGGTGGCCGGTGTCCCCGGAATGGGGAACGAGGTAGGCATAACTCCCCGTCAGATCACACAACATCTTGACCGGAGCGATGAGCCCAACATCCGGACAGCGCTCGCCGCCATGCAGAAGCGTGGAGTCGCCGAACTGATTCCTGCCGTCAGCCCGCAGCGCTGGAGGCTCACGCTCCCGTACCGGGACTCGCGATGATCCCGCCACCAGGTTCGAGGGCCCCAAAAAACGACGGCCCCTTGCGGGGCCGTCAGGCTGGTCCGGAGACCAGCGGGGTTGAAGTCAGTATAACCAGAGTCCGGCAAACTATGTTCCGAGGAGCGCAGTGGCCACCGTCATCGCCTACGTGGACGGATTCAACCTCTACCACGGGCTCCGCGACAAGTACCGTCGACGGTACCTCTGGCTAGACCTTGACCACCTGGTCCAGCGACTGCGACCGAACGATCACATAGTGGCGGTCAGGTACTTCACCGCACTGGTGCGGGATGATCCGGCCGCGCTCGCCCGGCAGCGGACCTACCTTGACGCACTCAGCGCTCGCAGCGGCACCGTCGAGATCATCCTCGGCCGCTACCAGACCAAGACCCTGGCCTGTCGACAGTGCGGCAGCGTCTGGACCAGCTACGAGGAGAAGGAGACCGACGTCAACATCGCGGTCTCGATCGTCGCCGACGCAGCCGCCACCGCATCTGAGATCGCGTTGATCATCTCCGCGGACAGCGACCTGTGCCCGGCTATCCGGACCGCTCGGTCCCTGAACTCAGGGCGAGGGATAATCGCTGCCTTCCCGCCTCGTCGCAGTTCGTTCGAGCTCCGCTCGCTCATCCGAGGCGCGTTCACGATAGCTGCCGTCGATCTGCGCAACTCGCTTCTGCCTGACACGGTCAGTGACCCGGCTACCGGCCGCGTCCATAAGCGGCCCAGTAAGTGGCGCTGACCCGGGCGGCCGAAGCTGGGTGACTCGGGAGCGCGTAACGGGTACTGCCCCGACCACGGCACGGGCGTTTCCTGCCCGGTCGGTGTCGTCCGCGCGGACGGCTAGCGCTGGCGGGTCACGCCGGGTAGCTAGTACGTGTGGCGGGTCCCGGGGTCGCGTGAGCGCTACCTCGCGGCCCACTACTTGGCGTCTGGCCTCACATAGGTCCCGCGTCCGGCAGGGCGAAGGGGCTAGGAGATGACTATCATCAGCGCGCTGGAGTCTGGAAGCTCTTCAGCAGTTGCGATACCCGCTGCGCCGACACGTGAAGGATCACCGCGATGTCCCGGCCGGAGAAGCCCTCTTGCTTGAGTTGCTGGGCAACTTCCCGAGACCTTAGGGCGGCACCGCGGAGCGCCTTCTCAGCCTCAGAGACTGCTTCTCTGGCGGCGTCGGCCGCTTCGTCGAGTCCGCCGCCTACCTCTGGATGGATGACCACGGCATCGTCGGCTGTGTCGTGGTCGGTAAGGGTCTCGATATAGTCGCGGACCATCTGCTCGGCCCCGTCGAGGTTCCGGGACTGTGTCACGCCTATGCCGTCGATGTGCAGCTCCCAGCCGTGCTTCCAGCGCTTGGCGCGCACGGTATAGGTGCTCATTCGAGCCATCCCTTCGGCAGGCAGGCAAGTTTCTTGATGGTGTCGCGCACGACACCCGGCGACACAACGCGGGCCTCCACCACTACGGCCATGTGCTGCCCGCACGGGCAGTACCACTTCTGGTGGTCACCCTTTCCCTCCTTGGGAGTGCAGTCGTTGTCCAGCAGCGCCCGCACCAGGTCGCGATACTGCATCGCCTTAACCATGACGATAGTCTAGACCCACTAGATAACAATCCTAAAGCCCGGCTAGATATTTCCGGACGGTGGGTGATGCGCAGCGCTGCGGCCTGCGCTGGCCGCGTCATTGCGGAGTCGAAGGCAGGACGCGATCGCGACCGCGCGTCGCGTCAAGTCCGACAGATGGCGCTTGCACCAGCAGTACCTTTCAAGCAATAAAAACCCCAATGGGTACTGCCCGGACCACGGCACGGGTGTTTCCTGCCCGGTCGGTGTCGTCCGCGCGGACGGCTAGCGCTGGCGGGTCGCGCCGGGTAGCTAGTACGTGTGGCGGGTCCCGGGGTCGCGTGAGCGCTACCTCGCGGCCCACTACTTGGCGTCTGGGCTCACATAGGTCCCACGTCCGGGCACGGCGAAGGGGCTAGGAGATGACTATCATCAGCGCGCTGGAGTCTGGAAGCTCTGTAGCCACAAAATTGTGATACATTTGTTTCTATGACCATCACGGATCCGCACACGGTTGGCCTGCGCGATCTGCGGCACCACACGAGTGAGGTGCTCTCGCGGGTGCGGCACGGCGAGACGATCGACGTTACTGAGCATGGGCGGCTCATCGCCCGTATCGTCCCGGTCGGGGACCGCACGCCAACACCGATCCTGGCGCGCCTGGTCGCGTCTGGGCGTGCGACGCTCGCCCGTAGGCCCGGCTACCGTCCCCGTATGCGGCCAGCGGATGGCACTGACAAGCTTTCCGAGACCCTCGCGGCGATGCGGGACGAGGAACGCTGGTGAGCCTCTACTACGCCGACACCTCTGCAGTGATCAAGCTCATTGCAGAGGAGACTCACTCGAAGGCTTTCGCGGCGTTCTACGACAGCCACGCAGATGCCGAGTGGGTGAGTTCCGCGTTGCTGCGGATCGAGGTCACCAGGGCTGTCGCGCGCGCTGTTCCCGCCCTGCTTCCCGACGCCCGGGACCTGCTGTCGGCCTTCTCTTACATCGCCATTGATGACGAGATCGTGGAAGCGGCGATGGACGAGCCTGACCGTGCTCTCCGTTCTCTCGACGCCATCCATCTCGCCACCGCGCGTATCGTCAGCCCGGACCTGGACGGCCTTGTCACCTACGACATACGCCTCACGACCGCCGCTAGTGATGCTGGGCTGGCCGTCGTGTCGCCACAGGACTGATCTCGCGCGAGTTCCGACAGGCAGCACCACCACCAGCAGTATCTTTCAAGCAGTAAAAACCCCAATGGGTACTGCCCCGATCACGGCACGGGCGTTGCCTGCCCGGTAGGTGTGGTGCGCGCCGACGGGTAAGGTCGCCGGAACTGCCTGTCTCAGGGCGGGCTTCAGAGTGCCAGGATGGGGCTCTGCGGCCCGCTCCGTCGCGTCGCCGCCGAGTCGTCACTTGGCCTCGATCCTCCCAGATTGCTGACTGAGTGGCTCTCCGCGGTGGCTGTGTCAGTTGCGGCTGTCGGATGACCGCCAACGGCCTGCGTCGGAGCCAGTGTCCCGACGACATCGTATTCGTCGTCGTCGTGCAAACGTCGCGCCGGTAGCGCTTGTCACGGCGAAGATCCCCGCGTAGCCGAGGATAAAAGCGAAATCGAATGGATGTCCGAAGGCCAACTGCCCGACCGTCCCGGCGATCAGTAGGGCGAGGAAGATGCAGCCGCCCCAGATCACAACAAACTGCCAGACGGGGCGCCGGTCCAGCCAGCCGTTCATGACCTTGTTTCCCTCGCTCGCGAGTTAAGAGCCGAGTGTTGCTTCATTCTGCTCCCGGCAGGCTCCCTGGACTCTGCGCGAGAGCGATCCTGCCCTGGCTCACCTTCCCTCCCTCCATTGCCCAAACGTTCAGCATCCTCTGACTCAGGGTGTGCAGGCTGTGCGGCCAGTGGGTCGGCAATCCCGCACCCACCCAACGCGAGGGCCGACATGTATGGCTGGCACCAGCAGTACCTAAGCAATAAAAACCCTAACGGATACTGCCCGGATCACGGCACTGGCGTGGCCTGCCCGGTCGGGGTTGTGAGGGCGGACGGCTGAGCCGTTCGGTTCGCTAGTTGGCGCATGCCTGGTTCGCCAGGAGCGCTCACTAACTGGTTGTCCGAGGTGGCCCAATCACAGGGCTGTCACTTGGGATCGGGGCTGACATAGGTGCCACGACGGGGCACAGTAAAGACGGTGCCCTCGGCCCTCAGTATTTCGATTGCGCGGAGCACGGTGTCCCTGCCGACGCCGTGCTCTTGCTGAAGCTGCTTGACGGACGGCAATGGGCCGTTCCGCCATGCACCCTCGGCGATCTTTGACCGGAGGATGGCGGCAAGCTGCTGGTAGGCAGGCTCCGGCGCCCCATGATCAACTGTCACGTGATCAAACTAGATCCTCAAAGATCAGACCTGATCAGTGGGTATATCTGCTCTGCTCTGCTCTGTACTGATCTGCTCTATACTTACTCTCTCTAGCCAACGGAGCTGGGGCCAGATCCCTGGCCTTGATGCGGGAGGGTGCAATGGAAGACAGGGAAATCCCTACGTGGCCAGCAGTAGCTGAGCCGGATATCCCCGCTTGGTGGCCGTACGCTGACGAGTTCCCGCGATGGCACGTCTGGCGCGGCGTGTCCGGACTGCTCTACGCCCGGTGGTTACGCTCAAGTCCGCCCGTGGTCGTCCGCGGTGAGGACGCTGTGGATCTCCGCGACCAGATCAGACGGGCAGTAGGGCAGATGGGATGACGTTCATCCGCTGACCGCAATCGCGCTCCTAGCCGGACTGACCACCTGGGCTCGGGCGCCACAAGCGCTCGGACGGATGAGGTGAGCACCTGTTTGCAAATCGACGTATTCACCCGAGTAACCGGCGCTGATCTGGGCTGAGGCTTGCCCGCCAGTCACCGTGGCGTGCCGCTGGTGACCGTGGTTAATGGCACGCTAAATGGCACGGCGATCTTGCTGGCCACGCGCACCTCCGACGTGGTGCCGTCATTGGGCTGGCGGCCCGTCTGTGACCCATCCATGGATGATCAGGTCGGCGCGCTGCTCGGGATTCTGCGCAGTGATGTAAGCCTCTTCCTCGGGCATCCAAACGTCTGTCCATGTGGACCGCATAGCTTCCCCGTCTCGCTGGACTCCCCGTGCGAGCCGCAGAGCGCGCGGCGTTTCCACCCACAGCGTGAGATCCCAGCAGTCTCCCAGCGCAGTTCTGGTGGAGGAGACACCCTCGACTAGCACGATGCCTCCAGTCGGAATCTGATGCCACTCCGCTCCGGAGTTCGTCGGCCAATCCCACCGCTGGTAGCTGGCAGGCTGACCGGCGAGGAGTGGATCGAGCACCTGTCGCCGGAAGCGATCTTGGTCCCAGCCTGGCCGAGACGGCTTGGCGAAGTCGTCCAGGCAGATCACATGCGTGTTATCGAATCGATCGGCGATAGCCGCCGCCAGGGTGCTCTTGCCCGCGCCCCCCGCACCGTCTATTGCGACGAGCATTGTTCCTTTCTTGCCGTCTCGCAACTGCTGGATGTGATCAATGACGCCGTCGAAGTTCGCTAGGCCGGGCACGCGTCCAGTCTAATTTCGGATAGCAGCACTCCTCCTAGTCTGCCCCCGTCTTCCTCATAGCTGCCGGTCCCTGTTGAGCGGGTGCCGTGTCCAGGGTCGGCGAATGCCGATCGCGTCAGCGACGCGCGAAGCCCGCCCTTGACTCGGTGGCCGCGACTGGGAAAATCGAGCGGCGAGGAAGACGGCTGCTCTGCGGTACCCGAGGCAACTGCTAATGCAACGGCGGTCAACGTCGTTCTTCGAGCTAGCAGGCGCTCCCGCGCCGGGCGGTCGCGAAGCGGCAGAGCCCGGTGGCGGGAAGCGCCGCGGCGGCGCAGAGCGTCGCCGCCTTGATCTAATACGGCTCAACTCGGCAGTGCTCGGGCTAGACATCGGGCTAGAATCCGCCGCCGCAGTTGACAACCGATGTCGATGCAAGTCGTGCTCATGCTTGTGTGCGGGCCGACCTGTAGGCCGGATCTAGTGCATAGGTCTCCCTGGCCTCGGGGAACAGCGACCGGACTTGCTCCGACCTGCTGCTACTGCCTCAGCGCTTCTCGGCAGCTCTGGTGATGTCGCGGCGCAGTGTGCCCGGGAAGCGCCCGGTGCAGGCTCGTGGGCCTGCTGCTCCCATAGCCAAGTACTGACACGGGCTGCCACCAACTTGGCCCGCGTGACCTGGTCAGCGTTGTCCATCAGTGTCCGCTTGCGTCCATCGCTAGTGATGGCGGTAGTTACTCACTTGGTTACCCGGCCGCGCTTCGCCCACTCACGTTCCCAGTCACGCCGGGTCCTGTAGATCGCGAAACCGCTGATGATCAGGGCGATGGCGCCGAGCACGATCCCCAGGTAGGCCATGGTAGGAGCGTATCTGCCTATACGTTCCGGCAAGGGCGGGCTGGTCGGAATCTTCTGATCCGTAGAGATATGCGGGCGCACCTCCCATCAGCTCATACACCGTTGACCTGCCGGAATGTTGCTCACCGATGTGCATTAGGCGGCGGCATTGAGCGCCACTCTCCGGCCAAGATCCGGCCAAGATCCGGCCAGCGTAGACTGTCAAGCCGTAGTTGACGTCCAATGCCAGTGCAGCTCTGATTCGGGCGAGTCGGCCTGTAGGTCGGGTCTTGTGCACATGTCCCGTGGCCTCGGGAAAAAGCGGCTAGACGGGCTCTGAGCTGCGGCGAAGCCCTCGGCGCTTCTCAGCGCCTATGGCGACATCGCAACGTGTCCGGAAAGCGCCCGTTACAGGCCCGAAAGTTAGGCTCTAGCGGACCAAGTACCGAGAGCGATCTTTAGACGTCCATGCGAATCCGGCAGTGTTCCAAAGTATGCCGAGCAATTCACGTTCAGTACGCTTGGACTTGCGGACGGAATCCCAGATTACGATTGGAGCGCCAAGAACGATGCCAACGGGGACATATTCATGCATGGAAATGGAGAAGGCTACCGCGCCTGCACTGAATATTGCCAGCAGCGCAACGCTAGGAACCATCGTCTTCCAAATGCTAGATATCGGTGGCAGCTGGTCTGGGCTTATCCACAAGGGTGGCGCAACATTCTTCGCGACCCTGGGCAGCATCAGGATCATTCCCCCGGACCAGAAGATTGCCAGAGGAACGGAGGTAATGATGACCACAAGCCGGTCTTGCGCGAAAACTATCGTGACAGCAAGCGCCAGCAGCGCTATGAGCGCAGCCGCAACTGCATAGAGGTGACTCGCGGGAACAGTCTGAACTACTGTTCTGTTACGGGTTCTGCGCGTCATTTAGCGATCTCCAAAAGGTGATGAACTAGCTTGGTCGCTATGGTCTATTTTGTCATGAGAGGATGCTACATGTCAGATGCCGTCGCCGGGGCAGTAAGTGCCCGGAGCGCTTCTCTCCGTCCTCCCCGATAGGTGCCGGGTCTTGCAGTGGAAGATCACACTCAAGGGTGGCGCTTGCGGCAGCGACGCGAGCGCAGCGAGCGCCCTTGACTGTGATCTTTGCGCGGTGACAGGATGCCCGGCGCGTGGAGGACGGCCCGGCCGCGCGAGCTCCGGCACAGCTTCGTCTCGCTGCTCTCCGACGCTGGCGTCCCGATTGAGAAGATCTCCCGCCTGGTCGGGCATAGCGGGACTACGACCACGGAGACGATCTACCGAAAGCAGATTCGGCCGGTGATCGTGCACGGCGCTGAGGTCATGGATCGGATCTTCCCCGGTGGGGCGGCCCCACATCCCTAGTTACTCACTTAGGTACTCACCGCACGGGAAAGGCCACCTGCAAAGATCGCAAGTGGCCTCTGACCTGGTCGGGGTGGCCGGATTTGAACCGGCGGCCTCCTCGTCCCGAACGATGTAAATGCGCCCAATATTGATGCTGGCCGTCACGTTTCTGGCTGATATTGTCCCAGCTAGATGGCAGTATTGGAATGTCTCAGCGTGCTAGCGAATATCGCCTGGTGACGCAGAGTCCGCGGTCAAATGAGGCCCTCCTGCCGGTTGCGTGGGTGGATCGGTGATCATCTTCCTGGGAGCGGGGGCCGGAGGCCGCCGAGTGCGAGCATGGCTAGCCCGATGAGGGCGGCGGGGTTGTGGAACCCGAAGGCCATCCGTGTGATGACCCTTATCTTGGTGTTCACTGATTCGATCAGGCCGTTGCTGAGCCCGTGGTCGAGGGTGGCGTGGATGCTGGGCAGGTGCCTGCGGATCTTTTTCCCGAGTTCGGTGAATTCGGGGATGCGGCAGCGGGCGGCCCAGGATAGCCAGCGGGTGAGGGCGTGCTTGCCTTCTTCTCCTTTGAGTTTGAACGCGGTCCGCAGCCCTTCTTTGAGCAGGTATGCGCGGTAGAGGTAGGGGTGGGTTTTCTCGATCCAGGCGAGTTTGGCTTCCTGGCGGCCGGTGAGGTTCTCGGGGTTTTTCCACAGCGCGTAGCGGGCGCGGGCGAGGCTTTTGGCGTCGCCGGAAGACAGGCGGATGGTCCGGCTGCGGTGCCTGACGGTGCTGATGGCCCCGGCCTGGCGGGCGGTGCGCCAGACCTCGCGGCGGACTTCATCGAGGGCACCGGTGGCCCAGGACACGACGTGGAACGGATCGGCGCACAGGACCGCCTGCGGCGCGCGGGCAGCCGCCGGGCCGGCGATCCAGTCTGCGCCGTCGGCGGACAGGTGGGTGAGCAGCTTGCAGCGTTCCTCGCCGAGCTGGTCGAAGAAGGCGTGCACGGTCCTGGTCTCGCGGCCGGGCGCGGCCCAGATCAGCATCCCGGTGTCATGGTTCACTACGATGACCAGGTATTTATGGCCGCGTTTATAGGCGATCTCGTCGATCCCTATGCGCCGCAGGCCGGCGAACC
>OCTA010005749.1_pt1 | contig 10679 bp, 10 predicted proteins | sample 1538991 | NCBI WGS metagenome assembly OCTA01 (sample SAMEA3539302, study PRJEB22396) | soil metagenome | biome: tundra; feature: field; material: soil | place: USA | collected 2010-05 | depth 0.15 m | reverse complement strand
CGAAGGGGCACCGCCGCGTGCACTCTTCCTCGCTGGTGCCTGCCAACGACCCGACGCTGCTGTTTACCAACGCGGGCATGAACCAGTTCAAGGACCTTTTCCTGGGCGCGGAGCGGCGCGACTATTCGCGGGCAACGACCTCGCAGAAGTGTGTGCGCGCCGGGGGAAAGCACAACGATCTTGAGAACGTGGGTTTTACGCGGCGGCATCACACGTTTTTCGAGATGCTGGGCAACTTCAGCTTTGGCGATTACTTCAAGCGCGAGGCGATCCAGTTTGCGTGGGAGCTGGTGACGAGCGAGGAGTGGTTCGGGATTCCTAAGGACCGGCTGTACGTCACTATTTTTGAAGGCGCGGGGGATGTGCCGCGCGATGACGAGGCCGAGAAGTTCTGGCTTGAAACCGGCGTGCCGAAGGAGCGCATCTTCGAGTACGGGTTGAAGGACAACTTCTGGCAGATGGGCGAGACAGGGCCCTGCGGGCCGTGCTCTGAGATCTTCTACGACATGGGAATTGAAGCGGCAGAGACGCCAGGGGCGGACAAGCCGTTCGGACACGACGATGCGCGGTATGTGGAGATCTGGAACCTGGTCTTCATGCAGTTTGAGCGTTCGGCAGTGGCGGATGCGCTGGGCAAGACGGTGAGTTACAAGCTGACTCCGCTGCCCAAGCCTTCGATTGATACGGGGATGGGGCTGGAGCGCGTGGCGGCGGTGCTGCAGGGGAAGGTTTCGAATTTCGAAACGGATTTGTTTACACCGCTGATTGAGAGGGCCGCAGAGTTGACGGGGTTAGCCGAGGCAGCGGAGTTAGCGGGGTTAGCCGAGACAGCGGAGTTAGAAAAACTCACTGGAAATGCGAGCTTGCGGATCATTGCAGACCATGCGCGGGCGGCTACGTTTCTGATCAATGACGGTGTGCTGCCTTCGAATGAGGGACGCGGGTATGTGCTGCGCAAGATTTTGCGGCGGGGGATTCGGCATGGACGGCTGCTGGGACAGGAGCAGCCGTTTTTGTATGAGATGGTGTACGCGGTGCGGGACCTGATGAAAGGTGCGTACCCGGAGCTGGCGGATTCGGCTGATCGCGTGGCAAAGGTGGTGGAGGCGGAGGAGAAGCAGTTCGATCGCGTGTTGAAGATCGGATCCTCCAACCTAGACTCAGCAATTGCCGAAACGTGGTATGAATTCGCCTATAACTTAGCGCGCTCGTTTGGCGAGACACATGTCCGTAAAAATTGGACAACCGATACGGAGATCCTTGCCTTTCTGGAAAGGTTCGACAGTCATCACACCAAGGAACAAATGAAAGAGGCCTCGATCAGGATATTTGGGGAGGAGTTGGGGCCCAGGTTCCTGGCCGAATTCACGAGAATCATAGACATCGCTCCCCCTAGGCTCGATGGAAAGGTGGCGTTCCATCTATATGAAACTTACGGATTGCCTGAGGACTTCATCCGAGACGCTTGTCGCGATGCTGGCCTCAACTTCGACGAAGCCGGCTTTGAAGCGGCGCGCGCGGAGGAGCAGGCACGGGCGCGGGCATCGTGGAAGGGCGGGAGCCAGAAGACGGCGAGCCCTGCTTATCGCGAGTTGCCGAAGACGGATTTTCTTGGGTACAAGCAGCTCACCGCTGCAGATGCCGAGGTGCTGGCGATTGTGAAGAACGGGCAGGGTGTTCCGGCGGCGGCGGCGGGCGATGAGGTGGACGTGGTGCTCGACCAGACGAGCTTTTATGGTGACTCGGGCGGGCAGGTTGGCGATACGGGGTTGTTTGTTTCGACGGACGGCAATACGACGGTAGCGGAGATTACGGGCTCCGTGCTGCCGGTGCAAGGCGTGCGCGCGCACAAGGCGGTGCTGAAGCAGGCGCTGGCGGTTGGGGATCACGTCAATACCGTGGTCAATGGAGAGCGGCGCGATGCCATTCGACGGAACCACACGGGTACGCACCTGTTGCATGCAGCGCTGCGCCAGGTGCTGGGGACGCACGTGAAGCAGGCGGGTTCGCTGGTCGATCCGACGCGGCTGCGTTTTGATTTTTCGCATTTCGCGCAGGTAGCCGATGAAGATCTGGAAGAGATTGAGTCGATTGTGAACCGCGAGGTGCTGGGGAATGCGCGCGTGGAGACGCTGGAGGATGTGCCGATTGACGTGGCGGTGAATGAGTACCACGCGATGGCGCTTTTCGGCGAGAAGTATGGCGACAAGGTGCGGGTGGTGAAGCTGTCGGACGGGTTTTCGACGGAGCTGTGCGGCGGGACACACACGGCGGCGACGGGCGAGATCGGGCTGATCAAGATTGTCGGCGAGGGGTCGGTTTCTTCGGGGGTACGGCGGCTGGAGGCGATCAGCGGGATGGGTTCGCTGGATACGTTCCGGCGGGACTTTGCGGTGGCCCAGTTCGCCTCGCAAGTGGCGCCGTCGGGGGACGGCAATCTTTCGGATTCTCTGCGTGCCAAGCTTGCGAGCCAGGAAGACGAGATGAAGCGGCTGCGGCGCGAGTTGGAAGAGACGCGGATGAAGTCGGCTGCCGGAGCGCTGGATGAAGCAGTTGGCCGCGCCATCGACGTGAAGGGCGTGCGCGTGGTGACTCTGCGGGCTGACGAACTCGAGCGCGGGCAGCTTCGGACACTCGTGGACAACCTGAAGCAGAAGCTGGGTGAGGGCGTGGTGGTGCTGGCCTCAGCGCAGCCCGAAGGCAAGGTCGCGCTGATTGCGGGGGTGACGCCGGGACTGACTAAGCGCATCCAGGCGGGCAAGCTGGTGGGGGCGGTAGCGAAATTCGTGGGCGGCTCAGGCGGGGGCAAACCGGAGATTGCCGAGGCCGGCGGCAAGGACCAGGCGCAGATTGATGCGGCGCTGAAGGCCGTGCCGGAGGCTGTGGCGGGGCTGCTGGGCTGATTGGACTGGGCTGATTGATACAGGCCCGCGCTTGCATTTGCAGACCAGGTTTCTGACCGCGTGGTTTCGTGCTTTGAGTTCACGCTTTCCCAGGTCCCAAAATCGGGACCTCAACCCCACGAACGAAGACCTGTTCGTGGGGGCCCGGGACCCTGGGGCACCCATAGTTGGTACAACAACAAGCGGTCAGAGACGCAGCAGGTTGCGGAAAAAGACCTGATTTCGAGCGAAATCTCCGAAAAGCATTACCTCAGGGGCTGAAGCCCGCGTTGATTTTGCTTGCGTTGTACCGGGGATAAATCCCCGACCTACCGCCCGAACGAGTTTTTCCGCAGCCTGCTAGTGCGCTCCGTTACGGACGCCGAAGCTATAGGCAGCGCCAGCGGAAACGATCGGGTAGGTCTTCAGCGGTTGGACGTTGCTTTTCCATTTGGCAATCTGCGCGGTTAGATCTCCCTGAATCTGAAGGGCAATCGGGTCGGTTGTGCTGGCAACGTTGGTGCATTGTGTCTGCGCCTGGTCATAGCAGGCCCAGCCTGTCAGGTTCGCGTTCAGTGAAGGCGGGCCGGTGAGCGCGACTCCGGCTTCGAAGGGGAACGACCAATGACCTCCGTTGCGCGGGATCGTGTTGCCCCATCCGGTCGTGATGGTGAAGGCCGGGCGGGTGGTGTTGAGGCCGAGAGCGGCGTTGGCGTTGAGCGGAGTGGCGCCGGTTGCCGAGTTTGCATTGGCCGAGTAGAACGTGTCGCCGTTCAGCGTGAAACTCGAGCCACCGGCGACGGTCGAATTGGCGGTGAGCCTGTTCTGGTTGTACCAGAGCAATCCGGGACTGACGCGGAAGCCGGTGTGGAAGGGATAAATGTCTCCTGCGAGCCCGGCGGAGGCGAGGCTGAGCTTGGCGTTGGCGTTAAACCCGTTGGTGGTGAAGTTGGTGGAGTAACGGAACATGTTGCCGCTGGCACGCAAGTTCACGTGGCTGGTTATATAAGAGGTCACCTGCACACCGGGTCCGAAGGGAGAGACGCTCGCCCCGATTGCGATTCGCGAAAAAGGACTGGGAGAGAATGATGCGGCCGGAAGAGATGTGACGCCGCGGGAGACCCCGCCATCCGATTCGGCATTCTCGGGAAAGAGGCTGGAGGACGTTTGGAACCCCTGGGCGAGCAACGCCGCCGGGGCCGTCAGGATGGCAATTGAAAGAGCAGCAGCTAGAAATCTCATGGAATGCCTCCCCTAAATCTTGGATGCTGAAAATCTCCCCAGGCTTGAGCCTCTGGAAGATTGCGGGGCTCTGTTAGGAGAAGTCCGACTATAACTACATCGACCGGAATCTCGACGCCGTTATAGTTGCACGAGAGTAGCACGGTATTGGGTAAAGGACTACGACAGCGGCAGGCGAATACGTTACCTAAGATGTAGGACGGTAATCATTGCTGCAGTTGGTGCCACTTTCTCGATCCGGCACAGGGAGCGGCGAGGGATGACGAAAATGCCGTAATCTTGGCCCATGGGCAGGCTGGATCCGGAGTCGGAAGCAACGGCGCGAGTGCGCTGGCGGTTGCTGGAGTGGTATGGGGAGAACCAGCGCGACCTTCCCTGGCGGCGCAGCCGGGATCCTTACGCGATCTGGGTATCGGAAATCATGCTGCAGCAGACGCGTGTGGCCGTGGTGGTGGAGCGCTACAAGGCGTTCATGAATCGGTTTCCGACGTTGATTTCGCTGGCACTTGCGCCGGAACAGGATGTGTTGGCACTTTGGAGCGGCCTGGGCTACTACCGGCGGGCTCGGATGTTGCACAAAGCTGCACAGTTTGTGGCCAGCAACCTGGGCGGAAACCTTCCGATAATTGCCAGCGAGCTTCGGCTGCTGCCGGGGATTGGCGCTTACACGGCGGCCGCCATCGCGAGTATCGCCCATGGGGAGGGCGTGGCAGTGGTGGATGGCAACGTGGAGCGAGTATTGTGCCGGCTTCAGGGGTGGGAGGAGGCCGGGCGCTCGGGCGGAGCCGCGCTGCGCCGCAAGATTGAAGACCTGGCCGCCAACATTCTGGATCCGCGGCGCCCTGGCGACTTCAACCAGGCGCTAATGGAGTTGGGCGCCACGGTCTGTCTGCCGCGGAACCCGCATTGTCTCGTATGCCCGCTGATGATCGACTGCGGCACCCGGGGGGAACACAAAACGCGGGCACGGCCCCGGATGCTGAGCCGGGAAATTGCCTGCGCTCTGTCAGTGCGGACTCGGGTTCATTCGGGACTGGATATTCGGGAAGTACTGCTGGAACAGCGTCCCGACTCCAACTCGGTGATGCCTGGTTTGTGGGAGTTGCCGGCTCTGCGCGACTCCGCCGTGGCCGCGACGGAGATACGGATGACGCTGCGGCACGCCATTATGCAGGTGAACTATTACGTGCGGGTAGGAGCGGTGATTGAGCAGGATGTGGAGGCACTGACTGTGGCGGGCGGCGACCGCAGCTGGGTTCCATTGTGGATGGCCGCCGGAATGGCGCTGACGGGACTTACGCGCAAGGTGTTGAGCCGAGCGCACCTGCTGCCCACCGCGCCGGTCGAAATCACGACGGCTGAAGAGGACGATGCGGTTGAGGACCCCCGCGAGACGCACAAAGATTGATTTGAATCTTCGGAGACCTCCGGACTTCCAGAGGGAGACCTCTTAGGCAGCCAAGTCGACATTTCCGAATCGCGTGACAGATGAGCCGACACCAAGCTCATCGAAGCAGCAGTTTGTCCTCAGTGGAAAAAAACTGGGCAGTAATGAGAAGAGAGCCCGACAGGGCAAATCTGTGATTGCGGATACATCCTCACCAGTCGTGAACTAGGAAACTATAGTTGGAAATTTAGCCACCCTCAGCCATTGGAGCCTAAGAAGGCTTTGAAGATGGCAATTGCAACCAGAGACAAGAAAAGCAACGGCGACAGGTGCACCCTTGCCATGGACATGCGTCCAAACACGCGGTCATCTCCTAGGTTCGCAGGATGGAACAGGTTTTCTGCGCCTGACCCGGCTCGAGAAGAGCAATGACGGCGAGCCATTCACCAATATGAACTTGGTCGAATTCAACAAAATTGTGAGTGTGTTCGGATCGGCCGCGTAGAACCCCGCCAGACATTGATTCAGAAACATTGAGCAATGTTTCCGGCGGCAGCACAGGAGTTTGATGGGACCTGTTAGCCCTGTTTCCCGTTTCAATTTCAACCTCGTTGCTCTTGAACTAACAACCCTGACCTCTCTGATCATGCTGTTAAGACGTTCTCGTGATCAGAGAGGTGAAAGATTGTTTCTGGTCTCGCTGCTGACACTGGTGTTCTTTTCATCCATTGGACTCGTTCTCGACTTGCTGTATAGGCTGGTGTCAATACGATATGACCAGTATGCCTTCTCGTTCGGGAGAGCCTTCGGATTTCCTGCCTTTTACATCGGCCGCTTGTTTCAGTGCCATCGGTGGTTTCACGATGCATCGGCCTGGGTTTACAACGTGCCTCTTGCAGCCATGCTTTTGTTGGCCGCGCTTTACTACATAACTCAGCCGATTCAAAGAGGCGATCAATATGTCCGGACGGTATGCATTGCCTTCCTGCTGGCGCCTTTGATCTATGTCCTGGTTCCGATCGCGGGACCGGCATATGCTTTTCCGACTTTTCCCAACGTTGCACCTGTGGGCCTGGCTCCGCACATAATTCATCTGCCCTCGCAGGCCGCTCCGCCGAACGGCCTGCCATCGATACATCTGACTGTGGCATTGTTGCTGCTTTACTTCGCCCGGCGCTGGAGACTTGGGCTTATTCTCGGTCTGATCTTCGTTGTGTTTACTGTTACTTCCACATTGGGTTTGGGCGAGCATTACATGGTGGATCTGCTTGCCGCGATACCCTACACCGCCTTGATGATCTATCTCGGCGGTAGCGAAAAGCCGAATGATAAGAGTTGTCAACCGTAAACGAATCACTAATACATAGGCCACGGCATCCCCTTCGGCAATCCCGTTTACTGATCAGCCCATCCATCTAAGGAGGACAAACCGCGTTCGGCGCTCCGTGGAGCCCTCAGTAATAGTCCGCGCAGCTAAGGTAGTAGCCGCATTGGGTGCAAACGAGCTTGCAGTGATGGCCGGTGAGCCGGCTGGAGCAGTTGGGGCAAACCTGGCAGTGATGTTCCAGGGGCAGGTCGGCGGCGCAGGTCGCACCACTTTGTGGGAAATCGGGCCGAAAATCGGGATGGAAGGCAGTTGGGCTCTGCGGCAGCATGGGCGACAGATTAGCATGGAGATGCGGGCATCCTGCCCAGCGACATTCCGGCAGGTGCCTGAAGCATCAACTTCTGAGCGTTGTCGACGGTTCCCCAACGACAGCGCACTAGATCACCCCCAAAACAACCGGATTTCGGAATCCCCAAGGAGCGACGATGGCGAGCAAGGCAAGTGCGGTTTGGACAGGTTCATTGAAGGAAGGCAAGGGCACGATTTCGACGGCGACGGGCGTGCTGAATAATGCGAGCTACTCTTTCGCCACGCGTTTTGAAGGCGCGACGAGCGGGACGACTCCCGAAGAGCTGATTGCGGCGGCGCATGCGAGTTGCTTCTCGATGGCTTTGGGAGCGCAGTTGGGCGGCGTGGGCCTGACCCCGACAAAGATCGAAACTCAGGCGGCTGTGACACTGGCCAAGGTGGGTGAGGGCTTCTCGATCACGAAGATCGCGTTGAACACGACGGCCAACGTGCCCGGCGCCACGAAGGAAGTGTTTGACAAGGCGGCCGCCGATGCCAAGGCCGGTTGCCCGATTTCGAAGCTCTTCGCCCACAACACGGAAATCAGCCTCGACGCGAAGCTGGTCTAAGCGCGTCTGAGCGGGCTCAATGTTCACGTCAGCGCCTTCCCATCCTGCCTCATTTTCGGGGGGCAGGATGGGAAGTGCGCTTGGTGGCGTAACTCGCATCTACCCGGTTGAATCGCAGTCTTGCGCACCCGGCGCAGTTGTGTGAAATTGGTTCCACCGCGGCTCATGCTTGAGCTCAGTGGCCACAGCGATGAAACAATATAGATTCACAGCGACCATTGAACCTGCCGAGGGCGGAGGAGCGTATGTGCTCTTCCCCAGGTCCGCGTGAAGGCGGCCTTTGATGGAGTGCCTTATTCGGGCTCGCTGGTGAAATACGGGCACCCGCACCACCTGATGCCGGTGTTGAGGGCGATCCGCGAAAAGATCGGCAAGGGTCCTGGAGACACGATTGAGGTTGTCATCGAGCGCGATGAATCCGCGAGGGCCGTCGACATTCCGCCGGCATTTGCCGCGACGCTCAAGAAGAAGGGTCTGCTTCCCTTCTTTGAAAAGCTGAGTTACACCCATCGCAAGGAATACTGCCGCTGGATCTCGGAGGCCAAGAAAGAGGAGACGCGCACGGCCCGCGGCGCAAAGGCGGTTGAGATGTTGCGGAAGGGCATCAAGACGCCGGGATAGATACGTAGCGCCGCGCTCGACATGCCGTTTGGGTATCGCTGGTGATTTTTCCGCTCACTTTCGAATTTTTCTTGACAGGCTTCAGGCGCACGCGCCACAGTCAATGGCGCCACATATCCCTCATCTCCATGGGTTTCCCGCAGCGTTAATGCGGATCTTGTCTCCTGGTGAGGTTTCTCGATGCCACATCTTCACATCAACCACCTGGCCGTGATTGTCTCGGCTTTGATCCTTTGGTTCCTCGGCGCCGCCTGGTATTCACCTGCGCTTTTCGCCAAGCCGTGGATGGCGATGCTCGGGATTAAGAAGGGGGAAGGCAATAAAAACAGCCTGCTCGCGGGGATGATTTCGTCCTTGATCTGCGACCTGGTCCTGTCGTTCATCCTGGCGCATTTTGTCATCTGGACGGGGACGGCGACGTTCGGCTGGGGGGCGCTGATTGGTTTTCTCTGCTGGGTGGGGTTCTTTGCCGCACCGAACCTTCCTCAAGGGATTTATGAGAATCGCCCGTTCAAGCTGTTTGCGATCAACAACGGGTACTGGCTTGTGGGCTTGATTGTGGTTGGCGGGCTGCTGGCGGTTTGGCGCTGACGCCGGAGTTCCGCCTCGCGCGTCGCACTACAATCAGAGTATGAGTAAAAAAGTCGTTGCTACTACTTCCGCCCCTGCTGCTATCGGCCCCTACTCGCAAGCCATTCGGACCGGCAACCTGGTTTTCACAGCCGGGCAGATCGCGCTTGATCCGGCAACCCAGCATGTGGTCGCAAGCGGCATTGCCGAGCAGACCACGCGCGTGCTGGAGAACCTGAAAGCCATACTGGAAGCGGCCGGTTCGAGCCTCGGCCAGGTGGTGAAGGCCACCGTTTTCCTCAAAGACTTCAATGACTTTGCCACGATGAACGGGGTCTACGATGAATACCTTGCCCCGGAGGGTGTGGCTCCCCCGGCCCGCACCACGGTCGAGGTTTCGCGCCTGCCAAAGGACGTGCTGATCGAGATCGAACTGGTTGCCGAGGTCTGAGGCGGTCTTCGTGCCTTTTGACCAGGCCTGCGCATCCAATGGCGTGAAAGCAGCGACTCCAATGGGCGTGAACAGATTGCAGAAGAAGGGCTGGATTTGCTACGAGGTTCTGGACAATGTCTTCCGGGGCTAAAGCCCGCGATTATTTTCAGCTATCTGCGGCACGACTAAAAGTCGTACCCTCACACAAAGCCTTCGCCAATTTCGGCCGGGATGAGTTTTTCCGCAGCCTGTGAAACGAACCAAGGAGCCCCAACCAAGGAGCCATTGATGAGCAACGCACCTGAAAAGGAAGCGCCTGAAAAGATTGTCCGCACAGAAGCTGAGTGGCGCGCCCAGCTCACGCCCGAGCAATATCATGTGCTGCGGGAAAAGGGGACGGAGCGGCCCTTTACCGGGATTCTTACGGAGAACCACGAGACAGGCAATTACCACTGCGCGGCATGCGGCGCGCTGCTGTTTCTCTCGGGCGCGAAGTTCGATTCGGGATGCGGTTGGCCGAGCTTCATGCTGCCGGCGGGATCGAGTTCTGTGGAAGAGCACGAAGATGGCACCTTTGGGATGCGGCGCATTGAAGTGACCTGCAAACGGTGCGGCGGCCACCTCGGCCATGTCTTCCCCGATGGGCCCAAACCGACGGGGCTGCGCTACTGCATCAATTCGGCGTCACTCACGTTTGAACGAGCTGAATGAAGCGGCGTGGGCCGCTGTCAGGCGCAACAAAACCCCGTCCGGTCTGGACGGGGTTTTGCGTTGGTGAGATTGTGGGTCTCTGAGCGCCCTGAAGGCGGGCCGGTCAGGCCTTCGCGATCTTGCCCGATTTGATGCAGCTTGCGCAAACGCGAATCCGTTTGGGCGCGCCATTAACCAGCGCCTTTACGGCCTGGAGGTTCACGTTCCAGCGCCGCCGGGTCACATTGTGGGCGTGGGAGATGTTATTGCCGAACAGCGGCTTTTTGCCGCAAATGTCGCATATCTGTGCCATTGTTTTGCTCCAAGTCCTGGTGTTTCGTGCCGCCGCAGCCACCCATAGGCGCTGTGGCGCCGCGTTTCGCTTGATGCTTTCATCCTGAGTGGAGATCGCCGAAGCGACCGGAATCAAAGGACCTGCAATCAGAAGCGCCGGAACGGCTAGCGGGGCGCAGGCAGACACTCCGCCCCTCGGCTTACCGAATCTCCAGTATACCCGGAACGGGGCGCTCCGCCAAGATGCGCCGGGTAAGGTCCTAGGGCCTGTTAACACTACTGGGGCGGTGTCGCCGGGAGCCAATTTTTCTCAGTT
>OCTA010005748.1_pt1 | contig 10679 bp, 8 predicted proteins | sample 1538991 | NCBI WGS metagenome assembly OCTA01 (sample SAMEA3539302, study PRJEB22396) | soil metagenome | biome: tundra; feature: field; material: soil | place: USA | collected 2010-05 | depth 0.15 m | reverse complement strand
AAAAGGTCGCATACAACTTCAGTCCGAAGGTGCGGAAATCTTTTACCGCGACATCACAGTAGAACCCATCAATTCATTGCCGAAGATTGTGCCACATAAGTGAAGACTCCGGAAGGGCGCGGCGCTTAAACTCATCACGCCCATTCAGAGCGCAAAGACAAGTTTGAGACTTGCGGTATCGGAGCTTTGTGACTTCTGCTGTCGCCGGCATTGCGATTGGCAAAATGTTCCTTACTGCAACACGATCTAGAATTGCCACCATCCTTCGAAGGCGCTTGTCGTCAGTTAGGAGACTTCATGAAACGTCGTGACTTTCTCAAGGCCAGCACATCGCTTGTTCTGGCGCCTGCTCTTCTTCCTTATCGAGGTTTGGCTCAGGCGCCTCACGCTGCACTATCGCTACCAGCCGCGAGCACAGATGGCTGGGTCTCGCTCCTCAATGGACTTGATCTGACAGGCTGGTACACCATGCTGCAGAAGTCCGGCAAGGGTTTCGCAGAGGCCCATGGAATGGTCACGATGGAGGAGGAGATGCTCCACATCATGGGCAACGAAGAAGGTGTTATTCCCGCGGAAGCAGGTTATATCGCGACTAACCAGGAGTTCGAGAACGTTCACATCCGGTTGGAGTACAAATGGGGCGTTAAGCGCCATGCGCCGCGCTACACGCCTAAGCGCGACAACGGCCTGCTCTACGGTCTAGTCGGAGAAGACAAAGTTTGGCCCACTTGCGTCGAATGCCAGATTGAGGAAGGCGATGTGGGTGACTTCTTCATGGTTGGCACGAGGGGCATTCAGGACAATCACTTCGCTGGTCTGTTTGGCGAGGGGATCAGTCCGTCGACCGGTTGGCCCAAGAACCCGGGCCCGGAACCCAAATGGCCGGGACCGCCGCCGCCCGGGTGGACACCACAGCCGACGGAACCTGTCGGAGGCAGATTCATCAAGGATGGCAACTTCGAGCTTCTCGACCAGTGGAACACCGTCGAAGTCCTGTGGCAGGGAGATAGGGCCGCTCATATCGTGAACGGTAGGACCGTCAACGTGGCAACCAAGCTGCAACAACCCGATCCGCAGAATGAAGGCAAATTCATCCCGCTCACGCGGGGTAAAATCGCCATCGAGATCGAGTTTGCAGAGATTTGGTTCCGGCGCATAGAAGTTAAGTCGCTGGTCTAGGCGATCGGATTGATTCGAAAATCAAAACGAGGTCATCGACCGTAAGGAGTGAGAACCATGCTCGTCACGAGGAAGTCGATTACGACAATATTTGTCCTAATGTTCACGCTTGTGGCGGCGAAAGCGCAGAACCAACCCGACTCGCTCAAGAGCGGCTTTGAGAATCCTCCTGTGAGTGCGCGTCCGAGAGTCTGGTGGCACTGGATGAATGGGAACATCTCCAAGGACGGCATCAAACTTGACCTGGAGTGGATGCACAAGGTTGGCATCGCAGGTTTTCAAAACTTCGACGCCGCACTCGCGACGCCGCAAGTGGTGGATCACCGACTGGCCTATATGACTTCCGAGTGGAAGGACGCATTCAAGTACGCGATCTCGCTTGGTAATCAACTCGGCATGGAAGAGGCGATTGCAGGATCGCCAGGCTGGAGCGAGTCGGGGGGCCCTTGGGTGCCGCCAGCCGAGGGCATGAAGAAATATGTATGGAGCGAGACATTGGTTGAAGGCGGCAAGCCATTCAGAGGGACGCTTGCTCATCCTCCGTCGAATACCGGAGCGTTCCAGAACGCCGGGATGCGCCAGGCGCCTGTTGCAATGGAGAATGCTAAGCCAACGCCGCAGTACTATGCGGATTCGGTGGTCATAGCTTATCGCAGGGTTGCGGACGATGTGCCTATTGCTTCTCTGCATCCCAAGATGTCGGCGAGCGGTGGCTCTCCGGATTTCGCATTGCTGACGGATGGAGATCTGGTTAAGACGACCAGCCTGCCGAAAGCGGCTGCGGGCGAAAACGCATGGATTCAATACGAGTTCCCCGAGCCACAGACAATTCGGTCCGTGACCATCGCAGGTGTTGATCCAAACGGGTTTAGCGGAGTCAGCGGGCCGGACAGGTCTCTCGAGACAAGCGACGACGGCCAGAACTTCCGAGTCGTTGCAAAGCTGAGCGGCGGCCTTGCACCCGAACACACATACTCTTTTCCTGCAGTGAGTGCGAAGTATTTTCGAGTAACCTTTAAACCATCGCCACCTCCTCCGCCTCGCCATGGAGGCGACATAGATTTCACGCCGATGGGTAGTGCTCAACAAGCGAACACAGACTGGACGATTTCGGAGCTTGTGCTTCACACTGGCGCGCGCGTCAACCTGTTTGAAGACAAGGCGGCGTTCACCTCTCCGCCCAATCTCTACGGCTTCGGTACGCAACCTGTTGACGTCACTGAGGCGGTCGCAAAGTCCGACGTGATCGACCTTACCGCGAAGATGCACCCTGATGGCACTCTCGACTGGATGCCGCCGGCCGGCGACTGGGTTGTGCTTCGTTTTGGGTACTCCTTGTTGGGAATCACCAATCATCCCGCAACTGCAGAGGCGACAGGCCTTGAAGTCGACAAGCTGGATCGCAGGTTCGTTAAGAAGTACTTCGAAACCTACCTCGACAGTTACAAGGATACGGTGGGCCCGAACCTGATTGGCAAGAAGGGCATTACCTATGTGATCAACGACAGCTGGGAGGCAGGCTCGCAGAACTGGACCGACAATATGATCGATCAGTTCAAGAAACTGCGCGGATACGATCCGCTGCCCTGGATGCCGGTTTTGGCCGGACAAGTGGTGGAGAGCGGCGAAGCCAGCGACCGGTTCCTCTGGGACTTCCGCAAGACGATCTCCGATCTGATCGCGACCGAACATTACCAACAGTTGGAAGACACCTTGCATGAGCGGGGCATGGGCCACTACGGGGAGTCGCACGAATCTACGCGGGCCTTTGTTGCGGATGGCATGGAAGTCAAGAAAATGAACGAAATCCCCATGAGCGCGATGTGGACCCAGCGTCCTGGTAAGAACCTGATCCAGTATGTTTACAATGCTGACGATCGAGAGTCGGCCTCGGTTGCGCATATCTATGGGCAGAACATTGCTGCGGCAGAATCGATGACCGCCGCCGCAGCAGCCTGGGCCTGGTCGCCCGCAACTCTCAAACCCACCGCGGATCAGGAGCTTCTTAACGGCATCAACCGGTTCGTGATTCACGAATCGGCGCATCAGCCGCTGGTGGGCAAATCGCCCGGACTTACACTTGGACCGTTTGGTCAGTGGTTCAATCGCAACGAGACCTGGGCCGACCAGGCCGGTCCCTGGATCGACTATCTTGCCCGCAGCAGCTATATGCTGATGCAAGGCCGTTTCGACGCGGACCTGATCTACTTCTACGGCGAAGATTCAAATTTGACCGCGCTGTTCGCGACCCGCGCGCCGGACCTGCCGGCTGGTTACGGCTTCGACTACATCAATGCGGACGGGCTGATTCACGAATTGAGCGTAAGCGATGGTCGGATCAAGACGCCCAGCGGGATGGCCTATCGGGTGCTGGGCCTTGATCCTAATAGCCGCCACATGTCCTTGCCTGTTCTGCGCGCGATCCATAAGCTGGTTGAGGAAGGCGCAGCAGTTGCAGGACCGAAGCCCAACGACGATCCAAGCCTCGCCGACGATCAAGCTGAATTCAGCAAGTTGGCCGACGAACTCTTCGGCGACGGAACTGGCGTGCACACGATTGGCAAGGGCACTGTTTTCGCGGGTCAGAGCCTTGACGAAGTCTTCAAAGCGCTGCACGTTGAGCCTGACTTCGACTACACCAAGCCTGAGACCGATGCCAGCCTTCTCTTCGCTCATCGCAATTTGACAAATGGCGATATTTACTTCGTCGACAACCGCAAAGACCGCGACGAATCGGTGGATACAACGTTCCGCGTGATCGGCAAGGAGCCCGAGCTTTGGTACGCCGAAACCGGAAAGACGGAACCTGTGTCGTTCAAGATTGAGAATGGCCGCACGACGGTTCCCTTGAAGCTCGGCCCCTGGGGCACGGTGTTCGTCGTTTTCGTCAGGCCGACGCAGGAGACAGCTCATACTCTGCCCGCCACGACAGAGACGAAACTTGTGACCGTCGCAGGACCGTGGAACGTGAGTTTCCAGCCGGATCGGGGAGCGCCGCCGAGCATTAGCCTGAGCGACCTGTCTTCCTGGAGTGAGAACCAAGACGCCGGCGTGAAGTATTTTTCCGGATCGGGCACCTACACAAAGACCATTGATGCGAAAGCGGACTGGTTCAAGCATGAGGCTCATCTATGGCTTGATTTGGGTGACGTGCGGAATCTGGCGGAAGTTATAGTCAATGGCAAGTCTTTAGGCGTGGTCTGGCACACACCCTATAGGGTGGATGCAACCAAGGTTCTGAAGCCTGGCGCAAACGCAATATCGGTCAAAGTGACGAGTGCCTGGGTAAACCGTCTCATTGGCGATCAGCAACCAGATGCAACAACGAAATACACCTTCACAACTGTGAAGCCCTATAAGGCAGACTCACCACTTCTAGCTTCTGGCCTGCTGGGACCGGTCAGCATTTACTCATTCTCTACCCCATGATGGGAGCGGCTGGAGCGCACACTTTGTCGAGTGCTCCAGGCGCCTTTTCGGAGTCCCAAGCCGATCTCGGTCGAAGTATTTTTCTACTTTTCGCTGTTTCAGTGTGCCAAACGCGAGTTCGCCGCGCCACGATAACAAACTCGCTGGTAGAAAGGATCGGACGGATCATTTCTACGTTAGGAGAGATCATGAAATTAGAGATGGATACCATCATGAGCCTTGCTGAAAAGCCCTTTCATCTTTCCGGGGCAACCGTGCTCGCGCTGCTCACCTTGGTATCTCTATTACCCGTCATCTCATCAGACTCGGCAGACGCGCAAATTACTGTACTCAAGAACGTGACCGTAATCGATGGATCTGGAAAGCCTCCGAGACGGAATGTCTCTGTGATTGTCGAAGGGGACAAGATTCGTGCTGTGAAGGAAGGCGGTGCCGCCGTCCCGAGCGGCGCCACCGTCCTCGACCTTTCCGGCAAGACAATCATGCCGGAGATCATCAACGCTCACGGGCATTTGGGGCTGCTCAAAGGGACAAAGCTCTCCCCTGACAACTACACCGAAGATAATGTCGAACGGCAGCTCATGCAGTATCAAGACTATGGCGTGGGCGCGGTCCTAGTGATGGGCACCGATCATGACGATGCCTATGCGTGGCGCGAGGAGTCGCATGCCGGTACTCGACCCGGAGCCCTCCTTTACACCGCCGGGCGAGGTTTCGGAGTACCGGACGGACTACCGCCGCTCAACCTCGGCATGACCTCCCCATATCGGCCGCTCACGCCAGAAGAGGCAAGAAAGGACGTTCGGGAACTTGCCGCTCATCATCCAGACTATGTGAAAATCTGGGTCGATGACTTCTGGGGTCAGTATCCCAAGATGAAGCCAGAGATCTATGAAGCGATTATTGAAGAGGCTCACAAACAGCATCTTCGAATCGCTGCTCACATTTATCACGAAGAGGATGCGCAACGCCTAGTCGACCTGGGCATTGACGTAATTGCGCACAGCGTCCGTGATGCTGAGATTCCCGATACTCTTGTCGAGGAGATGAAACGAAAGCACGTCGCTTACCTAGCGACACTCGCGCTGGACGATTTCGCAGTAGCTTATGGGGATGACCCACCGTGGCTCGATCAGCCCTTCTTCCGCGACGCGCTGGAACCAGGCGCGTATGACATGATCACAAGTCCCGCATACAAGCAGTCAGTCCAAAGCAATAGGATCGCAATTTCCGAGCGTTCGGCACTGCCCATCGCGCTAAAGAACCTGAAGAAGGTATACGACGCCGGTGTCCTAGTTGCCCTTGGCACAGACTCCGGAGCAAACCCGGTTCGCTTCTTCGGTTTTTCGGAACACATCGAGTTGCAGTTGCTGGTGCAAGGAGGGTTAACTCCGCTTCAGGCGATAACGGTGGCAACCATGAATGGCGCCGAGCTACTTCGGGCCGCTCATGAAATAGGCAGTCTGTCGCCAGGACTTCGAGCAAACTTTGTCGTGTTAGACAAAGATCCGACAATCGATATTCGGAACACCGAATCGATCGTCTCAGTCTGGAAGAACGGTAAGAAGGTCAGCGACGGTCCGCACCCGCGGCCAAATGTTGAGCCCGCCCTACAGTTCAATGAATCATGGCAAAGGGCCGACGCTGATTGATGGGTTGGCGAGAGAGACAATACAGCACGTTTTTCTGCCGATGTGAGCTATGGCAACGAGGCCTTCGGCGATCCCGCGGGGTGTAACGCATATCTCGGCGACTAAGTGTCAACCGGGGGAAGCAACAAGAAGTTGTAGAAACCTCAGTCGACATGCACGGAACCAAAAGTGAGTGGCCAGCACAAACCGCATCCCTCAGGCGGAAGATTTGTCCGCACGCAAAGGTAATTCTTACATGAAGTCAGAATTATTCATCTTTTTCGCGTTGAAGCATCAACTGAGGAACAGGTCAACGCGAGTCTGCACTTAGGCGTGGGGCTCCGAAACATCGATTTGAAAAGTGCTCGGGCCGGTGCAGGCAACATCCGCGACAGTCAACATTGACATCAAAGTGACCGACGCGCGCGCCTTCTTAATTGCAATCGCATGATCAACTGATCGGCACGCAGTACATTCGCTTTTGCGCCGTAAGACAAGACTACGCGAACTAATAAAGCATCTAAGATTTTGATTCGATTGGCGTCCCCGACGGGATTTGAACCCGTGTTATCGCCGTGAAAGTAAGGCATTGCTGAGAACCAGAACGTATCGGAACGAATCGTAGCAAACATTAACGAACAGCTTAAGTGCTCCGCAACTGTCCGCGATCAAGATAACGCCAAAATGGTGAGTCTCATGCATACCGCGGGAGCACGAGGACCGGCGCCCCACTGCTTGACATAGAGGACACCCGGACGCTACCCAAAGAACCCGAACCACTCACAAAAGGCGCTAAGGTTGTTTGTCAAAGACCAATCGCAGCGCCGTTTCCCCAAACCCGTACTGGCCCTCGACCAATTCGATCAACTGCGAGGCGTCATCGGAAAGGTAGTAACGCCGCATTGTTTTCGAAGATGTCCCCATGAAGTCCCGACCTGTCGCAGTTACAACCAGAGTGCCTCCCTGCCATTCGGCAATGGCTTTCATCTTCGTGGCCGGTAATCCGGGGGCCAATATTTCATGCTCCTGACCATCGGTCACCAGGTCGGTGGTGATCTTCGAGTCTGGCATAGGGATATTCAGCCTGTCTCGTTCCTATTCGAGGTCGCGACGATATACCTCCGCTGACTCAAGCGCAAGGGCACTTTCCAGCGCAACCGAAACATGCGCCGCAACCGAGCCCATCAACTCGATGTCCGCCGTGCTGAAGTGCTCATGACCGGTCGACCCGAACATCAGCACTCCAAGCTTCCTTTTGGAACTGGAGACGGGAAAAATGTCAGAATATCGGACGCCATCGAGCCGAATCGTCTGTGCAAGCTGCGGGATCTTCTGCAACTCTTCCCGCGTATCGACAAGGATTGGCGGCTGCTCATCTAATACCTTGACGATCGCCGTGTTTCCGTAAGGAACTTCCGTGCCGACCGGGACCCCATGGTCATGGCCATGCGATTCCAAAGCGTAGAGCTGCGCGGTCTCACAGTTTGGATTCAGTAGCAGCAGCGTAATCGTATCGAACGGCACAATCTTGGAAAGCAGAGGCGAGATGCCGTAAAGGACCGCATGAACATCCGGCTGCGAGGCAATAGCCGTCGAGACGCCGAGGAGCGCCCGGTATCTGCTTCCATCCCATGGGTCCGAACTCTTTCCAACGTTCATCGCTGTCAAGTATGATGACGCAGCGTCGGTCCAGTCTTCAATCTTCTCTCCTTTGAGCCGGGGGCGCTGTGATACCCGGCAGTGCGTGCCCGGGCCCGGAATCCGCGCTATCTCGCCCCCCCATGGCGTACAGAATGCCCCGTGCGGTTGCATCTTCATCCGGGTGCGATGAGATCATCAGGTCATAGAGATGCGGATTGTTCCATTCTTTGCTGAACCGTTGACGCAAGTACCTGGCCCGCTCGGAATCTACATTGCGGATGCGGTCCTCTATGTTGACACCGGGACCCAAGCGCGTCTGTAAGCGGCGCACTCTATCCTCAAATGGTGCGTACACAAACACATGGAATGCATCGGGCTTCTTCTGCAGTATGCATGCTGCACCCCGGCCCACGATTACGCAGTTCCCATCCACATACGCCTGTTCCACAATCTGGCGTGTCAGCTCTGTCATCACGTCCGGGTCAAAACAGCCGTTTTTGTCAGGAGCAACACCTGCCGCCATGGCCGCACCACGCATGGCATCGCGATTCATGCGGCCAAGCCATGATTCTACGTGCTCGTCAAATCTCCTGACGATTTTGGTGTCTACATGCCCGGCACAGGCGATCGCTTCAATCAATTCGCGGTCCAGCAGCTTCCAACCCAGCGACTCTGCAACGGTCTTTGCTATCCTGCCGCCGCCGCTTCCAAACTCCCTTGAAACTGTCAACAGCCGGTAATCCATGTCTTGCCTCTCTTGCTTCGAATCCGCACCGGGCGGCTTGCTTGAAGGAATTGCCAAACAACTCCCTCTCCTCTTCCCAGAGCCGAAGTTTCCGTGCAGCCCAAAGGCTCAAGATTTGAAACCACTCCTACTGGACCGGAGGGATCTCTTCCGCGGCGCGATAGTTTTATTCGCGACTGTTCTCGCCCTTCTTTCCTAGTACTACAGTTGTAAATCGAAGATCCCGGAGGGAGCAGGGGGTTTCAACCCCCTGAAAGATGGCGAATTTACGTGGCCTTTAGGCCCGGGCCTTCGTCCGTTTTCCAGGAATTGAGTGAAATACAACTGTAGTACTAGGCCATCTGTCCTTCCTGTACTGCTTACCTAACTCCCAAGAGGGCACATGGAGACCGCTCGGCCACATCCTGCCCGGTGTGCCCCATCAACAACGTATGTTTTCGCATTCCCAAAATGAGTAGGTCGGCCCGGTACTTCTTTGCACATTCGATGATGGTCCCAACCTCATCGCCGTGAACCAACTCAGTATCAAAGTGCAAACCGGCAGTTGCGGCTTCCTGCCGGGCTTTCTCTTGAAGGTCCGAATATCTGGCCTGCTGCTTATCTCTCCAATTGACTGCTATTTCAGCCGAGGGGGCAAAAGAGAAGTACGAGGGAAGGGGCTCCAGAACCGTTACCACTTTAAGCTCTGCTCCAAGCGCTCTCGCCATTTCAATCGATACCTGGAGAGCCTTGGCGGCTTCCGGCGATTCATCATAGGCAACCATGATATAGGCAACCATGATTTTCTGAAACATATGGCACCTTCCTCCGGAATCAGTTGTGCATCAATTTGAGCCCCTTTGCTGGGCCCACGCCGCTATCCACAACGCCATTTTCCGTTCGCCATATTCAACAACTGTTGAATATTAAACCCGTATCGCATATTATGCAAGGGAGGCTCGAATTCTACGAAGAAATCACGAAAATCGATCGCTCGGCGTCAGCCTGGCAGGCCAGGCAAAGATGAACCCGACGGAGCTCTGCTTTTGCTGCGGGCAGCCTACTCCTCATTCGCCAACTTTGGATTCAGAGCAGCTACTCTGCGCAAAATTGCCGCCGCGGCCGGTGTGGATCCGGCGCTAGTGATCCACCGTTTCGGATCGAAAGAGGCCTTATGGAAAGCCGTGATCGAAAAACAGACGCTATACCTGATGCCATTTATTGAGAGATTCAAAGACCTACAATCCCAGAAAACCGTCCCGATCCGGACACGCATCGAGACCGCTTTCCGCTTGCTGATCGATGCGGCCTTCGGCGAACCGGAGTGTGGCCTGCTTTTGTCCCGCATAGGTTCTGAACGAGGAGAGCATCTCGATATGCTGGTTGGGATGTTGCTTCGCCCGTCCTATGATGCCTTCGTTCCGCTTTTGCTTGAGGCGGTTGAAGCTGAGGTCATCAAAAAGCAGAGGTTGGAATTGCTCTATTTCATGATCATCAACGCTGTCACAATGTCACTCTCATATCGACACGTGCTTGGTTACTTCGAGTCCAGTTCTCAAAGTCTCGATCAGCTGAAAGAGAACATGGCGCGGTTCTTGATTGTGAATTTTCTCGTCGAAGAGCGACCGCGTCTCTCACAATCAGATACTGCACCAAATCATGATGTTGTTTAACATTCAGAGAAACGCAAAATGGCGCTTGACGGCGCGAAGCAGATCCGGGGCCCGGGTTTGGAGCAGAAAGTCACGCGCCGTCCTATTTTCCGGCGAGGACCGGGTTACTTTGTCCAAGGCTGTCGCTTGAACCACGTCCTGACTACGTCGTGGATGGTTGCCAGGAATTCCTCAAGCCTCGGGCGTTTACGGGGCTGATCCTTCTGAGCCCATGGTCGAAACGTGCTTTGGGCTGAAGTCTTCAACTAAACACAGCGTCATAAGTAATTGCGCATGTTGACGTATGATGCCCGCATAAATGGCGGCTGCTCGTCGATTCCATCCGTATTTTTATAAGGCATCGTGTTTAGGAATCGTCTCTTACAAGAGCTTGCTGTACTCAGCCTTCGCTTGTTTGAGGAT
>OCTA010005747.1_pt1 | contig 10683 bp, 11 predicted proteins | sample 1538991 | NCBI WGS metagenome assembly OCTA01 (sample SAMEA3539302, study PRJEB22396) | soil metagenome | biome: tundra; feature: field; material: soil | place: USA | collected 2010-05 | depth 0.15 m | reverse complement strand
TACGAGATTGGTCAGTGACTGGAGTTCAGACGTGTGCTCTTCCGATCTTACGCCGCGGCCGGCCCGGCTGGGCTGATCGACGCGGCGGCGCTGGCCTCCGTCGGGATTCTCGTCGTGGCTCGGGGAACGATACCGGGGCGCACAGCACGGCTCGTTCGGCCAGAATATCTCTGGCGGAACGGGGAGCAGGGGCCGGCGGTCCGGGCGGCGGATTTCCCCGCCTACGCCAAACTCGCCTCGGACCTGGAGTGGGCGCAGATGTCGCGGCGGCACTACGAGTACGCGCTCCGCCCGACGCTGGCCCGGCTGGCCGCGGCGCTCGGCCGGCCGGAAGCGGCCGCCGCTGACCGGCCCGGCCCGGCACCAGGACCGTCGGCGGACATCGACGGCCGCGGCGTGGACCTGGCCACGCTGGAACGCGTGATCGCCGCGCTCGAGGAGGAGCAACCGTGACCGAGGACCTGCCTGGGCTGGGTAAGACGCTGCTGGCCCGCACGTTCGCGACGGTGCTCGGGCTGGAGTTCACCCGGGTCCAGTTCACCCCCGACATGCTGCCGGCCGACCTGACCGGCGCGACCGTGCTCGACCTGGGCACCGGCGAGCCGAGGTTCCGGCCGGGCCCGGTGTTCACCGGCCTGCTGCTGGCCGACGAGATCAACCGGACCCCGCCCCGCCCAAGACCCAGGCGGCGCTGCTGGAGGCGATGGCCGAGGGTCAGGTCAGCACCGACGGGGTCACCCGCCCCCTGCCGAATCCGTTCGTGGTGCTGGCCACCGACAACCCGATCGAGTACGAGGGCACCTACCCGCTGCCCGAGGCCCAGCTCGACCGGTTCATCGCCCGGGTCAGCCTCGGCTACCTGGACGCCGAAGGCGAGGCCGAGATGGTCCGCCGCCGGCTGGCCCGCGGGTCCGCGGCCCCGGTGCCGCCGCAGGTCGCCGACGCGGCCCGGCTGCTGGGCATGCGGGAGTCGCTGGAGCAGGTGCAGCTGCACCCGGACCTGCTCGGCTACGTGGTCGCCCTGGTCGCCGCGACCCGGACCCATCCGCAGGTTATGGTGGGCGCGTCGCCGCGCGGCACGCTGGCGGTGATCCAGCTGGCCCGCGGGCACGCCGCGCTGGCCGGCCGGGCGTACGTGACCCCGGAGGACATCAAGGCGGTGGCCGTGCCCGCGCTGGCGCACCGCCTGGTGCTGCGCCCGGACATGTGGGTCAGGCAAGTGACCGGCGAGGACGTGGCCGGCCAGATCCTGGCCGAGGTCCCCGTGCCGAGAAGCAGCATCCCGTGAAAAAACCATTTTCCGGCCGAACGGACTCCGCTGCGTCCCCCGGCCCACCGCCCGCGGTGGGGCCCGGGCCGGGCCGCTGGTCGGCGTCCGCGCGGAGCAGGAGCCTGGCCACGGCGACGCTGCTGGCGCTGGTCGCCGCGGTCCTGACCGGCCATGTCGCGCTGGTGTTGCTGGCCGAGCCGGTCCTGGGGGCGCTGGCGCTGATGCCCAGGCGGCGGCCCGCGGCGGAGCTGGCTGTCGACGTCACGCTGTCCGGGTCGCGCTGTTTCGAGGGCGAGGACGTGACGATCACCGCGACCGTCCGCGGCGGGCCGCTGGAGGAGGTCATGATCCGGCTGGAGCCCGCGCCGCGGGTCACGCTCGCGGACCCGGCCCAGGGGGTGCGGACATTCCTCGGCGACGGCGGTGCCGCCGGGCCTACCGCCCGGTGGGTGCTGCGGCCGGGCCGGTGGGGCCGGTATTCGCCCGGTGCGGTCCTGGTGTCCGGACGGGCCGGCCTGGGCGGTTTCCAGACGTCCGTGCGGGTCGAGCTGGACCCGCTGGAGATCTTCCCCCGGGCGGCGCGGATGCGGTCCCGGCAGGTGCCCGCCGAGCTGCTGCGCCGGATCGGCGAGCACACCGGCCGCGCCGTCGGCGAGGGCGTCGAGTTCGCCGGCCTGCGCCCGTACGTGCCCGGTGGTCAGCTCAGGGACGTGAACCGGGCGGTGAGCATCCGCCGTGGTCAGCTGCACGTCAACCAGCGGGCCGCGGCGCGCGCGGCGGACCTGGTGGTGATGATCGACTCGCTGGGCGGGCCGGGCCCGGTCGCGGACCGGACCCTGGACGCGGCGGCGCGCTGCGCTGGCTCGGGCCGGCCCACGGGATGCGGCAGTTCTACCGCATCGCCGAGCTGATGCTGCGCGCCCGCTACGACAGTTTCGTCACCCCGGACGTCGGCCGGATCCCGCGGACCGCGCTGCCGCCGGGCACGCTGGTGGTGGTGTTCTCGCCGCTGCTCGACCCGCGCGCCTTCGGTGCCCTCACCGACCTGCGGCAGCGCGGGTTCCCGCTGATCGTGGTGGATACGCTGCGGGACGAGCCGCCGGTCAGCCCGCGTGCGGCGCAGGGCCGCCGGGATGGCCTGGCGCTGCGGCTGTGGCGGCTCGACCGGGCCGCGACCCGGGCCGCGCTGCGGGACCTGGGCGTGCCGGTGCTGCGCTGGGACGCCGACGCCGAACTCGACAGCGTGCTCGCCCCGCTCCGCCAGCCCCCGGCGGTCCGGCGATGACCCCCATGCGTCTGGTAAACATCGCGACCGTGGCGCTCGGCTTGCTGACCGTCGCCTGGCCGGTGGCGTGGGCGCCGCCCTGGACCTACCCCCTGGCCGGCCTGGGCGGACTCGCGGTGCTCGCCGCGGCCCGCTGGCTGCGGGGACCTGCGCTCGCCGTGACCGCGGCGATCATCTCCTGCGCCGCCTCCGCCGCGGGGATCGCCGTGCTGGCGGCCGAAGGACTGTTCATTCTCGGCTACCTGCTTGTCGCCGGCCTGCCCGCGGGCCTGCCGCGACCGGGCCGGTGGCTGCGCGGCCAGCTACCGCTGGTGGCCGGCCTGATCGCCGCCGGTGCGGTGCTGGCCGCGGTCGCCGCCTACCTGATCGCCCTGCCGGTCCTGCGACGTCGCGAGCCACCATGAGGTCCAACCACCGGGCCGCCGAAGGGCGCGATGACCACGCACGCCAACATCGTGTGTTCAACGCCCAGACCTACCGCGACTGGATCGGCATCGGTCGCGACGACGTGATCCTGGGCGTCGCGCCGCTGTTCCACATCACCGGCTCGATCGGGCATGTCGCCTTGTCCCTGCTCACCGGGGCGGCACTGGTCCTGACCCACCGGTTTGACCCGGCCGTCGCGATCGAGGCGATCCGGGACGAGAAGGTGACGTTCACCGTCGGATCGATCACGGTGTTCATCGCGCTGATGAACGCGCCGAACGCGGACTCCGGCGCGCTGGCCACGCTGACGAAGATCTACTCGGGCGGGGCGCCGATCCCGCCGAGCACCGTGACCGCTTTCCAGGGCACCTTCGGGCAGTACATCCACAACATCTACGGCCTGACCGAGACCATGTCCCCCTCACACGCCGTCCCGCTGCACGGGGCGGCACCGGTGGACCAGACCTCGGGCGCCTTGTCGGTCGGGGTCCCCCAGGGAAGTGGAGATCCTGGGCGAGCTGCCCAAGACCGTGACCGGCAAGCTGCTCCGTCGTGAGCTCCGCGCCCGGGCCGTTGACACAGCCCCAGCCACGACGGAGTCTCGGGGTAGAACCGATTCAAAGGGGAGTCGAGATGACTAGTGGCACCACCGTTACCGTGATTCCGTGCGGAGCCATGACCGCCGACCTCACCTGGCTGCTGCTCGCGCCGGGCCGGGCGATCCGGTCCCGCCAGAACAAGCACCTGCCCGCCGAGTGGGTCGACGTGCCCACCCACTGCGTCCTCGTCGACACGCCCGACGGCAGGCTGCTGTGGGACACGAGCTGCCCGCGGGACTGGGAGCAGCGATGGGCCCCGACCGGGCTGCAGGACTTCTTTCCTTACGAGAAGGTCTCCGAGGAGGAGTACCTCGACTCGCGGCTGAAGCAGCTCGGCATCACCCCGGGCGACATCGATTATGTGGTCTTCTCCCACCTGCATTTCGATCACGCGGGCAACGCTCAGCTGTTCAAGGACACGAACGCGCGGCTGGTCTGCAGCGAGGCGGAGAAGGAGTGGGCCTTCGGCTTCGAGGGCGCCTTCAACGGCGCGCACCTGAAAGCCGACTACCAGGGGCTGGACTTCGAGACGGTTTCCGGGGACGCGGAGTTCCTGCCTGGCGTCAGCTTCATCCAGACGCCTGGGCACACCCCTGGCAGCATGTCCATGCAGGTTGACCTGCCGGAGACCGGCACGATGATCTTCACCGCCGACGCGGTGTACATGGGCGCCAGCTACGGGCCGCCCACCGTGCCCGCGGCGATCGTCAACAACCTGGAGCAGTTCTACGCCTCGGTCGAGAAGCTGCGCGGGATCGCGGCCAGATCCGACGCCACCCTGGTGTTCGGGCACGACCCCGACCAGATTCATCAGCTGCGCGTCGCGCCGGCCGGCAGCTACCGATGAGCGCCGGGGCCGGCCTCGACCTGACCGAGGAGACCATCTTCACCTGGGGCGCGCCGCCGCTGAAGTTCGGCGCGGGCGCCGTGGATGAGATCGGTTTCGAGATGGCCCAGTACGGCGCCAGGCGGGTCCTGATCCTCACCGATCCCAGGATTAACGAACTCGGCATCCCTGCGCGCATCGCCGAGTCGCTGACCAGGCACGGGATCACGTCGGAGATCTTTGACGGATGTCACGTCGAGCCCACCGACGACAGCATGGACAAAGCCGCCGGTTACGCCAGGGAGCAGGGTCCCTGGGACGGGTTCGTCGCGGTGGGCGGCGGCTCGTCCATCGACACCGCCAAAGCGGTGAACCTGCTGACCACCGACGAGGGCGACTTGATGGACTACATCAACGCGCCGATCGGAGGGGGGCGTGCCCCCCGGGGGCCGCTCAAGCCCCTGATCGCGGTGCCGACCACGGCCGGGACCGGCTCGGAGAGCACGGCGATGTGCGTGCTTGACGTGCTCTCCATGCGGGTCAAGACCGGTATCAGCCACTGGCGGCTGCGTCCCACCCTGGCCGTGATCGACCCGCTCGTCTCGCTTACGCTGCCGCCGGAGGTCACCGCCTCGGCCGGCATGGACATCGTGTGCCACGCGCTGGAGTCCTACACCGCGCGCTGGTACAACACGTTCGAGCGTAAGCAGCCTGAGCAGCGGGTCACCTACTGCGGGTCGAACCCGGTCTCGGACCTGTGGTGCGAGAAGGCCCTCGCGCTGCTCGCCGCCTCGTTCCGGACGGCCTTCCTGCACGGCTCCGACCTGGAGGCGCGGAGCAGCATGATGCTCGCGGCGACCTTCGCCGGGATGGGGTTCGGCAACTCCGGCGTGCACATCCCGCACGCCAACGCCTACCCGATCGCGGGCATGGTGAAGGACTACAGGCCCCCGGGTTACCCGCAGGCCGAGCCCATGGTGCCACACGGGATGTCGGTGTCACTGACGGCGCCTGAGGCCTTCCGGTTCAGTTTCCCCAGCGCGCCGGAACGGCATCTGCGCGCCGCGGCTCTGCTCGCGCCGGACTCCGAGAAGCTGAACGATCCAGGTGAGCAGCTTCCTTCCGCCGTCATCGACCTGATGCGGGACATCGGCATTCCGAACGGGATCGGAGCCGTCGGTTACACCGAAGCCGATATCGGCGACCTGGTGCCCGGCACGATGAAGCAGCAGCGTCTGCTGGCTACCTGCCCCCGTTCGGTCAGCGAGGACGACATCGCCGGTATCTTCGCCCGATCCATCCAGAACTGGTGAGCAGATGCCGCTCTACGACTACCGGTGTCCGGACGGACATCTGTTCGAGCAGGTGGCGCCGATCGCCGCGCGGGACCGGCAGGACTGCCCGGTCTGCGGGCAGGCCAGCGGGAAGATCCCGTCGCGGATTACGCTCGGCGGGCACGCCAGTCCGGGGCTGTCGATGGAGCAGATGCCGCAGACCTGGCGCGGCACCTATGAGGGGAACCCGGAATACCTGGGCCAGCTGCGCCGGCAGTGGAATGACCGGCAAAAACTCGAGGAGAAGTACGACGAGCTGCGCGGCGACCAGCGGCCCGTTCTCGCGCACGAGGGCCGGTACGCCGCCGCGCCGCTGCGCGGCGGCGACCCGGCCGCCACCCCGCCGACCCCATCGGCCCCGCCATCCCCGCCTACTCGGTCATCCCCGCCTGCTTCCCCGTGACCGACTCAGGCGTCGATGTCCAGCGACGCCTCGTCCAGGTCCGCCATCATGTCGGGGACGGTGATGCCCAGGCGTTCGGCTAGGGCGCGGGCGCGGGCCAGCAGCGGGTGGGCCTCACCAAGCGCGGGCCGTCCGTGCGCCAGCAGGGTCCGGTCGAGCACGGGCGCGAGGAGCTTGGCCGCCTGGCTGGTTTCGCCGAGCGCGGTACAGCGCACCGCCTCGTCATAGTGGGCGGTCAGGATCACCGGGTGGCACGGATCGATCCCGGCCGCCGCCAGGGCGGTGACCGAACGGAAGCACTCGGCGGCGCGCCCGGCGTCGCCGAGCCGGCCCGCTGCCCGGCCGAGCAGGACGAGCGTCCAGCCATGCGCGGGCCACGGCGGCCCCGTCTCGGTACCGGCTTCGGTGGCCGTTTCTGCGGCGTCGAGCCGGGTCAGCCCGGCCGCCGCGACGGCGGCTTCGCCCCGCAGCAGCGCGATCTCGCCGAGGGTGCGGTCGAAGTCCGCGGCCAGCGGGTCCAGGCCGGGGTCCAGCGGCCAGTCCGCGAGCTGCTCCCGGGCGGCCAGCAGGGCGGGCATGGCCTCCTCGGGCTGGCCCAGCTGGCCGTGGGCCAGCGCGAGCAGGCGCCGGGCGGTATAGCCGAGCCGGAAGGAGACCCGGTCACGGAACCAGTCGGTTTCCGCGACCTGGTCGCCGAGCAGCTCAAGCACGGCGCGGGGGCGCTCGAGCACGAGCGCCGCCTTGGCCAGCCAGATGGAATCCTCCTGAACCCGGTAGGAGGTGGGCAGGAACCGGCCGCGGCGCGTGGCGGCGGCCTCTTCGAGGTGACGCCGGGCCACAGTGGGATGCCCGGCGGACAGCAGGGCCTGGCCCAAGATGGTGCGGGCCTCGGCGGTATCGGCGTGGGCGAGGTGGCCGAGCCGGGCCCGCCGGTCCGCCAGCAGGTCCGAGGCCAGCTTGACGCTGCCGATCACGCTGCCGTTGATCCGGGCGATGTCCGCCCTGGTGCGTTCGGTGACGGTCAGGCGCCGCCAGGCGGCCGGGTCCTGCGGCTGGCGTTCCAGCAGCCCCAGCCGGGTGTGCCGGACGCCGGTGATGACGTTCGCGGCGTGCTCGCCGTGTCCGGTCTCGGCGGCCAGCCCGGCCAGGTTGTTGTCCGCCCGCGCGATCCTGGACCGGTCGTGGCCCAGGGGTTGCCCGGCGACCCGCCGGGACAATTCCCACGCCGCCGCGGCCGACCGCCGGTCGCCGTACCTGGCCGCGGCCATCCCCAGATGGCTCGCGGCGTCGCTGAGCCGCTGCAGGTCATGGCCGGCGGCGTCGGGAACCGGCGCCGCCCGGACGTCCAGGTCGGCGATGAGGGCCTGCCAGAGCGACACCGTCCGCCGCGCCTCCTCGACGCACCGCGCGTGCAGGGTGCCTGCCTCGAGCAGTACCCGGACCACGACGGCGCTGGCGTTCGCCTCGGCCCGGGGATCGGTACGCCGCCTGGCCACCGCGGCCAGCGCGGTCTCGCCGCTTTCCAGGTCCCGCGGCAAGGCCCCCGCGACCCTGGTCAGGTCACGCTCGAACCACAGCGCCGCCAGCCCCCGCGCGACGAGCTCGACGGGCCCTTCGCGATCGGCCAGGCAGGTCCGGAAGGTGACGTCGGACAGCCGGGAGGCGCTCTCCGCGACGTTCGGCTCAGCCAGGTAGGTGACCGATTCCGCGCAGGCCCGCAGCACCGGGCGCAGGAAATCGGAGAAGACGTCGCACCGGCTGTGCCACGCCGCCGCGGCGACCCGGCCCCACCGGCTGTCCGGCCAGTCGGGCGGAGCCAGGCCCGTGCCCGCGGCGAGCTGCCGCTTCTCCGCGGTGGAGATGTCGCCGATCCCGTAGCCGACCTGGGTCATCAGCTGGTGCTCGGTCCGGTGGAACGCGACGATCGTGCTCAGCGCGGCGACCAAGGCCGACCGGGCGGCGGTCACCGACTCGATGGGCCCAGGCAGTGACCAGTTCGCCTGGCCGGCGAACTCACGCCAGGCGTGCGCCGCGGCCAGCGCGACCAGCACCCGGCGGTTGTGCACCTCGTTGTACAGCCATACGGCGGAACGCCCGGTCTGGCCGGGCAACTGTACGGCCGCGGCCACGTCGCCGGCCCGGACGACGTGATAAGACGTCTGCCGGAGTATGGCGGCGGCGGCCGCCGCGATGGCCGCCAGCCTCTCCTCCTGCGCTGCCACCGTGGGCCTCCTCTCTCTGCTCACCAGGCTGGGCTGACCTGGTCCGTTTCGCCGGACCAAGATCGTCATCATAGGCGGAACCTTGGGCCAGGCCTGCCCAGATTTTTCCTCACTAAAGGCAATATGATTTTTCTGGGTTGATTCAGGTATTAACTAAGCCTGCGCAGGCGTACGCCCGCGCAGGCTTACCGGTGTTAAACGAGAGTCTGTCCCAGTTCGTTTCGGAGCCATGTAAATGCCGGATGGGTAGTGAGGTGCTCGGCCCGGGGGCTCAGGCTCCCGGGCCGATGCAGGTCACAGCGGTAGCCGCCTGCACCTGGGCGGTGGCCGCGGGGCATGCGGCCGCCCGCGTGCCGGCCAGCCACGCGGAAGCTGACGCGTGGATCGTCCGGGGCTGGGCCGACGTCGCGGTCGGCTGCCTCGCCCTTGATGGCCTCGGGCGTCGCCTGGCCAAACCGGACGAGGCGGGTGCCTTCGGCGGCCTGGATGAAGTCGTGCGGGGCCTGCGTATCGCCTCGGGCGGTCAGCACGCCGACCGGCTCAGCCGGCTGCGGCGGTTCGCCGGACCTGTGCCGTCGTGGTATCCGGACGCCTGTCCCGTCAGCGGGCCGATCCGCCGGGTCCGCGTGATCGCGTGGCGAGCCGCGAGGCTCCTCTCGTGGTTCGGTGAGCTGCTGCTGACCAGCGCGACCACGCTCCCGCACCCTCCGCCCAGCCCGCTGATCAGCGGGCGGCAGCTGGCCTGGGGCGTCCGCTACCGGCCCACACCCAGCGATGCGCACGTCACGCTGAGCCTGCCGGTGAACCGCCGGCTGGCCCGGCGGACCTGGATGTGCCTGCCCGGGCTGCCCGGCGCGGGCACCGTGATCGCCGAGGTCCCGTCCACCGCCACCCCGATCGAGCAGCAGATCTGGCGCGGCATCCATGAAGGAGCGCACCTGGACCACCTCGCCTCGCTGGCCAGGCAAGGAGGCGGCCAGCCGCTGGCGCCCAGCCCTGGGGAGTTCGGCGATGGTCTGCTGGTCGCCGAGTCCTACGCGATGGCGGTGGAGATACTCGCCGCGGTGGAGTGCATCCTGACCGGAGAGGGGCACGCGGTCCGGCAGCTCGGCGCCGGGCTGATCGAGCGGGCCACCCGGCTGCCCGGTGGCGCCCGCCCGGCGGCTGAGTTCGCCGACCTGCCCACCCTGGCCGAGGTCTACCTGCTCGGGCCGCTCGAGGTCCTGGTCGGCGGCGCGGCCGGGGAGGCTCTACCGGACGAGATCATCGAGCCGCTGCGCGATCGCTGGCGTGCCGCGTGCGCGGCCTACCCTCCCGCCGCCACGTTCGGATCCGCCGCCGCGGCCCTGATCGCCCGGTCGGCGGGCCCGCCGTGCCCCTAACGCACGCCGCCCTCTGGCGCCCACGACGCGGCCCGGGTGACCGCTGCTGCCTGCTGACTCTTCCTGGCCTGAAAGAAAAACTTTAGCGACGTAAATCATGTATAGATGGACATGGTTTATCTAGCTACATTAAACTCGGTCCTGGTGCTCACGGATTCGGTATGAACAACGCCCTAGCCTGAGCCCAAGGAGCGGATGAGGGGAAGAACCGCAGGGTCTGAGCGTGCGTTCGTGCGGCGACCACCGTACGGTGAATGCTTGGGCTGGCGGAAGGGTCGCAAGGAATGCAGACAACGTAGGAGTGGCAAGGCGCGCGGTCGGATCGCCAGCCATTCGTGCTCGTTTGGCGCTGGGGGAAGGCAGCCGTCGGGCGACTGGCAGTCACCTCGCCTGCCCGAGACGGGCGATGACCGGCCGCGAATCTAGCCTTTGGGGGGCATATGATTTCGTCGGTCGGATGGAGTTATTCGCATTCTGACTCGCGGCTGGCCGCGGTGAGCCGATCTCACCAGTCAGCCGCATCCTCTCTCGCCTTGTCACGGCCGGGTCGTCCGTGACGTCGAGGACTCCAGGTGGCGGCTGCCATGGCCCTGACGGAGCCGGCCGTCACCTGGCTAAACCGCAGAGAGGGTGGGGATGACAGACATCGCTAATCGCCCGGTACTTAACGGGCAAGGCCTGGATACGGCGATCGAGCACGCACGCGCGGCGCTGGCCGCCCTGCTCCGAGTTCCGGTCGGCGGCGACGGGGCCGCCGACCCGGGCCCGGGCCCTGCCCCCGGCGACTGGGGCGCCGGGGGCAGTTACCCCGGTCACGGGCCTGGTGACCGGGGCGCCGGGATCAGCTACCTGAAGATGATCGCCGAGGCGCGCGCACTGCTCGGGGCCCTGCTCGAGCATCGGCTGGCGCTGCTCGAGCATCGGCTGGCGCTGGCG
>OCTA010005746.1_pt1 | contig 10686 bp, 11 predicted proteins | sample 1538991 | NCBI WGS metagenome assembly OCTA01 (sample SAMEA3539302, study PRJEB22396) | soil metagenome | biome: tundra; feature: field; material: soil | place: USA | collected 2010-05 | depth 0.15 m | reverse complement strand
CGCCGGCCAGGATCCCGATCCCGGCAGCCCCGGCTTGCAGATCGGCCGCAATGGTCACCACGTTGACGACGACGACCGACACCAGGAGGACCGCGGCGACTCCCCGGCCATAGCGGATTCGGGTCAGCGTCTGGAGGTCATTGCGCGCCACCGAACCGACATGGGCGGCGATGGTTTGAACGACGCCGAGGAGTGGAGCGACGAGGACTGTTACCCAGGCCAATTGATAGCCGGTTTGCGCTCCGACAGCGACAGCCGTGCCCACGTTCGTCGGGTCGTTGTCGGACGCTCCCGAAACCAGCTCGGGACCGATGCTCCGTATGAATCCCGGGACGCGGCGTCGCCACGGTTTCCGCCTCCGCTCTTTCACGTTCGACATGCTTGCAGAACGATCGGCCAGGCTCGATGCCCGTCCATCAAGAGCGAGGACGTGGGCGGCTCCTATGGTCATTCGACGTTGTGGAACGAGTCGACTTCAGACAGCCAAGAGGAGGTTGGCGACCATGACGTGGCACCGAGTCGAGAGTGAGCAACCAACGCCTTTTGAGAGCACCTTTGCAGGAGCGCGGAACGGTCGGTCGCGCGTGCGCTCGCGGCCCCAGTATGCGAAGATGACGTTTCAGATCGGTAGTGGATCGGCGACCAGAATTGAGCGCCGATCCCGAGTGGTACCTACTCGCCTCGGGTGGGTGGTCACCAGGGCCTGACCGATCACCGTGAGCTGGAGGGGACCGCGTTAGGCCCGCCCGGCCCGGAGGAGGGTGGATATGGTCGCACTAAAGGTTGCGATGGACACCGAGCGTGGCGGCCACAGAGTAGTGCTGACGGTGGACGAGACGACCATCGAGGCGCCGCCGGTCGAGCACCTGGTCTATTACGCCGGTCTCGGCGTGCTGGCCGCGATCGAGATCATCGAGTGGCCGCTGGCCTTGCTTCTCATGGCCGGTCATGCCCTCATGGACGTGACCAACCGACCGGCTCTGCATGAGCTCGGAGAGGTACTGGAAGAGGCCTGACCGCCTCGGTCCGGTGAGGATCACGGCCGAACCAACCGAGCGCCGGAAGTCCTACACGAGAACAACATCCCACATCACATGGAGGAGATATGCCGACACCGACCACAGACGCTGAGGAAGCAAAGAAGCCACCGGCCAGACGAACGCGCTCTGCCCCGACGGCGAGCAGTAACGGGCACGGTGCCTACGTCATGCCCATCGTGCACATCACCATTCCCGAGGCTGCAGTCAACGTCGGGTTCTGGGCCGCACTGGGAGGTGCCGCCGTGCTCGGAGCAATCGAATTACCTCTGGCCGCGCTCATCGGAGCGGGCGTACTCGTCGCGCGACACCACAGCTCCGATTGATTTTCCCAGATGTCCCGCGCTGAGACGCGGATGCAATATGCAATTCCGAACGACCCTCCCGGGCGCAGCACGATGCCGCGTTTGTCCGGTCACAACGACCGGGGCGTCTGAAGCGCAACAACACGAACCGTTCATCATCTTTTGGCCCATTCGACGCTCGTCGATAGCGATCCGTTCATCTCCCTTCCCTATCCTTCGTCGAAGAAGTACTTCGACAAATTGGGAGGCTCAATGGAGGTCATCGTCGAACGGCTGCTCCTCGAACTGGCAGTCTTCGCCGCTCAGTTCGCGATCCTGCGAATCGTCAACTGGCTCAGGGAGCGATCGTCGTCACCAGTCGGACACGCTGCTCAGACGGTGGCCGCCTGACCCCAACCGGACCTCGCTGACGCCGCCCGCGTCGGAGCGCCCGGCCTCCTCGTCGGATCGTCTTCGGTCGGCCCTCGACGCCGCGAGGCGGAGGGTGCTGACTCTGAGTCGGAACCCGGAGCGGGCGTGCTGAGTCCCCGCCAGGCGGTCTCGAGCGCACTACGTGCCCCAGGGGCGGTCGGCAGAATAGCCGGCGACGCGCTCGAGCGACTGAATCCCGGACGTCGGCATCGACGGGTGTGGGTGAGCGAGGGTCGCGCCCACATCGAGGTCCGGGCAGTGGACCGGCCCGGTCACGACCGATTGGTCAAGGACCTCGAGGCGGCATTGAACGCGGTCGAAGGAGTGGACTGGGCCCAGGTGAACGCCGTGCTCGGTCGGGTGGTCGTGGTCTTCGACCCTGACGCACCGTCCCTCGACGATCTTGTGGAGGAGATCAAAGGGATCGAAGAGGCCCACGAAGTGGGTGACGAGCGCTTCCCCCATGACCGGCCCGAGCATCCCAGTGACCTCGAGCCTCTTCGTCGCGACGCCATCGCTCTTGGTGCCGACGTCGTGGGACTGGGGGCGAGCGTCTTCGGTCAGGTGCTACGGGCCACCCCATTCCCCATTGAACTGGCCTCGCTGGTGTCGCTGGTCGACACAGAGCCCCACCTACGTGGCTTCTTGGAGCAGCATCTTGGCGCGCCGGCCACCGATCTCGGCCTGGGCCTGTCGAATGCTCTTGTCCAGGCGCTGGCCCAAGGTCCGCTCGGGTTGGTCGTCGACATCGGGCAGCGGGCCAATCTCGTACGCGAGTCGCAGGAGCGTCGACGAGGCTGGGAACGGCGCGAGTTCGAACTGCATACGCAAGCCATGGATAAGCCACCCCGAGCATTGGCGGCCGTGGAGCGGCCTGTCCCGTTGCCCGGAGGCCCACTCGAGCACTACGCCAGCCGCGCCGCCGTCGCGTCGCTGGGCTTATCCGGTGTTGCCCTTGCACTCACCGGCAGCCCCCGACGGGCGGCCAGCTTCGTGGTGGCCGGCCTGCCCAAGGCCGGGCGGATGGGACGCGAGGCCTTCGCCTCCTCGTTCGGCCGCCAGTTGGCCCGGAGGGACGTGCTCATCGTCGACCGCACCATCTTGCGCCGCCTCGATCGGATCGACCTGGTTCTACTCGATGCCGAAGTTGTCATCCGACGCTCGGTGCTCGGCTCGGTCGAGGCGATCGGATCCACGACCGAGGACTTGCGTGCCGTGGCGTCGGATCTCTTCGACGAGGCGTCACCCGGGCGGGTACGCCATCGGCGAGCGTGGGCACTCGGGCGGCTCGAGCGACTCGAGGCAGCGGGGACCGAGCTACCCCGGAGCGCTGTTGCACGGGCTCGTCTCCTCGGCCGGGGTGGCGTCGTGGTGCTGGGCCTCGCGCACAGAGGCGTCGTTGTCGGTCTGGCCACGGTCGACGTGGAGCTCGACCCGCTGGCCGAGGCGCTCGTCGGCGCGGCCAGGCGCGGTGGCCTCGACGTTGCCGTGGCCGGCGGGGGAGCCCGACTGGCCGAGCAGCTGGGCAGCGGTCGCTCGCTGCCAGGCGGTCGCCGGATGGCCAATACCGTACGGGCTCTTCAGCTCGAGGGGCACGCGGTGCTGCTCGTGTCGGGGATCGCCGAAGGCCTTCGGGCCGCTGACTGCGGCGTCGGGATCACTTGCCAGGCTGTGCCATGGGGGGCAGACCTCTTGACCAATAACGGAATGGCCGACGCCCACTTCGTTGTCGAGGCCGTATCGGTCGCCCGAGCCGTATCCACCCGCAGTGCCATCCTGGCCCTGACCGGCTCCGGGATCGGCGGGGTGTGGTCGCTGGTCGGACCGGCCGGAAGTGCTGGGCGCCGGGCCGCCCTCCCGGTCAATGTGGCGGCATTGGCGGCCCAGGCCCAGGCCATGGCCTCGGCCGAGGTGCTCCGCCGCCGTCCGGCCCCGGTCCCCCGATCGCACACCCCGTGGCATGCGATGGACGGTCCGGCGGTAATGGCCGAGCTCGAGACCACGCCGGGCGGGCTGAGCCCCCAACAAGCCGCCGCCCGTCGGGTGGACAATCGGTCCGCTCCACCATCAGCCCTGCGACTGCCAATGGCAATTGCCGCCGAGCTGGCCAACCCGCTCACCCCACTGCTCGCGGTTGGTGCCGGCCTTGCGGCTGCCGTTGGGTCCATTACCGACGCCGGGCTGGTGGCCGGGGTGATGGGGGCCAACGCGGTGATCGGGGGCGTGCAACGAGTCCGGGCCGAGGTGTCGATCGAGCGCTTGGCGGAGGTTTCGGACGCCCTGGTGGTGGTGCGCCGTGCTGGTGAGCCGATGCCGGTCGGGCGCCAGGAGCTGGTGCGCGGCGATCTGGTCGAGTTGGCGGCGGGCGAGGTGGTGCCGGCCGACTGTCGAATCCTCGAAGCCGAGGCCTGCGAGGTTGACGAGTCGGTGGTGACTGGCGAGTCGCTCCCCGTGGTCAAGCAGGTGGCCGCGGTGCCTGGGGCCGCCGTGGCCGACCGGTACTGCATGCTCTACGAGGGGACGACAGTGTCGAACGGTTGGGCCGTGGCCGTCGTGGTGGCTGTCGGGTCCGAGACGGAGGTGGGCCGGAGTCTGGCCGACGCCCCCGAACCACCACCAAGCGGTGTCGAGGCCCGGCTCAGCACCCTCACCGCGGTGACCCTGCCGGCCACGGTGGCCAGCGGGTTGGCCGTGGCGGGCATGAGCCTCCTCCGGGGCCACAACCCCCGGCGGGCCATTTCGTCGGGGGTAAGCCTGATGGTGGCTGCCGTCCCCGAGGGCCTGCCGCTTGTGGCCTCCGTGGCCCAGATGGCCGCAGCCCAGCGGCTCTCCGAACGCGGTGCCCTGGTCCGCAACCCTCGCACCATCGAGGCCCTCGGTCGGGTCGACACGCTGTGCTTCGACAAGACCGGGACGCTCACTCTGGGCGAGATCAGCCTGCAGTGCGTATCCGACGGCGCCACCGACGAGCGCATCGGCGAATTGGGTCGGCGGTCCCGGGCGGTGCTGACCGCTGCACTGCGGGCCAGTCCCGACACCGGCAGCGAGGATCTCGTGCTTCTGCCCCACGCCACCGACCGGGCCGTCCTGGCGGGGGCACAGACGGCAGGAGTGACGGCAGCCGATGGTCTGGGCGGCTGGGACGTATTGGGCGAGCTGGCCTTCGATCCGGCGCGGGGCTTCCACGCCGTCATCGGGACCAGCCCGGCCGGGGCTCGGGTCTCGGTCAAGGGCGCTCCTGAGGTGATCCTCCCGCGCTGTACCTCCTGGGTTGGTCCGGAGGGTCCGGTGCTCTTTGACGCGCCGATCCGACGGAGGCTCGAGGCCGAAGTGGAGCGCTTGGCCCGTCGAGGGCTGCGCGTCCTCGCCATAGCCGAACGGCCTGCCTCGAACCGCTCGGAGGTGGGCGACGAACGAGTCAGCGGCATGGAGCTGCTGGGCTTCATCGGCTTGGCTGATTCGGTGCGCCCGACAGCGGCCGCCGCCGTGGTCGACCTGCGCGCGGCTGGGATCGACGTGGTCATGATCACCGGGGACCACCCGAGCACAGCGCGAGCCATCGGTGCCGAGCTCGGCATTGTCAACGGGCACCGGGTGGTCACCGGCCCTGAGCTCGACGCCATGTCCGACGCCCAACTCGACGCGGCGCTCGGCGAAGTGTCGGTCTTCGCTCGGGTCACCCCAACGGACAAGGTCCGCATCGTGCGTGCCTATCAACGTCTGGGCCGGGTGGTGGCCATGACTGGCGACGGGGCCAACGATGCGCCGGCCATTCGATTGGCCCACGCGGGTATTGCGTTAGGCGATCACTGCTCGGCGGCGGCACGCGAGGCGGCCGACCTGGTAGTGGTGGACGACCGCATCGAGACCATCCTTTCGGCCATCGTCGAGGGACGAGCCCTGTGGGCCTCGGTGCGCGACGCGCTGGCCATTCTGGTTGGCGGCAACATGGGCGAGGTGGCGTTCACCGTGATCGCCACCGCGTTGGCCGGCGATTCCCCCCTTGGTGCCCGCCAGTTGCTGTTGGTCAACCTGCTCACCGACATGCTGCCGGCAATGACCATCGCCATGCGGCCGCCCGCCAACCGATCGCCGGAAATGCTGCTGCACGAGGGGCCTGACGCCTCGCTCGGATCGGCGCTTGTGAGCCAGATCGCACTGCGCGGCACGATGACCGCCGGTGGGGCCCTCGGCGCCTGGCTCGTGGCTCGGAGCACCGGGACTCAGCGCCGGGCCAGCACTGTCTCTCTCGTCGCCCTGATCGGGGCCCAGCTCGGTCAAACGGCGGCCGTCGGTGGTTCGAGCCCGCTGGTACTGGCCTCCACCGTGGCTTCGGCAGCCGCCCTGGCGGCCATCGTCCAGACACCAGTCGTTAGCCAGTTCTTCGGCTGCACGCCCCTCGGCCCCGTCGGTTGGGGCATAAGCGCCGGAGCCGCTGCGGCGGCCACCGGGGCCTCGGTCGCCGCCCCCTGGGCTCTTGACCGTTTGGGCCGTTCCCCGGCCTCGGCGCTCGGCGAGATGTGGGATCTCGAGGCGTTGCGGGCGGGACTGCCGGGGCGAATCCAGGAGGCGAGTTCTAGCGCCTGAATCCCGAGAGGCCGTCGAAGGCGTCGGCTCTGCACTGAGGCTTATGATTCCGGTCTTGCCATTGCCAGGTGTAGGGCACCAAAACCCCAATTGGGCCTCTGGACTGGCACTTCTCTTCGGTCCTCGCCTTGTGGGAGCCAAAAATCCCATCTGGTCAGGTCACGCCACCAGTCGGTACTCGCGGATCAGACCGAAGACTGCATCGCTGCGGTGTTGCCGCGTAGGGGCGGGATGATCGGCTGCAGGCGGGATGCTCGGCAAGAGCGGGGCCTGTTGACCCAGGGCCCGGTGCGGCCGGTGTCCGTTGTAATGGGCGACGTACTCGGCCAGGACGCGTTCGAGGTGGCGACGACCGAAGATCAACGTTCGGTCGAGGCACTCACGGCGGACGGTGCCGACGGGGCGTTCGGCGAACGGCGGGAGTCCTCCCGTTGGCGGGCTGCAGCTGGGTGCAACGGGTGCGGAGTTCGGTGCACGCAGACGCTCTGCGCACAGCTGGAGCCAATGATCGCTCGCTGACGACAAGAGCCAGTTGAGGAGACGCCTCAGCGCGCGATCGCAACGTCGCGGCCACGGTGATGGGCTCCCGGCCGGGATCGAGCGACGTGATCGAGATATTGGCGTCCTTCACCTGGCCCGCAGCGACCCAGTGCTTGCCGGTGTTGACGATGAGCCTGAATCACCCCGGTCAGTATGAAGAAATCTTCGCCGCGATCAGGGTGATGCAACTGTCCTCAGCTCATCGAGCTGAGGACACCGAGTACGAGTTGCTCGACGAAGGACACCTCGAAGAGCCCGTCTTACGGAGGGCGAGTACCTCGTCCCATTGTGGCACTCTCGATGGGCCGACCAGCGCTGAGGCCCGGCCGTTGGTGTTCCGGATTCGAGTACAGGTCCGCGCGACCTGTTGGCGAGCTGGTCCCGATTGCGACTTGGCTCAGCTGCCAATTCGGCCCATACCCCCGATGGAGTACGCACTTTCGGCATGCTGGGTCAGGTCCAATCCCCTGGATTCATCTTCAGGGCTGACCCGCAGGCCGATGGTGAGGTCGACGGCCTTGGCGAGCAACCAGGTCACCGTGAACGAGAAGACTACGGTCACGACTGCAGCTAGGCATTCCAGAGACAGGAGGTGGAAGCCACCTCCACTGAAGAGGCCGTTTGCGCCGGCACGGTTGACGGTGCGAGTGGCGAACAACCCCAAGAGAACCATGCCGATCAACCCCCCGACTCCGTGGACACCCAGGACGTCCAGGGAGTCGTCGTAGCGGAGCCGAAACTTCAGGCGTACGGCCATCGCACAGAGCACGCCGGCGACCGCACCGATCAGGAGCGAGGCCATTGGTGTCACAAAGCCTGCGCATGGGGTGATTGCCACCAATCCCGCAACCGCCCCGGAAGCGGCACCAAGAGACGTAGCGTAGTCCTCGCGGACACGCTCAAAACACAACCAACCCAGTAGCCCCGCGGCGGCCGCTAGTGCAGTATTGATGAAGGCATAGACGGCCACGCTGTTCATCGCGAGTGACGAGCCTGCATTGAACCCGAACCAGCCGAACCAGAGGATGCCGACACCGAGAAGGCTCAAGGGGACGGAATGGGGCGCCATACCTTCGCTCGGCCAGCCGCGCCGCCGCCCGAGCACGAGCACGATGGCCAAGGTGGAGAATCCCGAGTTGATCTCCACCACCGTCCCGCCGGCGAAATCGAGAACACCCCGGTGAGCGAGCCAGCCTCCAGGACTGAATACCCAGTGAGCGAGGGGGACATACACAAGGATCAGCCATAGTGAGATGAAGAGGACGAAGGCTGGGAATTTGATGCGATCGGTGGTGCCGCCGCTGATGAGGGCGGCCGTGATCACGGCGAACATCATCTGGAATGTCACGATGGCCAGCGGCGAAGCCCCAGAGTGACCGAAGCCGGGGAGACCGTGAGCCATGCCTCCCAGCCCGGCGAGTGAGAAGTTTCCGATCAGTCCGTGGCCGGCGTCATGGCCGAACACGAGGCTGCAGGCGATGAGTGCCCAGAGAACACTGACCACCCCCATGGCAACGAAGTTGTTCATCATCACCGCCAGTACGTTCTTCGACCGGACCATGCCGCCATAGAACAGGGCGAGTCCGGGAGTCATGAAGAGCACGAGGGCGGCGGAGACGAGAACCCAAGTGGTGTCGATGGCTTTCATATAGCTTCCTAACCTTGTGTCGTGGATCGAGCGCGTGCGTGATAGCGGAAGTCTGGTGCGGGAGACCTCCGCCTAGGAGCGTGGGTCAGAACCCAAGTCAGCCAGCCGAAGCCGCTGATTTGCATGTCATATTTGCCCACCTCTGGCGTTTCAGCGGCCCTCCGGCGATTCTGTGGAGGAGGTTGTATTGAACCCCGAGTCCGCGAGTTGGTTCTGACCCGCGCTCCTAGAGGGCGTCTGGGCCGCGCTCTCCGGTGCGAATCCGGAGCAGCGAGTCCATCGGTTGGACCCAGATCTTGCCGTCGCCGATCGAGCCTGTCCGTGCGGAGTCAACGATTGCTGCAATCACGTCGTGGACCTGATCATCGAGAACTGCCAGCTCGATTCGGACCTTTGGTACGAAGTCGACCTGGTATTCAGCTCCGCGGTAGACCTCCGTGTGCCCGTGCTGGCGCCCGAAACCTTGCACCTCGGCCAAGGTCATACCGTGAATCCCGAGCTCTGTCAGACTTTGCTTGACTTCGTCGAGCCTGAACGGCTTGATGATGGCAACAATCAGCTTCATTGGTCCTGGTGTGTCCTTCTGCCGGCCGGCTTGGCTCGGTGAACTGTAGCGGCCTTGGGAACTTGTGATCGCTGGGGCTGACAGGGAGGCGCCAAACAGCCTTCGGAAGCGATTCGCTAGCTCGGAATGAAGCTGCAGGCACGGTATTCGCGGCATGAGTAACTGAGGACGTGTGACGCTCCTGTCACGTCCACTGATGTATCAGTCGAGTACAGCAAGGATTCAATCGGTCCTCTGCCGGACAAGCTGAGAACATCTCGAGTCTTTCGGGGGCACTGTTGCATTGAGCGTGACCTCGCCTGGACGACGTAGGGCTCGTGCCCAGGCCATTGATGGACGAGGTTGTCGGGGTGAAGCATCTCCGTCTCATCCGACCCGTCCAGCCGCCCAGGTCAGCGTTCACCGGGTTCAGGTTCCCGCACGAGGTCATTCTGATCGCCGTGCGCTGGTACCTGCGTTACGGACTGACCTACCGGGATCTGGAGGAGCTCCTGGCTGAGCGAGGCATCGAGGTCGACCATGTGACCCTTGCTTGAGCCCTAGTACTGCCCGGCCGGGCGATTATCAGAGTCGACAACAACTACTTTGGGTTCATGGGCCGCCAGTTCGTCCGCTTCGACGTCGACGAACGTGGCGATGATGACCAGGTCGCCGACGTGCGCCAGCCTGGCTGCAGCCCCGTTAAGGCAGATCTGCCCAGGAGAACCCTCGATGGCATAAGTCTCAAACCGTTCACCATTCATCAGGTTATACACGGCGACCTGCTCGTTCACCATGATGTCTGCAGACTTGAGGAGCAACGGATCGATGGAGATCGAGCCGACATAGTTGAGGTCAGCATCCGTGACCCGAGCGCGGTGAATCTTGCCGTTTAGCATTTTCCGGCGCACAGCCAAACCTCCGTCCATTCGTCCAAGAACAAGAATACTGTGCGCCGAAGGCTTGGTTCGACGCCTGTGGGTGCAGAAGATCCCATCCGGCCAGGTCACGCCACCAGTTGGTATTCGTGGATCAGACCGAAGACGGCATCGCTTCGGTGTAGCGGCGTAGGGGCGGGATGATCGGCTGCTGGCGGGATGCTCGGCAAGAGCGGGGCCTGTTGACCCAGGGCCCGGTGCGGCCGGTGTCCGTTGTAATGGGCGACGTACTCGGCCAGGACGCGTTCGAGGTGGCGACGACCGAAGATCAACGTTCGGTCGAGGCACTCACGGCGGACGGTGCCGTCGGAGCGTTCGGCGAAGGCGTTGGCTCGGGGAGCTCTGACCGGTGTGCGAATGATGCGGACACCTTCTGCCTTGAAGACCTCGTCGAAGCTCGAGGTCAACTTGGCGTCCCAGTCACGAACGAGGAATCGGACGGGATCGACCCGATCCTCCAGTGCCATGGTCAGGTTTCTCGCCTGCTGGACCACCCAGGAGCAGGTCGGATGAGCGATGACCCCGGTCACGTAGACCCGTCGGGTGTCGAGCTCGATGAAGAAGAGTAGGTAGATCCTCCTCAACAGCAACGTGTCGACGGAGAAGAAGTCACAGGCAAGGATGGACGAGGCTTGGGTTCGAAGGAACTCGTTCCGGGTAGGACCCGTCCGCATCG
>OCTA010005745.1_pt1 | contig 10686 bp, 14 predicted proteins | sample 1538991 | NCBI WGS metagenome assembly OCTA01 (sample SAMEA3539302, study PRJEB22396) | soil metagenome | biome: tundra; feature: field; material: soil | place: USA | collected 2010-05 | depth 0.15 m | reverse complement strand
AACCAGGGAGACCCTGAAGGGTCCCGCCGCACTAACTACGAGGGCCAAGCGGGTAGGGGAGTTCAACGACAAGAAGAACGCCCCGAAGCCCGACAGGGAGTCGGATTCGTCCATAGTAGCCCGTGGCAAGACGCCAGTCTGGAAGCGGGTGAAGGGACGAACAGGCTAACGAAGCACGCACAGGCAACCAGATGCCGTAAGAATGACGGATCAACACTGGCAAACCTTCCTGCGAGCGATACACAGCGTGTTAGCTTGAAGAGCCCGGTGCGGGCAAATCGCACGCCGGGATCTGTGAGGGGGGCGCCGGGCAACCGGTGTCCCTACCTCGACATCAGTAATTGACACGAATAAGACATGGACGATAAAGACAGCATCCACAAATCATTTTTGAGGTTGTCGCCTAACGAACAACCCGGCGAATGCAGTGGACGGCGGGATTCCGTCTCTGTTCCAGCCTGCACGCGCTTGGCCCGGCGCCATTGACTCGCAACGCTCGGTTCAGTGGCAACGGGTCTGCGTGCCATTATCAACCTTTGCCGCCACGGATGCCTTTCCCCGTGAAAGCCTTTTCCAGCCAGCCAGCATTGCGGCGGCGAGCAGCAGGATGGGAACGAGCAGGACAACTCCGAGGTAGGCGAAAAGATAGGCGAGGCCCAGAAACGCGCACAGGCCCCGGCCCAATTCCACCGAGGCCACGGTCCCATTCAGGATGGTGGTGTACTCCCTTAAGCCAGCCAGGTGGACCGCAAGAAAGATGATCGTCAGTACCAGCGCCCGGCGCACAAAATCCTTCGGCGAGAAGAGGTCCGCCTGCCAAAGCGCGGCAAGTCTGTGCCAAAGGTTCCGATTCATGGCTTTGTTCCCTCCTTCACCTTTTGCCAGAGCGGGCCGAGAGTGGCGGCATAGAGCAACGCGGCGTCTCCAACCTGGTTGCTGGCGCAGTATTTCAGGCGGCCCGCTTTACAGGAAGGGAACGCGGCGAAATCGAGCGTCGCCGCCAAGGTGGAAAGGAACCGCTTGTCCTCAAACGCGCTGGCGCCAATGAAAGCCATGCCGCTGGCGCCGGCGCTGATGTTGAACACGGGAATGATGGGGCCGGAATCAATGTCTGCGGGGCCGTCCCATGAAGCGGGCCATTCGTGGGCATAGCTGAAGCCGAGCGTAGTCGCCCCAAGCTCTTTGCGCGCGCGCTGATATTGGTCGCGGGCGAAATCCTCGTCGAGCAGTTGCAAAGCATGCGCCACCATCCAGATGGACGAACCTTCCGGGCCGTCGAGCGCCTGGCCGTCGGGCGTGAAACTGCTGACCAGCAAACCCGATTCGCGATGCGTGAGTTTCTTCCTGGCCAGGGCCAGCCACTCGCGGATCAACGCGGCATGATCGCTGCCGTCCAGGTAATCCGCCATCCGGACGGCGTCAAGGGCGACGACATGGTCGAACAACCAGCATTCCTCCGGGTAGCTTTCGAGCAGCAGGTGCGGGCTTTGCTTGAGCCGCTCGACAATGGCGTTCACGCGCTCCGTCAGCAGCGGCTTGTATTCCGGCTTCTCCGTCAGATGAGACCCGCGATCAGCAGGGCCGCCAGGCCGGCCAGAATGCGTTTGGCGCGCGACATTACGCGGGCGCAGGCGCTTGCGTCCTCGGCGGCAGAATCATGTGTGGCGCCGGCTGCAAGTGTGTCAGCGCATACAACATGAGGTAGGTGATAAACACGAACGTGCCGAACAGCAAGGGAAAGGACAGCGAGTTTGAATTCGCCAGGGGGGAGGAGACCCAGTTCCCGATGCCATGATAAACCTGCCACGGTTTGAACACCACGTCCCAACTGTTGAAGCGCAGAAAGCGGCCTAGGTAAATGCCAAAGCCGCTCAAGGCCGCGACGGCCGCAATGAAAAGCCAGCTTGCCGCGCGCCCGAATATGTCTTCGACGACCGATTGCATCAGGTACAGCGACACGAAGCCCAGCACCAGGCCCGTAAGGGCGCATAACAATATGAGGCTTAAATCCACCCAGAAATGCGCGTAAAAGTTTGTCGTCAGATGAATCAAATCGGTGAAGATGTACGGCGCGTTCGGGAAGAACAGCAGCCATGCCCCCGCCAGGCCCAGGAAACGCCAGTCTCGTCTAGACGCGCTGCGGTACTTCTCACAGGCCAGCAGCGCGAAGATCATCGGCAGCCACGCCAGGAACAAGTTCCAGATGAGGAACGAGTAGCGGATGTTGCCGGTCCGCATGATGCGCGCAAAGACCAGCAGCCCGCAGGTGGCGGACGCAAAAGTCAAAGCGAGCATTGGCATAGCCGTTTCCCGCTTAAAGGCGAGTTTCAAGAATCTCATAGTAGTCTTTGTTGGACCATATATAGCAGCACACCGCTCAATGTCTTAGGGAAATGCCAACCGGCGGGCGGCATTGAAGACGGTTTCATAAAAGCTGCCGTGGAAGCAGTCGGGGCCAATGAAGTCCACTCGACCGCCCGAGGCCCAAAGGAAAGGCCGCAATACCCAGCAGATCTGGCTGCCGAGAAACAGATTGCCCGCCAGCCACGCGAACAAGACACGCCAAGCCACCGCATCACGGCTGGCCCACTGCTTCAGCAACGGCAGCAGACGCATATTGCCGACCACACCGGCAAAGGTGATGAACGCCACGAGCGTCAGTTGCAGGAAGCAATGCTCCGGTGAGGATGGCTGAGTCGTCCCGGTGAGAGGTGGAGTGTTCCAAACGATGAACAGCGCGACGGGACTCAGCGCACCAAGGATGGCGGCGGCAATCGCGAAGCTGATCAGCACCGCGGTCTGCGTCTGGCGGAACGTGATCTTTAGCCCGAGCAGCGGGGCTAACATGCCGTTGAGCAAGCCGTTGCCGATGGTGGTCAGCAGGATGAGAAGGGGGAGCTTGATGGCAACGTAAACCGATTGCAGCGGGGCGCACCAGGAGCCCATAGCTGCGCCGTACGCGCCGCCGCCTGCCACGATCGCCCCCACGCAAAGCCACACCAAGCCTGAGTGCGGGCGGTCTGCCCATTCGCTCAGCCGCTGTGCGTCGGCGCGCAGGAACTGATCGACTGCCGCAAGAGGACGGCTGGCAGTAGCGGCGACACTCATGGTCAAACAAGGCACGCGCACGGTTAATTGTTGGAGGGGCGATCCTGTCGGGTTGACTGCTGAGAGCCCGGCGTCGGCGAGTTCAAACACTCGTTCCAATAGCTGACGAAGAACTTTCTCTCGCCAGGCAGGAAGGTGTCCGCGGAGCCCACGATAGGCCGGAGGGCGGTCGTCATTTGCACCGCCACCAGCACAAAAATAACCATCCAGGTGCTGAGGCCCGCTCTGGACCGAGCCTGGGAGTGAGCAAAACCCGCTTCCAGAAAGCGCAATCCGAAGATAGTCGCAATGCCCCAGAACAGCAGGTGGAGGATGCCCATCCACACAGCCGACTCGGTGGATTGCGAGAACAGCCAGGCGACGGGTGCAAAGCCGACCAGCAAGATCGTCATGAGCATCAGCAAGCCGGTCAGCAGTCCACCCATTTCTGCCAGGCGCGCCTGCGAACCGCTCTGGCAGGTGAAGATGTAGAGGCTCGGCAAGCAGATCAGGGCAGAGACTAGCAGGCCGCCGGCGATTTTGACCGGGGCAGCCCACAATTGGGCATGCATGGAGAAACTGCCCACGACGAGGCCGTAAACGAGGCTGCACGCGATTGCGACAAACAGCATCGCCAGAATGAGCCGCCCCGCGCCCGACTGCCGCAACTGATACATCACCCGGCGCGGCTGCCGCAGGATGGCGTCGATCGCGCCCACCACCGTGGCAATGGGCTCGCGTTCTTCGGGGTTTTCGCCGAGCGGCTGCCCGCGGGGCGTGGGGAATTGAGCCGCGGCAATTCGCGGCGGCACCGAGGATGAGTTTAGTTCTGTGCTATTCATAATTCACTTTGACTTGCTTTGGTTCGATTTGGGATTTGCAGGTATGCCTGGAAGACCGGCGCCGCCATCAGCAGGAGCGCGATGCTGAACAGCGGCCAGTTGAACTGCGCGGGCAACACGTTGCGCAAGGCTTCAACCCCCTGGTTGGCCACCCGAATCGTGTCCGCCATGAACGCGTAAAGCGCCAGCCCGGTGCCGGCTAGATTCATGCCCCAGGCGGTGATGTCTGACCGCCATGAGTACTGCGCCCTCTCGACCTGGCAGGCCAGCGTCCCCCAGGCGATCATCAGCAGCGCAATCAAGACCGGTGCCAGCACCGGCCCCCACCAAGGCAGCGGCAGCAAGAAGAGAATGTCCCAGTCCAGCAGTGAATGCGGCCAGCCGCACAGCTTCCTGAGAAATACGTAGTAGCAGATGTCCCACACGCCGAAGGCGACCGCCGTATAGCCCAGACGGCTTCGCCAGTTCCGGCCAGCCAGCAAGCCCACCATGAGCAGCATCACGAGCGTCGCCGCTTCACGCACCAGCTCCGCGGGTCCCAGGCTGCCGATAACCGGCAGCGGATTCGGCTGATAAGGGTCAATTCGGTCAATCATCGTGCGCAGATAGAACACCACTGCCGACTCCACCCAGGCCATCGCCATGGCGAATACGACGACCACTGCCCATCTCCTTCCATTCTTCATACTATTTTCGGTTTAAGGTTCACGCCGCCTGCCCATGATGCAGTTCGGCTGTAGAGTAGGCTCCCTGGTCGTGGTTCCTTTGGCAGGTCAACTCATGCAGCCATTGCTCGATTTCATTGATGGCAGCATCTGGTGTGGACGTGCCCGCCGTAATCCCAACCGTCCGTGCTCCTTCAAACCATTCTTCGCGCAGGTCGCGCGCCCCCTGCACATGATGCACCCGCTTGCAATAACGGCTGCACGTTCTGACCAGCTCCTGCGTGTTGTTGCTCTGCGCGCCGCCAATGACGACCACCACGTCCGCCTGCTGCGCCAGCTCGATGGCCGAGTTCTGGCGCTGCTTCGTCGGCTGGCATACCGTGTCAAGGAAGCGCACCTCGGAATTGGGAAAACGCCGGCGCAACAGCTCCACCAGCCCCCGCACCTTCTCGATCGGCTGCGTGGTCTGGGCCGCCACGCCGAAACGCGCTCGCTCCCTCAGCTCAAAGACGTCCGTCTCCGACAGCACCACATCAAACTCCGCCAGGTCCTCCGTCATGCCGCGCACTTCGACGTGGTCCCGCTTGCCCACGATTACGGGGTGATAGCCTTCCCTCACGAGTCTTGCCACAGCGCGATGCGCGACATGAACCAGCGGGCAGGTTGCCTCCATCACCTTCAGCCCACGCTCGCGCACCCGCCCCATTGCCGCCTCGGAGGCACCGTGCGCGGTGATCATTACGGTTTGGGTGGCCACCGACGTCACCTGCTGGGCGATCTGGACACCCCGGGCGCGGAGTTCAGCCAGGACGGTTTCGTTGTGCACTAGATCGCCCAGGACGGTAAGCGGCTCCGTGGCGGATTGCTGTAAGGCCAGCTCGATGGCGTCGCGCACGCCAAAGCACATGCCCAGATGTTCTGCTCGGATAATTCTCATAGACTTGCACTTTGTATCACAAAGTAAATGACCGCACCGGTGGCATTTCGTTCAAACTCATTTCTTACTCAGGCTTGTTCTGCCGGACGATGCGCTCCAGGAAGTTGATGTATTGGGTGAAAGCCTTCCTGCCCGCCGCAGTCAGGGAGCAGGTGGTCAAGGGGCGGTTGTTCTGAAAGGACTTGGTCACCGAGATGTAGCCAGCCTCCTGGAGCGTGCGGATGTGCGTGGTGATATTGCCGTCGGTCATGCTCAAGGTGTCGCGCAGGTCAGTGAACGAAAGCTCGGGAGAGGCTGCGAGCATGGACATAATCGCCAGCCGCCCCTTCTCGTGAATGACACGATCGAGCTGGAGGAAGGGTTCTGGATTCACGGTTTGCTCGTGCGCCGCTCGGTGAAATAGAGATAGACACCGTAAGCGAGATGCAGTCCGCCGAAGTAGAAACCCATGATGCCGTGGGCGTAGTCGAGCGGGCGCACGCAAGTCGGAATGCCCAGGGCGAAAAGGCCACAGCCGCCAACTACGAAAGCCCAGCCAAAGATCTTCATGCCCCGGGGCATGAAGAAACCAGCGGCATGGAACGCGCACCCGTAGAGCACAACCCAAAGCAGCGGCAGACAGACCACCCCCGATAAGTCGCTAAGATTCCCAGGAGCCGAACCCGCTTTCACCCAAGCCACCGTGCCGATCATCAGGCCGGCAGCCAGCGGGGGAAGGAATGCCTGCGTGACGCGGCGCGTGGGCGGCGACCAGAAAGGCTCGGATTCCTTGAGCGCCTGCCTGCGCACGAGCAGGAATGAGCCGGTCAGGGCAACCGCGCTCACACCAGCCCAAAAGAGAATGAAGGAGGGCACAGAGCCCACCTTCAGCGCCCAGCCAAGCGCGGCTGCCGCTAGACCGACCACGCCGTTGAAGATCATGATGGGTGCCAGCGCCCGCCGATAAAGCGCGGATCGTTCCATCAAAGTGCGAATGACCTGAAGATGCTCAGTGGCCCAATTCAGTTCCATGCAGATACTTTGCCACACAAAGCACCACCAGGCAAGTGCTTTTTGCGAAGGGAAAAGGCGGCCCCGTTACCACTTCACCGGCACAGTCATCTTCTTCCCGAATCGATTGTGATAATGAAGCTGCCGGTGTTGGACACCGTATTCGTGAACGAGCCGGGTAATCTTCACGTCGTAGCAGCAATACTCGGCGATTTCGAGCAGCTTGCCTTCCCGGTACCAGTCGATGGCCTGCAAACCCTCGGCGGTCTTTTCTACGCCGAAGGTCGCCGTGGCGATGGAATCTAAGGAAAGCCGGTGCTGCAACTGATTGTGCAGCTCAACGAGCATGTCCAGCGTCGGCAACTGGCTCAGGTCGAAGGAGGTGTAGCCATGCAGCACCTCGTAATCGAACCGCAGGTTGTTAAACCCGACGATCAGGTCGGCACGCTGCAACTCCGCCAGGAGGTCGTTAATCTGCTTTTCGCCGTAGATTTTGTAAGCGCCCTGCGCAGTGCTGTAGGTCACGCCAATGCTCATGCCCATGCGGCTGATGTTGTTCCAGCCGCCCACGTCTTCGGCGGACTTCTGCGTTTCGAGGTCGAAATAAACGATGTTCTTCATCAGCAGCTTAGCTCGCGGCGGAAAAGCTAGCCCGTCGCGCCCCCACTCTACCGCGCACGGGGATGTAGGCAAAAGAAAATAGCGCGGGTAATCCTTGTGCGCCCTCGACGCAGGCTTCGGGCTGCGCTAATCATGCCACATGAAATCGCGTTGGGTGCGCCTGGTTCTGCTTCTGTTCGTCTTGGGAGGCGCCGTGGGCTACTGGTGGCGGCAAGGCTGGCTTGAACGCAGCCAGGACGGCCCGATCCGCGCCGCGGCGCAACGATACGGCTTGGAACCGGCTCTCGTCAAAGCGATCATCTGGCGCGAAAGCCACTTCCATCCTCGGGCGCGTGGGCGCGCCGAAGAAATCGGCTTGATGCAGATTCGGGAAGAGGCGGCGCGGGAGTGGGCCGGCGCGGAACACCTCCAGGTGTTCGAGCACGAGCAATGCTTCGATCCCGGCACCAATACGCTGGCGGGCACCTGGTATTTGAGAAAGCTGCTGCGGCGGTATGCGCAAACGGACAATCCGCTGCCCTACGGATTGGCGGATTACAACGCCGGTCGCGGCAACGTGCTTAAGTGGAACCGCGGAGCGGCGGCGACCAATAGCGCGGCGTTCATCGAGCAAATCGGCTTCCCGGGCACCAGGGATTACGTGAGGTCAGTGATGCGCCGCTACCTGCACTATCAGCCGCTGTTCCGCCCGGACGCTCCGTGACATCGCGTCACTCAATCCTGCGAAATCTCCTTTAGTGTCCGCTCCAATTGCTGCCGAAGCGCTTCACGCTCGGCGTCCGAGGCTTCGCGTGGCACCCTGACGGCCTTTCCCAAAGCCATCTCACAGCGTGAGAAGGGCAAGGGGATTTGAAATCGGTCCCAGCTCTTGAGCTGGAGCTTCCAGTGCGCGTGGAAGGAGGCTGGGACAATCGGGAAGCCGGTGAATTGCGCCAGCCCCATGACGCCTTCCTGCACCACATAGCGCGGCCCGCGCGGTCCGTCTGGGGTGATGGCGAGGTCGTAGCCGCGCTCCGCCCAACTGGTGAGTTCCAGCAGCGCTTGCGAGCCGCGGCGGCTCGAGGAGCCGCGCACGGGATGCACTTTGAAGCATTCGAGGATGCCGGCGAGGAACCCGCCATCCTTGCTAGCGCTGACAATCGCAGCCATCCCGGGCGTTTGATTGCGTTTCTTAACGTACCCATAATAGAGCACCAGGCAGAGCGAGAGGCGGTTGTGCCACACGCAGTAGATCGCCGGGGCCGCTGGGCCCGAGTCGAAATAGCCAGAGCTGTCAGTCCACCGGTAGCGCAGCGTCGCCGAAATACTCCGTATCAGCAGCCAGACGAGCCGCGCCGCCAGCCGTTGGTGCCAGAGCGGCGGATGGGGAACTACGACCCCGCTCGTTCTGCGCCTTTGGGCGGCGCCCAGGTTATTGTCGGCCTTGGGGGTGGGAGGGTTCGCCGCCATCACGCTCCCTTCTTCAGGCAGGCGCGGACGAGGTCTTCCACAGTGGCCTGGGCGCCGAGCGAGCTTTGCGCTTTACGGACTGCATCATGCGCTTCGACCTGTTTAAAGCCTAGTGCCATCAGGGCCAGCACGGCATCGTTGACCTTCTGGTCTTCGGGCGAGAGGGCGCGTTGCGCACTGGAGGCCTCCCAGGCGCCAGCGGCGCCGATCTTGTCCTTGAGCTCGACCACGATGCGCTCCGCCGTCTTCTTGCCCACGCCGGAGATCTGCGACAATGATTTGATGTCCCCGCTGGCCACCGCGCCGCGAAAGGCCGTCACGTTGATACCGCTCAGCACGTTAAGCGCGATCTTGGGGCCAATGCCGCTGACCGTATTGATGAGCAGGCGGAACAGGTCGCGCTCCGGCTTGCTCATGAAGCCATACAGAATGTGCGCGTCCTCACGCACGACCAAATGCGTCAGCAACTTGAATTCCTGGCCGGGGGCCGGAAGCTTGTCGTAGGACGAAAGGGGGATGAGCGCCTCGTAGCCCACGCCGTTCACGTCCACCGTTACCTGGGTGGGCAGGGCTTCCACCAGTTTGCCGTGGAGGAAAGTGATCATACTCGTTTGGCCGCCTGGAGCGAATAGCGCCCGTGCGCCTGCGCATGAGCCAGCGCCAGCGCCAGCGCGTCTGCCGCATCCGGAGCGGGCGGTTCGGGCAGATGCAACATCCGTTGAACCATTTTGGCCACTGCCAGCTTTTGCGCTGCGCCGTAGCCGACAATGGCCTGCTTTACCTTGCGTGGGGCCAGCTCATAGATCTCCAGCCCCGCCTCGGCGATTGTTGCGAGTGCCGCTCCGCGGGCCTCGCCCATGGTAAGCGCCGTCTGCAGGTTCTGCGCGTAAAACAAGCCCTCTACCACGCACACCGAGGGCTGGTGCTGCCGCACTACTTCGCGCAGGCTCACCGCGATCTTCGCCAGGCAACGGGAGTGCTCCCACCCAGTAGGGCAGGCAATCACGCCCTGCGCGAGTGTTTGGGGATAGGGTTTGGCCAGCTTGATCACGCCGTAACCCGTGCCCCGCAACGAGGGGTCCAGTCCAAGAATGACCTGGTGGGCCTTGGCGCTGGCCGGCGCGGTCCGGTCGAACACGAGCCCAGCCGTGCGCCGCGGACTGCCGAGGCGCTCTTGCATTTGCTTGAACTGCTGTGGGGTGATGCCCATCAACCCCATAGTGCCAATCGCCATCCGCTTGCAAAAGCAGAAAACAGGCGGGCGCTACCGCCCTTTTCTGTCGGATGAAGAATGAGACTGCGGGGCTGGGGCGGACGCGGCGGGCGCCGCGGGCGCGGAATAGGCTGGATGGGATTCGACTGCCGGCGCTCGCGGTGTAAAGGACGGCGGGGGCGGGGAATACGAGTGCGCCGGTTGCGGGGCGGGAGCTGGCGCCGGAGTGCTTCGCCAAGTCTCGGCAGGCGGCTGAGCATGATAACTCGGGGCCGTGTATTGCCGCTGAGGTGAGGTGGAAGCAGGCGGTGCAGCGGGGCGCGGCGCGGACCAGGTCACCTCCGAACGCGCTGGAGCCGCCCTCTGCGTGGGCTGGGCTTGCGGTGTCTCGGTCGTCCACGCCGACGATTGACGCATCGGCCTCTGCTGATGGACCTCTTGGCTCCCGATCACCACTGGTGTGTTGGGCGGAGAAGCCGCCTTGGATGCGCCCACGCTGCTGCCGGCCGTGTAATGTCCTGGGCGATCCGGGCCGTGCAGCACCAGTGGCGTGGCAGACCTGGGCGGCGGATCGCTTCGCATGGTGCTCATTGGTCGCGCGGAGCCGGTAGCCGTCGTCGCGGTTGCCCCTGTCGCGGTGACCGGGCGTTCCGCTTTCGTGATGAAATGCACAGTGCTGTTTGGCCGAGCTGTGGGTGCTCCGCCAACCGCTGGCACCGACGAAGCACGCGTCACTCCAGGAGACGTGGACGCCGCCGCGGGGACGCTGCCGCCATTGCGAAGCTCTGACCGTGGTCGCCCGCTCGGAGCCGGCTGCGCACCCGTGAACGCGGGGAAGTGTGGGCGTGTGACCGACATCGTCCGGCTGCTGCCCTCGAACCG
>OCTA010005741.1_pt1 | contig 10693 bp, 9 predicted proteins | sample 1538991 | NCBI WGS metagenome assembly OCTA01 (sample SAMEA3539302, study PRJEB22396) | soil metagenome | biome: tundra; feature: field; material: soil | place: USA | collected 2010-05 | depth 0.15 m | reverse complement strand
CAGGGGCGGGACGACGGGCGCGGCCGGGACGACCGGCGCCGCCGGGACGACGGGCGCGGCCGGGAAAGGCGGGACCACCGGCGCGGCCGGCACGACGGGCAGCGGCGGGTCCGGGCTCGGCACCTGGATCACCGGCTACGCAGCGACCATGTATGGCAACGACTCGTCGGGCGACTGCAACGGCTATCCGGATTTTGGCGACACGACCAGCATCAATTCGCAGACCTGCAACAAGGTGGTCACCATCGCGGGCTACAGCGCGGGCACCAACAACAACGCCAGCTACTACGGGGCGACCGGCGACGTGAGCTCGCTGTGGGTCGGTGCGGAATGCAGCTGTAGTGGCAGCGACACCTGCTCCAACAACCAGGCGCCCTCTTGCCCAGCAGAGTCGCAAGCCGGTGGCAACTGCGGGATCTGCGTGGCCGTCAAATGTGACCCCAACGGGACGTTCTCGCTGGGCGGCACCACCCACGACGCGGACTGCAGCAAGACCGAATATGTGGTGGTTCAGATCATCGACGCCTGTCCCCACGACCACCCGACCAACGTCGCCTCGTCCGAGGGCTGGTGCACCAGCCGCCAGGCGAATCACGTCGATCTGAGCTGCAGCGCGCTGGGCGGCATCTCGACCAAGGGCATGAACATCGGCCAGGACGGCTGGCTCAACGTCGACGTACAGAAGGTCGACTGCAGCATCGGCCTCGGGCTGCACCCGCTCTGACCAGGCGGGCCGACTAGCCGGCCGCAGCGTCGACGCGTCCGAGCCTGCCGCTTCCGGACGGGGTACAGCTGACGACCGCGACCTTGGCCGTGCCGCTCACGGTCATCGAGATCGTGTTCCCCGACTCGGTGAGCATCCAGGCGCTGACGTCGAAGGTCGTGCTGACGCCCATCACCGAGATCGAGCAGGTCTGCGCCGGCTCTGCGGTGGCGGTGGTTCCGCTCACCGTGAAGTCGACGTTGCAGGCGAGCTCGCTGTTGGAAAAGGAAAACCCGATGTGGCTCGCGTCGATCCGGGTGATCGACACCGCGTTGCCGGTCAGCGCGATCGCGGCGACGGTCACGCCGGTGCACATCGGGGTCACCGAGCCGCTGTCGAAGGTCCAGCTTCCGACGAACGGGGTGGTCGCGTCTCCCGCGGCGGCGCCGCCGGCGCCTCCCTTTCCGACGTTGCCGACGTTGCCGGCGTTGCCGACGTTGCCGGCGTTGCCGGCGTTGCCGCCGCCGGCGTGGCCACCACCGCCGGTCTGACCGCCTCCGTCGGCTGGGCTACCGCCACCGCCGCAGGCCGCGAAGAACAGAGCGACCACCGGCAGCCAGAATCGATTCGTGCGCAACGTCATCGGCGCATCGTAACCTTGAACCCGATGCGACCGTCGATGGCCCTGGGAGCTCACCTCGTCGCGATGGTCCTGATCGGCTGCGCCGCCAAGCCCGCCTCGCGATCGCCGGAGCGAAAACCCGAGGTGGCGGCCGACCCGGCCGCGCCGCCGGCCGCCGATACCGGCGTGCCTAGGACCGCGGAGGCCTGCCGGGCCTGCAACGGCGAGTTCGGGGTGCACGGGCTCGACCCGGCGCCCAGGTGTTTCTGCCGGATGGCAGATGCCGGCAAGCGCTGCCGCGCCAAGGACGACTGCGACGGCGAGTGCGTCGGCGATGGAGGCGAGCGCGAAGTGACCGACCCCGGGCCCCCACCCCGTGGTTTTTTCATTGGTCGGTGCTCCGAGCTCAGAACCGCCTTCGGATGTCACCGCTTTCTGGGGCGGCGTCGGGATCAGCCGGGACCCGTTCGTCTCGACGAGCCGCAGCCCGAGCTGTGCGTCGACTGACGGCGCAGGGGCGGGCTCTCGGACGCTCGTTTGTCAGTCGGTCGCGGCGGCGATCACGAGCTCCCAGTGCGGCTCGACGGGATCCGAGGCCTTCGGATCGGGCCGCGAGGCCTTCTGCTCGGCGCTGTCGGCGCTGGCCGAGCGGTCGGGAGTCGAATCGGTCACGTTTGGGCGGGAAACCATGGATGCGGACATAGACCCTCTGATTAAGCAGGAATTGGGCCAAAACCATGGGCCCCAATTTTCGGGCGTTTTCGGCGGACGGGGTGCCCAAAGGTGCGAAGCCGGCTTGGCAGCGAGAACCAACTCACGCAGTAAATCCGGGTAGAGTGCGCGGCCGTGGCGCTCTCCGCGACCGTCTATCACCTGCAGATCGAGCTGTCCGACGTCGACCGGGGCGTCTACGAGGCGCTCGATCTCCGCCTGGGACGTCACCCATCCGAAACGATGCGCTACCTCCTAACCCGGGTTATCGCCTACTGCCTCTGTTACGAGGAGGGGATTGCCTTTTCGAAGGGGCTCTCGAACAACGACGAGCCGGCGGTTTGGGTGAAGGATCTCCAAGGGACCTTGCGGGTCTGGATCGAGGTGGGGACGCCCTCCGCCGACCGGCTTCACAAGGCCAGCAAGGCCTCGCCGCGGCTGGTGGTCTTCACGCATCACGATCCCGAGCTGCTGCGGGAAGCCGCCCGAGAGCGAGCGATCCACAAGGCGGAGGAGATCGAGGTCTACGCGCTGGAAGGCGCGTTTCTGGACGAGCTCGGCCAGGCCACCGACCGCAACGCCAAATGGACCTTGGTTCACACCGAGGGGATGCTCTATGTCACCAGCGGCGACCAGAGCTTTTCGACCCCGGTCGTCCGGCAAAGCCTGACGGTCTGATCCGCTACGATTTCTTCCGGAGTGGGGCGAGGGCGTCGGTCCAGCGGGCCAGCTCGTCGAGCATGACCTTGGCGGCCTGCTCGTTGGTCTCCGTCGCTTTGAATGCTCCCGCATCGATCTGCTTTACCGCGAAGGGGAGCGTCACCGCCTCCGGAAGCGGCATCATCCGCAGGGCTGTCACGCTGAGCTTGAGCATCTGCACCGCGCGCGTCCCGCCCGCGATGCCGCCGTAGCTCACGAATCCGACCGGCTTGTAGGCCCACTCCTGAAAGAGGAAGTTCAGGGCATTCATCAGCGTGGGGGGGGCCGCGTAGTTGTACTCCGGCGTGACGAACACGAAGGCGTCGGCTTCGGCGACGGTCGCGCTCCAGGCCTTGGTGTGCAGTTTTTCGTATTGCGCAAACCGCGGGTGCTTCGGCTCGTCGAGCATCGGGAGGTTCACCACCGCCAGATCGACCACCCGCACTTCCAGCTGGCCGTGCCGTTGCGCGAAGTCGGCGAACCAGGCTCCGATCGGCAGGCCGACCCGACCCGGACGGGTGCTCGCGATGATCACCTGCAGCCTTGGCATGACGCTGGTCTAGCAGATTCGAAGGCCGTGGTGGACGGGAGCGATCCGGCCGCGCAAACTTGCCGCGTGCCGTCCCTGCAAGCCGCCGGAGCCCGCCTCTCCTATATCCGCAGCGGAACGGGGCCGGCCGTCCTGCTGATCCAGGGGGTCGGCATCGTCGGCGAGGGCTGGCGCCCGCAGATCGACGAGCTGGGCGCGCGTTTCGACATGCTGGCGTTCGACAACCGCGGCATCGGCCTGTCGGAGCGGGGCCAGGGCGAGCTGACGATCGAGGCGATGGCCTCGGATGCGCTCGCCATCGTCGATGCCGAGAAGATCGGTAGGTTTCACCTGGTGGGACATTCGATGGGCGGCCTCATCGCGCAGGCCGTGGCGCTCTCGGCCCCCGAGCGCATCGCCAGCCTGGCCTTGCTCTGTACATTCGAAAACGGGAAGCAGGGATCCCGTCCCACGCTGGGAATGTTGGGGACGGCGATCCGGACACGGATCGGGACCCGCCAGTCGCGACGAGACGCCTTCCTGGAGCTGGTGATGCCGCGGTCGTATCTCAAGACCGTCGACCGGATGCAGCTGGCGCACGATCTGAAGCCGTTCTTCGGGCACGACCTGGCGGACCAACCCCCCATCGTCATGAGACAGCTTCGCGCGATGTCGAAGTACGACGCCCGATCGCGTCTGGCCGAGCTCGCCTCGATCCGCACGCTGGTGGTGAGCGCGACGGACGACCGCATCGCGCTGCCCGCCTACGGGCGGGGGCTGGCGGCCGCCATTCCGGGCGCCCGCTTGGTGGAGATTCCGGACGCCGGCCACGGCCTGACCATCCAGCGCGCGCCGGAGGTGAACGCGCTGCTGAGCGAGCACTTCGCCCCGGGCGCCGAAATGACGTCGGCGTCGGCGTCCGCGCCGGCGCCCGCGATGGACCGGGACGCCGCCGAGTGAGCTAGGGGCAGCTGGTCGCCGCGACGCGCGTCAGGTGCTCGGCGCGGCTGTAGAGCGACATCGCGAAGCTGCCGCCGAAATTCATGATGTGGCCTTCGTCGGACAGGCCGGGGGCGTTCTGTTGCGAGATGATCGGCTGGGGGTTCCCGGGCTTCGAGCCGTCGCCCGCCACGTAGAGGAAGTTCTGGGAGCCATCGGGGTAGAGGATGGCGAACCCCGCGCCTTTGCCATCACTGGTCCCGCGCACGGCGTAAACGTTGATGGTGCCGCCGCCGTTGTAGGAGTATGCGAAACCTCCCGGGAAGCTGAACGTCGATCCCGCGATGCCGGAAGTGGAGAAAAAGGTTCCCAGCACCGACGCGACGTTGGTCCCTCCGTCGCCCGAATCGGTTCCGTTGTAAAGCACGACGAAGCCCTGGGAGGTGCTCGCTACGGAGATTGGAGAATGCTGGCCGCCGTAAGGGATTCCTGCTGGGCTTCCGACTTCGGTACCGCTGGGATTCAGAAGCGTCATCGCGGGGAAGGCTTGTGGAACGGCTTGGTAGGTCACCGCGAAGACGCCCCCCGAAAAGGCGAGGTCTCCATCTGCTTCAGGCGAATTAAACACGAAACCGGAGGGGTCATTGGTGGGCACGATGATGGTGTTCCCGGCCGGAGATCCGTCGGTGGCGTACTGCGCGATTTTCATGGGGCCATTGTTGGGCAGCCAGGACGCGACGAATGCGCCATCGAGCCACTGCACGTGCGACTGCCGACTGAAGCTGTCGAACCCGACCGCCTCGAGCTGCGTCGTTTGCCCGACGACCAGGCTGCTGTCGAGGAACGTCAGGTAGACGGCGCTCCCGGCCGTCGAGGCTGACGCCGCGTCGTAGATGACCGCGATCTGGCCGCTGGGCGCCACGGCGACGCCGTTCACCACGAGGGAGGCGTTGGTTCCCGTGCCGTTCGCCGCCGAGTTGAACAGCGGCAACGACGGCCCCTTGCTGGCGCCGGTCGCGAGATCGAAGTGCTGGACGTCGACCCGCTCGATGTAGCTCGCGACGCCGGCGTCGACCGACGGTCCGCCGTCGGTCGACGGTGGACCCACATAGCCGCTGAAGACTAGAAATTCGTTGGTGGTCCGGACGCCGATGCCGGAGGTGTAGCCCGCGTTCGAGGTGCCGGTCGCGGTGCGGCCAAACTTGGTCATGGCGGTGCAGGTGGTGCTGCCGCCCGCGCCGCCGGAGCCGCCGCTTCCCGACGCGCCGCCGCTACCGGACGTGCCGTGGCCGCCCGACGCACCGCCGCCACCCGACGCACCGCCGCCGCCGGACGCACCGCCGTGGCCAGTCCCGTTGCCACCGGTGCCGCCGCCGCTGCTGCCGCCCTGGGGAATGCCGACGCCCGCGTCGTTGACGACGAAGTCGTTGATCGTCGAGTTGTAGTCCTTGTCGATCGAGGGATCGGCGCAGAGGTGGCTGGTGGAGGTGCAGACCTGCCCCATCGGGCAATCGACGTTGGCTTCGCACTGGTCTCGACACTGGCGGTCGTCGCTGCAGACCAGTGGCGTCTTGCACATGCTGGTGTAGTTGCACGTGGCCAGCTCCGGCGCCTGGCAAGAGGTCCCTTGGGCGACGCCGGCATCCGCGCCGCCGCCCACACCCGCGTCGGCGCCGAGGGCGGTGACGACGACGCATCGCTCGTTGTTCGGGCAGTCGCTCGAGATGTTGCAGGGCTTGACGCAATACCCGAGCGCGCAGACGAGGCCGGGCGTGGACAGCTTGGCGCAGTCGCTGTTGAGCACACACTGCGGCGTCGTCGGCTTGGAGCTGCTCCCGCAGCCAGCCACCGCCACGATGAGCGCCAAGGACGCGACCGACAGGCCTTCCCCGAGCGTAACGCCGACGGCCCTCACTGGCTGCAGCCCGACGCGACGACCTGCGTCGCGTGCATCGTGCTGTCGTAGAGCGAAACGGCGAAGCTTCCGTGGTAGTTCGTCAGGCCGATCTCCGCGCCGTGCGCGGAGCTGATCACGGTGCCGCTGGTGAGGCGCTTGGATCCGTCGGCCGTCACGTAGAGGAAGTTGGCGCCGTTCGTCTCCATCAGAACCGCCCCCACGCCGCCCTGGCCGCCCGTGTCGTCGCTGACCATCTTGGCGGTGGTGGCCGTGGACGGGAGCGAGAAGTCGGTGAAAAGGCCCGGGAGGCCGGCGTCGCCGCCCGCATCTCTGGTGGTGCCGCCGTCCGTGAGCACGTCCCTGGCGCCGGAGGTTGGGACGAAGACGCCGTACACGGTCGACGAGTTGTTGAAGAGAGTCACGAAGCCGCCGGTCGTTCCCCCGATGCTCACCCAGTGGCTCGAATTCGTCGGGTTGACCGCGATGATGTTCCCGACCTGGAGGCCGTCGCCGTCGAGGAGTGTCAGGTAGGGGTTGCTCCCGCTGGCGGGGTTGGCGTAGGCGACGCCAATCAAATTTCCAGAGGTGCCGACCTGGCTCTCATCCCAACTGTAGTTGTTGTTCGTGCCCGTCATGGTGGGGACGTTGGCTGTGTCACCGCCAGCCGACTGGCCGTTCGGATGGAACTTCCGGACCCGGGTGAACCAGGAGGTCGTGTCGTACTTCCAGGATATGACGAAGGCCTGTGCCGACACGGACCAAATGACGTGCGGCATGGTCTCCTCCACACTCTCCAACTGAACCGTATCCACCACCTCCAGGCCCGCGACGCCGCCGTCGGTGCCACCGTCGGCGGTGTTGGTCAGATTGAGGAACGAAGCGTAGAGATTGACGCCGGCGCTGAACCCATAGCCTTGGGCTGCGCCAAACCCATTGCCGTTGCCGACGCTGTGGAGCACCACAATCTCCCCGGTGGGCGCGACTGAAACGTCGAAAATCCCGAAGGCTGGTCCGTCCGCAGCCTGGAACAGCCGCACCGCCGGTCCAGCCTTAGGCCAGTTGCCATTGCTGCCGGGAAGGAAATGCTGGACGTAAATGAAGTTGCCCATGGGGCCGCCATCCGACGGCGGCGTGACGTATGCGCTGAAGACGAAAATCTCATTCCCGTCCCGCACGCCGATTCCGGATGTAAACGCCGTGTTCGGGTCGCCCGACGCCGTGATCGCGAACGAGGTCTGTGGGCTCGGGCATACGTTCACGCTGCCCGCGGCTCCACCGGAACCACCCCCGCTGCCAGAAGCGCCGCCGTGCCCGCTGCCGCCGGTGCCGGTTCCGTTGCCGCCGGTCCCGTTGCCGCCGGTTCCGGTGGTGCCGCCCTGGGGGATGCCGGCGCCCGCGTCGTTGACGACGAAGTCGTTGATGGTCGAGTTGTAGTCCTTGTCGATCGAGGGGTCGGCGCAGAGATGGGTGATGGAGGTGCAGACCTGCCCCATCGGGCAGTCGACGTTGGTTTCGCACTGATCGCGGCATTGATGGTCACCGCTGCAGACCAGCGGCGTCTTGCACATGCTGGTGTAGTTGCAGGTCGACAGCTCCGGCGCCTCGCAGGCCGTCCCTTGCGCGACGCCGGCATCCGACGCAGCCGTGCTCACGCTGGCGTCGGGACCGCCGGCGCTCACCACGACACAGCGTTCGCTGTTCGGGCAGTCGCTGGAGATGTTGCAGGGCTTGACGCAATAGCCGATCGCGCAGACCAGGCCGGGCGTCGACAGCTTGGCGCAATCGCTGTTGAGCACGCACTGGGGCGTCGACGGCTTGGCCCCGCCCCCGCAGCCGACGACCGTCGCGGCAACCACCACCAGAACACCGGCACCGAACGCTTCCCAGAGCTTCATGTTGCTAATCCCCTTTAGGCAAAGAGCTGTATCACGCCGCACCGCAGGTGGGGCCTCAAAAAACAGGCTGTGGTGGCATTTGGGGCCGCTGCCGACGGGTTTGAGCACAGGTCCCGGCGTTGAGCACGCGGCGCTCGGGAGCGCTGCCCAACTTGTGCACCCGATGCTCAAGGCCACGGCCGGGCAGGACCGCAGCAGGGTCGGTGGGCGCGCTGCAGTGCCAGTTTTCTGCCGTTTTCGACGTTTCTGAAGGGCGCTGGCCGGCAGGAACGGAGGTTGGCCCGGCGGTTGCTCTAGGGACCAGACGTCATGAACAACGACGGAATCGAAAACGGACTTCACGAAAGGAATTCGGGAACCATGTCTTCACGCAAATCGCTCTCGCTCGTCGCCTCGGTCATCCTCTCCGGCCTCGTGGCCTTCGGCAGCTTCGGCGCCACCGCCGCGGCCGCCTCGCGGCGCGGGTCCGACGTGCGGGGCCAGACGGTGCTGACCGCGGCCGCCCCCCAGCTGGTGGTGGCGGGCCCGGCGCGGCTCCTTCACGTGGACGTCGAGGGAAAGCGGGCGGTCAGCTTCTACAGCGTCGACTCGCGCACTGGCGGCCCCGAGGCCTGCCGCGCCGGCTCGCCCTCTGCGAAGCGCTCGGCCTTGCGCACCAACGCGAGCAACCAGCTCGACCTCGACGTCGCCGCCGGCCAGACGGTCTGCCTGGTCACCACCGAAGGCCCGGTGCAGGTGGCCTGGCACGCGCAGCAGGCGGTGGCCGGGACGCTCGGCACCGACACCGTGCACGCCAGCAACCGCTAGTCGGCAGTCCGCGAACCACCGGCGCTTCGCCGACCCAGCGAGACGGCCGCCCGGGGCGGCGCTTCGCTCGGATGGGCGGCGCGGTATTTTCGGGGCCTGGCCGCGCCAACCGTCATCGACCTACGGCGAACAGGCCGATGCGACCAGCTGGGTCGAGTGGTTGGTGCTGCTGGCGCTGTAGAGAGATACGCCGAAGCTGCCCTGGTAGTTGGTGATCGCGACCTCCGCTCCCGTCGCGGAGCTGATCACGCCGGCGATCAGCTGATGCGTCACGCCGTCGGCGTTCACGTAAACCATGTTGGCCCCGTCCGAATCGAGCAGAACCACACCGACACCGTTGGCCCCTCCCGTGTCGTCGTTGATCGCGTGCGCGTGCGACGAGGTGGTGGAAAACGTAAACCCGGGCAGCGGCGGCGGTCCCGCGTCGCCGCCATCCACCGCGGCGGGCGGGAGAACGCCCGCATCGCCGGAGGTCTTCGCGAAGGCCTCGTACCCGGTGTTGCCGTAACGAAAGAGGGTCACGAAGCCGGTGGCCGTTCCGCCGATGGTCACCCAGGCTGGCTGGTTGCCGATGTCGTTCAGCCGAGTGAAGCCACCGACCGGGTTGCCGTTGCCGTCGAGAACCGTGAGGTACGAAAAGGAGGAGGCGAAAATGGGAGAGGCCGACGCGACGCCCAGAAAATTGCCCGAAGTGCCCACGTGGGTGTCGTCTGTGTAGCTGGGATCGAATTGGCTCCCGTTGGGCGGCGGGACCACCGTGGTGTCGCCGCCGGCCTGGGAGCCGTTAGGACGAAACTTCTTGACCGCCGACAACCAGGCCGACGTCTGGTACTTCCACGACAAAGCGAACGCGCCCTGGTTCGGCACGGACCAGGTCACGTGCGGATCGCCGAGCGGCGCGCTTTCAATTTGCACGGTGCGCACCAGATGGACCGGTGCGCCGGGGCTGGTGGGGCTGAAGAACGAGGCGTAGAGGGTGTCTTCAAAGGCAGTTTGCGCTCGCTGGTTGCTCGCGTGGAGCAGCACGATTTCTCCCGTCGGGGCGATCGAAACGTCGAAGACGCTGAAAGTCTTTCCGTCGGCGGCCTGGAACAGCGGCGCCGCCGGTCCCGTCATGGTTCCGGTGCCGGGATCGAAGGCCTGGACGTAGACCAGATTCACGCTGGGGACGCCGCCGTCGGCCCCGGCATCCACGCCGGCGGTCCCCGCGTCGAACCCTGTCGGTGGCGGACCGCTGTATCCGCTGAAGATGATCAGCTGGTCTGCGGTGCGGACGCCCACGCCCGATGTGAAGTGCAGGTTCGAATCCCCCTGGGCGTAGTAGGCGAAATTCGTCTGCGGCTTCGTCGGGCAGCTGGTGACGGTTCCGTTGCTCCCCGCCGTGCCGCCGGTGCCCCCGCCAGCGCCGCCGGTGCCGCCATGGCCGGTCCCGTTGCCGCCGGTCCCGGTGTTGCCACCCTGGGGGACGCCGACGCCGGCGTCGTTGACGACGAAGTCGTTGATGGTCGAGTTGTAGTCCTTGTCGATCGAAGGGTCGGCGCAGAGATGGGTGATCGAGGTGCAGACCTGCCCCATCGGGCAGTCGACGTTGGTTTCACACTGATCGCGGCACTGGTGGTCGCCGCTGCAGACCAGTGGCGTCTTGCACATGCTGGTGTAGTTGCAGGTCGACAGCTCCGGAGCCTGGCAGGCAGTCCCTTGCGCGACGCCGGCGTCTGAGCCACTCCCGCTGCTGCCGGCGTCGGGGCCGCCGGCGCTCACCACGACGCAGCGTTCGCTGCTCGGGCAGTCGCTGGAGATGTTGCACGGCTTGACGCAGTACCCGATCGCGCAGACCAGTCCGGCCGGCTGGAGCTTGGCGCAGTCGCTGTTGAGCACGCACTGAGGCGTC
>OCTA010005740.1_pt1 | contig 10693 bp, 12 predicted proteins | sample 1538991 | NCBI WGS metagenome assembly OCTA01 (sample SAMEA3539302, study PRJEB22396) | soil metagenome | biome: tundra; feature: field; material: soil | place: USA | collected 2010-05 | depth 0.15 m | reverse complement strand
ATCGTCGCGCTCGATCTGAACGCGCAGCGACTTTCCCGACCCGAGAATGTGCTCCTGCCCGACAAACTCGTCGATCAAACGCGGACGCATGCGCTCGGCCAGCGGCCGCGACTTGTCATTCGCCTCATCGGGCTGCGAAATGTTCTGGAAAAGGCTCACGGCTCAGTTCACCACGGAGGACACGAAGAACACGGAGATCTACAGAACTCTTCGGAGTATTCCGTCCCGTAGCACCAAAACATTGAAGTTGATCAATAGGCCGACTCTCATTTTGCTGAGTCGCAAGTACGTCAAGAGTTGCGCCTGATGGATGGGAAGCAGCTTATCGACGGACTTCAGCTCAATTGCCACCTTGTCTTCCACGACAAAGTCCATCCGGTAGCCACAATCGAGATGAATGCCCTTGTATTCGACGGGAAGCGCAACCTCGGCCCTAAAAGCGAGATCGCGCAATGCGAATTCACGACATAGGCAGGCCTGATAAGCCGATTCCATCAGACCCGGTCCCAACTCGCGATGCACCTCAATCGCTGCCGCGATGATGTTTCCAGTGAGTTCTTCGTGCAGCAATCGTGAGTTCCTGGTTCCCACGCTATGCTCGCCAGCAGGTATTGGAGCCATTTCGCCGACCTCAAGAGAAATCCCATTCTAAGCCGTTTTCTCAATAAGCTCCGTGATCTCGGTGTTCTCAGTGGTGAGACTCTTTGCTTCTCTGCCGCGCAGCCTCGTAAAGGATGATGGACGCGGCGATGCCAGCGTTCAACGATTCGACGCGCGACGACTGTGGGATCGCGACGATCTCGTCGGCTTGTGCCAGAACGTCTTTCGGCAGGCCTGCCCCTTCGTTGCCTACGATCAGCGCCACCGGCCCCCGCAGATCCACTTGTGAGATCACCGTTCCTTTGTGCGACGAAGTTGCAAGTATGGGTACGCCGCGCGCCTTCACACCTTGCAAACCGTTTGCAAGTGCAACCTTCACCGCCGGCACCCGAAACATCGATCCAGCCGAAGCGCGAACTGCTTTCCAGTTCCACTGACTGACAGTCCGCTCTCCCAACAGCAGCCCAGTGGCCCCAAACGCGTCTGCGGATCGCACGATGGTCCCGAGATTTCCCGGGTCCTGCACCCCTGCGCTGATGATCAACAACGCCGGAGCGGGCGCGAAGGCCTCGTCCAGCTTGAATGTCTTGATCTTCACCAGCGCCGCCACGCCCTGCGGAGTCTCGCTCGGCACAGCGCTGGAGAATACCTCGTCCGGCAGCAATAGAGTTTCAGTCTGCAACGAAAGCTGCGGAATCAACTTGTGTGCCCTCGGCCGCGCCGATTCGCTGAAGAACACCGTCCCGAGGCGAAGACCGGCGCGAATCGCCTCCTCCACCATGTGCATGCCTTCAATCGCTACCTCTCCCTTGTCGTTGGGAGCGGACTCACTGAAGGCGCGGCGTAACTCCTTCACACGGGCATTCTGCCGGCTTTCCACCCGCCGCAGCCGATCGTCGAATTCGAGCAGGTCCGTCATGGGATTCCCAAAATAGGCGTCTATCGTACACTGCACTGCCAAGAGCAGCGCGGGGCCGTTCTGGCGTGATAATCTTCTCTCTTACTCTACAAGGAGTGGAGGTTCGCTCCTGATATCCAACTAATAAAGAGGTCCGGTTGCGTCCCGAAATCGTAAAGATTAACGCCGAGCATCCAGAAGTTTCCCTGGTTTCCTACGTCGCCGAGAAGATCCGCGCCGGCGAAGTGGTAGGAATGCCGACCGACACTTTTTACGGGTTGGCGGCCGATCCCTTCAATCTTCATGCTGTCGATCGCGTGTACGAGATCAAGACCCGCTCCCGCCACAAGCCTCTTTCGCTGCTGATCGAGTCCGTGGACCAGGCCTCCGATTTGGCGTGGCCGGTACCGGAAACTTTTTACCTGCTGGCGCGCCGCTTCTGGCCCGGACCGTTGACCATCATCGTGAAGGCTGACCCGAAGCTGCCGCTCAAGGTCACCGCCAACACCGGCAACGTCGCATTGCGGGTACCCTCGGCCGAAGTCCCTCTCGCCATCATTCGCGCCGTGGGATCGCCGATTACAGCCACTTCCGCGAACCTGCACGGTGCTTCCGAATGTACCAATGCCCACGAAGTGCGCGACCAGTTGGGCGATTGCCTTCCCCTGATCGTGGATGGGGGCCAGTCGCCGCGCGACATGCCCTCGACTATCGTTGACCTGACCAGTAGCGATGGCGTCTGGCGCTTACTGCGCGAGGGAGCGATACCCTCCGACCAGATCGTCGAGTTGCTGGGCCAGGAGTAATCGCACGGGGCCCGGCCGGTCACAATCGTCTCCCTACCCTTGGATCGTCGGGTCTGTCGTCTTGGCGATCATCGCCTTGCTGCTGGTGATTGCCGCGCAGGTTATGCATCAAGCCAGACTCGACCAGTCACATCCCGCCGATGCCATCGTCGTGTTCGGTGCAGCCGAGTACGTCGGGCGCCCTTCTCCCGTATATCGTGCGCGTCTCGATCACGCCTATGAGTTGTTCGAGCAAGGCATGGCACCGCTCATCATTACAACGGGTGGATCGGGGAAAGACCCGAAGTTCAGCGAAGGCCAGGTCGGTCGCGACTACCTCTCGAAGCTCGGTGTTCCCGACGTGAACCTGATCGCCGAGACCCAGGCGGACGACACCGAACAATCCGCGCGGCGCGTCGCCGTGATTCTCGAAGCCAATGAATTGAAGAGCGCTCTGCTGGTCAGCGATGCCTACCATCTCTATCGCGCCAAGCGCATGATGCAACAGCAGGGCATCCAGGTGTATGTTTCGCCGCGGCCGGATTCTATTCCGAAGACGGTGTGGGGACGCTGGGAGTCGGCCCTGCGCGAGGCCTTCAGCTACGCGGCGTATCGATTGCATCTGACGTAGGGAGCCGGCAGCGTTTCGCAATTTGCAACTAGTTATTGGCTATTCGGCGGACCGGGTTTCACCCTGGATGTCATGGGTTGCGGTCGTGGCGAAGAGGTGGTATTACTTTTGCTATAATGTAATGGGAGCGAACATGGAATCCGCAATCACGGTGAAAGGGCAGGCGACCATCCCCAAGGCAATTCGCGAGCACTTGCGACTCAAGGCCGGGGACCGGGTCAAGTTCTTCTTGCATCCCGATGGAACGGTGGTACTTCTGCCGAAACTACCCGCCTCTGCCTTGCGAGGCTTCCTGAAGCGCAAGCGGCCAGCGGTCACTGTGGCAGAGATGAACCAGGCCGTCGCGGAAGCGGCCCCTGACGTTGGGGCAAGGCGCCGGCGGAAATGATTGGACTCGATACCAATGTCATGGTCCGTTACCTCACGCAGGACGATCCGGTCCAGTCGCGGAGAGCAACACAGATTTTCGAAAACCAACTCACAACCTTAGAGCCTGGCTTCCTCTCGGTGGTGACGATGGTCGAAACGGTGTGGGTGCTCGACCGCGCTTACGGGTTCATTGACCAGGAAATCGCTGCCGCCCTCGAACGCATGATTCAAACCGACGTGCTGCTCATTGAAAACGAGCAGGAAGTCTTCACCGCCATGACTGCGCTGAAGCAAGGGCGCGGCACTTTCGCCGATGCCCTTATCGCCGCGCTGGGCGCGAAAGCCGGCTGCAAGCACACACTTACGTTCGACCAAAAAGCCTTGCGGTTAGCAGGCTTTGAGTCGGCGTAGGAGGGTTCGTGAGAACTGGGTCCTCACTTCACCAGAGCCAGCAACCGCGCCGGTCCGCCCGAACCGTTTTCCAGCTTGATCGGCGCAACCACAATCGTCGCGCCGACTGCCGGAACCAATCCCAGATTCGCTACGTTCTCCAACTGATAAACGCTCTCTTTGGCGGTGAATTGGTGCACCGGAAAGTTCTTGCTGGGTCCGGGATCGATGCTCATGGTGTCGATGCCGAGCCCCACCGCGTTGCGTGTCTTGACCAGGAAGGTGGCGGCTTCCAGTGAGTATCCAGGAAAGTGCAGGACCCCGTCAGCGGCGGCATTGCAAAATGCATGGGGAGAATTCCAGCGGTCCTCCCAACCGGTGTAAGCCATCACGACCGCTCCGGAAGGAATCTCGCCGTTCTGGGTCTCCCAGTCAGCGATGTCTTGCACGCTGATCTCGTAGTCCGGATGATCGCTCGCCTTGCCGCGGACATTCAACACCACGAGAGGACGAACCAGTCGCTCGCTCGGAATCTGGTCCACCGTCCACATGCCGCGCGCAAAGTGCGCCGGGGCGTCAAGGTGCGTTCCGTAATGTTCGGGAGTGGTGAACTCGCGGGCGTAATAACCATCGCGCTCGTAGCTTTCGGTCTGCTTGGCGCTAAAGGGAGATTTCGCGGTTCCCTCCCAACTGGGTGAATGGTCGTCCAGGACGTGGGTCAGGTCGACAACGTCGTGATAGGCGATTTGGTCAGGCATGGGGGATTTGTGCGCGGCGACTAGCAACAGCGCCAGCGCCAGACTCCAGCCTATCGCAAATGTCTTCCACTTGATCATGCGTCTGTCGCCCTGGCACACCCACGGTGAGCCGGGCGGAAATATCCCTATAAATCATTGGACGCGCGGCATCCGTGTTTTGTTTCCAAAAATGCGCCGCAACAGTTCGGGCACACCTTCTAAAGAAAACACTGGAACTGGATGAAAGATGCGAATATGTGTCAGCTTATGTCCAAATACCGCTAGCCAAATAGGGCCGGGACGCACTTATACCAATCACCGGTCCTAGCTAATTGGGAGTTGCTACCTGCTTCTCTTCAAGGCAAACCCAAACCACAGCGAGTTCGATCCGTTGTAATTGATACCCGCTCGAGTCTGACTCACGAAGCCTGCCCGCTCCGCCTTCAGCGAACACCCAGCGCACGGTTGCTCGAGCACAATTTCGTAGCGGCCGTCTTTCTTGATGTTCGCCGAGCCCAGCACCTTCCCGGCCGCATCGCTCACCGTGACGGTAGACCTCGGCAGGGGATAGCCGCCTTCATCGGTTACTACGCCTTGAACTTTGCCTCGAACCGGCAGTCCGTCGGGAACATAGTCGCGCATCATGTAGCCTGGCCCACGCAGCGGACGCCCGCCCATCTGGCCGGTGACTTTGTCATGCTCCAGCGCCAGAACTCCGTTGACAAACACGTACTCGAATCCCACTGACGTGCGGTTCGGGTCTTCGAAGGTCGCCACGTCTTTCACTTTTTCGGGATCGAACAACGTGATGTCGGCGAAATAGCCGGAGCGCAACAGGCCACGGTTTTCCAAGTTCACCTGCTGCGCAGGCAGAGAAGTAAACTTGCGGATCGCATCTTCGAGCCGCAGGTTGTGCTCCTCCCGAACGTATTTGCCGAGAATGCGCGCGAAGCTGCCGTAGGCGCGGGGATGCGACTTCGACTCGCCGAGCGGCCCGGTCGGGCTCACTTCGCCATAGTCCGTGCCGACGCTCACCCAGGGCTGACGCATAGCCAGTTTCACATCTTCCTCGCTCATGCTGAAGTACACCGCCCCAACGTTGTCGCGATCGGCGACGATCAGGTCGAGTGCGGCATCCAGCGGGTCTTTGTTTTCCATTTGTGCGATCTGCGCGATGGTCTTGCCCTCGAATTTGCGGGACTCCGGATTCAGCACCGACACCACCATCACGCCGGTGGGGCCTCCCGTGCCGCGCCACATGTTTTCGAACGCGCTGCTGCCGCCTTCCAGTTCCTGGCGGATTTGCGCCCGCGTGGCCGGGTCTTTCAACCGCGCGACAAAGGCGTCGGTACCGCCATCGTGATATTTCGGTGGAACAATCGCGCCAAGCGAAGTGGCCGACGCAATATACGGATACTGGTTCGCCGTGACATCGATTCCGCTGGCGCGTGCCTGCTCGATGGCGTCGATTACTTGCGGCATCTTGCCCCAATTCTGCTTACCCGAGACTTTAAGGTGAAAAATCTGCACTGGGATGTTGGCTTCGCGCCCTATGCGGAAGGCTTCATTCAGCGCCTGCGTTTCGCTGTCGCCCTCGTTACGGATGTGCGAAGCGTACACGCCGCCTTTGGCTGCGGCCACCTTGGCCAGCGCGATCAACTCATCGGTCTTGGCATACGATCCGGGAGCATAAATCAACGCGCTCGACACTCCCATGGCTCCGTCGCTCATGGCATCGTCCACTGCGATTTCCATGTCCTTGAGTTCCGCAGGCGTAGGCTCGTGATCGCTGGTGCCAATCACCAGGCGGCGCACTTGCGCAGCTCCAACGTAGGTGCCGAGGTTGATCCCGCTGCCCTGCTTGGTCAGCCTTTGGAAATATTCCTCGAGCGAGCGCCAGTCGGCGTTTACGTGGTAGTGCTCGAGGACGTCGGCGTGTTCCGCGTTGAGCGCGTCATTGGTCGGAGCGATCGACTCACCTTCGCCCGTGATTTCCGTGGTCACGCCCTGAGTCAATTTGCTGACCGCCTGCTTATCGACCAGCAGGTTGAACTCTGATTGCCCCAGCAGGTCAATGAAACCCGGCGCGACGATGAGTCCCGTGGCATCGATGGTGCGCTTGGCGGTCACGCCTGCACCGGCATGGCCGACGAAGGCCACGCGATCGCCGATGATGCCGACGTCGGCATAGGTCCACGGGTTGCCGCTGCCATCGACAACGCGCCCGTTGCGAATGAGCACGTCATACTGCTGGGCCAAAAGCGGCGCCGTAAACAACGCGCACAGTACAAGCAGGGCCAATTTGATTTGTGCCACGTTTATCTCCAGACCGGCGGACTCAACCGTCGATTGCTCGGACCGCAGACTCTCGGGCGCTTTAACCTATCCCCTCGCGCCCTGCAAAATCATTGCGGCGATGATCGCCATATCCGCCGCAAACACCGTGCTGACAAAATTAACGGAGTCGTTTCCCATCTTGCCGCGGTTCTCCAGGCTCGCTCCCAGAACACTGTCGAACAACATTCCCGCGATGCCCGCCACAGCGATCACAGGAGCCCATCGCCCAGCCACGACTCCGAAGAAGGCGCTCACCCATGCCACCACAAACGCGGCCATGCATCCTGCGAATGTACCCTCGAGGCTTATGGCTCCATTGGTACCGATAGGCGCAGGCTGGAGATTCAGGATCATGCGGGCCTGGCTGGCAGCCGCCTGGCCGGCTTCGCTTGACACCGTGTCTGCAGCCGCTTCCGCCAGCGCCGCCATCGCGCCCACCATCACGATGCCGTAATGTCGCGGAAAGACAATCACGGCCGCGGCGCACAGCGCTGCCGCTCCCAGGTTGGCGAGCACCTGCGACGCTCTGCGACCGCCTCCGCGCTCTGCCACCCCCAGGTTTCGTTTGCGCTCGCTACGCCAGCGAGTAGCTAGCAGCGTCAGAATCAGGACCGCCAGCAGGGGCAATAACCCGCGCAGACCAGCCGCCACCATCAGCAGAAACGCGATGACGATACCGACCAACGCGCCGCCATCACTCACCGCCCCCATGAAACGCGCGAGCACGGCAAACCCTATCGCCACCACCGCGGCGGGCATGGCATTGGAATGATCGAGACTTAGCAAGCGAGGTCCAGTGTTCCCAAGAGACGCGATTGTCGCCGGATTTAAACCAAAATCCTGACGCGAGTCAGCTCATTGCTATGCTGCGTATCCTAACAAACCCAGGACATCCCGGCGGTATTTCGCGGCATGGCTCAGAAAGCTCAGATCAATTCTGGCGGTTTTGTTCTACTCTATACACGTAGGCAGCGAGGCCTCTCGCATGAAATCGGCCGTGAAGCGCCCGATCCGGATCGCGCTGGTGGAGAATGATCCACTTCGTTTCGTTGGCTTTCGTGCTCTGTTCGATGGGGACCCAGGTTTTGAGCTCCAGAGCTGCACTCCCACCTCAATCTTCGAGAACCATAATTACGACCTCGTTCTGATCGGATCGCGCACCGGGCCCGCGATCTACGAAGTCATGGCGGCCCTGAAGGCGCTCGATCCTTGGGTGCGCATCATTACCACGGGCAACGTTCCCAGTGACGAGATGGCCCTGCGCTCCCTGTGTGCCGGAGCCAAGGGCCACATTGAGGAATCCGCCTCGGCTGCCGAATTCAAGCAGGCAGTTCGAGAAGTCCACAAAGGCTCCGTCTGGGCATCCGGACATCTCATCAGCAAGTTCATTGAACGGGTCACCGCCATACCCCGCAGCATGGCTCGGGAGGAGCCCCTGGTTTTCACCGAGCGCGAACGCGAAGTGCTGCACCTGTTGGTGTCTGGGCGGTCCAATCGCGAGATAGGCTCTGCCCTGGGCATCGAGGAACGCACCGTCAAGGCGCACGTCGCGAAGTTGATGCGCAAGGCCGGTGTCAGCAACCGTATCGCCCTGTCGGTCCACGCCCTCACCTATTCGCTGCTGGGCGTCGGCCAATCCGAGTAGGTCCATTTGTCCAACAGTTTCGCAACTGAGGTTCATTTTGGTGGTTAGTTACTAAAGTACATGCCCTCGGACTTTCGTAACTTGCCACGTCATTACCTCGGACGCATACTGCATTCACCTACCACAGAACCTGGGAGATAGGGTTGGAGGGGGACTCGAGGGTCTCCTCCTCCAACCCTAGATTTTTGCCCGCCCCGCGGCCCTCCCAAACCAATCACCGGGCCCCTTCCGCCACTCTCTCTTGCTCACGTGACGACACTAGAGAGTAACCAGCCCACGTGCTCCAATTCGGCTGAATCAGCGTCAAAACACAATAAGATGACGACAGCCGGTGTCGACTGGCCGGATGCACCGCGTTTCAGATTGGAGTCGAATTATGAAGAAAATTGGTATAGCCCTGTTGCTACTGCTTTCGACCGCGATGTGGGCCCAGTCGGGTGCGCGCAGCGCTGACCTTGAGCGCGTGCAAAGCGCCACCACCATCCTCAGCCAGATCATGGAAGCTCCGGACCGTGGCATTCCAGACAGCATCATGTCGGGCGCGAAGTGCATTGCGATCGTGCCCTCCATGATGAAGATCAGCTTCATCTTGGGTGCCAACTACGGCAAGGGCGTGGCCACCTGCCGTACCGCCACGGGTTGGAGCAGCCCCGCATTTTTCCGCATCGAAGGTGGCAGCTTCGGCTTTCAGGCAGGCGGACAAGCCAGCGACCTGGTGCTGATCATCCGCACCGATGAGGGCATGCAACACCTGCTGCAGAGCAAGTTCAAACTCGGGGCCGACGCCTCGGCTGCGGCCGGTCCGGTGGGACGCGATGCCCAGGCCGCGACTGACCTCACCATGCGCGCCCAGGTGCTTACTTACTCGCGCTCGCGCGGCTTGTTTCTCGGCGTTTCGCTCAGCGGTGCGGTCATTCGCCAGGACGACGGCGACGTGCACGCGTTTTACGGCAAGGACTGGACGTTTTACTCGCTGCTGAACGGAGAAGTACCGCCACCGCCGGATTCACTGGTCTTTCTGAACTCCATCGAGCACTATGCCCCGACTCGGCGTGCGGCAAAACCTGCGGTTGCGCCGACTCCTGCACCCGCCGCGGTTCCGGCTCCGACTGCTGCTGCCGAGCCAACGGCCTCAACGGCACCGGTTGCTGAACCCGCGAATGCTCCAGCCGAAGCGCCGGCCGCAATTCCTGCCTCCGCAGCCTCGACAGACCCTGCGGCCAGCGGACATAACTTGCGCTAGCGGACACGACTTCCACCGCGGTGGCTGCGGCCACCGCTTTTTGTTGCAGCAATGCCGCCTTCCCCGTAAGCTCCATTTTGCCGCCTGTTTTGTCCGGTGCTACGGTCAATCAGTCCCCTGATGCGCTACAGACTGCAATACGTTCCGCTGGTCCTCCTGGTGCGATTCGTCGGGATGTTGCCTCGTCCGTTGGCGCGCGGAGTGGGTCTGCTCCTCGCCGGCGCGGTCTATCATCTGCACCCGCGCTTGCGGCGGGTGGGGATGCGCAACCTGGGAATGGCGTTTCCTGACAAGCCTGTGGCGGAACGCCGCCGGATTTTGCGCGGAGTCTATCGCTCCCTGGGACGGCTGCTGGCTGAGTTCTGCCTCTTCCCTCACTACACGCCGTCCAACGTGTCGGAAGTCGCGGTTTACCAGGGCTTCGAGAATTTCGAAGCGGCTGAAAAGCGCGGCAAGGGTGTTCTGTTCCTGACTGGGCACTTCGGCGGATGGGAGATTGGCTCGTTCTTTCATTCCCTGCAAGGCCATCCCATGCGCATCGTGGTGCGTCCCATCGACAATCCGTATGTGGACGACCTGGTCACCCGCTACCGCACGCTCCACGGCAACACCGTCATCGGCAAACAGGGATTCGCCCGCAGTCTGCTCGCCGCCATGGGTAACAACGAGACGGTCGGCATCCTGATGGATACCAACATGACTCCGCCGCAGGGTGTGTTCGCCAATTTCTTTGGCATTCCCGCCTACACCGCAGTCGGCATCGCCCGGGTCGCCTTGCACACCGACGCCGCCGTGGTGCCGGCGTTCACCATCTGGGACTCGGTGCTGCGCAAGTATCGCGTCGAATTCGATCGGCCGATTGAACTGGTGCGTACCGGTGACAATGAAGCCGATGCCGTCGCCAACACCGCCATCTTCAATCGCATCTTCGAGGACTATGTCCGCAAGTACCCCGACCAGTGGCTGTGGGTCCATCGCCGCTGGAAGACCCGTCCCCCCGGCGAGCCACCGTTGTATTAATCATGGCTTTTGAATTTCCCCAGCCACTCGCCTATAAC
>OCTA010005739.1_pt1 | contig 10693 bp, 10 predicted proteins | sample 1538991 | NCBI WGS metagenome assembly OCTA01 (sample SAMEA3539302, study PRJEB22396) | soil metagenome | biome: tundra; feature: field; material: soil | place: USA | collected 2010-05 | depth 0.15 m | reverse complement strand
GTCAGTTCCAGTTGATTGCGCAGCGCATCGAGCAGCGTGACGCGCGGCTCCAGGTGGAGGGTTTGCGGTTTGCCGTTGATCTTGAGCGTGATGGGGACCGCGCCGGGGCCTACGAATTTGCCCTCGGCCGCGGGCGCAGCCAGCGCCTTTTTGTCGAGTAATCCCGCGCCTAGGACGCCGCCGCCGATGCCCGCGCCGCGGATGAATCCGCGCCGGGAGACGCCGCGTTTGGGCTTGCGGGGGACCTCAGAATCGTTCTTTGAACTCACCAGACACTCCTTTCATGCCGTCGAGAGGGGGCGTGTGCTTTCAGACGTTGCAGAAAACGTATTGGATGCGATATTCTCCCCGAATATACCAGATTTTTTTCGGAGTGGCTTAAGGGGCGGGATGCATGCGCACCAGGCTTACGGCTGCGCGCGGCCTACAGCCACTCCGCGCCCGTCATCGCCGGCACCGGCAAACCGAGCATCCGCCGCAAGCGCGCGGTTTCCTCTAGCGGGCCTATGCCGAAAAGCCGCTTGAACTCGCGGCTAAACTGGGAAGAGCTTTCGTATCCAACCCGCCCGGCGGCAACTCCGGCGCGGAGACCTTCATGGACCATCGGCATGCGGGCTTTGTGCAGCCTTATGGTCTTCAAATACTGCAGTGGCGATGTGGACGTAACGGTCTTGAAATTCCAAAGGCCGACGGACTCATGCCAGCCGTGTCCGCCAGATCTTCGACGCTGAGGTCGCGCGCGTACTCGGCGTGGATGCGTGCGAGCACGCTGTTCACTTGTCCGAACCGGCTATGCAGCGCGGCGGCGGCGCGTAGTGCGCCACCTTGCTCGCCGCACAGGACGCGATAGGTGATCTCACGCACAATCTGCGGCCCCAGAATGTGCGCCTCAACAGGGTTGGTCAAAGACTGCAATAAGCGCACGGCGGCTTCACTCAAGTTGCCGTCCAGTTTCGTCGAGTAGATGCCCTGGGGCATCGCCGGCATCCTCCAGATTCAAGCCAATCGCGCCCGAGGCGACCAGCCCGGCGGCAGTCGCGGCTGCCAACATCTCCGCGGCGGGTATGCGTTCGCCATCGGAATAGCCCAAAGCGTTCGCCACGCCCGCGCTGGTGGTGGCGATGGCCGGAAAACCGGCTTCTTCGACGATGCGCGCGCTGGCGCAATCCCAGGCGTTCGGCAACACCAGGATCTGGGGCCTGCGATGCAGCGCGCGAGACATTTCCGCCTTTTCAGCCTGTGTGGCCATAGCTTTTAGGGTAGCATCGGGATATTATTGGCATATCACCGGGATAGTACCGGACCCCTGGCGCGCGGGTCCCCCAGCGAGATTTCTGGTCACAACCGGTCGAAAGCCGCCTGAGCTTTGTCACGCCAGCAGGAGGCCACATGCAAGGAGTCGAGAGAGGAGTCGTGCTCCTCTTACTGTTGGTCATGGTTGCCGTTGGTCTGCGCGGCGGCATGATCGTCACCGCAACTTGCAACGACGGCAGTGAGAATCAGCAGGTCTCAGACCCTCAAAGTGCAACCTGCTATCTCGCCGGGCACAGAGGCATAGCGCAGGGATCGGGCGTTGTCTTAGCGGGCAGTTTGTACGCGTGGTCCTGGGTCGACAGCATTTTCCAGGACCCTGTTGCGACGACAGACGCCAGTTGGGATGTGGTATTTCCGACCGCGGAGCTGCTGACTTGGCAGATCGCCTGGAGTTACGGAGCCGACTATTCAATGACTTTGGATATGGCCGGCCAATACCTACCGCTCTACCAGTGGATCTCGGAAGACCTTACAGGCGTGGTTTGGAACCAGACGGTGGCAGCAGGCGAGTACACCTTCACAGCCTGCACGCAAGATGAGGGCGAGGGTGGCGCCTCGCTCTGGGCGAACCTGATCGCGACGACTCCGGTCGCGGACCAGGCGCCCGAGCCGGGCACTTGGATATTGGCCGGGGGTGTGTTCGCGGGCTTCGGCCTGTTGGCCGCGGCCAGAGCGATCCGGCGCACAAGGCTGCAAGCATAGTGATGCGAGCCGCCATTTTTGTCGCGGCATCAGCCGCCATCACTTGGTTGTCGTGGCGGTCGCTGCGGGATTTGAGATCCCACGGCTTCTATCGCTTTCTTGCGTCCTGTTGGCCCTGATCCTGCTCAACGTCCCGATATGGTTTCGTGACCCGCTCTCGGCTCGCCAACTGGCGTCATACTTCCTCGGGGCTGCCTCTAGGCGGTCAACATGAAACACACGCGCCGATTCGTCCCGTTCTTGTTCTGAAGGGGCATCACAGTCAAAACCCGCTGGGAGCGATCCAGAAGCTCTCGCGCCAAACGCCCGCCGGCGGGATGCTCTGCAATTCCTTATACAAGCCGGCGTGCGCCAGATTGAAGCCATCGGTGATGGCGGACATGGGTTCGAAGCAGATGAACTGGCGGCCGGGCGGGGCAAAGACCACCGCGACCGTGTACTTCGGCCCATAAATCACGGAGATCTTTTCATGCGCGCCCTCGACGGAGAAGGTGGCGCGTTCCGAGCCGTCGCGCACCAAGCCGCCGAACACATCGTCGAGCGCCACGCCCGCCAGCGGCAACGGATCGGGAAATTCCACCGGCTGGCGCTCGCCGGTGGGGATGAGTGTCTTCGAAAGCACCCAGCGATCGTGCGCGGCCAGGTGCACCTTCCACTGGTCGCGGGGCGCGTCGTGAAGCTGGAAGTAGGGATGATATCCGATGCCTACCGGCATGGGGGCGGCGGAGAGATTTTCGATGGTGGTGCGGACTTCCAGGATGCCGTTGCGTAAGATATAGGTCGTCTCGATCGAGTGCGCGAATGGAAACTGCGCCATCAACTCGGGATGCTTCCAGAATTCCAGGCGGCTGGTCACGCGGGCCGAATCGGAATCGGCCTCGATTGCGGTAACGTTCCAGTCCGGCGAGAAAGCGAGCACGCCGTGAATGGGATTTCGATTCTGGTCGCGGCGGATGTTGCCCAGATCCGGGTTGAGCCGGAATTCCTTGCCATTGGCGAAGAATGCGTCTTCGCTCAGGCGGTTGGCCCATGGCGCCAGGAACGGAATGCCGCCGAATTGGGGCTTCGCCTTCATCTCGGCCAAGGTTTTATAGGGCAGCCAGAACACGTTCTTGCCGTTCACCTTGAACTCGTACGCCAGGTTGCCGAGGGATGGCGCGATGGCCACTTCGGTGTGCCGCGCGGTGTCGGTCAGCCGCACCACTTCGATGCCGTCCACGACGGCTTTCTGCGCGGAGTAATTGGAGGCGATGGACATAAGCGGAAAAAGCCAGGCGGCGAGCAGGCGCATCTATCGATCCGCGTCCGGATCGCGAAGATCGAGCAGCGTTTCCTTCTGGCAGCACCAGCATGGTCCGGGCGTGTAGGTGCGGATGGAGCAGACGTCGCACCAGTAAGTGATCACCTTCACGTGACCGTCCTTGTGGACAAACATGGCCTTCGTGTGGATGGGGTCCACCAGGAATTGGTCCGGGGCGGTAAAGTGGCCCTTGGCTTCCAGGTCGAAGCCGGCCAGACGATTATCGTTGAGCACGCCCTTGGTGGGTTCGTCGCCGTCCAGGGAAACGATGTGGTGGTCGGCGGTTTCGACGGCGGGCGGCTTCCCGGAGCGCTGCAGCAGTGTTCCGCGAACGGCGGCTGGGGGACTCTGGGCAAGGCAGGCGGCGGCCAGACAGCCGGACAGCAAGAACGCTCCGAGTCGCATTGCTTTCATCTTAGCGGAATGGCGCGTCTCGGGTAGCGGCAGGTACCGCCGGGCGAGCATAGCTCGCCGTGGCTGGTGGCTGGTGGACGGTGGCCGGCAGGTCGATGCGGCGGCGGCTTTGCGCCACTGACAGGGCCGGCATTTCCTCAGACAGGGCCCCGTCGAGAATCTTCGCGAGCAACTCGGGAATCTCGTAAAGCGCGGAATTCTCGATCGCCGCGGCGTTGGTCCGGTAGCGCTCGAAATGCGCGGGCGACAGCAATTCCGCGACGGCATCGCCCAAATGGGAAAAGTTGTTGACCACCATCCCGACCTGCTGTTCGACAATCCAGTCGGCGTTGTAGCGCTCGTGGGCCAGCGTCCACGGATTGCGCTCGACGATCACCGGCAGCCGCATGGCCAGCGCTTCGCTGATGCTGCCGGGGCCGGGCTTGCCGATGAAAAAATCGGCGAGGCGCATAAAAAATGGGACGCCGGTGGTGAAGCCCTCAACGTGCACCGGCACGCGATGGCGCATCGCGCGCAGCTTCCGGGAAGCTTCCTGGTGGCGCCCGCAGAGAACGATCAGTTGGACTTCGGACCGGCCACGATTGATGGCCCGCGCGACTTTCACGGCATCCATCGAACCTTGCCCGCCGAACGACTCCAGCGCGGTGGGCAAGTCCGGGCGGAGTCCGAGGCGGATGCGCTCGGCGGCGCGATCGAGCGGGAGCGGCGCGTAGAACTTCGGATTCAGAATCATTCCGGACGTGCGCAAAATGCGGCTTTCGGGATAACCGAGCGCGCGCGCCTGCGCCACGGCCCGGCTGGAACCGCAAATCACGTGCTGGTCCTGGCGCTCGATCCAGAAGTGGGGCGGATAGTCGGCGATGTCGGTGAGGATGGTGACCAGCGCCGCCGCGGGGCACACTTGCGCCAGAGCCTGTTTGATGGCCCGGTTGTAATGCGGGATCAGCGAGACCACCATGTGCGGCGGGTCCTGGCTCCAATGCGCGGCGAGCGCCCGCACCTGGGCGTCATGGAAGATGCGGATGGCCAGATGCATGGGCGGGATCAGTTGGGCGGTGCCCAGGGTCCAACCGCGCCGGAGCATGATGTTGTAGACTTCCTGGAACGGAATCCCGGTGAGCTTGCGGACCACGTCGATGGAGTACAGGAGGTCCTGTATATTGCGCAGCCGCGTTTCCCAGGGGCGTTGCTGTTCGCGGATGACCGCATCGAGAGCGGTGACCGCGGCGCGATGGCCGCCACCCGCGTCGATGTAGATGAGGTCAATTCTTGGCCGTGGCAAATTGGGTCCTCACTTGATCGGCCGCGCCGGCCAACTGGCGGTCCGGCGCGCAATCCGGACGCGGCGCGAGGGCGGCGGCGTTGGTGTGCGCCGCGACCAGCGACGGGCGGAAAGCCGTCAGAACGGGGCGGCCGATCCAGCACTGCGGCGGATCGAGGTCGAAGATCCAAGCCACGGTGAGCGCCGTATCGAACGTGTTTACCAGCGCCGTGATGCGACCGGGCGCGACGCCCGGCCCCGACAGAATCCAGGGGATTTGGATTTCCGCGAGCGAGTTCTTGCCGTGGCCGTGCGCGGTGCCGCCGTGATCCGAAGTCACCAGTATGAAGGTGGATTCGCGCGCGGAGAGCGCATCGACCATGTCCAGCACTTGTCCGATGAAGCCATCGGCGGCCTCCACGGCCCGGTAATACTCTTGGCTGTACCAGCCGTGCGCGTGGCCCTCATGATCGACGTTATCCAGGTGGATGAAGGTGAGCGCCGGACGCTTCTCGCGCCAATAGGCGATGGCCGCCGCGGTGGTTTTGGCGGGTCCGCGCTCGTGCCGCATGACGTCGGGCGCCTGCTTTTCCAGCAGATCCGAAAACCCGCGCCAATCGTGAAAGACGGCAATTCTGCTGGCGGGGTAATCGGCGCGCAGGACGCCGAAGATGGTGGGAAACTTGCCGTCTTCGCCCCGGCAGACCGGCTGAAATTCGACCATGTGGCGCAACCAGCCGTTGGAGGTGATGCCGTGCTGCGCGGGCGAGGCGCCGTTGATGGCGGAAGCCCAGTTGGGACTGCTGAGGGTGGGCAGGACGCCGCGGGCTTCCAGAGTCCAGGCCGAGCGGGCCATCAACTCGCGGAGGCGGGGCACGCGCGCGGTGGCGACACCGTCGACGCTCAGCCCGTCCACGCCGACGACGATGACGCGCGGGCCGTGCCAGGCGCCGGCGGATTCGGCAAAGACGGTTGGACAGCAGCCCAGCGCCATAACAAGAGGCAGCAATTTTGTTTTGGGGCCCATATTATAATGATGGACCAGGATTGCTGCGATATCGTTACGATGCGATGAAGGTTTGGGGATAGTGCGGCGGAATGCTGATGCCAAACGGGTCTTGGAGCACAAAGCGCGGGGCCGGGGGCTAGACCAAGGGGCGTGCCCCTATTTCGGAAGGCAATAGGGGTCGCAGGCGCTTCGATCTTTTCATGGGTGGAGACATTGCGGGGTCTCGAGCAGGCGTTGACCTGTCTCCAGTCTACCCGCTTTCCGACGTCGGCATAAGGACATGCTTTTGTTTGTGTTGCGCATGGTATCATGCGGTTTAGTTGTGGGTGGCTGACCTCAGAAAGCAAGTCGGTGCGACAGGCCGGAACGCTTCGCTCGCATCCTGGTAACCGCATGGCTGACATCAGTAGAGCTCTCCAAAAAGCGGGTACGCCTAGGGCGACGGTCCCGGTCAGGATAAGCTACCGCATCATCCACTTGTTTTCCGCCGGTCTTTATTCAAGCCCGAACAAGGCTGCCGAGGAGTTGGTAGCGAATTCCTACGACGCGCTGGCACAATATGTACACGTTGTCGTTCCGGACGACCTGCACGCGGAAGACTCAGTGATCTGGATCGTGGACAACGGTACCGGCATGGACGAGGCGGGTCTCATGGGATTGTGGCAGATTGCCACCAGCCAAAAGCGGGACCCAGAGCGGGAGTCGAAGGAGCGGCCACCGATTGGGCGGTTCGGCATCGGCAAGCTCGCGAGCTATGTGCTCGCGAATCAGTTGACTCACATCACGAAGGTCGACGGCGTTTATCGTGCCGTCACGATGGACTTCCACGAGGTGGAGAAGGACAAGACCGCGGAACAGCAAACGCTGGGACTGCCCATGCGCCAGTTGACGGAAATCGAGGCGAAAACTCTTTTGGCTCCGCTGCTGGCCAAGATGGGCACCGCCGGCGCAGTGCTTCGGTTGTTCGGCAAGGACGCCTCGGCTACGTGGACCGTGGCCGCCATGAGTGACTTCAAGCCCTTGGCGTTTTCGATGAGGTTGGGCCTGCTCAAGCGTGTGCTTGCCACGGCGCTCCCAATGTCGCCGCAGTTTCAACTGTTCGTCAACGGCAGTCGCCTGAGGTCGCCGAAAGAGAGCGTTCCGTCGCTGCAAATGTGGACCCTCGGCAAGGAGGACAAGGTTGCGGACAAGCAGGGGATTGAGGTCGCTGCGGACCCGTTAGGAGTGGAGATCCCAGGTCTTGGACGGATATCCGGCTTCACCGAGATCTACGCTGATCCTCTTACTGGAGGAAAGGCAGAGAAATGGGGACATAGCAACGGCATCTTCGTCACAGTGCGCGGACGCGTAATCAATCTGCATGACCCACTGTTTGGGCTCCCAGCGCTCTCGCACGGTCCGTTCTCGCGGTTCCGAATGGTGCTGGCAGCGGACGGTCTCGATGACGTGCTCCGAGCCACGCGCGAGGCGGTCATCACGACGCCGGGTGTCCTGGCGTTGCGTGAGTACATTCAGGCCAAGTTCAACGAGGCTCGCCTCTTTTACATCGATTGGCTGAGGGACCAAGAAGACGCTACGCGCCTTAGCACTCGCGTTGGGCAGACGCCACAGAGTTTATCTCGGCGCCCTCTTGTAAACGCCATTCGAAGCGTGCTTGAGGGCAAGATCCCAGGACTTACGCTGACGGACGTCCCGCGTTTTGTGAATCCCGATGATCGCGAGGCTCTGATTAATCGCCTCGAAGCCGAAATTGACTCGGAGCAAGGTGTCATTCAGGAGATCAAGCTCGCAAGTATCGGCGTGGAGAAGGGGCTGGCGGTTTTTCATCCGACCGACGGAACGGTTTACGTAAACGCGTTACACCCGTTCTACGCAAACTACGCCGAACACTTCTCGAACTCAGAGCCATTCGAGCTGCTTGCGGTCGCCGAAGTCCTGACCGAAGGGTACCTGATCGAAGAAGGCCTTGACATCGAGCTGGTGCAGCGGATATTGCACCGCCGCGACCGATTCTTGCGAGAGCTCGTATACAGCCAGCGGTTGGCGGCGCCGCTCGTAGCCGAGATGCTGAAGGACAGCGTGAGCAGCAAGAAGGAACTGGAGGATGCAGTCGGGCGCGCGCTATCGACGCTCGGGTTGGAGGTGTCCCCCATGGGAGGCAATGGAAAGCCGGACGGCATCGCGTTAGCGACCATAGGCGTGCGTGATTCCCATGCCGGCCGTGGGGATTACTCCATCGCTTACGATGCAAAGAGTACGGGCAAGCCCACAGTCAAGGCCAAGGACCTGAATATCTCCGGGGTTGCGCGCCACCGCCTCAACGAGAACGCGACTTTTTCCCTTATCGTCGCGCCGGGATTTGAAGGTGAGGAAGACCCCGATGGAGCGGCGAACGTCGACGCGCGGAGCCACCATATCACCTTGATGACCGTCAAGGATCTAGTTAACTTGGTGCTTGTTGCTTCGACGCAGAGGCTCGCCTTCCTGGAACTAAGGAATCTCTTCGAAACGTGTCGCACGCCTGGCGAGACCCGGGCGTGGATTGAAAGCGCGAAGACTAAACCGCCAGCCGAGTGGCCAATACCGGAGATACTCAACGCTATCTGGGATTTGCAGCGCGACACAACGCTCCGAGAGCCGGTGCAACTCGCCGCCGTGCGCATGCAGACGCCACGTATGAAGCGGTTCGCCGCCTACGAACTGCAGGAGTGGATGACGAGCGTCAAGATGTTTGCGCCACAGTATGTGACACTGGACGGAGACGTGGTGTACTTAGAGGTATCGCCGGACCGGATCATCCGGGAGGTGAGGGGGCACTTCCAAAAGCTGCCTGTTGAGTATAGACCAGCCTCGGTTGTAAGAGAGCTAAAGCAAGCCGCGGATAGCGAGGAGCCGACCCTCACCGAGTCCAAACCGAAAGCAAGGATGCCGATCGACCGAAAGGCAGACAAAGGGCGCTAATGGAGATACCAAAGCCCATTCACCCGTTTCCGGCGCGCATGGCCGCATCGATTCCCTGGACTGTTCTTGAAAAGCGCGGGGCGGCCGGTCCGCTACGGGTACTCGACCCTATGGCAGGTTCGGGCACAACGCTTGTGGTGGCTAGGAAGCTAGGCCATGAGGCTCTCGGGTTCGACAGCGACCCGTTGGCCGCCTTGATAGCAGCAGCCTGGTGTACCGATGTAGACGAACACCAAGTACTGCGCATCTCTCAACGTGCCGAAGCTGACGCGGCCGATGAATGGCGCTCGATCCAGCCGAGTGACGCCTACCCTTCCGGAGCAGACCCCGAAACCCATGACTTTGTCGAATACTGGTACGACGTGAAGAGCCGTCAACAGCTGGCAGCACTGGCGCGCGTGATCTCAGACGTGAAGCCCCGCTCGGTGCGGCAGCTGCTCTGGTGTGCCTTCTCCCGCCTGATCATTGTTAAGCAGGCTGGAGCATCGCTTGCGATGGACGTCGCCCACAGCCGCCCGCATCGCAAGTACGACCGGGCACCGATCGAACCTGTAAAAGTTTTTCTGAAATCTGTGCAGCGTATCCTGGCGGCTTCGCCGTTCAAGAATGCCGACGACTCCGATGTGCGACCCACCGCGAGCATGCGGGTCGGAGATGCCCGTGATTTACCCCTCGAAGGACGAACTATCGACATGGTCATCACCTCGCCGCCCTACCTCAACGCGATCGATTACCTGCGTGGTCACAAACTCTCCTTGGTATGGATGCGGTACTCGATCGGCAAATTGCGTAACTTGCGCTCCACCAACATTGGCACGGAGGCCGGCGCGGGGCGACGGCCCGGGCATGACATGGTCCTCCAGCTTGCCTTTCATGCTGGCCTTCGCGAAGGCGTGCTCCCGAACTCTCAGGCCGGCATGTTTACAAGATATCTTGACGACATGCGGACCGTTCTGGCTGAGATCCGACGCGTACTGAAGGATGATGGGCAAGCGGTGATCGTGGTGGGTGACTGCACGGTTCGCGGCACATTCGTCAGAAACTCCGCCGCGATCAAGAGCTTGGCTGCGGGGATCGGGCTGAGACCGGTGGCAGAAAGGACTCGGTCGCTTCCTGCGAACCGTCGCTACCTTCCTCCACCGCAGGCAAAGGACGCTGGGCAAGGTTTCGCGAAGCGCATGCGGAAGGAAGTAGTTCTTACATTTGCCGCGGCCTGAAATGGCGTAAGCACCCGAGGGAGCACCGCTGTCGGTCCTGAGCCTCTCCACTTGAGATAACCCGGCCTGTGGCCCGTGCTCATGAAGGCCGATCTCCGAAGCGGGTCCTGGCGGACCCGCGCAGAACTGGAGTCTTGCCCCACCTACCTCCTCCGGCGTCCCATCACCAGCCCCGCGAAGATGGTGATCAGCGCCGCCAACGTGGCCAGGGTGCCGACGATCAAGTAGTCGGCATGCGTGTGGGGCGACGGCAGCACGCGGATCAGCGCCACGGCGAAGATGGCGAATGCCAGGCAGGCGGCGACGGCCAGCGTGGCCGATCGCGGAATGCGGAACCGGCGCGGCGGGGCCTTCTGCTCATCAGGCCCGTCAGGCTTTGGGGTGGGCGCGGTCATAAACCTCCATCAGGTCGGTTAGGGAAACCTGCGTGTATTTCTGCGTGGTCGAGAGGCGCGCGTGGCCCAGCAACTCCTGTATGGCGCGCAGGTCGGCGCCGTCGGCCAGCAGATGCGTGG
>OCTA010005737.1_pt1 | contig 10694 bp, 7 predicted proteins | sample 1538991 | NCBI WGS metagenome assembly OCTA01 (sample SAMEA3539302, study PRJEB22396) | soil metagenome | biome: tundra; feature: field; material: soil | place: USA | collected 2010-05 | depth 0.15 m | reverse complement strand
TTCTCGGCGCTTTCCAGATCAACCTCAGGATCCACACTCAGCAGAAACTGCTGGCGCCGGAAGAACACCGGCTCGCGCTGTTCCGCTGGATCGCTCAGAATGTTCTGCCGCAAAACCGCTGGTATCCCGTAATGCAACGCTATATCGAACAGTTGGCGATCCGCGTCTTACATTACGGCGGAAACCCCGTCGACATTCTGCCGTCGCCCACTGGCGCCATAACTGCTCCTGCGGAAGTGTGCCTGGTTGACAAGCACCGTCACGAACACCACGAGCACGAACACCACGAGGTGACAGGAAAGGTCAACGGCTTGGTCTTCGATCATTTCGGAGATTTCGAAGGCTTCATTCTTGAAACACGGCTCGGCGAGCTGGAGCGCTTCCACAGCCGTGAAAAGCGTGTGTTGGAGATTGCCGGCGACGCGTTGGAGGAGCGGAGCTGGGTGACCGTGGTTCGGGAACCGAAGCGGCACGACGAGGTGCGCACCATCATTATTCGCGTTCCCCCACCTTGGGATGTTTAACGCGCAACATAGGCCGGGGGCCATGGCACAATTCAACGAAGCAGCGCAATCCTGGCTGGCGGCGTTTCTCAGCGAAGCCGGCGCCGTTGCAGGCACGGTTCACTTTCACCAGAAGGGAGGCTTGGTGCTGGCAGCCTCCCAAAACATTCCCGAGAAAGTACGGGAGATTGTGGCGTGGGTACCCTCGGGGAAAGGAATGGCCGGTCTCGCGCTGGAGCGCGGGGAGCCTGTTCAGACCTGTAATCTGCAGGAGGATCGCACGGGAGCCGTAAAGCCGGGCGCCAAGGCGGTGGACGCGCGAGCCGCGGTCGCAATTCCAGTGCGCGATCAATACGGGGCGATCATTGCGGTGGTTGGGGCGGCATTCGCCGACGATCGTGAAATCGCGGGCGCGGAATTGGATCGCCTCCAGGGTACATCGGCGTCGCTGGCTGATCTGACCGAAAGGACATCGAGTTGAGCTCCGAATTCACCGTCCGCCCGATCCACGGAAGTCTAGCGTTATGAGTTCCATTACCAACGTCCACATTGAAGCGATCCTGATGCCAGGCGTAGCTGGATGGGACCCAGCCGCAAACCTGAAACTCGAAACCGTCGATAACCCTCTCCCTCATGGCACGCTAGGCGCCATCGGCCGGGCCACACAGATTTCCGGACCGGCCGAATTCGGCCTCACGGTTCTGTTGCAGCCTTACGACCCTTCTAGCCTGGCCGGATTCGATCTGCTTTCCACTCGTTTCTTCAAGTGGGATGAAAAATCCAATTCGCTGCAGAAGGTCTGGAACTCGGGGGTCAACCATCATGGCGCTTTCTTCTGGGCAAAAATCTCAGAACCCGGCGTCTACATTCCGGTTAGCCTTCCTCAGGATCCGCTTCTGCGCGAATCTCTATTTCAAATGGCCAATCAAAGGAGGATGGCTTACAGCAACTCAGCCGGCGAAATGAAGCGGATCACCCTCGCCAGCCTGGATCATTTCCTCACGCTGCCGGAAAAGGATTTGGCCGAAGTGCGTGACCACCTGGCTCGAACCGATGCGGCCGCCGAGCCCCGCCGGGGACGCAGCGCGCATGTTGTCGCTCCGCCATTACCGGGTAATGCCAGTCTCGCCGAATTCCGCGACCGCATTAAACAGCTCGACCCTCCGCCTGGGGGACTTGCCGAGGAGAGCTTATTCCACACTCTGACCAATCCCGCGGTTCTTGACGGTACCGCCGAGCTGCATTTACCGCTGCGCGGGCCGATTCCGTTCCGGTTTCCCTGCCGATTCATTTCCCAGGACTGGTGGATGTATCATCACGACCAATCCCACAGCGGCGCCGCTTCCGGTTGCAGCGGCATCACTAGTACGACCGTCGCAAACATGACGGCACTCGCGAGTATTCCCCTGGATGGCAGCGTGATCACCATCCCATGCATCGTTCAAGGCAACATCTATGTCGGCACCGTGAACAATTCCAAGGGGACTGGGACACTCTACAATATCAACCTGGCCACCGGCGGAATTAACGGCTCATACGTAGTCGCGGATACCGACATGAGCTCACAATCCTACACAGGTATCGGCGGATCTCCTGCCGTGGTCGGCGGCAACATCTACTTCACCAGCTTCGGAGGCTTCGTTTACTGTGTGGACAGCGCCTCCATGACGCTGGTGTGGTCCACCGATCTAAACACCCCGTCCAAGGACAAGAACCAGCCGGTTTCTAACCCCAAAGCCGACACCTGGAGTTCTCCTCTGGTGGTGAACGGCAAGGTTTACGTGGGAACGGGCGAGGGTGAGCTGGGTGGTTTCGGGTTTGTGTGGTGCCTGGATGCGGCGGCAGGGCATGTGCAATGGCTCTTCTGCACCAACCAATTTTCCGGCGGCAACGATAGCGGACAAACCAACCTGCCGAATGTAATTCCCAAGAGCTGTACACCGGGTGGAGTTCTCCCTTCCTGGGCAACCATGTTCAGCGTACATGCCGATCCTCCTCATATAGGTTGCTCGCCATGGTCGTCTTTGGCGTACGACAGTTCCCTCAATAAGGTGTTTTTCGGCACCGGGAACTCCTACAACGATGGCCCTCTTCCGGATTTCTGGTATGGCAGCGGAGCTCTGGGTCTCGACGCAGATACGGGTACTTTTGAGGGCTACAACGCGCCGCAGCAATACGACAGTTATTACCCCGGCGATTCTGACGCGGATATGCCCAGCAGCCCGGTTCTGTTCACGCGCGGCTCGGACCGAGTCATGTGCATCGGATCTAAGATTGGTTCCTTCTTCATCTATGACGCCAAGACCATGGGCCAATTGAATAGCCGTCAGCTCTTGCCAAAGGACGCGGTAACCGGCGCGCAGCTCCCCAATGTCGACCCCGCTGGACAAACCGGCGGCGAAAACAGGTACGGCATTTTCGGTACCGCAGCGGTCCACACCGGTCTCGAACGCATCTTCGTTGGATTAGGTGGTTGGGGTGGCGGAATCGACAACACTACCACACCTTTCGTTCGCGCCCTCAATTGGAGTGACCTCAGCGATGCTTGGCCCACCAAGGTCAACACCGTCGGCGCTAATCAGGTCTCCATGTACAACGTGGGGCCCACCCCGCTCTATGCCACGCCGAATGAAGTGGGCTTAAGCTCGCCTGGGGTGGCCAACGACGTGGTCTTCGTCTCCACTTGGCTTCCCGCGCTCTACGCGTTCGATGCCCAGACCGGCCTGCATCTGTGGACCGCGCCCGGACTACCTTCAGGGCCGTCTATATATATCCTCGGTCCGGCCATTTATGGAGACTATGTCGTGATCGGATATGGCGCCAATCTGTACCGCTTTAAGTTGCCTTAAAACCGTCGTGACGCGCCTAACTTTCAGTATCCTGGCGATCGCTATGCTTGCGCCGGCACTGCCATGGGCCCAATCCGTGCCGCAGGCGGAGCCGACTGTCATCACTGTAACCGGACAGGCCACTCCTGTGTCGGCGACATCGGCGTCAGTGATGGTAGTAACGCGGCAGGTTATTGAAGACAGCCATGCCGAGAACGTCGCCGACGTGCTGCGGCAGGTCCCTTTCCTGTTCGTGGCCCAGTCCGGCGCCCGAGGCGGCTTGACCACCATTACCTTGCGCGGCGGCAAACCGAACTTCACAGTGGTGCTCTACGACGGCATTCCGATCAATGACATCACCGACGTTCTGGGCGGTTCTTACGACCTATCGACCATGAGCACCGATGGGATCGAGCAAATCGAAATCGTACGCGGACCTCTCTCGTCGATGTATGGCTCGGATGCCATTGCGGGAGTCATCAACATCATTCCACGCCGGGGTGAGGGCAAGCCGATGTTTGAGGTTGGGGGAGCGTTAGGCAATTTCATAACGCGGGATGTGAGCGCAGCCGCGTCCGGCAAGACCGGGAACCTGGATTACTCATTCGCGGGCTCGTATCTGGACATCGGCCAGCAGGTCAAGAAGGATCCTTATAGTCTGGGTACCGCTGGCCTGAGTTCGCATCTCTCGCTGGGAAATGACAAGCTGCTCCGGTTTGTCGTCCGGTATCAGAATGCCGAGGCATCCGGATTCCCTCCCGGCGGCGGAGGACCGGAGTTCTCCATCCTGCAACAAGCGCAAGCGGTGCACACCATCGAACTGGTAACCGGGATAGGCTTTCAGCATCAGGTAAACCAAACCTGGCTCTACGGTTTGAATTTCGATTTCTTCGATCGAACGCAAAACTCCAACATTCCGGCATTGTTGGACGCGATCCCTCCCACTTTCAATTCCATCCCCACCGAGATCACCGACACAAATTTCAAACGCTACCGCTTTAGTTTTACGAACACGCTTCGTCTGGGTGCGAATTTTTCGGCGGAACTCGGCGCGGGCTGGATGCGGGAGCAGGGCGTCAGCACAGGCGTACTCGCCACCACGATTCCCGACAGTTTTACGCTAACGCGCAATACCGCGGACGCTAATGGCGTACTGATCTACTCGGTCCGGGCGCTGACGGCGTCCGCCGGCATACGAGTGGATAAGACTACCGATTTTCGCGCGGTGTATTCTCCGAGCGCTGGAATCAGCTACCGTTTTGCTCCCGATGGCCCCAGATTGAAGGCGAATTGGGGGCGAGGATTCAAGACTCCGTCTTTTTACGCGCTGGCGGACAAGGTGGTCGGCAATCCTCTCCTGAAGCCCGAGTTCAGCCGAAGCTACGACCTCGGTGTCGAGAATAACTTCCTGAACCGGCGGCTGCGCGCGGAGCTTACCGTGTTTCGCAATTCCTACACGGACCTAGTGGATTTCAGCGCGATCGTATTCCGTTTGGTCAATCGGAGCCAAGCGCGGACACAGGGGGCCGAGTTCGCGCTCACGACGCCAGTTAACTCGAGCCTGGAGTTGCGCGCTTACGCCTCATACCTGGAGTGGCGATTGATGGACACCACTGAGCCGTTACGCGACGTCCCGCATTGGCAGAGCGGAGGCGGCATCACCTGGAAAATCAAGCCGCGCTGGCATTCCCAGGCGGATATTCTGGCGGTGGGACGCCGCTACGATTTTCAGGTACCGGTGCCACTCGAGCAAACGGTCGGCGGATACTCAACTGCGAGCCTGTCGACGAGCTACGAGTTTTCAGATGCGTTCACCGCTTCTGTGCGAGTGGACAATTTATTCAACCAGCAATATCACGAGTACATCGGTTTTCCGAACCCCGGTGTGTATGTGCGGGTCGGCATCCGGTATCGTTTTCGTTGAGCCTGGTCTCATTTGAGGAGGGAATGCGCCGCGATCAGGACAAGCCACGCCCCGGCCAGCGCGCCAGCGCGTCGCGGCAGCAGGCGGCGAACTCGTTCACCTAGGAATAGACCAGCCAGGCTCATCGCAGTACAAATCAATCCAATGACTGCGGCGCACAATATCACGGGATAGCCGTTGGCGCCGAGGCCAGCGCCGGCGGCCAGGTTATCGAGGCTCAGCGAAAGAGGCAGACCGAATATCACCCATTTGTTGTTGGCCAGTTCCTCCATGTTCCCATCGTTCAACGCGAGATAGATGATCAAAAATCCACTTGCGAGTAGGGTGATCGTCCCGGCCAGCGACGCAGCGCCAAAAACATGGATGCGCAAATATGACCCCGCCAGAAGGCCGGCCAGCGACATGAATGCCTCGCAAATCCCGAAACGATGCGCCGAGCGCCCACCTCCTTGCGCGGCCGATGGGCAACATGCCGAGCCCGCAGGCAACCTGGAAGTTGTCGGCTCCTGCCATAACGGCAAAAAGAAGCACGGTAGCGATCTGCCCCATACTGTTAGACTACGAGAAAATAATCTTTTTAATTAATGGCTCCCATTTCCGCCGCACGGCATCTCAATTTCCCGACCAGTGTCACGGCTGACCCGGACGGCCGGATTTACATCGCGGAATCCGGTCTTCCCATCGGAGGCGCGCCTGCGGAGTACGTCGGCCACCTGATCGTCGCCTTGTTCGGAGACGAATGTTCGCTGACTGGGCCGGTCCGGTCACGTGTAGGGCGGAAGCTGGTTCGGGTCGCGCTGGCCGACCGCTCGGTTCATCCAGTGAAGCCGCTGCCGTTCCAGCGCCCGATCGACGTTTATGTCCGAGCCCAAATCGCAGGCAGCCTACGTGGTGGACTTCGGAGAATTCGAGATCGCTCCCGACAAGAGCATCGTCTCCCGCGCAGGTACAGGAGTGTTGTGGAAACTGCCAGCCGATTTCATGGATGTTGCGTGATCGTTATGCTGACCTCATAAGCAATGGGCGGCATGAGCCCGGATTTCCTGCCGCCCTCCCGCTTGCTGCTATTTCTTGTCCACTGGCGGCGCAACTTCCACGATCACGCCTGGTCTCGAATTCCCCTTTCTCTTCGTCGCAGGCGCAATCTCCTTGATTGTCCCCGCCGATCTCCTCTTCAATGCCGGCGCCATCTCTTTGATCACTCCGCGCGACTTCCTCGCGATATCGGGTGCGATTTCCGGAGCCACTTCCACGATCACCCCGCTGGCCGGCCGCCTTCGCCTCGTCATTGGAGCCACTTCAGTGACTCGCGATCCCGCCTTCTTCTTGCCCTTCCTCGGCGGTGCGACCTCGACGATCGGCCGGCCCTTCGGCCTCTTACCGGGCGCGACCTCTACAACCGGCCCGTACGGCTTCTTCTTTCTAGGTGGCGCAACTTCTACTATCACGCCTGGTTTCTTTCGTTTTTTCGTTGGTCGTTTCTTAGCTGCCATTCTGATTCTCCTAATCTGTCTGATTGTTTACGAAAACATCTGGATGCCGCTCCATGATCGCGGCGAGGGAATGCTGAACAAAGTCGATACGGACGTGGCCGCTGTAGAGATTTTCCCGGAGCCCACCCACCGCGTACTCGGCGTTCGGCAGAATCGATGAATCGCGATCCTGAATGATTAGCCGGCCGAGGAAAGTGAAACCAAGCCGCCACGCATCATCGTACCGGTGTTCCCTAGCTGTGTCTGAGAGCGCGGACGCGACGTCGAGTGCGGATGCGACCGCCTCCAGATAAACCGCCGTGGTGAATCCCGGCGTGTCGGGCTGTTGATCGGTCAGGAACGCACCGGGTGTCGCCTGCTCGGGATGAGTCTGCTGGAACGTCAGAATCCAGTCGGTGATCTCGAAAAGGAAATCGGCCAGTTCGCGCCGTTGGGTCAGGCGCCACCATGCCGCCGCTGCGAGCGACATCCACGAGACCTGGCCGAAATCGCGCTTGTAGCGGAACCGGTGGCGGTAATAACGGAACGCGCGCTCGATCTTCCGTTCGTCCAAATCCGTCGCACCCGTCCGCACCGCCGCTGCCAAGGCGAGCAAAACCTGACCCGGCACATAATTCTGAAGATCTTCAGGCGACACCTCTTGGGAACCATTCTCATCTTCGGTTTCGTCATCTTCTCTTGGAGCTGCGGGAACCCACGTTGTGACCCGCCCATGCCGGTCGATCGATGCCCATAGTGTTTCCGCAAGTTTCGACCGGCCGGCCATCTCCTGCATGTGCGGCTCACAGAGCGTCAGAAGCAAAAAAGCATCGCGGGCGAGGCCCGTCACCGGGTCGTCAGCGTGACCAAGGATGTGCTTCAGAGCGGATGCGGCGGCATCCAGTTTTCCAGCACGCGCCAGAGTCCAGGCGCCGTGCGCCAGCCGCGTCATGTCGATCCCTTGATACAACATGTTTTCGAAAACGTAATAGCCGAAGTATAGCGCCCCGTCCTCACGCTGGTTGCGAAGCAGATAGTCGACGTGCAGCCGCGCAATCTCGTCCGCCTGCAACGCGGGAGGAAGACGCTTGAAACCACCCTCCAGTTTTCCAATACCGTCCTCATCAGCCAGCCACGTATCGCAATCGAAGCGGATCCAGTTATAGGGAGCTCGGGTGACGCCGGCTTTGTCGAGCACTTCGTCAACAAAGCCCTCCGCGTCCAGGCTGAGCCACGACGTCATAAACGGCAGAAGCATGCCGGACCGCGGGTTCTGTTCCACCATCAGAGCCTGCTGGCCGTGGCGATACTTGCTCCGCACCTCTTCGGGCGAGAAGTCACCCATCTCTAGTTCATTGGAGAGCAGCGAAACACTCACCGCCACGCTCGCGTCGTCGTCGATCTCCGGGTGCTCGAAGCGCTCATCGGAAAGCGCGGCCTTCGTCAGCGTTCGCAGGTCGTTCTCCAAGTCACCGATTTCCGAGCCCATGCAGCCGCAGGGCTCGCCATCCACATAAATAGTGACGAATAGTTGCTTCGCCGTTTCCTGCAGCGTAATTGGCGGGAGCGGTTCGGCCCGCTCGCGTCCTAGGACGAGATCTCGCGCGTAGATCGCGAGCGCTTCCAGGTCCGGCGACTCGTCATAGCCAGGAACGCCGCTCGACTGCCAGAGTGCGCCAGGCTCGACGAACTTCGACACCGCATGCCCATAGATGACGTAAGGCTCGTACTCGTAGAGTTGAGCGTTGTTGATTCGGGCATGTTGGAACTGCTGCCATTCGTCGCGAATCCCCGGCATCCGAGGTAATGCGCCGCCCATGATCTCGGGCCGTTCGCCACTCACCACCACAATTCCGTAACGATTGTTGTCCAGCTCTCCGATCGTCGCCGCCTCGAGCGCGGAAAAGAAAGTCACCGCGACGTAGCTTGACTCGATTAACTTCAGTGCGTCCGGACCCTTGGGCAGTTCGTGGGCCGTCCGTACAGCAGCGCGCACAACATCTTCGGCAACGCCCCATGACCTCTCATTCGGAAAATGCCAAAAGCCGTCGCGCGCGTGCCGATCATGGATGTCCTCGCGCGAACGGATGCTCACCCATGCGCCACCGAGGGAATCGTAGTCATCCCGATCGAGAGTGTGAGGCGGCACTAGCCATTCACCACTCGTGAAGTATTCGCGCAGGACCTCGCGCGCCAGGTGTGCCGGATGCAGTCCCTCGGGCGCGCGGCGTGCACTCCAGCTAAACTCGGGAAACCATTTGGTAGGGTTGTAATCCGGCCCCTTTTCACCTTCCATGCGAGACATCAAGTCTTCAAAGATGTCGTAGATCGCGTCCACATGGTAACCGCGCTCCGCGAAATCTGAACAGCCGCCTTCCCAACCGAAGCGGACCAACGCGACGCATCCCTCCACGCGCAGGCCTGCTTCCTCCAGCTTCTGAACGCCCTCCCGCGCGCTCATCCCCGACGCTATCGAATCCTCGATCAGGATCACGGGCTCATCCGCATCGAATTGGCCTTCGATCAACTTTTGCGATCCGTGCGGCTTGCGTTCGCTGCGGACCAGCAAGCCCTTATAGCGCCCGCCGGACTGCAGCACAGCGGATTGCAGGATGGGAACGGCGGTCAGCCCGTACGCAGCCAATTGCCTCCCATCGAATCGCCGTAATCGTTCCAGGACCAGCCGCCCGGCGAGTTCAGCGCCACGCGGAGTCAGCGTCACCGCGAGCGAATCCAGCATCCAGCGCGCCGATGAGCCGTCGCGTGAAAGTACGGGCTGCGTTTCCGAGCGCTGCAGAATTCCGCGCTCGAGCAATAGCCCGAGCAGTTCTTCGCGTTCGGTTTGCTGTTTGGCGGAGACAGCCGTCGAGGCCCTCATCTCACCGTGACCAGTTCGATCGCGGGCACAAGACCGTCGCTGGGGCGTTGTTGCGGTAGGGCCGCGGCTTGAGGACCAACGGACATCTCGAAGTTCGGATTGGCCGGCAGCGCGAGGCTTAAATAACGGCCATCCAGGAACAGGATGAGATCTTTTGCGATAAAGTCGTCGAGAGCCTGCTGCACCCATGGCTCCGTTCCCATAGCCGCGGCGATATCGCGAGGCGTTCGGGCATCCGCGCAATATTCGTACAACAGCGCCGGGCCGTCGGCGTACTGATATTTACGCTGCTTGCGCCGCCGCCCGTCTTCAATAGTGATGCTGGTCAACGCCTTTCGATAGCGGAGGTAGGGGTGCCCCCGCTCCGTCCAACTCGCCTGCCACTTCGCAACGGCTTCCAGCAAGTCGTCGTAATTTTCCTCGTCCACCACGTTGTCCATCTCGTGATCGAAGTAGTACGACACTCGTTCGAGATTGAACTTCTTCGGAAAAAGGTAGTTGTAACAAACGGCCGGTTTGAGCCGCCGGATGGACTGTGATGCAGGATCCGTATACATCGGCGAGCCGCGGTCTGCTCGAGCCTTCACTATGCCCCAGGGCGGCTGCAAATGCACGATCTTCGGCGCCAGTTCGGCCTGCATCCGGTAATCTTCCACCGTCTCGCCCGGGAATCGCATCAGGATGTTGTACATGCAACTGATGTCGTGATAGGTGCACCACTTAATGAGTTCGACATTCCGCATGCCCGTCGTCATCTTGCGCATACTCTTCAGAATGTTCGTTGACAGGCTTTCGACGCCAGGCTGCACCGAAGTGAGGCCGCCCTTGCGCATTCGCCCTAGCTGCGTGCGCGAGAAGTTCGGGCGGATCTCGTAGTGCAACTCCACATCGGTGTTCGACTCCGCGAGCCGCCGGAAAAGCTTTTCGGTGTACTCCGGCGCCATGATGTTGTCGATGGCGTTGAAGCTGTAAATGCCATGCTTGCGCGACAGGTGCTCGATCTGTTCAATGACGCGCTCGGGATCCTTGGCGCGGAACTCCATGCCGGAGCGGTTCAAGCCACAAAAGGTACAGTGATGTTTCTCGCCC
>OCTA010005735.1_pt1 | contig 10698 bp, 7 predicted proteins | sample 1538991 | NCBI WGS metagenome assembly OCTA01 (sample SAMEA3539302, study PRJEB22396) | soil metagenome | biome: tundra; feature: field; material: soil | place: USA | collected 2010-05 | depth 0.15 m | reverse complement strand
GAGATTGGTCAGTGACTGGAGTTCAGACGTGTGCTCTTCCGATCTATCTCCCGCGACGACAGTCATTCCCCGGGCACTATACCTCTCGTTCGTCCGAACTGAATCGTATCCATTGATTTCCACCCAATATCACGATGGAACTTTGGAGCGTTCGCTGATCACCGACACTGTGAATGCACCGCGGTCCTGTCGGACCTGGAAGCTCTCGCAGCGCATCTCTACGGCGGCGCTGGCTACTTTGCGGACGTTCTGGGAAACCACTGTGCAGGGTGGGGCGAAGCCAGCATACTATTATGACCCTTTCGATGCGATCGGCGCCATCGGATCGAATTTCGACGCGACGGGTGTTTCCACCGATGGGCGCGTGACCGTATTCTTCCGCGGCAACTGGGCGGAGCAGACCGATATGGGGCGCAGTGTGGTGCCGGAATTGTTCTTGGTTGAGGTAGCGTAACTTGTCGGATACCATCGGTCGCATCACCGTTCCGGCGCCGCCTTCGAGCGGTCTATCCTTCCCCTTCCAGCCGTCTGCCGGTCCCGCCTATTCCGAATTCCCTTATGGCATGTCGCGCGACTGGCGGGTAATTGAACATCGCTTCGGGTCTGAAGCCACATTGGCGGTCCAGCGCTTTGCCCTCGGGCCCGGCGCGCGGCGCTTCACCTTCAAGAAAAGCTCGCTCACCTTCGCCGAGCGACTGGCCCTGATTAACTTCTGGAACGCGGTCCAGGGCTCCTACCAGACCTTCCTCTACGATGTTCCCAACCCAGATCGTTCCACGTATACCTCCTACACCGTAGTTTTTGAAACGCAGCCTCTCTCCATCGAGCACCTGGCGACCATGTGCCGGGTGGGGTTCACGCTAGTCGAAATCGTTTCGACGGCGCCCTCCTATTCCGTTTCCGCTACGGTGGTTCGGTTTCCCAACTCCACCCTCACCACGGCGCTCTTGTCGCAAACCCAGCAAATCATCCCGCTCCTGCACATCAAGGTGCGCGACCCGGCCGTACCGGATGTCTACCTCTCCGACCGCCGCTGCACCGTGGCGGGCCAACTCTATTTGCCGCGCGTCCTCTCCATCGGCGAGTCCGGCACCGACACGATCTTCACCCAACAGATCTCCGGCGCCGCCGACACCTTCCAGTTCACGCTGGGCAACGCCGACCGGGCCATGTCGGCGTTCGTGCAGGATACGACGCTGAAGTACGCCTCGATCGACCTCTGTCTCTATCACGTCCAGACCGGGATTTTGCTCCAACTCTGGAAGGGCACGGTGCAGGACTGGTACCTGGACGGGTCCGCCCCATTCACCCTGCGCGGCAGCGACGGTCTGTTCCCCATGACCCAGAACTATCCGCGGCGTACCATCGGCCGCCAGTGCTGGAAGACCTTCAACGTGGCTCCGGGCTGTCCCTATTCGACCGTTCACCCAAGCGGCACGTCCACCACCTGCGACTACTTTTTCGACTCCGCCGGCGGCTGTCTCTTCAACGGCATGTCTCCCTACTTCGGTGGCCAGCCGGCCATGCCGCAGTTGGCTGTGATTAAAGATGACGGCACTGGCGTGATCTTCGGCTTCGGCCGCAGCACCGTGACGACGACCTCGATTGTGTCCGATTCGATTTGGGACCAGCCACTCTCCGAGATCTGGTGCAATGACCTCGGCAATCCCCAGTCGGCCTTCTGGGCGAACTGCATAGTTGCCGCGGTGCGCGACGAATCGACTTTCGAGGACGTGCTCGGAATCGTAGGCGCGGGTCCTATCGGTCAGTACGAAGGCATGAGTGTGCAGACGAATGCAAACGGATATCAGTTCCTGGTCTGCCCGCTTGCCGATGGCTTCCCGCCACAAGGGTTCGTGGTCAACGGTCAGTATCAGGTAACGCGCTACCAACCCACCATGGGCCTACGTCAGGTGCTTGGGACCGACCCCGCTTCGCTGGTTACCGACCCGTTTAGCCTGGGCTCTCTGGTCACGTTGAACGGCGTGGCGATACCGATGGTGGGTCAGAACTACTCTGTCCCCGATCCGGGTTTTAGCAACCAACTCACCGGCGTCTCCGGCACGGTGCTGCCGATGGCTGCCGGCGTGGCGTTTGTGGAACTGCGTTATTCGAAATCGCCCGGCACCGGGATCGCTCCCACAACCGCCGAATCGCATACCATGACGGTGCCGCTCTCCGCCGGACTGGAAGGCGTGATCTTCGACGCGTCGGGGAACCCGTCCACTGTGCCGGGTTTGGTGAACAACGCCTGGGTTGCGATGAATGTATATTTCCGTGCGCTTGGGCTTGACAAAGCCACGACCGCCGAGCAACTCGCCGCCATTGTGCTCCCCTCGATAAATAAGGGCGACGGGTCGGGCGCAGCCGAGATCTGCGGTCTGCAAGTGCCGCCTGTTTTGGGTACGGGTGTGCCGACTTATACCCTGACCGCTTCCGGCATCGCCATTGCCGGGAATATCAACACTACCACCGCAACCTTCTCTTACGCGACGGTCATGACCATCGACGACGCGGTGAGTGCTGGATACATCGAGTTGGTGGGCGGCAATCTGTACAGCTTGACCTATACGGGATTGGCGCAACAGGGTCAGGTCACCAACCCGACTACGGGCGGTGTGACTAATGACGGTTTTTACTCCTATCCGACCACGATGGCGCTCTCTGCCGCCCTGAGCGCCGGGTACGTTGCACCCGGTTCCACATCGGGATATGAGACCCAATTCATGTTCCAGGGCACCATAGCGGAGTTCAAACCGGTCAGGGATTGGCTGGTCGCCGCGCTTAATTCTTGTCTCGGCTACTTCACCTTCGAGTTCGGCGCGCTCAAGCTCGGGATCAGGGAGAATGCGAGCGCCACCACCTCCTTTGGCTTGGGAAACACGCTGTTTCAGTCGCTGGCAGTCAGTCCGGCCGAAGGCAAGTTCGAGTACCTGAAACTGGATTTCGCCAATGTCGCCCTTCAGTACCAGATGGACTTCGCCCAATACCAGGACAAAGACTATTCCGCCTACATGGGGCGGCCGGGATGCCCGCTCACGTCACGGATGCGCTCACCTGGATGCTCCACAATCTCGCAGGGCTTGCGGATCGCAGCGACGCGGGTCAGGGAAGAGATTGGCGGAATCTTGCGCCCCGACTGCACGAACCCGTATGTTGAGTTCGATAACAACCACACCATCACGTTCAAGACCACGATCCTGGCGTTAGGGACAGAAGTCGGCGATGTGATTGAGGTCACGCATCCGGACCTCCCGACCTACCCCGGCCCGGTCGGCGGCTCGGCCAGCCCCGCCCACACCTGGAAATACCGGATTGTGAAGTGGACCCTGCACAAAGACTGGTCGATCACCATCCAAGCCAAATCGGTCACCGACTCGATGTACGATCTGGACGTAGGTCCTAAGCCGGCCGACGTGGCGACTCTGCCGCTCCCGATTTTGTTCTACCCGGAGCCGCTCGGGGAGTGGGCGCCTTATCAGGTGCAGGCGAACGGCGGGGATGCCATCTGGCCGGGAGAGTGGACCTTCGACGTGGTCCAGACCTACACGTTGCAACAGGACGGCAGCTTTTCGGGCGGGGTCACGGCCGGCATTACGGCCAAGCTCCCTGTCAACAGGTTTATTCCCGGTTGCACACCTCCGTCCGTGAAGGCGGGCCAAGTCACGCAGGCCGCGACCGGCGGGTCGCTTCTCGGCGGCACTACCTACCGGATTCAGGTCTGCGCGGTCAATGCGGCCGGGGTGTACAGCCCGCCATCGGAGATCGTGATTGTGCCGGTGCCGGCCGGCACCAATACCAACCAGGTCACGCTGGCGGGGATCATTTGGCCGCAGATCGTCGGGCTCACCGGCTACGTCGTGTTTGCAGCGGACAACGACGATCTGATTTGCGGCCAGCAGACCGGGGCGCTTACGCAGATAGCGACAGAGCCATACGCCTACACGCCCGCGTCCATCACGATCAGCGGGCCGTTCAATCGGCAGACCTACGGCGTGCCAAACCCCAACATAACGACGGTGCGGGCGAAGGGAAAGCGGCTCATTCACGCGGGGCCGGTCGGCGCCCTGGTCGATTCCGTCTCTTCCTGCAGCATTGTCAGTGCGGAATGTATCGACGTGGCCGCGACTGATAACTGGGTGGGCCGGGATCTGGTCGTGGTCGGGCGCGCGCCGCAGAACGGGTCCGCTCCGTTCATCTCCTATCCGATCGTGGGGTTTGTGCCCAGCACCGGCGCCTTCACCTTGTCGGTCGACCCGACCGGGACCGTGTTGCCTGGCGACATCTTTGCCGTGTCCTTCCTGGGATACGACAATTCGGCGACACCGACCGTGCTCACCGATGCGGGGATCTCGAACGGGACCAACCCGACGCCGCACACCGGCGAGGCGACCAACGACCCCAACCGGATCGGGAACTATGTACGTGCGGTGGCTGGTCAGAATCGCGGCGCGGTGGCTAAGATCGTGAGCAATACGGCTACGGCGTACACGCTCGACCGGCCCTTCCTCATCGGTGCCAGTACGCGCTGGATCGTGGAGACGGCAGCCTGGGAGACCTCGATTGATCTGGCGCTCGACAATTCCGATCCGTTGAAATCCACCGCTCTGCAACTCCCCGTCGGCAACTACCCGAATCTGCCGGTACTGGTGGCTCTGGTTGCGGTCGATCAGAATGGGGACGAGAGCGACGAGAGCAACGCTCCGCTGCGAATGCTGTGGATCAGCGGGGCGGGCGGGACTTATAACGTGACCGGAGCCGTGACGCAGAGTCCATTCCACACTGGCGGCACCCTAATCTTCACCGGGTCGGGATCAAACTCTTTGGCCGCTCTGAGTCCGCAGACGATCCCGAACGGGGAACTCACCGTGCGGAACGCCGGGTCGGGCGCCGTGCCTATCACGTTGCCGGGCGGCTTCACTTTTCAAGACACGGGAACAGCGACGATGAGTCTGGCCGCCAACAGCACTGTACGTCTGAAGTTCCCGGCGTCTGGTACGGTCGTGATCCCTATCGGTAGTGGCGGGACTGTTGCACAGATTATCACCCCGATATTGACCGGATCTTCTACCCTGATTACTACCACGGCACCGACCGTTGATGGCCAACAACTGTTCGTCAGACTGATTCAGGCGACAGGCGGAAACAATGTCACTTGGGATACTATATTCGACTCAAACACCCCGACCGCCATCTTGACGGAACTGGGGGGCAAGGCTACATTCCAATTTGTAGGGAGCGGGGGAATATGGGAATACGTCAACAGCGCAACATTTTGATTTACTTAGCTCTACTTCCGGCGTTCCTGTTCGCGCAGCAGGCCGGGACGATCAACGACCGGACCTCTTTGCGACCGGAGACGGGAGCGGTGGTACGGCCCGCGCAGGCCAAATTAAACGAGACAATCAGCGTTAAGGATTTCGGGGCGATTGGCGACGGTATTGCGGACGATCATGCAGCCATTCAGGCCGGGATCAGCGCACTAGGGACGCTTGGCGGCGGCACACTCATTTTCCCGTGTGGCACCTATTCTTTATCGGGTAGTTTGGTTCACATCGGTTACTCCAACGTCGTGCTAGATGGCTTGGGGTGCGCGACGATTCACCAGACCGTAAATAATGTGGGAGGTATCTTAGCGGCATCCGACGGAACGAACTTCGTCCAGGTCCATGATGTCCGAGTGACCGGCCTCACCTTCACTGGCGTAGCTGATGGCAGCGGCACTAACGTGTCAGTTGGATTCAACGTCGAAACTCCAACGGGCGCCGTATATAGTCGCGGCGTGAACGGAGCCTACAACATTCACGTAGAGAAGTCCAACTTCTCCGGCTGGTCCATGGGGGTCATGGGCACTGGAGTGACAGACTTTTGGATTCATGACAACTATTTCACAGGAAACCATTATATCGCAGCCTTGGCCGCAGGCGGCTATGGCATTCTTACACAAACATGTTACGGCATTCATATCTATAGCAACGTATTTAAGGCACTCCCGGCCGGTGACAGGCACTCGATATACATTTCGTGCGACGGGGGTAAAGGAAGTAACTACTGGAACGAGGATGTTCACATTGACAACAACACTATAGACTGGCAGACGCCAACCAGCGCGACGCTCTTTGAGACAGCGATGGCTGTCCGCGCTGTTCACGGCCTCAGCATATCGGGAAACACTGTTAATGGGGGCTATACCGGCATCGTGGTCGCGTTGAACGATGGCGGCTATGGCGACGCGGAAGACGTTTCTATCGTCGGCAATACGGTGACAGGAACGCTGGGAGCCTCCCCTAGTGAGCGGGCGGCAATCGAGATATTGGGAGGCGCGCCATCCAACGGTACGGCCTACCGAGTGACCATCGTCGGAAACACGATCAACTCAACAAACAATTCGGTTCACGGGATTGTTGTGAATTCTGTAGTTGACGGGGTGATTGCAGGAAACCAGGTTTCCGTCGCTGGGAGTGGATCATTTGGCCTTGAAATTTTCGGTTGCACTCGAATACAGGATGGCCCCAACGCCCTGAACGGAACCGGGACAGCGTACGCTGGTGAGGCCATCCTTACCGGTGGGCCTAGCAGCAACTCCGCAATTACGCGCGTCCCTGGAAGTAGTTCTGGTTTCGGTTTTGGTCCGGTCTACAACACGAGCGGATATAGCGTTGCGAACTTGCTGGACCCGGGGGCTATTCAATTTTTGTCACAATCTTTATCTCCTGTGACAGACCCTAGATTTACATGGGACGCAACCGCTGGTGCACTGGACATCGGAGCCCCACTTACGGAAGCCGGAAATCCCCGACTGAATGTTTGGGGGTGGAACACTGCTGACGCCTCGGCTAAGGCCGGGGTGATGCAGCAGAGTTTGCTCGGGACATTCGACCTAGGAAGCTATAATCAACTCCGCCTCTATGCGAACGTGGGCACTGGGAACGCCCCCAGCACGGGTGTGCTCGGTGTACTCGTCACATTCAATGCAGTGGGCGGTACACCGGCGGTTGTGATCGGTGGAGCATCAACGGACGGCAGCCATAATTTGCAAGTTACCGGGTCAGGGGTGATCTCTGCCGCGACCAATGAATCGAAAGCGATTGTAAGCACGGATGCGGTACAGACACTCACTTACAAGGATCTAAGCTCCGTCACGAACACGTTTCCTTCAGGCGTGACGCTGCCGCTGGCCGCTCTCGGAGACACTTTATACGAAAACGCCACTCCGGCCCCTGCGGCGCTGGCAGGAAACATTACGGCAACCCGGAAGTTTCTCCGGCAACTCGGGACCGGCACGGTGTCTGCTGCTCCCGCGTGGGACACATTACAGGCGGTTGATCTGCCCTATCCTCTCTCATGGGACGCGACGAATAAATACCTGCATTTTGGTACGCCAAGTACGGAAGCGACCAATCCAATCGTGAAGCTGTGGGGCTGGGACACCGCTGACAGTTATGCGCATCCTGGGCAGATGCAACAGAGTCTACTCGGCACCTATGATTTTGGGAGCTACAACGGCCTACGCATCTATTCCGGCGTGTCCGGGGGGAGTGCTCCCAGCACTGGCACACTTACTTTGCAGGCCGGGGTATATTCCATAGGGAGCAACCCCTATGTTGTGATCGGTGGAGCATCACCAGACGGCAGCCATAATTTGCAAGTTACCGGGTCAGGGGTGATCTCTGCCGCGACCAATGAATCGAAAGCGATTGTAAGCACGGATGCAACGCAGACGCTCACGAATAAAAATTTGAGCGATCCGAGTAATACGCTTCCCGCCTGCTCCGGCGGATTTACGACTCAATCCGTTGCAAGCCCGTGGTTCGCTACTCCCACGACCGCGCGAGCGGTGAATACGCCTTATCACAACACGGGTCCTTGCGCAATCCTGGTCTCTATTTCGCTGACCTCGTCCATTGCGGACGAATTTACGGCCTACTCGGACTCTGGATCTAGTCCATCAACGCAGGTTGGTTTAGCTGGGGGAGTAACTGCTCTTCCGGCATCAATGGCCTTTTTGGTATTGCCTGGGAATTATTACAAAATCGTCGTGGGCGGAGGCTCTACTACCACGAACTCCTGGGTGGAATACAAATGAACACACTGCTATTGTATTCGTGACGGAAATCCGGTACTATTCGGTGATTGCGAAAACTTATCTGACCGACGAGGAGCCGCGCCGGGTGATCTGTGGCAGCTATGCAAAGGTCATTGGGCTGGTGGGGCTCGGTCTTACCAAACAAAGAAATAGCCGCACGGTTGGGCCTCGGCGAAAACACGGTCAAGGTTTACCTGTATCGCATTTTCATTTTGGTGGGCGTCAAAAATCGGGTGCTGGCGCCTTGCGCGCTTGCGCATTCCTGTGGTAGAATCTAGCTGTATGCCAGCAACCAAGCAGGCGGCTCCCGTGAAGGCTTCGGTTTTCCTGAGCCCAGCGCTCCATCGGGCGGCAAAGGTCGAAGCAATCAATCAGGGAATCCCGCTCAGCAACTATATCCGACACCTGGTTGCAACTGATCTGAAATGGGAAGGAAAGGACTTGAAATGAAAACGAGAATTGCCATTGCTGCGTTTCTGATCGTCTGCCTGATGGGCTGCGGTCAAACCACCATCATCCAAAACCTGCAACTCACGCTCGACGCCATCACCACGGCCTTTCCCATCATCGCGGGGTTGACCACGATGCCACCGGCCACGGTAACGGACGTCGGGAACTACCTTGACGCCACCAACACGGCGCTGGGGCAGGCCAGCACGATTCTTGCAGGCACTGGAACCGACGCGCAGAAGGCGGCGCAGATCACCGCGGCCTTTGCTTCCATCGCGGCACCGGTCGTGCCCGCCCAGTACGCTTCCATCGTGACGCTAATCGGTACCGTCGCCAAGGACGTGAGCACGTTCCTCGCGAGTCTTCCGGCGCCGACCGTCACAACCACCACAACGTTGACCGCCAACAATCGTGCCGCGCTTTCCAGGGCCAGCGTTTCAGCGGCCGGCAACAAGAGCAAGTTGGCTGCGAGGCGGCGCTGACATGGCAACCGTCCTACTGATTCTTTCCTTGATCCCCGGGATTATCGATGCCGTGAAAGCGGCTGAGTCGCTTTTCCCGGGTGCCACCGGGCCTACGAAACTCAGTTTCGTCTTGGGCGTCATCGAGGACACGGGCGCCGATATCGCAAAGGTGGTTCCGCAGATCACGGCCATCATTGCGCGGATTGTATCTGGACTCAACGCTCTGGGCCTTTTCAAGCATTCGCCGGCCATAACCACGGTTGCGCCATGACTCCACGGACATACAACGGCATCACGGCGGCGGCGTTTGCGGCGATCGCGGCGGCGGTGACGGTCAAGACCGGGATTCCATGCCGCGGCGACGTGGGCCAAGCCAGCGGAAAGGGCCTCACGATAGCCTGGAATTTTGACCCGGATGCTCAAGTCCTGGTGCTCACTCCGCTCAAGCGCGCGTGGTACGATCCCTCGGAAGCGGCTATTGATCTCGACCTTGACGCGCTCGTGAAAGGAACGATATGAAGACCAGTGAACTGATAGAGTTTTTTAAAACTCAGCCATTCACCGACGACCAAGGATATAACTTGATCGTTGGTGACCTATTCGAGTTTATGCCCGAAGCTGATGTTGCGCTTCCTACCTCGCAGCGGCTGGTTGAATACTTCGTGATTGTTCCCTTGACGCAAGCGGTGTGATATGATCCAGCACTATGGACGCATTCTGGAAGATTGTAGGCTATGGAGCAATTCCTTTCCTGATGGCGTGTGTCGGAAATCATTTAGCGGCGGCAGCGATTTCCGATCCGAAGAAACGGCGTATGTATAGACTTTGGTTTTGGACACTGACGGCTATTGGAGTTGCGATTATTTCTGGAGTCGAGGTGACCTCTGGCCAATCTCATAGAATGGAACTCACAGAACAGAAGAATGCGTTCAATACACTCCAAACAACCCTTCAGCGAACTGAAGTGCAAGCCGCTGCTGACATGGGCTATCTGAAAGCGAAACTTGAGGACGCCCTTAACCGATCACCACGCGTTCCCTTTGATCTCTCAAAACTAGGAACTGCGCTAGCAAAAGCTAATGCGGATTTCATCCAAGCCGAATCTAAGCGACTTAACAACAAGGAACTGACCGACAACGCCTTGCAGGTTGCTAAGAAAATGCGGGAGCTCGAATTTCATTACAGGCAAACGGAAGCGCAAATTATTACTGGCCCGGATTTCGGTGCCAAGTACATGGCACTTCATGCTGAAGAAGAGATGCAGTTTCGTAATAACCTGCTAGGACAGGCTATCTATTTTCGAGATGAATTATTACGGCGCTTACCGCCGCAATCGACTACGCCGCAAGAAGAAGACCGTAATCTTGCGTTTCGCGGAATATTGGCCGGTCCCGCCCCAATTGCAGATGCGGCAGACTATTTAGAACGGCTGGCAAGAAGGCTAGTAACGCCATAATCTGGCTATAGGCAGAATCAGTTTTGAGTCAAGTAAAGAATCACGGAAAATTTCCCTATGCGATCTTGAGGTGATGGAACACCGGCACTTTGGCAAAGTCCGCGAGAAATGCGAAGACCGCTGCCGCCGCCAGTATTTCTCCCACAGCCAATATAGGCAGAGGAGTCATGCCAATTCCGCAAGTCGACAGCGTTGCGGCGATCAGCACATCGACTACCGACGACCCGACGAGCCACAGGCTG
>OCTA010005734.1_pt1 | contig 10698 bp, 9 predicted proteins | sample 1538991 | NCBI WGS metagenome assembly OCTA01 (sample SAMEA3539302, study PRJEB22396) | soil metagenome | biome: tundra; feature: field; material: soil | place: USA | collected 2010-05 | depth 0.15 m | reverse complement strand
GCGCACAATGCACCGCGCTGCCGGGAGTTAACTACCCCAGCTGGCTGGGGTGCCACCGACGCGGTCAGCAACGATCTTCTGGCCGTAGCCCGAGCGGTGGTAGGCGGCGATGGGGTCGGGGTCCAGGCCCATGTCCTCACGGAGCTGCCCGAGCATAGGGCGGACGTCGGTGTTGTAGGCATCCATGAGGGCGGCGTTCCCGCCCAGCACGTCCCCGCTGCGCTGGGCAGTGGTGAGGGCTTCGGTGTCGACCAGGAGGGCTTTGGCCGTAGCTTCCTGGACGTTCATGACCGACCGGATCTGGGCCGGGATTTTGGGCTCGATGTTGTGGCACTGGTCGAGCATGAAGGCGATCCCGGCGTCGGGCCCGAGCGCGTCCGCCGTCACGACTTCGTGCAGGATGCGGAACAGCTGGAACGGGTCGGCGGCGCCGACCATGAGGTCGTCGTCGGCGTAGAACCGGCTGTTGAAGTCGAACCCGCCCAGGCGCCCGGCGCGCAGCAGGATGGCCACGATGAACTCGATGTTGGTGCCGGGCGCGTGGTGCCCGGTGTCCACCACCACGGCGGCCTGCGGGCCGAGGGCCATGCAGTGCAGCAGGGAGGTGCCCCAGTCGGGCACGTCGGTGGTGTAGAACGAGGGCTCGAACAGCTTGTACTCCAGCAGCATCCGCTGCCGCGCCGCGAGCCGCTGGTACACGACGGCGAGGGCCTCGGCCAGCCGGTCCTGGCGGCCGCGGATGTCGTCCTGGCCCGGGTAGTTGGTGCCATCGGCGAACCACAGCTTCAGGTCGGCTGATCCGGTGGCGTCCATGATCCCGACGCATTCCAGCAGGTGCGCCGTGGCCTTGGCGCGCACCGCCGGGTCGGGGTGGGCGACACTGCCCAGCTTGTAGTCGTCATCCTGGAACACGTTCGCGTTTACCGTGCCGATACGCACGCCGAGATCTGCCGCGTAGGCGGCCAGCGCGGCGTAGTCGTCGACCCGGTCCCAGGGGATGTGCACGGCCACGCTGGGGGCGACCCCGGTGAACGCGTGCACCTGGGCGGCGTCCGCGATCTTCTCCTGTGGCGTGCGGGGTACCCCCGGCTGCGCGAACACCTTGAACCGCGTCCCGGTATTGCCGAACGCCCACGATGGCAGCTCAATCCGCTGGGCCCGCAACGCGGTCTTCACAGCAGTCAGGTCAGGCATCTCGCGTCATCTCCAGGCAGCGCAGCACGCTGCGGTTCAGTCGTTGCGGTTCAGTCGTTGCGGTTCAGTCAAGGTGGAATACCTCGGTAAGCCTGCGGAACCCCTCGTCGGGCCGCTCATCGCCGAGGTCAGCGAAGAAGGGCGCCATCTCCGCCTGCCAGCGTTCGTTGACGCCGGCCTGCGCCATCCGCCGCTGTGCGGTCGAGTAGTCGTCGGTTTCCAGGTAGCCGACGAGCAGCCCATCGTCGGCGAGGAAGAGCGTGTAGTTGGTCCAGCCAGCGCTGCGCAGTGCGTCGGTCATTTCGGGCCAGACCTCCCGGTGCCGCGCGCGGTACTCCTCGAGCCGGTCCGGCCGTATCCGGGCGAGAAAGCAGACGCGCTCCATCGGGTGGGCCTCCCCGTGATGGCCGGCCCTTTGTGCTTGCCCCGGGCACCGCCCGGGGCAAGCACAAAGACACGGCTAGAAGTTGAACTGGCTGATGTTGGCCTTGTTGAACACGAACGGCGGGCCAAGCAGGATGGTGTCGTCAGCACCGACCGTGAACTTGCCCAGCTTGCCCGCCGTGAACGATCCACCTGCGCTACTCGTGATCTTCTTAGACGCGAAGTTGACCGCCGCGTACCCGGCCAGGTAGCCGAGGTTCGCCGGGTTCCACAGTTCGAAGGACTGGACGGTGCCATCCGAGACGAACTTCTTGAGGGAATCGGGAGTGCCGAGGCCGGTGAGTGCGATCTTGCCCCGGTACTTGGGCGAGTCAAGAACCTGCGCCGCAGCGAGGATGCCCACCGTCGTCGGCGAGATGATGCCCTTGAGGTTCGGGTACTTCTGCAGCAGCCCCTGGGTCACCTGGGTTGCGGTGGTCGGGTCGTCGTTGCCGTAGACCGTGCTGACCAGGTGCATGTTCGGGTACTTCGTCAGCTCCTGCTTCATGTACCCGATCCAGGCGTTCTGGTTCGTCGCGGAGGCGGCGGCAGACACGATCGCGATATCGCCAGTGGAGTTGATCTGCTTGGCCAGGAGGTCGACCTCGCTGGTCCCGATCTGGGCGGTGGATGCCTGGTTGATGAACAAGTCCCGGCAGGCTGGCGCGTCCGAGTCGTAGGTGACAACCGTGATGCCCTTGGCCATGGCGGACTTCAGGGTCGGGCAGAGCGCTGAAGGATCAGTCGCGGACACGATGAGCGCGTTGGCGCCCTTGGTGATGGCCGCCTGGATGGCCGGGATCTGCGAGGCGGCCGTCGCGGCGGTCCCGCTGGTCTCACTACCGGTCTCGCCGAGCGTTTGCAGCGCGGCGAGCGCCCCGCCGGAATTCACGCTGTCTGACGTTGTGAAGTACGGGTTGCCGAGGTTCTTCGGGATCACGAAGACCTTCAGCCCGGTCTTCAATCCCCCGGAGGCGCTTGAGGAGCTTGACGATGAGCCGGAGGCCGTGGAACTTCCTGAAGAACTGCACGCCGCGAGCGTCGCGGACGCGACCAGGAGCACCGCGGGAGCCCACAGTGCCCTTCTGACAGAACGTCTCATATCTGAATCCTTTCAATTGGGGCCGGACAAAGTTGGATTGGCTGAGTGACCGGGGTGACCTGTTGGCGTGGCTGAGTGACCGGGGTGACCTGGGTGCCTGTCGGCGTGGCCGAGTGACCGGGGTGACCTGTTGGCGTGGCGGCCGGCCGAGGGGTGCGGCGCGGCGCTGCGGGGATGTGGCCCCCTGGCCGCGGTCAGTCATGTACTGCTCCGACTTCCGGAGAGCGGCGCAGGCTACGGCCGCGGCCCAGCCCGCGTGCCCGGCTGCGGAAGGCCGCAGCGTTGGGTACGAACACGCTGATGAGCAGGAGACCGCCGATGACGATACCAGTGGCCTCCTGATTGAAGTTGGTGAGCAGGAGAGCGTTGAGCAGCCCGGCGAAGATGATCACGGCGAGCACCACGCCGACGATCGATCCCTTGCCCCCGAAGATGGATACGCCACCGAGCAGGACAATGGCCACAACGCTTAGCTCCAGGCCGATGGCGTTGTTCCACACCGCCGTAGCCAGGCGGAACGTCCAGAGCGCACCAGCCATGGAGCAGACCAGGCCGGACACCGCGAAGAGCATGGTCTTGATGCGCTTGACCCGGATCCCGGCGAAAAGCGCAGCTTCCGGGCTAGCGCCCATCGCGTAGACGGACCGGCCGGTCGGCGTGGCATGCAGCACGACGCCAAAGATCACGGCCAGCACGACGAAGATCGCTATGGAATAGGGGATGCTGGTGTGCGGAATCGGGTTGACCCCGATGGTGGTGTACGTCGCCGGGAAGTTAGAGATCGTGTTCGCACCCAGGATGATTTGCGCGATGCCGCGGTAAAGCCCGAGAGTGCCGATCGTCACGGCCAGTGACGGCAAGCCGACGCGGGTCACCAGCAGGCCGTTGATCAGGCCCGCGACCACCCCCAGGACGGCCAGGACGACGAAGATGGCCGGCATCGGCCAGTGCCTGCTCCAGAGATAACCGAGTGTGGCGCTGGACATGCCCAGGGTCGATGCCACAGAAAGATCGATCTCACCGCTGATGACGATGAACGTCATCGGCAGCGCCATGATCGCTACCTCGCCCGAGGAGACGCTGAGGTTGAAGAAGTTTCCGCTGGTCAGGAACTGCGTTGAGGTGAGGCCGCCGAATACCACGACGGCGACGGCCACGACGACAAGGCCGGTCTCCCAGCGCAGGACGGATTGCATCCCCGCCCGCAGCTTCCAGGCCTGGAACGCCCCGCGCAGCCGGGTGCTTCGGTCAGGTTCCAACGCCCGAACTCCTTTGCCGCAGCGCGGCCATCAGCTTGAGGGAGATGACGCGGTCGAGGGTGATGGCCACCAGGAGCAGGAAGCCGGCGATGGCCTGGTCCCAGAATGGCGAGATCCCGAGCACGTTCAGCGCCGAACTGATCGTGCTGAGCAGGAGCGCGCCGACCGCGGCGCCCACCGCGCTGCCGCTTCCGCCGAAGATCGCGACGCCGCCGACCACAACGGCGGAGATGACCGTCAGCTCGTACCCAGTTCCCGCGGTGGAGTCAATGGTCTGGTACTGCGCGGCCCAGAGCACGCCGGCCAGCCCGGCGATGCCGCCGCTGATCGCGAAGGCGGTAAAGATCCGCTTGCCCACGGGGATTCCGGCGAGGCGCGCCGCTTCCGGATTCGAGCCGATCGCGTAGAGCTCGCGCCCGGACCGGAAGGAACGCAGGTAGTACGCTCCGGCGCCGATCACAACGGCGATGACGATGGCCAGGTAGGGAACCCCGAACACGTTAGCCCTGGGGATGTTGATGAAGCTGTTCGGAAGTGTCTGGGCGACTACTTCGTTCCCGCCCACGATGAGGATGTCTATTCCCCGGATGATGTAGAGCGTGGCCAGGGTGACCACGAGGCTGGGCACCCTGCCGATGGCCACCATGAGCCCGTTGCCGATGCCGCACACGAGCCCGATCCCCAGCCCGACGAGGAAGACAACCGGGATGGGGATGCCGGGGTGGTGCCCAAAGAGGTTCGTGGAGACGTAGGCCGACAGGCCCAGCACCGAGCCGACGGACAGGTCCACGTTGCGGCTGAGGACCACCATTGTCTCGCCCAGCGCGAGGAGGGCATAGACGGTGGTGTTACTGAGCACGAACTGGATGTTCGCCTGATCGATGAACCTCGGCTGGATGCTCGCCGTGACCGCCACGAACACGACGAGGACGGCGATAATGCCGGATTCCCGGATCCGGAACACTCGCTCGGTGAGTTTGCGCGAGGTGGTCCCGCCGGGGACGCTGGCTGGGTTCTGGCGCTCGGTCACGGCCGCGCTCATTGCCCCTGCCTCTGGAGCTGGCCTGTCGCCGCTGCCATGATCTTTTCCTCTGATACGTCCACGTGGCTGAACTCGGCCATCAGTCGTCCCTCGCGCATCACCAGGATCCTGTCCCCGATGCGCAGCACTTCCGGCAGTTCTGAGGAGATCATCAAGACGGCGACGCCGTCTCTGGCCAGTTGCACCAGTAGCTCGTGCACCTCGGCCTTGGTGGCGATGTCGATCCCGCGGGTCGGCTCATCCACGATGAGCAGCGCGGGCTTGCGTCCCAGCCACTTGGCCAGCACGACCTTCTGCTGATTGCCGCCGGACAGGCGGGACACCGGGTCGGTGAGCCTGCCGTACTTGAGCCTCAGCCGCACCGCCCAGTCGTCGGCGAATGCGCGCTCGGCCGCCGCCCTGATGAGGCCTGCTCTGCTGAGCCGGCCCAGCGACGCCAGCGCCACGTTCTGCTGCACGGACATGTCCATGACCAGGCCCTGCTGGCGCCGGTCCTCGGGGACGAAGCCGATCCCGGCCGCCATCGCGGCCGTGGGGGACGCGCGGTGCAGTCCCTGCCCCCGGATCAGAACGGTCCCGGCGTCGTACCGGTCGATGCCAAAGATCGCCCTCGCGACCTCGCTCCGTCCGGACCCGACCAACCCGGCCAAGGCGACGATCTCCCCGGCCCGCACCTCGAGTGAGATGTCCGTGAACACTCCCTCCCGGGTCAGGTGCTCGATCTGCAGCACTGGCTGGCCGGGGGTGCCGCGTTTGCCGGCCGCGCGCTCGACCATGTCCCGGCCCACCATCGCCCGCACGAGATCACCCGTGGTAAGGCCAGCCAGTTCGCTGGTGAGCACGTGCCTGCCGTCGCGCATCACGGTGACCCGCTGGCAGATCTCGAACACCTCTTCCAGGCGGTGTGAGATGAACAGAACGGCCGAGCCCGCCGCGCGCAGCGTGCGCACCACCTCGAAGAGCCGGGCCACCTCCACCGCGGACAGCGCGGCTGTGGGCTCGTCCATCACGATGATCCGGGCGTCAACGGACAGTGCCTTGCCGATCTCGACGATCTGCTGGTCGGCGATGGACAGCCCCCGGCAGATACGTCCTGGATCAAGCGGGACCCCGAGCCTGGCGAAGAGCGCCGCAGCCTGCGCGCGCATCGTCTTGCCGTCGATGCGCCGGCCGGCCCGCAGCGGCTGGCGTCCCATGAAGATGTTCTCGGCGACGGTCAGGTCGGGGAACAGGGTGGGTTCCTGGTAGATCACCGCTATCCCCGCGGCCTGGGCGTCCGCGGGTCCGTGCAGCTGAACCGGAGTGCCATCGATGAGCAGCGAGCCTGAGTCGGGCTGGTACACGCCGGCCAGGATCTTCACCAGCGTTGACTTGCCTGCGCCATTCTCGCCCAGCAGGGCGTGGGCTTCGCCGCCGTAGAGATCGATCATCCCGTGGCCGATCGCCTGGACGGCCCCGAACGCCTTCGTGGCGTCCCGCAGCGACAGCAGCGGGTTGCCGGGATCGGCGGCTGCGGCGGGGTGGGAACCGCCTGCCACGGGGTGGGAACCGCCTGCCACGGGGTGGGAACCGCCTGCCACGGAGGCGGAATCTGCCCCAGGGACGGGCTCGGCAGCTCCGTCGGGAGAGACGTTGCCGTCAGGATCCACGGCTCAACCTCCCCTCGGCGCGATGGCCGTTCCAGTTCGTTCTGGCCGAGCACGATATGACGCGGTGGAACGTTTCAAATATGTGAAGCAGTGTCAAGCCGTGCCAAAGGCCTGTCAAGAGGCCCTGCACTGTGGTGCTTGAATCGTTACAGACAGGTTTCCTAGCTGTTGCGGCCGCAGCGCACGGCGGTAAGCCGAACGGCTTCCATGATCGTTTCGTCTTTTCATGAGTTGCGACCATGATCACGAGCAGTTCGTCCCGGTTTGTCGTGTCGTAACACGTGAAGAGTCGAAACGATCATGATCGTGCAGCGCCTCCGACGCCGGCCACGATCTCGCACCAGCGATCGTCAGGCCAGCCGACATCAGGGGCTCGCGCCAGCCCCGCCGGCTAAGCATCAGCGCGATGTCAGGTACGGCCAGAGGAGCTCCGTGACCATGGACGAAGCCGGTTTGACACGTTCCAATGCGGCCGTGGACACTGACAGCACAGGAGGATGCCGTGGCGGATGCGCCGGTCAGCATCAGGGAGGTCGCCGCGCTTGCCGGCGTCTCGGTCGGCACCGTGTCCAACGTCCTCAACCGCCCGGACGTCGTCGCTGAGCCGACCCGCAGCCGGGTCCAAGCCGCGATCAAGACGCTGGGGTTCATCCGGAACGAATCGGCCCGCCAGCTCCGCGCTGGACGGAGCCGCACGATCGGGCTCGTCGTCCTCGACGTGGCGAACCCGTTCTTCACCGACGTGGCCCGCGGTGTCGAAGACGAGGCCAGCGAGTCCGGGCTGGCCGTCATTCTGTGCAACAGTGACGACAAGCAGGCGAAGGAATCCCGCTACCTTGAGCTGCTGGAAGAACACCGGGTGCAGGGCATCTTGATTACCCCGGTGTCAGGTGCCGACGAGCGCCTGGCCCGGCTGCAGCGCCGGGGTACTCCCGTGGTCCTGGTCGACAGCAGATCGCCGTCCCGTGGCCAATGCTCGGTATCGGTTGATGACGTGCTCGGCGGCGACCTGGCCGTGACACATCTGCTGGAGACGGGCCATCAGCGGATCGCGTTCGTCGGGGGGCCGATGAGCGTCCGGCAGGTGGCTGACCGGCGCGATGGTGCCCTCCGGGCGCTGGACCGGGCCATAGGCATCGCGGATGACCTGCACGTAATCGAAACGAACGCGCTGAATGTCTCGGCCGGGCAGCAAGCAGGCGCGGCTCTCGCGGAACTGTCCGCGGAAACCAGGCCTACCGCCGTCTTCTGCGCGAACGACCTGCTCGCCCTCGGTGTCCTCCAGGAGATGACGGCCCACCGGATCCAGGTCCCAGAGAGCGTCGCCCTGGTTGGTTACGACGACATTGAGTTCGCGGCCGCGGCCGCGGTGCCGCTCTCGTCGGTTCGCCAGCCCCGCCATCAGCTTGGCCGTTCCGCCGCGCAGTTGCTGATAGACGAGACCCTCGCACAGGAGGGGCACCAGCATCGCCAGGTGGTCTTCGAGCCGGAACTGGTGATCCGCCAGTCCAGCCAGGCCCGGGGGACGAGGGGGACGGGTCTGCTGGCCGGGGCCGCGCCGCGATGACGTGGCCGCCGAACGGCCGGCGCGCCCTGGCCTGACTGGCCGCGGCCGGACGCCGGCCCACGGCTCGGGGCGGCCGTCGCCACCTTCACCCGCGACCATTGGCGCGTACCCAGGCAATGCGCAGGATGTTCGCTTCCTTTCGCGCGTCACAACTTTCTACGCATGACGATTACAATTACGTCCCCCTTTGTCCAGGACTGTGATGCGCACTTCCTGAGCGGTTAGAGGAGGGCGCTTAAATTGCATTCGATCAAACACGGGGGGTAGTAATATGTTTGCCGGCGGACCGAGCGGTACCCGCTAGGCCAAATGCCTGCCGCTGGGCCAAACGCCGACCTGGAGGGTTTGCGGAGCGCGGAAAGCCCGTGCTCCGTCTTTTGGAGGGGAACAGGATGAAGGGTAAGTACATTTCCGCCCTTGTCGGACTCGGGGCAGCGGCAGTGATCGCGGTCCCGGGGGTCGCGTCGGCGTCGACGACAGCAGTTCAGGCGCATGCGAAGGTCGCAACCACGCAGCACCGGTGGCACGGCAACGGCGGCGGCAACAACTGGTACGGCAACGGCGGCGGCAACAACTGGTACGGCAACGGCGGCGGCAACAACTGGTGGTACTGGCATCGCCATCACCACTTCTACTACTGGCGCTAATAGAACCAGTAGTTAGGCCCAAGTCCCCGCAGCGCCTCCGATAGGGGCGCAGGCTGCCTGGCCCTGGCTCCGGCCAGGGCCAGGCAGTCACCCGGCTGTGGCCGGGAATCCACCGTGATCTCATGAACCTGCCGTCAATGTCCCGTCGTTCACGGCCGCCGTCGGCATACCCTGGCCTCTGACAAGCCGCAGGCCGCATTGCGTGGCGTGCCCAGCTGGAACCCGGGCGGCGCGGCGGGGAGGCTGGGCCGTGACCGTGCACAGTCGTCGTGCATCTCCCGGGCGAGCCCGCCTGGTCTGGGCGATTGTGACGGTCGGCGTCGGCGTCGTGACGTCCGCGTGCGGCGCCAGCGCCGGGCCGGCCGCGGCGCGCACGCCCAGTGTCGCGCCAGCGTCCTCAGCCAGCACAGCGTCCTCAGCCAGCACAGGGTCCTCAGCCAGCACAGGGTCCTCAGCGAGCACAGCGTCGCCGGCCAGTACCCACCGCGCGGTGGCTCAGGCCGGCGGGACCGCGTCGTTCCGTGCCCCCGGGCTGCCGCTGGCCGGCCAGATCGTCGGCATCGACCCGGGTCACAATGGCCGCAACTACACTGATCAGGCTTATATTGACCACCAAATCTGGAATGGCCAGGAGTGGGAGAACTGCGACACGGCAGGCACGGAGACCGACGCCGGATATACCGAGGCTTTGTTCAATTTCAGGGTCGCGACTTTCCTCCGCGGCGATCTCGTTCATGACGGTGCCCGTGTCGTCATGACGCGGACGAGCAATGACGGCATCGGGCCGTGCGTGAACACCCGCGCCCAGATCATCAACGATTCCCGCGCGAACGTCGCGGTCGATATTCACGCGGACGGCGGCCCCCCGTCTGGCCGGGGATTCACGATCCTGGAACCGGTGGCGGACGGGCCGAACAGCGCGGTAATCACGTCATCTGAGCAATTCGGCGCGGATGTCCGCCAGGCGTTTCTCAGCGGCACGTCGATGCCGGAGAGCACCTATGACGGGTCCCAGGGCATCGACCACCGCAACGACCTCGCCGGGCTCAACCTCACCAGCGTCCCCAAGATCCTCGTCGAGTGCGGCAACATGCGCAACGCCACCGATGCCGCGCTGCTGACCACGACCGCCTTCCAGCAGCGGGTAGCGCGGGCGCTGGCGGCGGCCATCATCCATTTTCTTTCGCAACGATAGGTTGGCAGAACTGCCGTCAGCGCGAGGGAGAAGTGTCATGGGCTCAGCACCCGGTAGTGCGGGAGGCCAGTACGTGCTGTGGAACCCGTTCGCCAACATGGCCGGGCTGGCCGGCCACGCGATCACCATCACGCGGGGCGAGGGCGCCACGGTGTTCGACTCCGAGGGGCGCCCCTACCTGGACGCGCTGGCCAGCCTCTGGTACTGCAACATCGGGCACGGGCGAGCCGAGCTGGCCGATGCCGCGGCGGCCCAGATGCGGAAGCTCGCGGGCTACCAGGTATTTGAGTCCTACTCCAACCCGCCCGCCGAGGAACTGGCCCGCCGGGTCGCGGACCTGGCCCCGGTCCCGGACGCGAAGGTCTTCCTCACCCCGGGCGGCGGATCGGACGCGGTGGACACCGCGGCCAAGCTCGCGCGGGCCTACTGGCGGGCCACCGGCCGGCCAGACAAGCAGGTCACCATCGCCCGGTCGCACGCTTACCACGGGATGAACGCCTACGGAACGTCTCTCGGCGGCATCCCGGCCAATGCCGAGCCCTTCCTGCCGCTGGTCTCTCAGGTGGAGCACGTGGCCTGGGACGACCCGGCGGCGCTGGACAAGACGATCGAGCAGCTAG
>OCTA010005733.1_pt1 | contig 10699 bp, 11 predicted proteins | sample 1538991 | NCBI WGS metagenome assembly OCTA01 (sample SAMEA3539302, study PRJEB22396) | soil metagenome | biome: tundra; feature: field; material: soil | place: USA | collected 2010-05 | depth 0.15 m | reverse complement strand
CGCCGTTCGAGTACATCCAGCGGCCGATGACGTAGGGCTTGCGCAGCATCTCGCGGGAGTACTCACCGGCGCCGGTGGCGATGAGCGCCAACAGCAGCACGGCGATGGCGTGGGAGAGATTGAAGTCCACCGGGTTGCGGTAGGCCAGATAGTAGGCGACGCCCACGATGGTGGCCGAGGTGACGATGATGACCAGGGCCATGCGGGTGACGGCGGAGAAGGTGCCGGCGTTGATGGTGTCGATGCCCAGAGTCAGCAATGCCTGCTGCGACGCGGGAACCATCGCGTAATACCAGATCATGAGGAAGGGCATGGCCACAAAGGTAGGCAACAGCCACTTGACGCTCCACTTGACCAGGCTGGTCTTGAGGGCGGCCTGCTTGTCGCCGTCGATGCGGCTGGCGCTGATGAGCGCCCAGACGCCGGCCAGCGAGGCGCAGACGCAGGTGCGCAGAAACAGGCTGGGCCAGTAAGTGGGATTGAAGAAGGCATTCCAGAACTTGCTGGCTTCATGGCCGGTGCCGGCGACGGCGAGCCAGGTATCTCCTGGCGTAAGCATGAAGGAGAGAATGCCGTTGATGATGATGAGCGTGCAGACCGATGCGCCGGCATAGACCCAGCCCACGGTGAGGTGCAGCTTGGCATCGATGCGGTTCCAGGTGTAGTAGTAGACCGCGGCGATGGCGAGCTCGACGAGGAAAAAGACCCACTCCATGGCCCAGCCGAAGACGAAGTTATGAATGAGCGTGCTGGTGGCCTCGGGGTGGGTGAGCCCAATGGCGAACCAGATGCCGACGCCCGAGACGGTGCCGAAGACGCCGGTGAGGATGAGGAAGAACTTCGAGTAGCTGACAAGCTGCGCGAGCCATGCCGACCGCATGGCGGGGTCGGCCATGCGCTGGGCCTTGCGCTCGGCCAGGGGGAGATAGAGTCCGCCGCCCACGGCAAACTGCGAGATCATGACGTGGAAGATGGCGATGATGCCGATCACCCAGCCCGAGCCGAGAACGGGAATGTCCCAGAATGGATAGTTCATCGTTGCTGTTCCTTTACCGAATGGTCCAATAGCCGATTGCGGTGGTGGCCAGCAGCGCGAAGACCGCCAGCAGGCCGAAGTAGTGCGCGGCGCGGGCGCGCTGGCCGGATTCTTTGCCGATGTCATAGAAGGGAATCAGAATCCAGAGCCCGATGCCGAGGGTGAACAGAAGAATTCCAGCAATTTCGCCGGATTCGCCGGGCAGCACATTGCCCAGCAGCTTGAGCATCTCGAAGGGGCTCATGAAGTACCACTCGGGATGAATGCCGGCGGGGGCGGGCGCCAGCGGATCGAACGGCTTGCCCAGCGCCCAGGGAAAGACCGAAGCCAGCAGCGCAAGAATGTTGAGCGAGATGAGCCACATGGCCAGATCCTTGCGCAGGAAGTTGGGCATGAAGGGCATGCTTTTGCGCTCGCTGGCGGCCTTGGCTTCTTCACTGGGAGGCGCGGCGTTGCCGTGGCGCTGCACCAGCCAGAGGTGAAAGCCGAGCAGCGGCAGGAACAAGGCCGGCAGCACGACGACGTGCAGGGCAAAGAATCGCTGCACGGTAAACTCGCCCACCTCCGGGCCGCCGCGCAGCATGTTGGCGACGGCGGGACCGAGCCACGGAATCGCCGCGGGAATCTCGAGGCCGACCTTGGTGGCAAAGTAACTCAACTCATCCATGGGCAGCAGATAGCCGGAGAATCCGAAGACCGAAGCGATGCCCAGCAGGGCCATGCCGCTGAGCCATCCAAACTCGCGCGGCTTGCGATAGGCCTTCATGAAGAAGACTGAGAACATGTGGACGAGGATGGCGAAGATCATCAGGTTGGCGGACCAGGCGTGCGCCGAGCGGATCAGCCAGCCGAAGTGCATCACGAAGGTGATCTGGCGGACCGACTCGTAGGCTTCGGCTCCAGGCCGGAAGTAGACCAGCAAGAGCACGCCGGTGAAGCATTGGACCAGGAAGAGGAACAGCGAGATGCCGCCCCAGTAGTACCAGAAGGATTGGGAGTGGACGGGGACGGTCTTGTGGCGCGCGAATGCGGCCAGCTCGCTGAGGCCCAGTCGCTCATCCACCCAATCGTAAACGGTCTTTGCAGTCATGCTTCTATCCTTTGGTGTCGCTCGTTCCTTTTCCGGCCAATGCTTGGATCAGGCTCAGCGGCAGAGCCATCCGCCATCGACGACCAGGATGTGGCCATGTACATAGCTGCTTGCCTCGGAGGCAAGAAAGACCGCCGCGCCGGCCAGGTCGGAAGGCAGGCCCCATCTTCCAGCGGGAATCCGGGCAAGAATGGCGGCGGAGCGGGCGGCGTCGGCCCGCAGAGCCGTGGTATTGTCGGTCGCCATGTATCCGGGCGCAATGGCGTTCACATTGATGCCCTTATCGGCCCACTCATTCGCCAGGGCCTTGGTCAGTTGCGCAACCGCGCCCTTGGCCGCGGCATAGCCAGGCACAAGAATGCCACCCTGAAATGCCAGCAAAGAGGCGGTGTTGATGATCTTGCCGTGACCTTGCGCCAGCATCATTCTGCCCGCGTACTGGCTGAGGAACCACACGGCGTTGAGGTTGGTATTGATGACGGTGTTCCAGAACTCTTCGGAGTGCTCGGCGGCGGGAGCGCGGCGGATGGTGCCGGCGTTGTTCACGAGAATATCGATGGAACCGAACTCCTTGACCGTGTCGTCGACGAGCATGCGGCCGATCGCCTTGTCGCAAACATCGCCCGACCGACAGATGTACTTGACGCCGGTCTTCTTGACTTCCTCGATCGTCGAGTCCAATACCTTGTCGTAGTTGTGCAGAGTGACATTGGCGCCCGCCTGCGCAAATGCGATCGCCATTCCGGCGCCGAGACCCTGTCCGGATCCCGTAACCAACGCGTTTTTGCCTTTGAGACTGAAGAGATCGAGGATTGCCATGGAATTGCTCCTTTGTTTGAAAGAACTGAAACATTCTGTGTTGTGAAATGCCTAAGTCCGCGAAACTTCCACGCCGGCATCGTTGGCAGTTACTTTGAAGAGCTTGAGCGGCTTGGGCGGCGGCCCGCTGACGTTGGCGCCGGTGTAGGGGTTATAGACGCCGCCGTGGCAGGCGCAATGGATGCGGTCGGCCTGGGGCTCATATTGCACCGTGCAGCCCAGGTGCGTGCAGACAGCGGTCATGGCGATCCAGCGGCCGTCCTCGTGATGGATCAACATGGCCGGCGCGGTGCCGAACTTGAACATGAGCACCGAGCCCAGAGGCAGCTTTTGCGCGTCCTTGAGGGTGACCTCCGTGACGGCCGTGGCAGAGAGCGCCATCTCTTCCGGCGAGGCCAGGTAGCGGTAGATGGGATAGGCAAGGGCAGCGGCGTAGCAGAGGCCCGCTGCGCCGGCCGCGGCCAGAAAGGCTCGGCGCGTAGCTTGCTCGCCGGGGCTCTCTGGTTCCAGGGCTTGGTTCGGGAGAATCGTCTCTTCGCTCATAGCAATCTCTTCGCGGGAGTCATGCCGCACCCTCCATAGTTTTCTGTGCGCGCGCCACCACGGACACGAGCCAGCCAATCACACCCAGGCCTGCGACAAAGAGGACCAGAAAGAGTCCCACGACGCTCCAGTTGGTGACCACGACCCGGTCCCACACGTCGTAGCCCTTGCTAAGCAAGGTCAGGTCGCGCACGCCGTCGCGATAGACAGTGAAGGTTATCTCGATGAGTACGGCAAGCAGAACGGCGGCCCAGGCCAGCAAGCTCAGCACGCCGGTTGATATTTTGCCGAATCCGGCGATTGCACCCAGCAGAACAGCAACCACCACCAGAGCCATCCAGCCATATCCGGCAAAACCGGCAAACTTGTAAAACGAATAAGCTGCGTCGCCTGCGAGTCCGGCTTTGACCACCGCGGGCTGCACGCTGGCCGCCCACAACCCGGCTAGGAGATAAACGAGGCCAAACACAGCGGCTACCTTGCCGCCGAGGCCAGCCACAAAGCGCTTCTCATCCGAAGTGAAGGTCGAGCGGCCAGAAAGATAGACGAGCCACAACCCGCCGATGAAGAGGCCGCCGGCCAGCATCAGCAGCCAGCGCGGCTCCAGGGTTGGGTCGCCGGTGGGCAGATAGGCGCCGGCGGCGGAGGCGGAGTACATTTTGCGCCAGACCTCGGGGCGCAGCATCAGCGTCATATTGGTTGAGAGCAGGCGGGCGATGAAGCCGGCCAGCAGCCACGCGCTCAGGCCCACCCACCATGCCGGACGCCCTGCCTCAAGCCGCGCGGAAAACTGGTAGAGCAGCCAGTAGGTCAGCATGAGGAGGCCGATAATCGAGATCCAATAGAGGCCGATCAGCACGCTGCTGGTATAAAGCGCCCGGCCGTAGAGCACCTGGGCAAACAGGAGCGGCGGCACGGCTAGGTTGATGACAAACGTCATGACAACGGTGAGCCGGCGGGCCAGGGCACGCGCGGTAACCAGCGAGGCCGGCGAGCTGCGGAAGAGACTGAGCAGAACCGCAAGCAGCAGTCCGCCCAGCAGCATTTCCACGGCAACAAAGTGCAGCGCCAGTGTAACGATATGCAGCAGCTTGAACAGACCTATCGGAGCCGGCAAAGGAATTGGATCGACTGCGGGGTATGGGTGCATGACTCTCCTGGAAGCCTGGAGGCACCTAAGAGTCTAGTGGCGCGGGCGAAGGGTCGAATGTGATGGGCCTCACTTTCAATTGTCTGAAGACTGTAAAAGCGTCTTCCTGGGCTCACTGCGCCTGGGGAGCCGATGCACTACGATTGCTTCATGGCGGCGTTGCTCGACATTCGCGACTTGCAAATTCGCTTTGGAGCGGCGGAGGCGGTGCGCGGCATCAGCCTTCAACTTGCCGAGGGCGAGGTGCTGGGGCTGGTGGGCGAGTCGGGGTCGGGCAAGAGCGTTACGGCTCTGGCGATCCTGGGGCTGCTGGGGCCGGCGGCGCAGGTTGCGGGGCAGATTCTTTGGCGGCGCGGCAAGGCCAGCGGCTTCGACGAAGCTGCGGAAGATAAAAGCGCCCACGGCGCCGGCGCCGACCTGCTGCGGCTGCCGGAGAGCACTCTGCGGCGATTGCGGGGCCGGGAGATTGCCATGATCTTTCAGGAGCCGATGACAGCGCTGAATCCGGCGATGACGATTGGCCGCCAGGTGGCCGAGGCCGCTGAAGCGCATTTCCCCTCATGGACTGGACGCGAGGCGAAGCGAAAAGCCGTTGCCGCACTGGAGGCGGTGGCGATTCCCGAGGCTGCGCGGCGCTACGGCGACTATCCGCACCAGTTTTCGGGCGGGCAGCGGCAACGCATTCTGATCGCTATGGCTCTCATCAACCGGCCGCGGTTGCTGATTGCCGACGAGCCTACGACTGCCTTGGACGTGACCGTGCAGGCGCAGGTTCTGGAGCTGCTCAAAGAGCTGCAACGGCAGTATGGGCTGGCCATGCTATTCATTTCGCACGATCTGGCCGTGGTGGGCCAAGTGGCCAGCCGCGTGGCCGTGATGCGCGGCGGGCTGGTGGTGGAGACGGGGCCTTGCGAACGCCTGCTCACCGCGCCGGAGCATCCTTATACGCGGAGCCTGCTGGCCGCCGTCCCAACGCTGCGGACAGATCGGAGCCGACCGCTGGCGATGGTGGGAAGTCCGGCAACGGAAACAGGGTTATATTCACCCCATGCGGAATGAATTTACGGCTGTGATCGAGCGGGACCGCGAGGACGGCAAAGACTAAAACACACTCGCCGCCCCTCGACGAACCGAGAGGCGGTGTGGGAGTGGGTTGGAGCTACTCGGCTACGGCTGCTTCCGCGACGGGCTCCGCTGTAGCGACAGGCTCGGCGGCCGGGGCTTCGGCAATCTCTCCCTCGACGGCTTCGCCCAGGACGATGACCTTCACGTGCGCGGTGACTTCGCGGTACAGCTTGATGGCCACGCTGAAATCGCCCAGGCTCTTGAGCGGCTCGTCCAACTGGATCTTGCGGCGATCGACCTCGAAGCCCTTGGTGGCGAGATCGGCGGCGATGTCGGCCGAGGTGACGGAGCCGAAGAGGTGGCCGGCCTCGCCCGACTTGCGGGTGAAGCTGAGCACGAGCGGCTCGAGCTTGGCGACCAGCGCCTCGGCCTGAGCCTTCTCAGTGGCGGAGCGGCGGGCAGCAGAGGATTTCATTTGGTCAATGACGGCCTTGTTGGCCAGGGTGGCCTGCATCGCCAGCTTGCGGGGCAGCAGGAAGTTGCGGCCGTAGCCGTCTGCGACCTTCACCACGTCTCCGCGATGGCCCAGGTTGGTTACGTCTTCTTTCAGAATTACTTCCATGGGAAACTCTCCAGTGTTACGGGCGCCGCCGCCGTGTGCGGTCTTGCCCTTTCGACAGCGACGCCAGCGGTCGGCTGCGCCGCGCAGGATTCTCGATCGGCATCCGGTGCATTGCCGCCTGCCAATTCCGCTCGATCCAGGTCACTCCCAATTCAAGAAAGAGCGAACCGGGGCGAGCAAAATAGGCAAAAGCGACAGCCGGGCCGAGGTTTAGTGCCGCGTGGCAAACGGCAGCAGGGCGATATTCCGGGCCTGCTTGATGGCGCGGGTCAGGCGGCGCTGGTGCGTGGTGCAAACGCCGGTGAGCCGCCGGGGCACGATCTTGCCGCGCTCGGCCACAAACCCTTGCAGCAGCCGGACATCGCGGTAGGGGATCGCGTCGATCTTCTCGGTACAAAACTTGCAGACCTTCTTGCGGCGGAAGAACTTTCCGCGGCCGCCGGGGCCACCGGAGGGCCGGCCGCCGGGGCCGCTGGAGGACCGGCCGCCGGGGCGGTGCCCTGAACCGGAACCGGGGCCAGAACCCGAGCTGGGTCCAGAACCCGAACTGGGGCCAGAGCCAGAGCCGGGGCCAGAACCCGAGCTCGGGCTAGAACTGGAGTCCGAGCCGGATGGGCCTTGGGATGCTGCTGCTGCGCCCGTCTCGGGCGCCTTTCCAGGGGTTTCTTCAGACATTGTGTTTCCTCTTCACTCTCTTGCGTTCTGGCAGACGCCTTTGGGGCGCTCCGGAACACTGACAACTGACACTGGATCGGGCCGGAGCCGGTTCCCCCTCAAGGAGGGGACCTGCCGCGGCGATTCGGGACAACTGAGCTAGACGGCGGCCTGAACCGGTTCGGCGGCTTGCACTGCAACCGGAGCGGCGGCGGGAGCGGCAACCGGAGCGGCGGGAGCTGCAACGTGAGCCGGGTGAGCCACGACGGCCGGAGCCGCAAAAGCCGGGGCCGCGCTCCGGCGGACGCCGCGCAAGGCCTTGACCTTGGCCAGACGCTTCTCTTCCTCGTCGATGCGCACGGTAAGGAACTTGATCACCGGCTCGGTGACGCGCAGACGGCGTTCCAACTCCAGCACCACCGCGCCGTTGGCCTCGATGGTCAGCAGAACGTAGTTGCCATCGTTGAACTTGCGCACCATGTAGGCGAGCTTGCGCCGCCCCATCTTCTCGACAGTCTTGACCACCCCGCCGCCACCCGTAACGGTTGCGGAAAAGCCGGCGATCAGCTTGTCGGCATCTTCTTCAGCCACGTCGGGCCGAACAATGAACATAACCTCATACACACGAACCATCTGAAATTCCTTTTCCGCTGGATGGTCAGGGTCCAGCCCCGACTTCCAACCTTGCTTTCCAGCCTTGCTTGCCAACTTCGCTTACTCCGCCGCCGGGCTGTTTGACTCGCGGCGGTTGAACTCATTCATCGCAGTTGCCGGCCCCAGTTCAAGGATGCGCCGCGTGGCGGTTGCCACCCGGTCCAGCACCTCGTCCAGAACCGCTAAATCCGCCTTGCGCATGGGCGAAAGCAGATAATCCCTGCCCGACCGTCTGCCGCCCGCCGCAATCGCTTCCGGAGGCAGATCCAATCCCACGCCGATGCGGAGGCGCAACCACTCCTGGTTTCCCAGGGCGCCGGTCACGCTGCGGGCTCCGTTGTGCCCCGCCGGCGAACCGCGCTCCCTGATCTTGAAGGTCCCCAGCGTCAGGTCCAACTCGTCGTGAATGACGAGCAGATCCTTGGTTGGGTCCGCCTCAAACTCGCGAACCAAAGCGGCCACTGCCAGCCCGCTCAGGTTCATAAAGGTCTCCGGCTTGGCCAGGACCACCTCGCGCCCCGCCATGCGGCAGGTTGCGGTAACGGCCCGGCAGCGCCGGTTCTGGACCACAACGCCCTCTTGCTGGGCGATGCGGTCGATGGCCATGAACCCCGCGTTATGCGGGGTCCACAGATACTCTGGGCCGGGGTTGCCCAACCCGACAACCAGGAAGGGCCTGGGCAAAAATGGGCTGCGCAATGGGCCAACCCGGCCACCGGACTCATTCTCCTCGGCCAAGGCTTACTTCTTAGCCGCGGGCTTCTTGGCGCCGGCATCGGCAGTCTTCGCTGCGTCTTCCGGTTTGCCCTTCTTGGCCACTTCGGGCTCGGCTGCGGTAGCAGCTGCGGCTGCCGCAGCTGCGGCAACTTCGACCTCGGCCGCGGTGGGCGCTTCTTCGCGGATCGAGACCACGTGGGCCACGGTCGCATCCTCGGCATTGTGGTACTTGATGGCGTCCGAGTGGGGCAGGTCGCTGACCCGCAACGACTCGAAGAGGGCCAGGTTGCTCACGTCCACCGCAATGTTGGCGGGGATGTCCGCGGGCAGGCACTCGATCTCGACTTCGCGCAGTACCTGGTCCAGAATGCCGCCGGAGGCCTTGACGCCCACCGGTATGCCCACCAGCTTGACGCGCACTTTGACGCGGAGGGTCTTGTCCAAGGCAATGCGCTTCAGGTCGATGTGGATCAACATGTCGTTGATCGGCTCGCGCTGCCAGTCGACGATCATGGCCTTGGCCGCGGCCTGGCCCGCAACTTCGACGTCAAAAATGGTGTTGTGGCCGCTCTCTGAGAAGAGGATCCGGGAGATCTGCTTGGGGTCCACCTCGATGGCCACCGCGTCGTACCCGGCGCCATACAGTACAGCGGGAATCTTGCCCGCTACGCGCACACGGCGAGCGGCGTTCTTGTTGAACTTGCCCTCACGGGGCTTGGCTGCAACGACTTCTGGCATTTGCTCTCTCGTTTCCTGGTTTCGGGCACGGAAAAACAGCTTTTAGCTTCTAGCCGCTAGCTTCTAGCTCCGGCTGCTGCTTCGAACTGAATCGCCCGCTCCCTTTGTGAAAAGCAGATTCTAAGACCAGCTTCTAGCTGCTAGCTGCTAGCTCTTAGCTGCTTGTTGCCGTCAAACAATGCATCGTCTTAGCCGACAATCCATTGCACACCTTCCCTTCGCTCGATCGCAAAGGCCAATCTCACGTAAAAACTAGCTAGAAGCTAGAGGCTAGCAGCTAGCAGCTAACTAAACAGCGTACTCACGCTGGTCTCCATGTGGATGCTCTCGATAGCCGCGCCCAGCAGGCCGGCGATGGAGAGTACCTTGATCTTGGACAACTTCTGTGCCGCCTCGCGGAGCGGAATGGTGTTGGTAACGACGAGCTGCTCCAGGCGCGAGTTGGCGATGCGATCGATGGCCGGGCCCGAAAGCACGGCGTGGCTGGCGCAGGCATACACGGTGGCCGCGCCGGCGGCGTAAAGGGCGTCTACGGTCTTCACCAGCGTGCCGGCCGTGTCGATGATGTCGTCGATTATGAGGCAGTTCTTGCCCATCACGTCGCCGATCACGTTCATGACCTCGGTGACGTTCATGTCCGTGCGGCGCTTGTCCACAATGGCCAAGGGCGCACCGATCTTCTGGGCAAAGAAGCGGGCGCGCTCCACGCCGCCGGCGTCCGGCGAAACCACGGTCAGTCTGGGTAGGTTGAGGTCGCGGTAGTAGCTCACCAACACCGGGCTGGCGAAGAGGTGATCGACGGGAATGTTGAAGAAGCCCTGAATCTGCGCCGCGTGCAGGTCGACGAACAGGGCGCGGTTGGCGCCGGCTGTGGTCAGCAGGTCTGCAATGAGCTTGGCGCTGATGGCTACGCGGGGGCGGTCCTTGCGGTCCTGGCGGGCATAGCCGTAATACGGCACCACCACCGTGATCCTGGCCGCCGAGGCCCGCTTGAGCGCGTCAATCATCACCAAAAGCTCCACCAGGTGCTGGTCCACCGGATAGCAGGTGGGCTGCACCACAAACACATCCACTCCGCGCACGTTCTCCAGCAGTTGGAAGTAGACCTCGCCGTCGGCAAAACGCTGGATTTTGGACTCGCCCACCTTCACGCCGATGTGGCTGCCGATCTCCTCGGTCAGTGGCTTGTTGGCCGTGCCGCTGAAGAGCTTGAACCGTTTGTCCTCGCTCAGGTTGCGGGTCCGCTTGCGCTCGGCGACCGGTTTGGCCTCCCTCGCCTTGGCGGCGGCCTCCGCGGCTGCAAACTGCGCGGCCTCTTTTGCCACGGCTTGCCCGCCCCCGTGCTGCGCGTCCTCTGTCGTCCCCGTCAAAGTTTCCGCTTCCATCTCCGTGCACCTCCAAGCTGGTTGGCTTTGGCTGCTTCCCGGGTTCCGCATTTTGAAGAACTTGGCTGGGCGACCAGGATTCGAACCTGGACAAGTGCCTCCAAAGGGCACTGTCCTACCATTAGACGATCGCCCAACTGTGCAACCGAACGCGAGTCTCTCTCGCGGAATGGTTGCCTGTCAACTTGGCTTTTGCGCAAGCATTGCGCGCCAGTATTCCGGGCGC
>OCTA010005731.1_pt1 | contig 10700 bp, 10 predicted proteins | sample 1538991 | NCBI WGS metagenome assembly OCTA01 (sample SAMEA3539302, study PRJEB22396) | soil metagenome | biome: tundra; feature: field; material: soil | place: USA | collected 2010-05 | depth 0.15 m | reverse complement strand
AAGATTCCGTCCGACGCATTGTATCTCGATATCGATTACCAATACCGGAACCGCCCTTTCACGGTGGATCCCGTCACCTTCCCCAAGTTTCCCGAGCTAGTTTCGGATCTTCGCAAGCAGCACTTTCACCTTGTCACAATTACGGACCTGCACATCGCGCATCTTCCCAATCAGGGTTACCCGCCCTACGACACTGGTCATGCTGGCGAGCACTTTGCGAAGAATCCCGATGGGAGCGAGTTCGTCGGAGTCGTATGGCCGGGCCGCGCGGTCTTTCCAGACTTCACGCGCGCCCAGACTCGCGACTGGTGGGGCGGTCTCTATAAGGAGTTCGTCCAGGACGGCGTGGCCGGTTTCTGGAACGACATGAACGAGCCTTCCGTTTTCGACGGGCCCGGCTTCACGATGCCCTTGAACGCCACGCATCGCATCGATGAGCCGGGCTTCAAACCGCGCACCGCCCCCCATACCGAGGTTCACAACATCCTTGGCATGCAAAACGAACGCGCGACCTACGAGGGACTTCTGAAACTGCGCCCCGATGAGCGTCCGTTTGTTTTGACTCGCGCCACCTACGCGGGCGGACAGCGCTACGGTTTTACCTGGACCGGCGACAATGCTTCCACCTGGAGTCATTTGCACCTGGGCACGCAGATGCTTCTCAATCTCGGGATTAGCGGGATCTCTTTCGTGGGTGATGACGTGGGTGGATTCGGCTTCTCGCCACCGCCGGATCTGCTGACTCGCTGGATCGAAATCGGAGCCTTTCATCCGCTCTTCCGCGATCACAGCAGTATCGGCACTCTGCCGCAAGAGGTGTGGGCGCATGGGGCCGAACAGGAAGCGATTCGCCGCCGCTACATCGAAACGCGTTATCGCCTTCTGCCCTATATCTACACCTTGGCTGACGAGGCGTCGCACGACGGTCTGCCTTTGATGCGGCCGCTCTTTCTAGAATTCCCCGGCGACTTCGACGACAGCGATACCGAATTCCTGTTGGGGCCCGACCTGCTGGTGGCGCCTCCCGCCTTCAATGAAACCCTTGACGATTACGCAGTCTCGTTCCCCAGGGGCGATTGGTACGATTTCTGGACGGGCCGGAAGATGCCGCCTTCGCCTCCCCCGCCGTCGATTGTGCAAGTGGCCGATGCGTTCGCGAAGGGAGATGCCGCAGGCACAGTCACCCAGGCTCCCAAGATTCACCCGAAGCTCGATACGTTGCCGGTGTACGTGCGCGCCGGCAGCATCCTTCCCATGCAGCCGCTGATTGAAAGCACCGAGCAAACTCCCGAAGGGCCGCTTGAACTGCGCGTGTATCCCGGGCAAACGCTTGGCCGGGCGTGTGAAGGCTCGCTCTATTTGGACGACGGCCACACGTTCCGCTACCAGCAGGGCGAATTCCTCCGGCAGGCGTTCACCTGCCAATCCGGTGGCGCTCTGGTTAGCGTTCAGTTCGGCGCGCGCGAAGGGACTTACCAGCCATGGTGGAAGTCTATCGAGGCTGTGATCTACGACTGGCCCTCCCCGCATGCCGAGGCTCGTCTCGGGATTTCGGCAGCGTCTTTGAAAACGAGATACGACGCCGCCGCGCACGCGCTTCACATCCTCGTTCCCGACATTGCCGGGAAGGACGAACTTCGCGTTAAGGAATAGACGCTAAGCGCCTCCTCCGGCCAAAGCTAAACTAAAGAGATGGCCGTTACCACTTCCGCGGCGGGTGCAATAGCGCCTGTGCGTTCCCCCTGGATGATCGTAGCCGCCACTGTTCTGGTGTGCTTCGCCGTCGGCCTGCTCTTGCATGGGCCGCTCTTTCAAGTGAGTAGCGGCGGGGACGTGCTTTCGCGGCTCATTGAATGGGGAGGGACAATTGGCGACATGGCGTCGGGCCTGCTTTATTTTGTGAGCACTTGGCTCGGCTATGCGCCTCTCGACAGGGCGGGGCACACTGCCGATTACGGCTCTAAGTTTCTGGTGACCGCGGGACTGCTGAACATACTGGCCATGGTGGATGCCTATGAAATCGCCACTCGTCAGAAGGAATAAACGGCCATGCAAATAGATCTTGATCATTTCCAGATGGCCCTCATCTTCGCGCTGTTGAGCAGCGTGATCCTGGGGATCGTGACAAAATTTACCAACCGCGCGCGCCTTCGCTACGGCCTTTACTGTTTCGGATGCTTTATGGCGGCGCTGTTTGGCGTCGGCTGGTTTATGCGCCTGTTGCATGGCTGATTGCCCGCTCAAGGTAAACGCCGATCAATGAAAACTTTCTACATCGAGACCTTCGGCTGCCAGATGAACGCGCACGATTCGGAAAAGGTCGTCGGCACGCTGCTGAACGAAGGCTATTCGCGAGTGGAGCAGCCCGAAGACGCGGAACTGGTTCTCTACAACACGTGCAGCATTCGCGACAAGGCGGAGCAGAAGGTATTCTACCGGCTGCAACAGTTTAAGAGAGAAGCGGGGAAAGGCAAGATCTTCGGCGTGCTCGGTTGCGTGGCGCAGCAGGAGGGTGAGCGCATTTTCGAGCGCGCTCCCCACGTCAGCCTGGTTGCCGGATCCGCCAGTTACGCCAAATTGCCCGAGATGCTGGTGCAACTTGAGATGGGGAACCGGCGCGTCACCGGGCTTAGCTTCGACGAGGCGACGGCATTCGAAACACTATTCACGCGCCGCGAGAATCCGCATCGCGCCTACATCACGATTATCGAAGGGTGCGATAAGTCTTGTGCTTATTGTGTGGTGCCATTCACGCGCGGCCCCGAGCGCAGCCGCACCGGCGAGAGCGTTCTCCGGGAAACCGAGTCGCTCGCGCAGGCCGGCTATACGGAAGTGCAACTCCTTGGGCAAAACGTGAACAGCTATCGAGATCCATCGCCCACCGGCTGGGACTTCGCGCAATTGTTGGCCAAGACGGGCACGGTTCCGGGCATTCGACGCGTGCGATTCATGACCTCGCATCCGCGCGATTTTGTGAAGCACATCGTTGACCGGATAGATGAGAATCCCGCGCTTTGCAACCACGTACATCTTCCGGTACAGTCGGGATCGAGCGAGGTGCTTTCCCGCATGCTGCGGAGTTACTCGCGCGACGAGTATATGCGACGCATCGAATGGATCAAGAACGCCAAGCGCGACATCGCCATCACAACGGATATCATCGTAGGATTTCCGGGCGAGACCGAGGCCGAGTTCAATCAGACTCTCCGGCTGCTGGACGAGGTGGAATACGACTCGATGTTCGTCTTCAAGTATTCAAAGCGTCCTAACACGCCCGCTTTGCAATACCAAGATCACATTCCGGAAGAGGAAAAGACGCGCCGCTTCACCATCTTGCAGGAACGGCAACGGGCGATCCAGTTGCGCCGGAACGCCGGCTACGTGGGCCGGGCCGAAGAGGTTTTGGTCGAAGGATATAATCTGGCAACCAGGCAGTGGATCGGGCGCACGAGTCAGCATAAGACGTTGAACTTCCAGGACCCGGGTTTTCCGGCGCCGGTTGACGGCCGCACTTTGACCGGTCAATATCTGGACGTCCTAGTCACGAGAGCCGGTCCAAATAGCTTGGCGGGTGAGCGGATCTCGTCCGGCGCGGCGAGTGTGCAGTAGGCTGAAGACAAGGGGAACAAGGCACGCATGGAAGTTGAAATGAAAATCCGAGGTCTGATGATGGACCCTATGACCAACATGCCGATCGTGGTCTTGAAGGATCTCTCCGGCGATTCGGTTTTGCCCATTTGGGTGGGCATCTACGAAGCGAATGCCATTGCTCTCGAAATCGAGAAGGTGACGACGCCCCGGCCGATGACTCATGATTTAATCAAGGTCCTCTTGATGGGTTTGGAAGTGGGTATCAAGAAGGTGGTCGTGAGCGAGTTGAAGGACGACACGTTCTATGCCCTGATCTGGCTTGAACGTAATGGCGAGTTGATCAGCGTCGATTCGCGCCCGAGTGATGCGCTCGCTCTCGCGCTGCGGCACGATTGTCCGATTTACGTCGAGGAAAAAGTGTTGCGGTCCTCCAAGGACACCAACAGCGTGTCGGAGAAGGTCAGCAACGAGGAACTGCGCAAGTGGCTGGAGAACTTGAACGATGAGGATCTCGGCCGCTATAAGATGTAGCCGCGTCGTCGCTGCCGTAGCGCGGCTTTACTGAACGCGCACTGTCAGCGAAACCGATTTGGTCTGGCCCGCCCCGTTGTCGGCGGTTATGGTGTAAGTTGTTGTCTTCTTTGGCGCGATGTCCATGCAGTGTCGAACCGAGGGCGTGATGGCCTCCACTGGCGGATCGAGCTTGACGGTTTTCGCGTTTACCACGCCGTAGCAAAGTTGCGTGGTTTGACCCCGCTTCACGGTGGCATCGGATGCTTCGAAGGTAGTGAACGCAAGCTCGCCGTGTTGAAGCACGAAATTATCCGCGTCTTTTCTTGCCTGTTCCTGTTTTTCCGCGGCCGCTGCCACCGCGGCGGCGTTTTCGGCGTGTCTGGAGTAGAAGATCCAGGCCACCCACAACGCGACGATAATCGTCAAGACCGTTGTGTAGGGCAACAGCCTCCGAAAAGGCGATTCTTCTCCCGTCGGGAGTGGATTAGAGTGGCTGGGTTGGCTGGTGGGTGGATCGAGTAGCGACATGGGTTTTTGAAGCTCCAACTTTCGAGATGAAGCGTTCCTCAAGTACTGGACGAGAACCGGGCGTTTTTCGATACCTGCTCTTCAACAAGCCATTCAATGTTTTGAGTCAATTCACACGTGGAGCGGAGCAGACTGGAACCGCGCAAGCCGGGCGTACGCTCGCAGACTTCATCTCTGTGCCGGATGTTTATCCCGCGGGAAGGCTCGATTACGACAGCGAAGGATTGCTATTGCTGACTAGCGATGGGCACTTTCAACATCGGATCAGCGATCCTCGTTTCGCGCATCCGAGAACTTACTGGGTCCAAGTGGAGGGTCTTCTCACGGAACGCGCGGTAGATTCTCTGCGGGAAGGAATTCCGGTGCGGGACTACGTGGCCAAGGCCACGGCAGCGCGCGTTATTCAGGAGCCTGCATTGCCGCCACGAGAACCGCCCATCCGCTTTCGTAAAAACATCCCAACATCGTGGCTCGAAATCGCGCTGGCGGGAGGCCGCAACAGGCAGGTACGCCGGATGACGGCGGCGATTGGCTTTCCCACTCTGCGCCTGGTGCGAAGCGCTATCGGGCCACTGCGTCTGACGGGATTGGAGCCGGGTTCGTGGCGTGATTTGACCGGGCACGAACTCGATCTTCTCCGCCCAAAGACGCGGTCTCGCTAAGTCTGGTCGTTATAGTGAGCGCGCAACCGCCGCAACTCCGATACATCGTGGATCAGCCACTCGCGCACGTGTTGATTCATTCGGTTGTGATCGATGATGTGTTGCACGTCGGCAATCGCTTCGTCCAGTTTCTCTTTGTCGAAGCGGCCGCCCGCATGCAGCCGGTCCGCAAATTCGCGCAGGTGTTTGATCGCCCTGGCGCAGCGCTCCTTCATCTCCTCGGTGTTGCCGCGGTTCTTGGAGAGCGACTCCAGGTCGTTCAGCGTTGCCTCGACCGGCCGGCGATGGGCGGGACTGTAGCGGTAGTCATCCGCTTCCGCCGCGCGCATGAATACGGACAGGCCCGCTAGCGCACGAACCGCTCGCATCGAGAATAACCGTCGCGTCATGAAACGGATGTCACCAATCATGTCCACTTCATTCTGACAAAAGGCAGATAGACGAAGGCGAACCCGCCGAGCGATAGATTCGCTCCACGGCGGTTTGAAACTGAGAACCCTTCGCCATGGGGATATCGGTAAACGTCTGTGGATTCCTGTCTACTAAGGGAAACCACGAACTCTGGATCTGCACCATGATCCGATGTCCCTTCAGAAAACAATGGTAGACATCCGGCATCGTGAACTGGATTGATTGCACTTGCCCCGGCTTGAAAGCGCGAGGACTTTCGAAGCTGTCGCGGAACTTGCCTCGAACGGGCTCGCCGCGCACCAGTTGCTCGTAGCCGCTTAACTTATTGCCTGGACTCAATGGATAAACATCGATAAGCTTGACGACAAAATCGGAATCGCTGCCGGTCGTGCTGACGTATAGCCGCGGAGAGATGGGGCCCGCAATGGTCAGGTCTTCCGCGAGCGGATCGGTTTCGTAAGTCAGTACATCCCGGCGGCGCCTGGCAAAGCGCTGGTCGGCGGCCATGTAATCGGGATCGACATCCATTGTTGGCTTATCCAGGTACGGGACAGGCTTTGAGGGATCGCTGAGATATTGATCGTAAGCCGTCGCACTGACCGGTTGTTCCGTTGTTAGAGTATGCCGCGGCCCGAAGTAGAATCGCAGAGGTTTTGCTGTCGCCGGGGGCCACGAACGCTGTCGCTTCCAATCGTTCCGTCCAGTCTCAAACGTGTAAGCCGGGGGAAGGTCCGGCGCCGCGGCTTCCTTCAGATAGTGACGAAAGAACGGAAGGGCAATCCGGTCCTCGAAAAACTCCGACGTGTTCGAACCGAACTGGATGTCGCCGATCCTGTTCCCCGGACCCGATTGCCAGCCTCCGTGCAGCCACGGACCCATCACAAAAGCGATCCTGGTTGCGGGCGATTGTTCCCGAATGGCCCGGTACGTGTTGAGCGTCCCGGCCAAGTCTTCCGCATCGAACCATCCCCCCACAACTAGAACGGCGGGCGTAATGTCGCGCAAGTGCGGCAAAATGTTGCGGCTTTTCCAAAAGCTGTCGTAAGTGGTGTGCGAGATGGAGGCGGTCCAGTAAGGATTCGGTTCGCGGAAGTAGTTCGTTAAGCTACCGATCGATCCCGCCCGTAAGAAGTACGTATAACCGTCTTGTGGGGCAGCCGGCGCGGGATCTCCTTCGTCCGAGGCAAGCGGGTTCTTTTGCTTCACAAACCCCTGGTAGAAGTCGAAATTAGCCGAAAGGAAGAACGCGCCGTTGTGGTAGGAATCGTCGCCTTTGTACAGGTCTGAAATGGGGGCCTGCGGGGATGCCGCCAGCAGCGCGGGATGGGAATGAATCAAGCCGCACGTGGTGTAAAAGCCTGGATACGACACGCCGACCATGCCCGCTTTGCCGTTGTTGTTCGGCACATTCTTAACAAGCCAATCAATGGTGTCGTAAGTATCCGTTGTCTCGTCTACTTTGCCCGAATCACGATCCTCCACCGGGCGCATTTCCACCCACTCACCTTCAGACATGTACCTCCCGCGCACGTCTTGGAATGCGAAGATGAACCCATCCTCCTCAAAGCGCCGTGACGGACCGAGCACCTTGGGATAGTTGCCAAGGCCATACGGTCGAACGCCGTAGGGAGTTCTGGTAAGCAAGATCGGATACGTCACCGCCGTGTTTTTCGGAACATAAACCGACGTGAATAAGTGTGTTCCGTCGCGCATCGGGATTCTATACTCGAATTTCACGTAGTTGGAGGCGACGTCCAAGGGTTCGGGCACCGGTTCAAGGCTGTAAGCCGCCAAACAAAGGAGCGCCAGTCCGCCAAGCGGTTTCATCCGTTTCGGCATGTAGAACTCAGTGTGTCAAACAGCTATACTGGCAAATAAAAGGCGAAGCTGCGATGATCGACACGGAACAACAACTCGCCCGTTTGAAACAACGCATTGCCCTGATCGATTGCAAGTACGCTTTGCAAAACGGCAAGCCCGCGGCTCCAGTTCCGCAGCTGGCGCAGCATAAGTGGGCGTGCTCGTTTGTCGAAGAATGGTCGGAAGGACAAGTGACCGCGAATGAGTACGGCGAACACTTTCAGATGGAGCGTTTGTTCCCGGCTCACAAGTGTCATGGCTCGGCCGACATCGGCGCGCTTTCCGAACTGCCTCACGATCTTCTGGACGCGCTGAGTGGAGGTGGAATTGGAACCGTTCCGCCGGAACGCTGGGCCTTTCTCGACACTGAAACAACTGGCCTGGCGGGCGGCTCCGGCACGTATGCATTTCTGATTGGAGTGGGGCGCATCACGCCGGAAGGTTTTCGCGTCCGGCAGTTCTTCATGCGCGAGTACGCCGAGGAGCGAAGCATCCTTGCCGCGCTGAACGAACATCTGAGCGGGTTCGATCTGCTGATCACTTATAACGGCAAGAGCTTCGATCAGCCGCTGCTCGAAACCCGTTATCGTATGACGCGCCATAAGCCGCCGTTCGGGCGTTTGCAGCATCTCGACTTGCTCCATGGCTCGCGCCGCCTCTGGAAATTGCGGCTGGAGAGTTGCCGGCTGGTGCAGCTTGAAGAGCAGATTCTCGGCTTCTATCGGGAGGGCGATCTTCCCGGCGAGTTGATTCCCTACGTTTACTTCGAGTATCTGCGTTCACGCGAGGCGCAGCGCGTGGTGCCGATTTTTCACCACAATGCGATCGATATCCTGACGCTCGCTTGTTTGACCGCTATCGTTCCCGCCGCGTTCCGCAGCACGGATGTGGAGTCCCTTTCGAAGCTGGGAGTGCGCCGGGGAGAAGATCTGGCCGGCATAGCGAGATGGCTGCTGGCGGCCGCCGAACATGAACAGGGGCTCGCTCTGTTGAAGCGCGCGGTGGACGCGGGGCTGCCCGACGGATTGCTTTTCCGCGCTCTCTGGGATATCGCGCTGCTCGAAAAGAAACTCGGCAGGCCGCACGCCGCGCTTTCCGTCTTTACCGAACTTGCCGGCTGCCGCAATGACTTCCGCGCGAGCGCACTCGAAGAGCTGGCGAAGTATTACGAACATGCGGAACGCAACGACTTGCTGGCTCTTGAATTCACCAGGCAGGCTCTGACTTACACGGCCTCCGCCGAACTGAGTCATCGCCGGGCTCGTCTGGAGCGCCGGCTCGCGAAACCTCGCTCCCGCCAGCTGCTCTAAGCCGATTTGATTTCCGTCCAGTAGCGGTCGCGGATGCGTTGCGCGCGGCCCGGCAATGCCTTGAACCACTCACCGCGCCGCAGCAACTCAGGGGACGGATACAGCACCGGATTGTCGCGCTGCCCCGCGGGCAGCAGTTCCCGGGCCGCCGCATTCGCCGTCGCCGTTCGCATTTCCGTGCAGATGGCGGCCGCCACTTTGGGACGCAGCAGATAGTTCAGGAACTCGTGCGCCAGTTCCCGGTGCTTGCTCTCGCGCAGAATCGAAGCGTTGTCGGCGTACAAGGCGAACCCTTCTTGCGGAAAGGAAAAGGCCAGGTTCGCGGAATTGTCCATGGCCACTTGCGCCACTTGCGCCCACATTTGCGCTACGAGTACATCGCCCGCTACCACCTGATCCCGCACTTCTTCATTGAGGTAGGCGCGCAGCAGCGGCTTCTGGCGAACGGCCAAATCCCGAGCGGCCTTCAGTTGCGCGTCGTCTCCCGAATTGATGGAACAGCCCAGGCGCTTCAGACACGCCGCGAAAACTTCCGCCGGATCGTCGAGCATGGTGACGCGCCGCCGATAGGCATCGTCCCACAGGTTTGCCCACCTCACGGGCGCTTCCGTCACTTGCTTAGAATACAAAATCCCCGTCCCGCTGTGCATGTACGGCACGCACGCCTCCAGCTTGGGATCCCATTCCGGGGCTTGAAAGCGGTCGTCCAGATTGCGCAAATTCGGCAGCCTGTTGTGTTCTAGATTTGCGAGAAGCCCCAATTCGCGCATCGGACCCACGAAGCTGTTCGATGGGAAGACCACATCCCAGCCAGAATTGCCGCTCATCACCTTGGCGAGCATTTCTTCGGCGCTGCCGTAGGTGGCATAGCGCACTTTGCAGCTAAACTCGCGCTCGAAATCGGAGATGGTCGTCGCCGCTACATAGTTCTCCCAGTTGTAAACATACAAGCGGCGCTCGTTCCGCCGAGTGCAGCCGAGACTCGCGCCCGCCACGCCCATCAGGAAGATTCTGCGGTCCATGTTCAAGTGCCGCGCGTCGCCGCGCCCTGCTCCAATCGGCCAGCCAGCAGGATCAGCGTGCCCAGGCCGATGGTTATCAGCAGCGAAAGTGCATTCACATCGGGACTTACGCCTTTGCGGGCCATTGCGTAGATCATCATTGGCAGAGTTTCCGAATTGACGCCGGCGACCAGGCTCGTGATGACATAGTCGTCGAAAGAGACGGTAAAGCAAAGCAGCGCGGCGGCAAGCACGCCGGGCAGCAACATTGGCAAAGTCACATAGCGGAATGCTTGCCACTCGTTCGCGCCCAGATCGAGCGCCGCCGCTTCGAGTGTCGCGTCAAAGGTTCGCAATCGCGCCAGCACCACGATGACAACGTAAGCGAGACAAAACGAGATGTGCGTAAGGATGACTGTGTGCAAGCCGAGTTGCAAATGCAAAAACCGGAATGTCCATTGAAAAAACGCCAACAGCGAGATGCCCGTGACGATCTCTGGCGTCAAGAGCGAAAGATAGAGCGCGTTGGTTAGGAGCGGCGAGCGCTTCTTCCAGATGGCGTATGCCGCCATGGTCCCGAAGACGGTCGAAACGAGTGTGGCTGTTCCGGCGATAATGAGGCTATTCACCGTTCCCTCAAACAACGCCTCGTTGCGGAACACGGCACGGTACCAATCGAAAGTGAAGCCTCGCCAGACGGCAATCTTCGATGCATTGAAGCTGAAGAGTCCCAGCACCGCTAACGGCAGATACAAGCAGGTGTAAGCGGCCGCCGCGTACACTGCCAGAAAGCGCTTCATAACAGTTCCTGGCTCTGGCGGCCG
>OCTA010005729.1_pt1 | contig 10701 bp, 7 predicted proteins | sample 1538991 | NCBI WGS metagenome assembly OCTA01 (sample SAMEA3539302, study PRJEB22396) | soil metagenome | biome: tundra; feature: field; material: soil | place: USA | collected 2010-05 | depth 0.15 m | reverse complement strand
TCGCCGTGCATTACCGCTCGATGCTCGGCGCGGTCGAGCGCGAGTTCCTCGAGTTCTCGCGTCCGCCCTACGCCGTGGACCCGCTCGATGAGCAACTCGTCAAGCAGGCCGCCGCTCGCGCTGTGGCCTGCCGCATTCTGCTCGAGCCCGAGGCGCTCGACGAGGAGCACCGGCAGCGTCTGGATGAGTACGCTACCTTCGGCGTGCAGGTGCGTCTGATCTCCAACCTGCCCATGAAAATGGCCACTTTCGACGGCGTCCAGGGGCTCATCGCGTTGCTCGATCCGGTGGTCACGCGCCCGACGTGGACCTCCATCGTCTTCGACCATTCCGGCATGGGCGAGGCCATGCAGGGCCTGTTCGAACAGTGGTGGCGCAAGGCCGAGGCGCGCCCTTTCACCGACTGACGGTCGCCTGGATCACACGATCGCGCGTGTGGAGCAAACACGCACGCGCGCCTGGCTCGTCATCGGCACGCAGATGGGAATCGGCTACAGTCCGCAGCTGTGCCTTCACGAAGTGGATGCCTACCGTGAGCCGTCGCCCGCGCCCGTCTCCTGCCGGCTGAGTACCTGCCGCACGGCGTAAATGCGCCGGCCCTGACTTTCGAAATACGTGCGCATCATCATCTCGCCGAGCAGCCCCGTCGTAAACATCAGCATGCCCATTCCGAGCAGGATGCCGCCTGCAAACAGCAGCGGACCATGCTCGGTCACGATCTGTTCGCCGAGGATCTTTTTCACCACCAGAAACGTCAGAATCCCGACGCCCGTTAGCGTACTCACCAGCCCGATGCGCCCGAAAAAATGCATCGGCCGCGTCAGGTAGCGCAGCAGGAAACGGATCGTCAGAATGTCAAAGAAGACGTTGAACGTCCGCCCGATCCCATAGTGCGACGCCCCGCCCTCGCGCGGCGGGTTGGAAATTGGCACCTCGGCGATGCGCGCGCCGTAATAGCTCGCCAGCGCCGGGATGAAGCGGTGCAGTTCCCCGTACAGGTTGACTTCCTTCAGGATCTCCGCGCGGTAGGCCTTGTACGTCGTGCCGAAATCGTGCAGCTCAACGCCCGACACTTTCGACATCATCCAGTTGGCGATGCGCGACGGGATCTTGCGCAGCACCATGTTGTCGTTGCGCTCCTTGCGCCACCCGCTGGCAATGTCGTAACCCTCTTCCAGTTTGTGTACCAGCGCCGGCAGGTCCGCCGGGTCGTGCTGCAGGTCGCCGTCCATGGCCACGATGATTTCGCCGCGCGCTTCGTCGAAGCCCGCCGCGAGCGCCGCCGTCTGCCCGAAATTCCGCCGCAGCCGGATCACCTTCAGCCGTTTGTCGGTCTCCACCAGGTTGGCCAGCAGATCGAAACTGCGGTCGTTCGAGGCGTCGTCCACGAAGATGATTTCGTAGCGCTGGCCGAGCTTCGCCAGTACCTCCGTCAGAAGGTCGTACAGGCGCAGAATCGCCCGCTCCTCGTTGTGGATCGGGATCACGACGCTCAGCATGCGGCTAACCCCATGATAACGCGAAACCTACTGATGCCAAAGGAGAAAAGCCTCCGTGAAATGGCATTCCGAGGGCCATATTTGTTAAAATTGATAACAGTCCGCAATGCCCAATCCCCAAGATCCGCAGAACCCCCCGGGGCCTCCGCCAGCGCCCCCTGGAGGCGCGCAGCTTCCGCTCGGCGATCGCCACAACATCACCCCCGTCAATATCGAAGAGGAGATGCGGCGGTCGTATCTCGACTACGCCATGTCGGTGATCATCGGGCGCGCCCTGCCCGACGTCCGTGATGGCCTGAAGCCCGTCCACCGCCGCATCCTTTACGGCATGAGCGAGATGGGCCTGACCTTCAACCGCCCCACCCGCAAGTGCGCCAAAATCGTCGGCGAGGTTCTCGGCAAATACCATCCCCACGGCGACACCGCCGTCTATGACGCCCTGGTCCGCATGGCCCAGGATTTTTCAATGCGCTACCCCCTGGTCGACGGCCAGGGCAACTTCGGTTCGGTCGACAACGACCCGCCCGCGGCCATGCGTTACACCGAGGCGCGTCTTTCCAAGATCGCCGCGATGCTGCTCGAGGATATCGACAAGGATACCGTCGAGTTCCGTGCCAACTACGACGACAGCGAACACGAGCCCGAGGTCCTGCCCACCCGCGTGCCCAACCTCCTGGTCAACGGCAGCGAGGGCATCGCCGTCGGTATGGCCACGCGCATCCCGCCGCACAACCTCACCGAAATCGTTAACGCCACCATCGCCCTAGTCCAGAACCCCTCGCTGCCGCTCGAGCGCATCATCACGCAGTTTGTCCCGGGCCCCGATTTCCCTACCGGTGGAATTCTGCTCGGCCGCCAGGGCATCTTCGACTATTTCACGCGCGGCCGCGGCAGTCTCAAAATTCGCGCCAAAGTGGCTACCGAAAAGCTCGGCAAGGATCGCGAATCGATCGTCATTACCGAAATTCCTTACCAGGTCAACAAGGCCCGCCTGGTCGAGCAGGTCGCCTCGCTCGTCAACGATAAGAAGATCGACGGCATCAGCGACATCCGCGACGAAAGCGATCGCGACGGCCTGCGCGTCGTCATTGAACTCAAGCGCGGCGAGCAGCCCGAAATCGTCCTCAATAACCTGTATAAGCAGACGCAGATGCAGGTCAACTTTGGCGTCATCATGCTGTCGATCGTCAACGGCCAGCCTCGCGAAATGGGGCTCATCGACTGCATCAAGCGCTTCATCGACCACCGCGTCGAAGTCGTCCGCCGGCGCACCGAGTTCCTCCTCCGCAAAGCCCGCGAACGCGAGCACATCCTGCTCGGTTTCCAGAAGGCCCTCCAGAATCTCGACGCCGTCATCGAAACCGTCCGCGCCTCCCGCAATCCCAAGGAAGCGCGCGAGGCCCTCATGGGCGCCGCCTCGTTTCCGGACAACCCCCGCCTCGCCGCCGTCATCGCCAAGTGGTCGCCCGCGCTTCAATTCAACGGCCAGCCGCTCTCGCGCTTCGATTTCAGCGAGCGCCAGGCGCAGGCCATCATCGAGATGCAACTCCAGCGCCTCACCGGCATGGAGCAGCAGAAAATCCTCGACGAACTCGCCGAAATCGAGCGCCTCATTGCGACCTATCTTGAAATCCTGAACAGCGACGTGAAGCTCCGCGCCATCATCGTCTCGGAACTTAAGGAAGTTCAGAAAAACTTCGGCGATCCGCGCCGCACCCAGATCGTCGACGATGAGGGCGAGATCAATATCGAAGACCTCATCAAAATGGAGGATGTGGTCGTCACCGTCACCCGCGGCGGCTACCTCAAGCGCACCGCGCTCGACACCTATCGCCGCCAGTCCCGCGGCGGCAAGGGCCGCATCGGCATGACCACCCGCAGCGAGGACGTCGTCGAGTACCTTCTCAGCGCTTCGACCCACTCCTACCTGCTCATCTTCACAAACAAGGGCCGCCTCTATTGGTTGAAGGTCTATAACATTCCCGACGCCGGTTCGGCCAGTAAGGGCAAGAACATCAGCCAGCTCATCTCGCTCCAGGAAGACGAGACCATCAAGGCCTTCCTGCCCGTTAGGGAGTTCACGCCCGATCAGTTCGTCGTCATGGCCACCAAGTTCGGAGTCATCAAAAAGTGCGAGCTCGCCGAGTTCGACAACCCGCTCTCGCGCGGCATCATCGCCATCGGCCTCAAGACGGATGACGACGAGCTCATCTCGGCCAAGCTCAGCACCGGCGCGGACCTGGTCTTCATCGCCACCCGCAACGGCATGGCCATCAAGTTTCCCGAAGGCGACGTGCGCGCCATGGGCCGCCCCGCCGCCGGCGTCAATTCGATGCGCCTCGCCCCCGACGACTCCATCGTCGCCATGGAGGTCGTCACCGAGGATAGCCTGATCCTCTCCATCGCCGAAAACGGCATGGGCAAGCGCACCCCCGCCGGTCACTACCGCCTCCAGACCCGTGCCGGTAAGGGCGTCATCAATATGAAGGTCAACAAGCGCACCGGCCCCGTCGTCAACGTGCTCGAGGTCAAGGATGATACCGACGTCGTCGTCATCACCCGCAACGGCCAGATCATCCGCACCGAAGCCGCGCTCATCCGCAAAACCGGTCGCTCCGCTCAAGGCGTCAAACTCGTCACGCTTGAACCCGGCGATGTCATCGCCGCTGCCTGCAGCGTCCAGGAAGCTGAAGTCGAGGGCGACGACAACATCGACCCCCAGGGCGACCTGCCCCTGGTTTAAAGTCGCACTGCCGCCCGCCGGTTGCTGTTCCCCAACACGCACCCGGCTCGAGCCAGGTGCCATTGCCCCTGGCTTCAGGATGTTTCGAGAGGGCGATCCGGAGCTCCCCAATCTTCATCCGTAAGTTCTCAGCATTCTCAAGAGCATCACCTCCCGGTTGACTTCTGTTGTCAAATATGACAACATATCGATGGAAGCGGCAGGCGCTGGCGGACTGCCCATGACCAGGAAAACACGCCCCGTTTCATGGATCGGCGCGGCCTTAAAGGAATTCGAAACCTTTCCGGCAGAGGCCCAATCGACCTGTCTTGCTGCCCTGACAATCGCGGCCGAAGGGGGCAACGCGGACGTGGCAAAACCTCTGCACGGCCTTGGATCCGGCGTATTCGAGATTGCGCTGCCATTCAAGGGCGATGCGTTCCGCGTGGTCTACGCGGTCCAACTCGCCGCCGATATATGGGTTCTGCATGCGTTTCAGAAGAAATCGACGCAGGGCATCAAGACGCCGAAACGCGAAATCGACCTGATCGGCGTCCGTTTGAAGAGACTGAAGGAGCTGCTCGGATGAAAGACGCGAAACTGGAAGTGGTGCGGGGTAGCGGCAACGTGTTCCGCGATCTGGGGCATGAGAACGCCGACGCAGAGCAATTCAAAGCGATCCTGGCCGCCGAAATCATCAAGACGCTCGACCGGGAACACCTGACCGTGCGCGCCGCGCACGCTCGCACGGGCATTGCGGCGGCCGACTTCTCGCGCCTCCGCAACGCCGACCTCGCCCGGTTCACCGTCGATCGCCTCATGTCGATCATCAACCGGTTCGGGTCGCGCGTTGAGGTCAAGATCCGGGTGCGGCGCGCCGAAACAGTTCCGCACCAGGCGCTGGCGTAACCCGGCCCCGCCGGAAGTTTGGGCCTGTTGACCGTGCCCTGCGCATCGGTGCGCAGTGTGATCCGCCCAAGGTCGTGAAGTCGATGCGCGTTCCTTCGCGGTTGGCGTGTCTATTTTGCCGGTCTGCTGTGATCCAGACACAGAGCCACCAGATCGGAGACATTCGCTTCGCCCACGCACATGACCGTGTCTGCGCCGCCCCAATAGATTTTCACCGTCCCATCGGCCTCCGCCACCGCGCCACAAGTGAACACGACGTTGTGGACATAGCCCGTGATTTCCCAGGGATCTTCCGGCTGTAATATCCACGAATCGCCCACGCCGATCACCTTCGCCGGGTTCTGCAGATCATGCAGTGTGACTCCCAGCCGGTACACCGATCCGGCCATCGTCTGGAAGACGCCGTGATAGATCGAAAGCCATCCTTTCTCCGTCTTAATCGGCGGCGCGCCCGGGCCTATTTTCATCTCATCCCAGTGATAGGGTTCAGGCCTCATGATAAGTTGGGATTCGCCCCAGAAACGTAGGTCCGGAGAATAGGAAATCCAGATCGACCAGGGGGCGATTTCCGAGTGCGGACGGTCCAACCGGGCATAGAGTCCATTAAACCTCTCAGGAAAGATCACTACATTCCGATAGTCCGCCTCGGTGATGAGCGAGATCCTTTCTACCTGGCTGAAGTCCTTTGTCTTTGCCAGAGCTATCCGCACACCATTGCGCGAGTACGCGCTGTAGGTGATGAGATACTCGCCTTCCAGAAAAGTAACTCGAGGATCCTCGACGCCGAACTCTTCATAGTCCGCAAACGGGCTGTCCCGCGCAGAAGTTAGAAAAGGCTCTGAATCGGCTGTGAACTGGAATCCGTCGCGGCTGCGCGCTAAACCGATGATCGACCGTCCCGTGCGCAGATGAGAACGGAATAGCATAACGTATTCGTCCCCGTGCTTCACCACCGCCGCGTTGTGCACGGTTTCCACCGGGTAGGGAATCGCGGCCTTGGTAAGGATCGGGTTGCCGCTATATCTTCTGACGATGTCCGGCTTCATGATCGCTTCCTCGCTTCCAACTCAAAGATCGTTTGATAAACCCGCTCATAGGACTCCACCATCGCTTCGATGGAGAACAGTCGCTCGACATGCTGTCGGCAGACTCGGCAATCGATCGCCGGGAGCTGCTGCAGGCGCTGTACGGCTTCCTGGGCATTGTTAACCAGGAAGCCCGTTTGCCCGTCCTCGATCACTTCCCGGCACGAGCCGAGGTCCATGGCGATCACCGGAACGCCGGCGGCATTGGCTTCTGCCAGCACCAGTCCGAATCTCTCCGGGATGGTGTTCAGATGCAGCAGCGCTGAGGCCCGCGCGAATAACTCATTTTTACCCTGTACGTCCACCGGCCCGATGTAGCGGATCTTCTGATCAAGGTGCGGCTCCACCTGTTCCCTGAAGTATGTCTGATCCTGGATAATGCCCGCGATAAGCAGCGGCAACCCGCTCAAGTGCGCAACCTCGATCGCCAGATGGACGCCCTTGTCCGGGTGAATCCGGCCGAGAAAAACCAGGTGATCGCCGCTGCGCTCCCGGAGCGGGTACAGCGATAGGGCGATCCCGTTATAGACCGTCGCCAGGTAATTCAACCCCGGCGCGCGATCGGAGTTGCTGATGGAGACGAAATATCCGTCCCGATACTTCTCATAGACGGGCATGATGCGGGGCGATGAGAATCCGTGGATCGTAGTAAGGACCGGCGTCTTCACCAGCCGGCTAAAGCATAAGGCCATGAAATCGTAATTGCTGTGAATAAGGTCAAACTCGGCAGCGTGCTCGAACACTTCGGAGATATGAAGGTATTCGGCAACTTTAGGATCGATGGCCGGATCCTCTTCATAGCCCCGATCGACGACGGCATGCAGGTGCGCGCGAGTTATAGAATCCCTGGTAGCAAACAGCGTTACGTCCCAACCACGCGCGACTAATCCTTCTGTAATATTGCTCGCGACCGTCTCCCACGCACCGTATTGCCTGGGAGGTGTGCGCCAGGCTATGGGGGACAGAATAGCCACTCTCTTGTTACGGATGGTCATATTGATATCAGGTCGGCCTACTCCATGGCAGCCAGCACCTCGGCCACCGGGACAGTGGCGAAACCCGTGGCATGATCGGCCAAACCATAAGGAATGATCAGCTCGCCGTTGTGCAGCAAAGCGCCACAGGTGTAAACGACGTTAGGTACATAGCCCTCACGCTCGTTCTGGTTCGGTTTGAGCAAAGGCTCTCTCAGACGGCCAATAACCTTGGATGGATCGTCGCGATCGAGCAGGAAAGCGCCGATGCAGTACTTCCGCAAAGGGCCGACACCGTGACTCAAAACCAGCCATCCGGCAGCGGTCTCGATCGGCGATCCGCAGTTGCCGAGTTGGACCAGTTCCCAAGGGAAAGCAGGTTTGAGCAGCACCTTGCGCTCATTCCAGAAGTGAATGTTGTCTGAAAACATGAGGTCGATGTTTTCGTTGTCCTGGCGCGAAAGCATGACATACAGACCGCCGATTTTCCGGGGGAACAGGGCCATCCCTTTGCTCTCGGCGGCTGGACCGTTCAAGGTTCTGAATCGAATCAGCAGGAAGTCGGAAGTTTCCACCAGTTCCGGCACCGCGATCCGGCCATCGTACGCGGTGAAGGTTGCGTAATAGATATAGGTGCCATCCTCGTTCTGGAAACAAACGAAGCGGGCGTCCTCGATGCCATTGCGTTGGGAGGGCGTCGCCGGGAAAAGAATGCGTTCGGAAATCTGCTGTTCCGGCCGGAACTGAACTTCATAGTTAGACCGCGCCAGCACCCAGATTCCCTGAGAGGCGCGTTGATCTTCCTCCATCATCCCATCCGGCAGGCGGAATTGTTCAGCCTGGAGACTGGCGCGAAGCTCGTCCAGTGAGAACGACTCCCCGAGTTTGTTCATGACCCGGCGCGTGAATTCGCCGGCCAATCCCAGTTCGGAGAGTTTGCGCCCGAACAGCCCCTTTTCATACAGCGGATTCGGGATCTGGCTTGGCTCAGTAAGGAAGTTACCGGAGGGGCATACCTCGATCCGCTGATCGGGATGAATGACGCCGGTCCGGAAAGTGATGGAGGAAATGTGTCCTTCCCCAGTGGCGCGCAAGCTGAGAATAAACCGCATCGCGCCAGTCGGCAGTCCGGTCTGGTCAGGGTGAGGAACGATAGATGGATTAAACAGGGCAGCGGATTCCAGTGAGTATTCAGCCAGGAAATAGGATCCGATCAAAAGTCGTCTTTGTTCGGATAATTTCGCGGTTGTAGCGACTAACTCGCAAACTTGTTCGCAACGTTCCAGAAAAAGATTGCGAATTTGCTGGTGCCGCTCGGAGAACTCGGCCGAGACTGCTTCCAGTATCGGGCCAACTCCATCCTCCGAAATCGCCATGATCCTCGCGATGATCATAGCCACCCGCGCGGGGTTCCCCGGACTAAAAGGCCGCAAGAGGACGCGCGACTGGTCGGGTTCGAGGATCGTCGGCGTGCGTTTGAGGTGGATAGCCATAAGCTGCCCTTTCCGCGCAATCAGTCACGAATTGGAGGCCACTCCGCGATGGCGATCGGCGCTCTGAAACTAGTCAGTGCGTTTTGTGCCAATCTCATCTCCGCCAAAGAGAGCAAAAAGGCCAAGGTTGATTCCGCTCCCTGGTTCCCGTTGACTCGATCGACATGCAACCCATCGCGGCACCCGCCTGTCTGGGGAGAGTAAAGCTCGCGCCCCAGATCGTTCCATCCTATGAACCAGTCAAATGCACGCTGCGCCTGTTCGTACCACCAGGAGTCGGCTGTCGCCCGATAGGCCTCCAGACATGCCGAGACCGCTGCTTGCGCCTCGATCGGTTGCTGATCGAAATTGGCGCGCACGCCGCCACGTCGGTAGAAGCCGTTGTTGCCGATGGGGCGAAAGTGACCCTTCTCCGAAATTTGCAATTCCGTCAGCCAGCGCAGCGCCTGCAGACCCCGATCGAGCACCGCTTGTTGTCCAGTTGCCTGTCCGCTCACAATCAAGGCCTGCGCGAGCTTCGCGTTATCATATGTTAGTTCCTCTTCGAACCATGGCCAATCCGGATGCGCACTTGCTTCGAAGTGCTCCATAAGCCGGCTGGTCAATGTCTCCCTAGTCTGCTTGACCAGGCTGTCACCTTCCAACCGGCGTAGATACTCATGAATGCCGATCAGGCCAAACGCCCACGACCGCGGCGAAGTGAACCCCGTCAGCGCGGGCAACGCCAGCGCGAACAATTGTCCCGCCATCATCTGGAAACTCCGATACGGCGAACGCCCGACCCCTACACCCAGCGCCCACAGCGCCCTCCCTTGGCAGTCCTCGGATCCCCGTTCGTCCAGCCAACGACGGTCGAAACTCAGGTAATTGTGGAATCGTTGCGCTTTAACGTCGAAAGCGTGATATAGAAATGCCGCGGAGGTCGTGGCCAGAGTTCGCACTCGCTCCGGATCGTCGCGTAATTCACCCAGTAATACCGCCAGGATGAAAGCGCGAGCATTATCGTCGGTGCAATAGCCTTCGGAAAAATTCGGAACACTGAATACAGCGTGTTGGAAGACTCCGGTGGAATCCGTCATCCGCGAGAGATGGCTCAGCTTCATCAGCGGCAGTTCCCGCGGCTTTTGGTCGAGCGTCTTAGTGGCAAGGAATGTCCGCGAGTGTGCCGTTACCTCCAGCCGGGAACATTCGAAGGCGCGCATATACAGTTGCGCCGTGTTGTTCCAAACCATCTCGCGACCCATCTTGTAAGCGTTCTTGCGAATAGCATGGCGCCGTGTATCATCCCGCAGCAACCCGATCACCTCGCGCGCTATGGCCGGTGCGTCGGCGAATGGTACCAACACACCGCGGTCTTCCGCCAGCAATTCCGCGGCGTGCCAATACGGCGTGGAGATTACTGCTTTGCCGGCGCCATACGCGTAGGCTAGCGTGCCCGACGTGATCTGCGCTTCGTTCAAATAGGGCGTTATGTATAGGTCCGCCGCACCTATGAACTCCATCAGGTTTTCTAACTCTACGAATCGGTTGTAAAAGATGATGTGTTTGTCGACCTTGTTCTTCTTCGCGAGAATTTCGAGGCTGAGCCGGTAGGCTTCACCGTGCTCGCGCAATTCGTTCGGGTGGGTGGCGCCGAGGACAATATAGACAACCTCGGGAAACTCCGCCAGAATGTGGGGCAGGGCATTGATTACATATTCGATGCCCTTGTTCGGCGAGAGCAGTCCGAAGGTAAGCAGCACCACCTTCCCTTCCACGCCAAACTGGTCCTTGAAATAGGTCGGATCCACGAATCCTACGTCGGGAATGCCGTGCGGGATGAGATCTATCTTGGCCGGCGGTGCCTGGTAAATCTCCTGTAACATCCGCCGCCCGCGTTCGGCCATGATTACCAGCCGCGTGGACAGTGAGATTAATCCCTCCATCACGCGCCGCTGGTCTGCTTTCGGCTCAGCCAGAACCGTGTGTAGCGTCGTGACAACGAGCATTCTCAATTCGCGCAGGAGCGCCAGAATATGA
>OCTA010005727.1_pt1 | contig 10702 bp, 8 predicted proteins | sample 1538991 | NCBI WGS metagenome assembly OCTA01 (sample SAMEA3539302, study PRJEB22396) | soil metagenome | biome: tundra; feature: field; material: soil | place: USA | collected 2010-05 | depth 0.15 m | reverse complement strand
TGCCGCACGCATCACCGGTTGAAACAGCGCCTGCGTTGGCAGCTAGAACAACGCACTCCCGGCGTCCTAACCTGGACCACGCCTGCTGGGCGCACATATAGCTCGACACCCGACACGCATGCCGCCTAGAGCGTGTTCCGTGGATCATGGGACGGGGTCGCGTAGCCAGATGCTGATCGAGGCAACGTCGATGGTGCCCTGGTAGATGCGCTCGCGCTTGTGGTAACGGGTGGCCGCGGCGCGGAACTGCTGGAGCTTGCTGAAGCAGCGCTCCACGGTGTTGCGCTTCTTGTACCAGCCGGCGTCGAAGACCGGCGGCCGGCCGCCGGAGCGGCCCCGGTTGCGCCGGTTGTTCTTCTGGTCTTCGTTGACGGGGATGACCGCCTTGATGCGGTGCCGCCGCAGGTAGGCCCGGTTACCGGCGGAGGAGTAGGCCTTGTCCGCCATCGCGCGGCCGGGCCGGCGGCGGGGCCTGCCCAGGCCCCGCCGCCGGATGCGGATCGCGTCCAGCGGCGGGATGAACCGGGGGGAGTCGCAGTGCTGGCCGGGACTGGTCAGCCGGGCAGCGGTCGGCTCCCCCGTCCTTCGGCCCGGCGCCCGCCTCAGCGATCCCGGCCAGCAGCCGCGCTCGATCCATCCGCCACCCCGACAATCACGCCCTTGTACCGCGCTTGTAGCGGCCGTGGAGCGCCACCCGTCACCATCGGGATTGCCAGGAATGGGGAGCCGGCTTTATGCCGGCAGAACGGAGGATCAATGATAGGAAAACGCATGCTGCTTCGCATTGTCCCGGTTATCGCTCTGGCCGGAGCGATGCTCGCCGGGACCGTTGGTACGGCTGGCGCGGCGACCTCGGGCGCAAGCCGCCAGGTAGCAGCAACGCCAGCGAATGCTCCCGCGCATCGCATTGACACGCTCGCGGCCGCAGAGGCCTATGTCAAGGCCCATCCTGCCACGCGCGCGCAAATTGCTGCTGTTGAGGCGTATCTCAGGGCCCATCCGATCCACCTGCAGGCCACACTGCTGAAGATGCCGGCTCCGTCCCGTGTGACGTCGAAGGGCGGCGTCAGTCCGAATGTATCGGTCAGTGTCTACTGGTACGGCGTCGAGGTCTTCCTGACACCCGCCGACACGGAAGCCATCTGGAATTCGATCATCATCGGCGGCCTCAGCGGCGCGGGAGCGGCTCTGTGTGCCGGAGGCGGTCCGGTCGCGGTGATTGCCTGCGGCGTCGTGGGAGGCATCATCGGCTACCTGATAGCCGATGCGGTCTACAACTGGTTCGACTGGGGTAGGTGCGGTCTCGACTTCTGGTACAACTGGGCAAACGGTCCTGGATATGGCGTCCGGTACTGGGACTGCCATTAGTACACAGACAGACAGTGGCTCCCGCCGAGGTGAGATATCTTCGGCGGGAGCCACCAGCTACGCAGAAACGATGGAATTCGGATGCCGCTTTCAGGCGCGTGCCTGCGGCCGTTGGCAGCTGAGTACCACTTACGAGACCGTCGTATTATCGGCGAGAAACCGGAGCGGCCGATATGCCTTCTGTATTCGCGCGGCGCCTGATCTATTGGGCCTCGCAGCTATGGATCGGGCTTCCCGTGGCCGTCGCCCTTGTGCTGTTTCAGCTCGCTTTGGGGCGGCGACTTGAACCGTCGGTCTTCGTCCTCGGCTGCGCAGGCGGTCTCGGGGCAGTTATCGGTTCTTTCCTTACCCCGTGGCGGCGGCGTGGCTCGGCGGACGGGCAAAGAACTGGGCCTCCTCGCGATCAATGATTGCGGTGACGCACCGAAGACGGATCATGACTTGGCGGCGGCTTCAACGTGACCGGGCCCGGCGTGGAACTGACCGGGCTCGGCTGCCGCGAGCTTGGCCCGGACCTGGGCGGCGCCGGGGTGGCGGAGGTCGTCGAGGATGGCCAGGGCCTGCTGCCAGGCGGCGAGGGCCGAGTGCAGGTTACCCATGGCCTGGCGCGCGTCGCCGAGATGGATCAGGGTGGCGGCCCGGTCGTACAGGTCGGGGAGCTCGTGGTACGTACCGAGGGCTTGCTGGTAGCAGTCGGCGGCCTGGGCGAAGTCGCCTAGGCGGTGGTAGGCGTAGCCCAGGCTGTCCCACGCGGTCGGCTCGCCGTCACGATTGCCCGATTCGCGGTGCAGCCGGAGCGCTCGCTGGCAATGGCGGAGTGCCTGCTGGTGATCTCCCAGGCAGGCGAAATACCAGCCGACCGCGTTCTCGGCGGTGCCCTGGGCGACGCGCTGGCCGACCGCCCGGAACAGGCGGAGAGACTCCTTTGCGTAGCCAAGCGCCTCGTCATGGTGGCCCTGGCGTTCGGAGACCACGGCGAGCACGAGGTAGACGTTGGCCTCGCCCTCCTTGTCGCCCAGCTGCCTGAACAGGTCGCGCGCGCGGCCGAGGTGGGTGCGGGCGGCTTCGTAACAGCGGAGCCTGGCGTGCGCACGGCCGAGGAGCCGGTGCGCGTACGCCTGCCCGACATGGTCCCCGAGGCGCTCCGCGGTCGCCAGCGCGGTGCGCTGGGTGCCGAGGAGATCGTCCCATTGCCCCCGCCGGTCGAGGAAGTTCGCCAGCGTCCAGGGGAGCTGCCAGCCATGGCTGTCGAATCCGGCGTCGACGGCCTGGGCCACGGCAGCGAGCAGCACGCGATATTCGGCCTCGAGCCAGGCCAGCGCCTGTCCATGGCTGGCGAAGCTCTCCGGCACCGTGCCGGGCCGGGGCGGCGACAGCTCGATCGCTTCCCGGGCCGGATGCAGCAGCAGGGCGGCTGCGTGGGCGGTGTGCAGATAGTGGTCCAAGACGCGGTGGAGGGCAGCGCGGCGGTGGTCTGAGCTGTCGTTGGTGCTGGCCTGTTCGGTGGCGTAGGCACGAAGGAGGTCGTGGAAGGTGTGCCGCCCTGCGGTGTACTCGGTGAGGAGGTGGGCCCGGGTGAGTTCTTTCAGAGCAGCGCGGGTCTCGTCGGGAGGGATGCCGGCCAGGCTGGCGGCGGCGGGTGCGGAAATGTCCGGGCCGGGGTGGATGCCGAGCAGCCGGAACAGCCGCGCCGCGGGCCCGCTCAGCTGCTGGTAGGACCAGGAGAATACGGCCCGCACATCGGTTGCCGCCTCGCCGGTCGCCAGCGCGTCCAGCCGGCCGCGCGCATCGCGCAGTTCTGCCGTCAGCGCGCCGAGCGCGGGCCCGGGGTGAGCCGCGGCCCGGGCGGCCACGATGGCGAGCGCCAGCGGCAGCCGCGCGCACAGGTCAACTAGCTCGCTGGCGGCCCCGGGCTCGCCCGCGAGCCGTTCGGCACCAAGACGGCTGGCCAGCATGTCAGTCGCCTCGTCCTCGGACAGCACATCTAAGGTAAGCGGCCGAGCGCCCTCGACCGCCGTCAGGCCCGTGAGCTGGCTCCGGCTGGTCACCAGCACCAGGCAGCCCGGGCTACCGGGCAGCAGCAGCCGCACCTGATCGGCGTCGCGGGCGTTGTCGAGCAGCACGAGCACGCGCTGGTCGGCAAGCAGGCTGCGGTACAGGGCCGCCTGCCCCGGCAGGCTGGCCGGAATCCGCTCCGGGGCGGCCCCGAGGGCGTCGAGGAACCCGCGCAGCGCCTCAGCGGGCGTCGCCGGCGATCCGGAAGGGTCAAATCCCCGCAGGTTCACATACAGCTGCCCATCCGGGAACCGGGCCGCCACCTGGTGGGCGAACCGGACCGCCAGCGCTGTCTTGCCGATCCCCGCTGTCCCGCCGATTGCCGAGATCACCACCGTGCCGCCGGTATTCGCGGCGTCATCCAGGAAGCCGTTCAGCAACTTGAGCTGATCTGTCCGGCCGGTGAACTGCCGCGGGGGCGCCGGGAGCTGCCGCGGCACGGAAGGATGTCGGCCCGGCCCGGCCGACCGAGCGGCCAAGAGCGTCGGCCGGGCGCCCGCGGCCAGATCAAGCGCCGGATCCCCGCGCAGGATGCTGTGGTGCAGCGCGGTCAGCCTGGGGCTAGGGTCGATGCCCAACTCGTCCCGCAACTGGCTGGTTAGCCGCCTAAAGGCCGCCAGGGCGTCGGCCTGGCGGCCGCAGCGGTACAGGGCAAGCATGTACAGCCGGTACAGGTTCTCCCGCCACGGATGGGCCAGCGTCAGGCCTACCAGTTCGGCCACGGTCTCGGCCGGCCTGCCTGCGGCGTGCTCGGCCTCGATGCAGTCCTCCCAGACCTCCAGCCGCTGCTCATCCAGCTGGGCGGCGGCCGTGTGCAGGCCCGTGCTGCCCGCGGCCAGGTCAGCAAGCGCGGGACCGTGCCACTGGGCCAGCGCGGCCCGGAGGAATGATCGGGCCTGGATGGGATCCTCGGCGAGCAACTCCCTGCCCCGGGAGGCCAGCGCTTGGAACCTGTCCCGATCCAGCTCATTCTGCTCGGTGTGCAGGAGGTAGCCACCCGGCCCCGTCACCAGTCGGGGCGGGGAGCCGGGCCAGGCCAGGACGCGGCGCAGGTTCCACACGTATGTCTGGAGGTTTCCGCGGGCCGAGACGGGCGGGCGGGTCTCCCAGACGACGTCGACGAGCCGGTCAGCCGGCACCACGTCGTTGGCCGCGAGCAGCAATGCTGCCAATAACCGCCTCGAGTTCGGCCCGCCGACCTTGACCGCCGTGCCTGTCTCGGTGCGGACCTCCAGCGGCCCGAGTAACTGGAACCTCATCCTGCCCCCGGAACGCGCTCGCCAGCCGCGGTCGAAACCCTCTGAGACAAGCCTAGTTGATGGGGGACGAGGGCGACCGGTTTACGTCGGCTGGAGTGATGTATGAGGTGCCTGCTCAGTCGTCACCGTTTCGTCCGTGATGGGCGCGCCGGGGTGACGTGAGGCGGCCACACTCCCCGGAGCGCCTGAATAAGGAGATCAGGCGCTCGACTGCGGCGCTTACCTATTGGTGCCATATGGCTATCCGTTGTAGCGGGCCAGCGCGATGAAGACGTGACCGGTACTTGTTGTTCTCGGAGAAGCCGACCGCGATGATCTTGCCGTCGGGCTGGATGACCATCGCGCCCACGCCGCGACCAGCTCCTCGCCTATGCCCGGTGCCGCCGGGCAGCCCTGCCCGCCAGGTTCGAGGAGTTCCGCAACGTCGTCATCCACGACACCGCCGACCCGCAGGTGATCATCACCCGAGTACGACCTCTCCGGAACCGTGACCACCACCAGCCAGCAGGCCACCGCCTCCTTCGTCTCCATCCTCACCGTCCGCGACGGCCAGATCGTGCACTGGCGCGAATTCCAGGCCACCCTGGGAATGGCAGCCGCCCTTCGGGGGGACAACCGGATCGTCAGGAGTGGCCGATGACCGGGTGCGGCAGGTAGGGCGCTTCCAGCCGCGCAACCTCCGCATCGCTCAGGGCCAGGTCTACCGCCGCGACCGCGTCGTCCAGATGACTCAGTTTGGTTGCCCCCACGATCGGCGCGCTCACCGCGGGCTTGCCGAGCAGCCACGCCAGCGCGATCTGGGCCGGAGGCCGACCGCGCTGGCCGGCGACCGCCCGCACGACGTCCACGACGTCGAAGTCGGCGTCGACGTACATAGCGTCGGCCAGCGGGTCACTGCCGGCCCGGACCGTGCGCTGCCCGCCAGCCCGTTCACGAGTACCGGCGAGCAGCCCGCGCGCCAGCGGACTCCACGGGATGACGCCCACCCCCTGGTCGAGGCAGAGCGGGATCATCTCCCGCTCCTCTTCCCGGTACACCAGGTTGTAGTGGTTCTGCATCGAGGTGAACCTGGTCCAGCCCGCCATCGTGGCGACCTGCTGCGCCTTGGCGAACTGCCAGGCATACATGCTGGAGGCGCCGATGTACCGCGCCTTGCCGGCCCGGACGACGTCGTGCAACACCGCCATGGTCTCCTCGATGGGTGTCTCGTAATCCCACCGGTGGATCTGGTACAGGTCGACGTAGTCGGTGCCCAGCCGGTCCAGCGAGGCGTCGATGCTGGCCAGCACGTGTTTACGGGACAGTCCACGGTCATTCGGGCCTGGCCCCATCGGGAAGTACAGCTTCGTGGCCAGCACGTAGTCGTCACGGTGCGGGAAAAGCTTGCCGAGCAGCCGCCCGGTAATCTCCTCGGTCACGCCGCCGGAGTACATGTCGGCGGTATCGAAGAACGTCACCCCAGCGCCGACCGCCCGCGCCACGATCGGCTCGGCCGCGTCCTCGCGCAGATGCCACTCCCGTTCAGCGGGATCGCCGTAGCTCATCATGCCCAGGCAGATCCGCGACACCTTCAGGCCCGACGAGCCCAGCCGTCCGTACCGCATCCCAGCTCCTCAGACCCAGCCATGCGGACCGTCCGCCACGCTTCGTTTCAATTAGCACTCAGACCATGATACGAAGGCAGACGATTCCGCTGAATAGCTAAACGTCGGAGCGCATATGGGTACACCATCAGAAAGAAGGAACGTTCCCCGGCAGACCTTCGAACCGCTCGACGCCCTCGATCTGCGCATCATTGAGGAGTTGCAGGCGGACGCCAGGCTGCGGATCGCGGAACTCGGCCGCCGGGTCGGGCTCTCCCCGCCGGCGGTCGCCGAACGGATGCGGCGGCTCGAAGACTGTGCCGTCCTCACCTTCCGCGCGGAGGTGAATCCGCGTGCCCTCGGCTATACGATCACGGCCATCGTGCGGGTCAGCCCGCTGGGCGGACACGTGCACGCCATCCCCGAGATCGCGCGGCAGACACCCGAAATCACCGAGTGCTACCGGATCACCGGCGAAGACTGCTACTTCATGAAGCTCCACTTGCGCACCATCGAGGACCTCGAGCCGATCCTGGACCGCTTCACCGCACATGGGCGCACAACAACCTCGATCGTCCACTCAGCGGCCGTCCTGCCGCGGCCGCTACCGGCCGCGGCCAACTTAGAGGTGGGTATGACGTCCTAGCGGTCCGGCGAGTCTGCCCGGCCCGGCCCCGGCAGGAACCTGCGACGCAGCACCGCGCGCTCGATCACCGTCCAGGCCGCCGTCGTGAGCAGGTAAAGCCCGGCCGCAAGCGGCACCACGGCAGCCACCAGCACGGTCACGAAAGGCATGACCCGGGCCAGCGCGGCCATCAGTTTGCCGGCCTGCGCCGCCCCGCCGGCCTGCGCCGCCCCGCCGGCCTGCGCCGCACTATCGGCCTGCGCCGCACCATCGGCCTGCGCCGCACCCCGCTGGGCGGCGCGCACCGAGAACACGGCTACCACGCAGAGCAGCGCGAAGAGTGCCGCGAACACCGCGCCCTGGGCGCTGACCGGGCCTGCCCCGCTGAGCCAGTGGCTGCCGAGCGGCGCTCCGAGCAGATCATGGGTGAGCAGCGTGTTCGGAGCCCCGCCCACCGTGCCGGACAAGAACAGGCGGTACATGACGCTGAAGAATGGCACCTGAAGCAGCATCGGAAGGCAGCCGGCGAACAGGCCAGTGCCCTCCGCCCGGTAGAGCGCGGCGACCTCCCGCTGCAGGCGTTCCGGATGCTGCGCGTGGCGCTTGTGCAGTTCCTGGACCTTGGGCTGCAACCGGGAACGGGCACCTTCCCCACGCAGCGCGTAGTAGCTGAGCGGCAACACGAGCAACCGCACCGCGATGGTGAAGACGATGATCGCGGCGGCGGCGGCCAGACCGCCGGGCAGCGGCCCAAGCACAGCGGCGAGCCAGCACACCAGGTGATAGGCGAGGTCGACAGGGATACCGAAAAGACTGGACATAACGAGAACCCCTCCAGCGGGTCGGCAGAAACCGGATGGCAGCTGGAGACGGCCGCGCGGGCACGCCAGGACCGAACGTCAGCGGGCCCCGCCCAGAGAAAGGTCCAGCGAAAGACCCAGCTCAGGGCGCAGCGATAACAGCCGGCCGACGCCGGATTGGGATTGGCGGGATCAGGCGACCGCCGGGCCCGCCGTGGGCGCTCTGGGGCGGGCGCGGCCAGGCGCGTCAGGGTCACATTGCGGGAGGAATCCGGCTCGCCAGGACTTGGCCCGCAACGCGGCGGCGCGGCAGCCGAGCGGGACCGCGGCAGCCGCGGCGGCAATCCGCGCGCCCTGCGCGAGCACCGCGACGAGCATGCCGGTCAGCGTGATCGCGGCCAGCACCATCAACCCGGACTGGCGTCCAACGGAAAACAGCGCGACGTTGTGCCAGAAAACAGAGAAATCAGCGGCCCGTCCGAAGACGGCAACAGGGCTGACCGCGCTGGCGAGCGCGCCCGGCACTCCTGCGATCACGGCAGCCTCCTGGTCGTGGCGACCTCCCGCGCAAGCACGCGCCGCACTTATTCCGCAGCGGGCGCCCGCAGTGGGCCCAGACAGCCCTCAGCCTAGCCACCGCCGCGGCACCGGGCCAGGGCTCAGCGCAGCCGGTCAAGACTCCGGCCGATCCCCTCCACCAGCGCCATCTTGCGCTCATCGTCGAGCAGGTTCATCCCCATCCGGTTCATCACGTAGGCACCGGCGACCCCGGTCTCCGGATCGGCCCAGGCAGCCGATCCGCCGGAGCCGTCGTGGCCGAACGCGTCCGGGTTGGGACCGTAGTGGTGCTCGGGGCCGGATAGCCCGAACCCGAGCCCGAACTCCAGCGGGATGCCCAGGACCAGGTCGGTGCACCTGCCCTGGCCGGTGCGCGCCGCCTGCACGGTCTCGTCGCAGATCAGCCGCTCCGACCCGTCGACCAGCGAACCGAAGATCGTGGCCAGGGCCAGCGCGGTCCCGTGCCCGTTCGCGGCCGGGATCTGAGCCATCCGCCAGCCTGGCGCGTTGGCCTCTTCGCCCGTCAGCGGCGGGTTGGCCAGCGCGGCCAGCGCCGCGGGATGGGCGTCGGCGTAAGCCCTGGCCGTCGCGGCCTGCTCATCCTCGGATGGCGTGACACCCTGCATGTCGGAGCAGCGGGCCAGATCCCCCTCGGTGAGCCCGATCTCGAAATCGGCATCCAGCGGGCCAGCCACCTCCGAGGCGAAGAATCTGCCGACACTCTCCCCGGTGACCCGGCGGACGACCTCACCGACCAGGAAGCCGAACGTGATTGTGTGATACCCGCTGACCGTGCCCGGCTCCCACAGCGGTTCCTGGGCGGCCAGCAGCGTTGTGATCTTCTCCCAGTCCTCCAGGTCCACCGCGGTGACCGGCATGGCGAGCCCCGACAGCCCGCTGCGGTGGCTCAGCACCCAGCGCAGCGGGATGTCCGCCTTGCCGCCTGCGGCGAACTCCGGCCAGAACGACGCCACCGGCGCGTCCGGGTCAAGCCCGATGCGATCCATCAGGAGGTGCACACACAGGGCGGTCATCGGCTTGGTGGTGGACCAGACGTTGGTCAGCGTGTCCTCTTGCCAGGGCCGGGAACGGGCCGGATCGGCCCAGCCTGCCCACAGGTTCACCACCGCCTCGCTATGAGCGACGACCGCGACGCTGGCACCTATTTCGTTGCGCTCCGCGAAGTTCTCCGCGAAGGCCTCCCGCACCGGCTCGTAGCCGGGCGCGCAGGTTCCGTGGATCTCGGTCTCCGCCATGGTCATGCCGTCCTCCTGAACGCGTCGTTGCGCTGGCGCTGTGCCTTTGGGAGTTCCCCCCCGGCGGCACTCTAGGCCATTTCGGGAGCTCCGCTCGGGCCGGCGGGAGGGATCACCGGCAGGCCCGGCGGCGCCCCATGCTCGATGAGCGCGCGCAGCGCCCCGGTATCCAGATGATCCGCAACGAGGTCGCCGAGCGTGTCGAGCCGGGCCTGGCGGACGGCCGCGAAGTCAGTGCCGGGCGCGACCGTGAAGTCGCGCCCGGCGAGCGCGGCCACCTCAGTGAGGAACGCCCGCCGGAATGGATCACTCTCCAGGGTCCCATGCCAGGTGGTGCCCCATACACCCGCCACCCGGCAACCGCCGGGAAACGGCTCCGCGCCGGGCCCTACCGAGGCGATCCCGTGGTGCACCTCGTAGCCAGTGACCTGGCCGCCATACGCCGACCCGGTTGGCCGGCCAAGCACTTTGCCCGGGCCGAACGCCACCGTGACCGGCAGCAGCCCAAGGCCCGCGACGACGCCCGCCCCGGACTCGACCGGGTCATCGATCTCCCGAGCCAGCATCTGGTAGCCGCCGCAGATGCCAAGAATGGGCAGGCCCTTGCTGGCCCGCCCGCTGATCACGGCCGCGAAACCGCGCTCGCGCAGCCACGCCAGGTCGGCCACGGTGGCGCGGGACCCGGGGATGACGACCAGGTCGGCATCGGCCAGTTCGGCGGGTGCCGTGGCCAACCTGACCAGCACGCCCGGCTCGGCAGCCAGCGCATCCAGGTCGGTGAAGTTGCTGATCCGCGGCAGCCGCACCACGCTCACCCGCAAGACCTCATTCCCCAACGATTCTTCCCGCGCAATTCCCGTTCCCCCTGCGCGGTCGAGAGCCAGCGAGTCTTCCATGTCGAGGGCGAGCCCCTCGCGCCACGGCAGCACACCGAGTGTCGGCCGGCCGGTGAGGCCCCGCAGCATCCGGAGTCCCGGTTCGAGCAGGCTCGGGTCGCCACGGAATTTATTGATCACGAAACCCGAGATCAGCGCCTGGTCCAGGGAGTTCAGGAGGGCAATCGTTCCGAAAAATGATGCGAAGACCCCGCCTCGGTCAATATCGCCCACGACGACGACCGGCAGGTTGGCCGCCCGGGCGAGTCCCATGTTGGCGATGTCGGTGTCGCGCAGGTTGATCTCGGCCGGGCTGCCCGCGC
>OCTA010005725.1_pt1 | contig 10705 bp, 16 predicted proteins | sample 1538991 | NCBI WGS metagenome assembly OCTA01 (sample SAMEA3539302, study PRJEB22396) | soil metagenome | biome: tundra; feature: field; material: soil | place: USA | collected 2010-05 | depth 0.15 m | reverse complement strand
CTTAGTATGGCTCCTCAGGTAGGATTCGAACCTACAACCCTTCGGTTAACAGCCACGCACCCCGGTTAGTCGTAGCTGCTTTGCCATCAACAAAAACCCGTCTGAGAATTGCAGCACTGTAGTGGAAAGTGTAGTGACCCCACTTGAAGAGCCCCGCAAAGACAGAAAAGCCCGGCCCACGTTCGGGCCGGGCGCTGTGCAGTGCGGCGGTAGACGTTACTGGACTCTTTGGGGCGCGGTGTCAGGAGGCTTCTGCTCTGCCGTGGGCTGTGGGGCCTGTTGCGCGGGCGCTGGCTTGCTCACGATGCCTTCCAGGGCCTTGCGCTTGGCTTCCATCCGAATGTGGCTGTAGCGGGCCAGCATCTGCCTTGAGACATGCCCGGCAATGTCCATAATGGTCTGGTCACCGGCCCCGCTTTCGGCCAGTTCCGTTACCAGGGTGTGGCGCGTATCATGCCAACGGCCTGTGATGCCCGCTTTCTTTTTGATGTTCTGCCACACCGTCTTTAACGTGGTCGTGGGCCGCGTGGGGTCCAGGTGTTTGGACTTGCCGAAGGGGAACAGGAACCATTCCGGTTTGGTCATTCCGAAACGGCGCGTATACCAGCGCGCGTGGTCCAGGAGCGCGGGCAACAGAACGGAGTTTAGCGGAATCGTCCGGCCTTCCCCCGCGTCCGTCTTGGACTTGCCCACGGTCAGGAATTGCTTTTCAAAATCCACCTGGTGCCAAGCCAGCGTCTTTATTTCCGCGTCCCGCATGCCCGCATTCAGGGCCAGCACCAGCGCGGGGTAGATCGCAGGGGAACCCGACTTGCGCGCGCTGGAATCCTTGGCCAGGGACAGCATTTTGGTTTTCTCCGCTTCCGAGTACGCGCGGGCCACGTTCTGAGACACCTTGAGCTTTAGGGCCTTGTCCCTGCGTAGCCGGATGCGCAATGCGTCCCCAGCGTCACCCAGCAGCCGCAACAGGAACGTCACTTCCTCATTGACCGACTTGGGGGCCGCGTCTTCTTTCAGCCGCGCCGTCTGGTAGGTCTTCACTGCCGCGTCATCAATGCCAACAGCCAGCTTATCCCCAAGCAGCCGGGTCACGTGCCCCAAGGCATACTCTGCGAATGTCGCCGCGCGGTGCCTGACCGCGTAGTCTTCCAGGTACGCAGTTGCCAGGGCGCTAATGGATTGTACGCGCGCCTTGCGCCTGTCCCCTGTGCCGTTGAATGCCTCTTCCAGTTCACGCCTACGCTTCCTTTCGGCATCCTTGGCCAGGGTCTTGGATTTGCTCTTTGTGCTCTCCTGGTAGCGCTTCCCTGCGAAGCTGAACGAGTACCACCAGATTTCACCGCGCTTGTGTACGCTCATCGTTCGTTCCCCGTGTTTCCTTTCGCCATCAATAATAGCTAATAGCGCTTTTAGCTGCAACCGTCCCGACATCCCACCCATGCAATTTGCCCTACCATGGAGACATGGACAAGAAGACCATTTCAGCGGTCATGCGCGAAATGGGCCGGAAGGGCGGAAAGATTGGGGGCAAGGTCGGGGGCAAGCGCTCCCTTGAAACCATGACCCCAGAAGAGCGCACGGCCCGCGCAAAGAAAGCCGCTGCTGCGTCTGCGAAGGCGCGTAAGAAGAAGGTCTGAAACTTTACGTGCGTTCATCTTCAGTTGGCCAGAACGTGGGATCATGGGGCCATGGCACAGCCCACATTTCCCATAGACAAAACGTTTCGCATGTCGGTGAAACTGGTAAGCACGGACGGGAATGAACTGCCTTTTAAGGGTTTTATGCTGGTACCCGAAGATAGGCTGGTATGTTTTGAAAACGTCGCCAAAGCAGCAAGGAACCTTATGGCGCGACACACAGAGCAGCAACAGAACGCGACTCGGATTGGCACAGTTGAAGGGGCGCTGAAGGATCTTGATGCCAGCTTGAGCGAATTGGGCAAGACCTGGGGACAGTAGCGCCGCTCTCATGCTGCCCTGACTATCGCGCGCCCGCGTTCAAACAGTTCCGCCACTGATTCCGCCCGCTGTGCCCCCGGCGTACGCTGCCACTCAGCATCCAAGCTGGCTGCGGACTTGCGGCGCGCATCCCGCGCCCGTTCGTAATCGCTCCGGGCCACGGTGAGCAGCGCCTTGTACACGGCTTCCGTGGTCCGGGCCTTTTCCAGCGCCGTGCGCAGTTCGTTCAACCTGGGGGTATTGTCCATGTGATTCCCCTATCCGCGCTTTGCGCACTTCCGTACGGGCGCGTTAACCAGCGCCCGAACCTCCGCACCCTTCAACGTGTTGCGCCTAACCAGTGCCCGCGCAACCCCGTCAACCGCTGCCCAAACGTCAGGAGTGCGCAGCATTTCCAGCGTCTGGAAGCGCAGCCGGTTCACCCAATCACGCGTGGCTTTCGGCGTGGAGTTCAACGGACGCCCAATGTGCAGCGCCAAGGACTCATCGTCATTCCCTGCGTGGCCTGCTGGCTGTTGCCAGCATCTGGTATGCAGCGTTTCAGCCAGCGCGCCCGCAAGGGTCATCTGTATGTTTTGCGCGATGTACCGGCGTCCGCGCTTGGGCTCGAATTCAGGAAGCCAGGGGTTTGCCCAGTTGGGCGGGGACTGCCTGCCCAGTGCAACGCTGCCCAGCACCCGGCCCCCGGACGATTCGCGCGGGCAGGGTGCCACGGTTACCGTGCGCAATGGAATGCTGAACAGGCATGCAGCAACGGCGTGCCCGGCTTCGTGGTATGCAACCCTTTCCAGCTTTCTTGCCGTGTGTTGTGGTGTCATGGCTTCTCTCTTGAAGGGAACGGGCCACGGGTCCCGGAACGCGCAACCCGGCACCATTCACGCAGCACGTGCGATGTCCCCCACAATGCCGGTTACCGCCATCGGCGGACGCAGCCCGTGCTTTGCGGGCCGGGGTGCGCAGATGGGACCTTTGGGCATCGTGCTGCCGAAGTATTCGTCCAAGGGGTAGAGGGGATAAGGGCGAAGTTCTGCGAACGTCTTTCCAAGGGTTCTCTCAATCCGGTAGATGGCATGGAAGAAATTGCCCCGGTCCATCTTGAGTTGCCGGGCGCAGAGTTGCCAGTCCGCCCCCAGCAGGAAGTAGAACCGGAAGAGCTTGTGGTCTGCGTCGTCAAGAGTGCGACGGCTGACTATGCAAAAGTCTGCCATGTACTCTTCCTGCTTCCGGGAGTAAATGCGCTTCCCCCTGTTGCCGGGGCAGAACTCCCAAGACACCGTTCCGAACGCCGTGCCGGTATCGGCGCAGTCCCGGAAGCGATTCAGGCATGCCCGGAAGATGGCGCGATAGACGCAATTGCAGGGGCGCTGCGTGGACTTGTACACCTGTCGCGTCCCGTGCCCTTCGCAGTACTTGCACGTTTCAGTGGCGTTAACGAGTGCAACTCCGTGTGTCATGTTCATAAGCCACGCTCCCCTGTGATCGCAGCCCATACAATCCTTGCGAGACACCAGACCGTCACCGCGAACCCAAACGCTTTTAGCCAGTGGGGTTCAGTTAATGAACGCCCAGCCAGGAATTCAACGAAGTCGTAGAGATTCCACGCCACCGCCGCGATTGCCACCAATAGCAGCGGAATCATAATTGCCAGCATCGCAACGGAGATTGCTCTCTTCATGCCGCTACCCCCGTGTCCGAAGCCATCGGGGGCCGCAGGATATGCTTGTCCGGCTTGATCGGCGTGGGCTCACAGCCCCGGTCCCGGTGGACCACACTACCGAAGTATTCGGCCAGCGGGTAGAGCGCGTATGGCGTCAGCGTGGCGAACGCGCGGCCCAGCTTCTGTTCCACGCGGTAGACCATGTGAAAGAAGTTCCCCCGGTCCAGGCCCATGCGGCGCGCGCAGAGCTTCCAGTCCGCGCCCAGCAGGTAATGGAACCGGAACAACTGGTATTCCGTCGTGTCCAGAGTCCGCATGGCCACCAGGCAGAAATCGGCCATGAAGTCTTCGGTACGGCGTCCGTAGCTTCTCCGGGAATCGCGCCCGCTGCCGCAGTGCTCCCATTTGACCGTTCCCGCGTGCCCTTGGTTCAACACGCACTGCTTGAATCGCGCGTAGCAGGCGCGGAATACCGAGCGCAAAACACAGTTGCAGGGGGATTCGATGCCGTTGCGCCATGTGTGTAGCCCAAGGCCGTTGCAATGGACGCAGCCGGTTTTGGACAAGGCTATGGTGGTGCTGTGATTCCATTCCATTGGGGTTCCGTTTTCCTTTGTATCCCCGCTGCCCGAACCGGGGCCAGTGGGGTTTCGGTGTAGGAGTTCTTTTTCTCTCTTTCGCGCTTCCTACTGGACAAAGAGTACGAAAAAGCACAGCAAAAATCTCAACTAAATTCCCCGTAAGTTATTGATTCTAAGCATGCTGTTTTGTGTCAAGCGGTAACCGTATTCCGTTGCTAGGCTTTAGAGCCCTTAAAAATATGAACCTCCCCAAAAATATATTTTGAACGTTCTGCAATCCGGCATCAGGCAGCCCTCTTTCTCAGCACACAGTGCCGTACAGTGCCGTAGCTCCAGGGAAGCCCTGTCTTTGTTGTCGCTCCGCATTGATTCAACGCCGTGGCAATCGCGGCCATGGTTTGGCCCGCCTGGTGCCGTTCATATATCTGGTTTTCATCTACAGGAAGCACGAAGGGCGCAAGTGGCGCGGGGGATGGCGCGGGCGCGCGTTCAGCAAGCGGTGGCATCAAAGGTATACCCAGCCGCGCGGGCTGCACTGGGAAGGGCCGCGCGTCCACAGGGCGGGTGGTCTTTTGGAAGTACTCATCGAGCGGATACAGGGAGAAAGGGCGAAGTTCAGCGAACACCCGGCCCAACCGCTCTTCGACGCGGTAGACGACATGGAAAACTGCTCCCTTGTCCATTCCCAACCTACGCCCACACAGCTTCCAGTCAGCACCCAGCAAATGGAAAAAGCGGAAAATGTCCCACTCGGTAGGGTCCGTCAGCGTGCGCTTGGCCACCAGGAAAACATCTGCTTGGAATTCAGCGCGTTTTCGTCCGTGCATGTAGCCACCTGTGGCGCATTCGCGGAACTTGCCCATTACAACGCGAAACACGTTCCGCCACACGCAGCTACAAATATTCCCCGCGCTGCGGAATCCCAGACCGCCACAATGCACGCAGCCTGTATGAACCATCGCAAGATAGTTGTTAGTCATGAATCTTCACCAGTTGTTCCGGGGGCCAGGTGTCCGGCCCCCGTCTAAGTTGTCCGTTTAAACGCTGCTCACCTTCCCCGCGCGGTCACACGTCCCCAGGAATGTAGCGTCTGTCCGGGGCCGGGGTCTGGTCACTCTCTGCCAAGAGCAAGGCCAGCTTCTGCGCTGCCTCTACCGCGTCCGGGTCCGCCATCAGCTTGGACATATCGAACTCAACCACGGCAAGCGGCGCGCCGTCGTTGCTTACTGCGGTGGAGTTCAGCTTCGGGTAGAAGAAGCCAGCCAGGGACTTGCAAATGTCAATCTTCAGGTCACGGGACACGGGCACTTTGATGCGTCGTTCGTCCCCCTCCGCAGTGAATTCGACTTCATCCGTCGCGTCCACAGCAAGCAGGTTCAGCAAGTAGGCAAGGGGATCTACTCCCAGTTCGTCCGCCAAGGCCCTTGCTTGGGCAGCGGTGCGCTTCGTGCGTCCCCCGTAGCGTGCATGGCCCGGCTGGAAGCCAGGCAGTGCTTTCAACACCACGGTTTTCTTTTTCGTAGACATTCCGTAAGTACCTTTGTTTTCAACACGTCGTTAAGCGCATGTGATATACCATCACACGCGCTATCTGCTCAAGTCCTTGATTTCATGTGGCTTAGTCCGTACTCCACACCCCAGTGTGCTACGGAGTGTGCTATTTCACTGCCGTACCACCTGTGCGAGTGGTTTTGGTCAGCTTCCGATAATAAACATTTATGTAAACTCTTTTGCCCCTTAAGTCCTTTGCATTTGACTCACCGTCCGGCCCGATTTCCAAACCACAACCTGTTGGGGTCCAGGGGGGCAGAACCGGGCTATATTCGGATGCTGCTATCCTAAATGCCACCTACCCAGGTGCTATGTCCTGAATGGCCCCCGGCGTGTGCGGTGCCAGGGGGGGCCAGGAGTTGCCGTTGACCGTGTGTCCCTGGCCCCGTCCGCTGTTACCCCCCCCCGGCCCGGTTCCGCGCTGCACAGCGGGCGCGCGTTCGGGGGCGGGGCAGTATTAGTACAGCTTATAGTCCCATAAGGGAAGCCGACTGTACACATAGTTTACAGTCAGGCGCAAAGTGTAAACTTCGTGTACAGTTAACGTTACAGTATTATTAAGGTTCCTTAATCTTCCCCTTCCCGTACCTCCGCACCGCCCAAACCACCCCCGCCCACTATAGGGAGAGTTGTAAGAAATTTTCAGATTTCAACATATAGTCACGCTACAAGTGGGACAGTGGTACACGAACAATAACTACATTCCTACTCAGTAACTTACAACGTACCATTTTATGTACCATGCTGTACCACTACTTACCTTCTAACCCCCTGCAACTTTGAACCAATCCAAGGAATTTCTTACAACTCTCCCTATAGTGGCCGGGGGCAAGGATTACGTTTAAACAGGCAATGTTCAGAACCCCCTGGGCTCCGTAATCGCAGGGGGCAGATCCAAGGGTTTATCATCCCCCCTGGCGAACGCTGGAACGCTCCAGACCCTGGTTACCCTGCCCCCTATCCTTTCCTGCCGGTTGGTGGCATTCAGGCCCTTGAGCACGGCCACCACGTCATTCCTACGGAAGTCCCTGAAGTCCTTGAACCCCATCCGGGTAAGGTAAGTCATCAGGCCAAAGAACCGGAAGTAGGTCTTCCCATTCTCCGTGAACGGCTTGCCCGTCAGAATCTCATTTATGCTCTGTCCCTGTGCCCGGCCCGCGCAGTACTGTTCCAGCAGTTCCAGAAAGTGCGCCTTGGCGCTTGACTCATCAATCCCTGTCCCGTCGTCCGCAACCGGAACCTCATTGACCGCTGCCATGCAGGGCCGTAGGTACTCCGTCCAAGCTCCGCGCCCAACCACGGGCACGATAACGTTGTGGTTGGCGCACACCACCTGGAAGGCCAGGGGGTTCAGTAACTCTTCCGTGCTCAGTTCCAGCCGGTGCCCCTCAACCTCAAGGAACCATATCGGCGGGTTCGTCAACAGCTTGGTAAGGGAAGAGAGCACAGGGAGTGCATTCACCCCGCCCACGCCCACGCCATGCTTTCTCTTGCGGCACGTCACCCGGTCACAGTGCTGAACCAACGGCGGCTTGCTGCACTGGTAGAGATAGTCTTTCTTTTTGGACAGGGATTTTATGATGCCGTCCAAGTCGGATGATGGCCACTTATCTACCGGGAAGTTCACGGCGTTCAGTTGCACCAGGTGTTCCTTCCAGTTGTCAGGGTGCGCCTTGAGACAGTACACCCCCAGATTGAACATGCCACTATTCCAGGTGCCAGGTGGGAAGCCTAATGCCATCAGGTGTTGAAGACACGGCGGGCCGTCCGGCAGTGCGTCAGCATTCAGGGGTAAGGGGCACGTAACCCATTTCGTGGAAACCTTGGACCCTTCCGCCGCGTTCAGGAACTCTTCGGCGGTCATGGCGTCCCCGTTGGGCCGGACTGCGTAACGGTTGGTGTTCGCCGCATCGAAGTACGGGGCATTGATCCAAGAACCAAGGTCCTGCTTTTCCACGCGGATGGTAGTCTGCTTCGGGTATACCTCCGCTGTCCCGTGGCCAAGCCGCGCGGCGATGTCCTGTAGCTTCTCCTGAATCTGGGCAGCGGGCACCGGGGCCTGGCAGAAGAGGTAAAGGTGCAAGCCCCCTGACTTACTTCGGCACGGCACCAGGGGTAGTGACATCCGTACCAGCGTAGACGCTATGCGCCCGTGGTCCAGGTCCGCATACACGTCAACGTCAATGGCTCCCCAGGTACAGGTGCTGTCGTCACGAATGGGAATGACACCAACCCCGTACGTACCGGCCAGGTGCTGCGCCCATAGCGCATCTGTCAAGGGCTCCCGTCTGGTAGCTGCTTGGCCCTTCACCTTGCCGTCACTGCGCCCCTTGTCCAAGCTGATGGCCCCATAAGTCCCATGGGCGCGCTCACATCCCGCGAAAAGCGCATGGAAGCGGGGCGCTAAGTCTGTTACGGATTCGGTGCCGGGTGTTACAATGGGGCTGTGTTGTGATTTCTTCGTCGGGCCGCTGAACTTATCCACCAGCGGCCCATCCTGTTTTTCCGTCATCCTTGCAAACCTTCATTCCAATCCTGACGTGATGCTGCTGTGAATCCGGGTCACGGGGCTTGCTCTGGTCAAGCAGCCCCGCGTCTTTTCCTACTGCGTGATTACGGCGTGTACGGCTGCCAGCGGCGTGCGTCAAACAAAAACTCTTCCTGCCCCGTTCGACACATGCGCGATACGTCCAACGAGACATACCCAGCCAAGCACTCCCGACAAGAGCACATTCCCAGCCTGCCTAACTCGAATTGCTCTATCCGGCGCTTTAGGCACCGGACTACGTGCGCTTGCCACTGTTGCTCCCCTTCCTTGCGCTGTGCATCCCGGACGGCAAGCAGCCGGTCTACTTCCTGGCTGACCGCGCCACTGGACAAAGCAGGCCCCTGGCTGCGCTTGTGGCGTTCCAGGAGCACTGCCGCTTCCATGGCGGTGAGCGCGTCGTCAGTGAGCCCGGAAAGCCATTCCTTGGGGGCCATCTACTGCCCGTCCGGTCCTGCCAGGCTGTGCGCGCCCGCGTTCAGGAGTTCGATGGCCCGCTCCCGCGTGACTTCGACGCGGTTACCGGCGATGTCCACAAGCACAGGGCATTCCGGCAAGGCAGCGTTGCGCGCGGCGATGCGCCCGGCGCGCGTCTGTTTGATGGTGGCTTCCACCGAAGACAGCGTGTCTTCGTCCGCAGTGGAGAGAAATGCTTCAAATTGCTCAAGATCTTTCATAGTTTTGTTCCTTTTCGTTCGAACTACAACACGCTGTTTTGTGTCACGACATGTTGTTTTGTGAATCGCTGTAATCGCTATTCGTAGGCCGGGGGCACGGGTTACTTGGTCGATTTCCCCATGATCTGATCGAATTGGACGCGCGTACGCTCCAAGTTGTCCTGAGAGTTGCGGACGCGCTGTAGATCCTGTGCCCCGTAGTAGGCGCTGGACTCTTCGTCTGTCACCGTCCGGTGTGTTCCGTCCGTCAGTAGCCTGGCCGCTTCCGGCACCAGCACTTCGCAGAAGGTGCCCGCCGTGGAGTTCTTGTCCAGGTTGTAGACGGACACCACCAGGCAGAACCCTTGCGGGAACTGCCCGATAAGTGCTTCCCGCTTTTCGCGGATGGCCGCGTAATACAGTTGAGTGGTCATAGTCAGTTACTCCAGATCCCGGAGAGCGGGGCTAATCGACGCGGCCAAGAACTCCCTTTCCTGCTGGGACAGCGCCCCGGCCTGTTTCTTCATGATGCTCTGCCCGTAGAGCGTTGCGGCTACGTCGCGTGAAGCGGCGCTATCGCCTATGCCGAAGCCCGGCGCGTCCGGTTGCTGTGCGGGCTGGGCGCGCTGCTGCTGGTATTCTTTCAGTCCTGCCCTGATTTCGTCCAGGGTTAAATCCTCAAATCGCTTTTCGTCTGCCACTGTGGTGTTACCTTTGTCTTCGTTACTCTGTCCGTGAATGTTCAAGCTCTGGTCGCGCGCCCTACGCGGCGTAGACGGGGATAGCGGATGCGGCTTCCGCCTTGGTGATTGCTCCGGTTGCCATCCGCACCTGTTCAGTCTCAAGCTGGCGCTTGCGCTCTTCGCTCAGTGCCTCTTCCGCAAGGTCCACTTGTCGCGCGGCTTCCGTCGCGCTGGCGCGCAGGTTCTCCGTTTCTTCGGAGATAAGAGCAACGCGGTTTTCGTTCTGAAAGATACCGGCTTTGACAAGCTTCTCAATCGTCCGCGCGTGTGACAGGCTGGCCAGAATGCTTGCTTGCAAGGCTTCGATTTTGCGCAGGCTCAACGCGGCCACCAATGTAGCCTCACGGGCAGCCGGAATGCGCTTGAAGGTTAGCAGGTTCATAGCCTCTTCAATCAGGGCCGTTTGATCCTGAATGGGGCGTAACATCGCCGCAAGGCCCTGTACGTCGCACGCCGTGGTGTTAGATATGGCTTCGTCCGCAGACGCCAAGAACACCCGGCACTCCTGCTGCTTGGCCGTCGTTCTCATCGCTTCCAAAGCGGGGCGCGTCTTGACAAGGCGCTCTTCCCACTGAGACGCTTCCACGTGAGCAGCGTCCCGGATGGCATGCTCCGGGATTGTTTTTTTGAACATATCCGCCAGTGTCTCTATATTTCCTGGCTTGAAGGTCATGGGGTTGATGTCGCCAACTACCTCACGCAAGTTAAAGCTGTGCAGGGGTTCGCTTCGTAGTCCCTGTGGTCCGTCCATTGGCATTGTGTAAGATTCCTTCCTTCGTTTAAACGTAAGTTGCTGCTGTTTGGGTAGAAGAGCTACTCCACCCACAGGGTCACGTAAGCCCCGTCGCCATTGGTCACCGCGTCCAACGAGAACTGAGCGTAGGCAATGCTGTTGTGGTCACATTCGGGAGTGGACCACGGCACGGGATACCCACCCGTAGGAACTGGCAGCACGGCCAGGGTAGCCCAGATCGGAAGAGCGTCGTGTAGGGAAAGAGTGTAGATCTCGGTGGT